>Ga0335073_10000360_pt1 | contig 59973 bp, 60 predicted proteins | sample Lox_Sample_22_FD_207093 | JGI IMG/M metagenome (GOLD analysis project Ga0335073, IMG submission 207093) | Soil microbial communities from Loxahatchee National Wildlife Refuge, Florida, United States - Lox_Sample_2.2 | ecosystem: Environmental > Terrestrial > Soil > Wetlands | place: USA... | reverse complement strand
AAACATTTCCGGGCCATCGCCACGCGCTACGACAAGCTCGCCAAGATTTTCATCGCCGGCGTTCACCTCGCTTGCGCTATCATTCTCCTCAACTGAACACAGGCCCTAGCCAGGGCACATTATCAATGGAATTGACAAATCTATCAAGTAATTGAAAGGTTTATCGGAGCGCCTGGCGCAGCTCGCAGCTTGTAGCAGATCACTCTGACGGTACTTTTGACGGTGTTTTTCGTATCCGACAGGGCATTCTAAAGGTACCGTCATTCGTTTTTAGGGTTTGACGGTACTTTTCTGCGTGTCAACGCTCTGAAATATATAACGAAAATGCGCCGTAGCGTGACATTTCCGCGCTGACGGTACTTTAGTTATCAACATACATAGTTTCAGCTTTGGCCGCGGTACCGATCGATGTTCCGGAGCCGATCGCATATCGTCGGACGGCACCGTCGCATCACCTATCAAATGTTCAAATGTTGTCGCGACTGCTGCCCGATCTGCGATGGAGAGTAGTGCGTCGACCGCATCCAGGCAGGAGCTTGGACGGCGGTAGATGCGAGCGTCTTTTTATCGTTGGGAGAAAGATGATGTGTCGCGATCTGTGCAAGCTCGGCCGCGCGCGCCAGCCCAATATGACGAAGCGCCTTAACGACGGTTCCGGCCAAGCTGCCAGGAGCAATCAAATGCTTATCCGCCCGCGTGGTCGTTGCCCCCGTGCGCGGCGATGAACATGGCGACGGCCGACCGGCAATAGGATTCGATTTCGTTGTCGTCCTCTGCTCTCGCCTCATCGAAGCGTGCGATCATCAGGAGATCGGATCCTTTGAAAAGCGCGGCAAACAAGCGGGCGGACTGGAGAGGATCGGGCACGTTCAGAACCGCCTTCGCGTGCAACTGACGCAACAGGGCCTCGATTTGGGCGATGACATGGGCGGGGCCGGCTTCGTAATGGAGCTTGCTTAACGACTTTTGATTTGTCTTGTCGGCCATGACCATGGCTTCGACACCGCGGACGTCGGGGCTCAACAGCGTGCGAAGCAGGGATGATCCAGCCGCCATGAGCTGCTCTTCGGCCGAACCGCCGACGCCTTCAAGAAGGGCCTGTGGTGCAAACTGATGGCAGCGGGCCGCGATGGCCGCGCCGAACAGCGCCTCCTTGTTCTCGAAGTGCCGATAGATGCTGAGCTTGGATACCTTCGCTCGCTGGGCGACCTTGTCCAATGTGGTCGCTTGAAAACCCAATTCCACAAAGAGTTCGTATGCTGCGTCGACGATCGTTTGGCCAAGCGCCTCGTTGGCGGGCCGACCCCGCCGGGCCTGGGTGTTTTTTTCGGTCACCACAATTCCAGTCCTTGACAGTATCCTAATTCTTGAATTACGATACCGCGCAGTTCCTAAAATATGCAAGCCAATGGATTGGCTTCAACCGGAGCCAGCCCAACCCCCTCCATCCACAACACGGAGCTTATCACCATGGATGACGTCATCATCATCGGCGGCAGCTTTGCCGGTCTCGCGGCCGCCCTGCAGCTCGGCCGAGCCCGCCGCAAGGTCACCGTTCTTGATACCGGCCTGCCGCGCAATCGCTTCGCCGGCCGCTCGCATGGTCTGCTCGGCCACGATCACAGCCACCGCTGGACATCCTGGCCGAGGCGCGGCAGCAACTGGCGCGTTATCCCGCGATCAGGCTGGTCAGTGCCCGGGCCGACAGCGTCTCCGGCGCCATCGACGATTTCTCCGTCCTCACTGGCGATGGCGAAAGCCTTGGGGCGCGCCGACTAATCCTGAGCTATGGCATCGTCGACCAGATGCCTGATGTTCCGGGCTTTGCCGAAGGCTGGGGCATGTCAATCGTGCCCTGCCCTTATTGCGACGGCTTCGAAGTCGCCGGCCAGCATGGGGGCCTCGTCTGGTCCGGCCCGCAGTCGCACAATCAGGTCAGGCTGTTTCACGATTGGACCGACAAGTTGACGCTCTTCGCCGATGGTCACGACATTCCGCCCAATATCCGGTCCGATCTGGAGCGTCGCAACACACCTGTCGTCGAAGGCCGGATCACCGAAATCGCCCGTTACGGGGGCCATGGTGCCACCGTCAAGCTCGATAGCGGCACCGATGTCGCGGTCGACATCCTGTTCGCGCATCCGCGCAACAAGCCGTCCGCAAGCCTGCACGAATCGTTGGGCCTCGCCACGGTCGATACGCCCCTCGGCATCGTCCTCAAGGTCGACGAGCGCCGCGAAACCAGCACGCCCGGCATCTACGCCGCCGGCGACCTCGCCACGCCCTTCTTGCCCTCGGTCACCCTGGCATCATCGCAGGCGCTGGGCGCGATGGCGGGTATCTTCGCCCAGCAGTCGATGCTGGCTTGAGATCACAGATTCCCTTCTCCCGAAGTTCCGATGACCGACGGCCTTCCCATTGTGCTCCTCCATGGCTCCGCCACCGGCTCCCACTCCTGGGCCGCGGTCCGCACGGGCCTGGAGGCTTACGGCGCCGCAGTGGTCGCACCCGACATGGTCGGCTACGGACGGTCGCCGACATCGGGCGAGGCGTGGCAGCCAAAGGACGAGGTGGCCCACCTGCGCGGCTGGCTCGACATGCAGGGCGTCGGCGCGTTCCACCTCGTCACCCACTCGATCGGGGCATTTTTCGGACTTCACCTGCGGCTGGCCGTCGGGTCTCGCGTGGCGCGGCTCACGTTGGTCGATCCTGTGGTCGTCAGCGTGCTGCGCGTGACGCCCTGCGCGAGGTGCAGACCCTCTACGATCGTTTCATGCGCGCGTGGCCGGATCACGGTGCGGCCGCCTGCCTGTTGGTGGAGCACTGGAGCGGCGCCGGCGCGTGGAACGCGCTGGGCGAGAAGGGGCGTGCGCTGGTTGCAGGGCTTGCACCGCGGCTGCGGCTCGAGATGACCGCCAGCGCAGCCGATCGGACCACGCTCGCCGAGCTCACCTCGACCGCGGTGCCGACCTCGGTGCTCGTCGGCGAGCGAACGTCGGCCGCGCCGCGGTCGGTGAGCCGTCTGCTCGCGGGGGCGCTCGACGCCCGCACGGTCGTTGTCCCCGGGGCTGCACACATGATCCCGCTGACCCACCCCGCCGCGGTCGTCGAGGCGATTCACGCCGACATCGTGGCGTCGTGAATCGCGCCGAGCAGAAACGACACAGCCGAGACGCGATCGTCGCGTCCGCGGGCACTCTGTTGTGCAAGCGCGGCATCCGGGAGAGCTCGGTCGGGGAGGTGATGAAGCGGGTGTTCGGCCTCGAACAACCCCGTCCACCAAATCAGCACCAATTCCAGGAGTCGCCAGTGAAGTTCTTCGGTCACACCATTCTCGTCACCGGCGGAAGCGCCGGTATCGGTCTGAAGGAAACCTGGACATGAAACACTCCCACCCCATCCTTGTCACCGGTGCCGCCGGCCAAGTTGGAGCGATCGGGCCGAGCGTGACGAAGTCTCTGCTGGAGCGGGGGCTGAAGGTGCGCGCTATGGTCCGCCAGGATGACGGCCGGGCGGAATCGCTGAGGGCACTTGGTGCCGAGGTGATCGTCGGAGATCTGCTAGACCTGGACGCGGTGCACCGCGCCGTGGATGGCTGCAAGCGCCTGTACTTCAGCATGTCGGTCAACGAGAAGTATCTCGAGGCTACGACGAACGTGGCGGTGGTTGCCCGGCACCATGGCGTCGAAGCATTCGTCAACATGTCGCAGATGACAGTCTCGGAGATGAGCATCCGCGAGACCGCGCGCAGCCCGCAGCACAAGCAGCACTGGCTGGCCGAGCAGGTCTTGCGGTGGAGCGGCTTGCCGGTGGTCACGATGCGTCCGACCGCCTTCATGGACGCGTTCTTTTGGCGATTTGCCGTTCCGACGGTCACCGCACAGGACGCGCTGATGCTGCCCTTCGGAGAGGGAAAGACGTCGCCAATCGCCGCCCACGATGTTGCGCGGTGCGTGACAGAGGTGTTGGCGAATCCCGAGTCTCACCTTGGAAAGGTTTACGAGCTGACCGGTCCCCGTGCGAAGACTCTTCGCGAGGTCGCCGAAGATTTCACAAGAGTCTTGGGGCGTCCAATCACCTACATGAACATTCCGTTGGAACCGTGGCTGGAGAGCCTGCGATCCATTGGCGCATCCGCACACGTGGTCGCGCACTTGGAGTCGATGGCACTGCTGCACCGGGAGGGCCGATACGACCGATCCTCGGGCGATGTGAACCTGCTGACCGGTGTGTCGCCGATGTCGATCGAGGACTTCGTGCGCGCGCATCGGAACGACTTTCTGAAGGCAGACGCGCGCAAGCCGTAATCTTTCGCTTGTAGGCCGGATGAACTGCATCATCTCGGAAGTCCCTGGCGGTCGCCGCTGCGCCCAGTGACCGGGTAGCTGGAGGCGGGATCGCTGGAGACGATGCGCGCTTTGGCATCGGACAGCTCAGTTAAGAACGAACCAGAGCAAGGATATGTCATGGCACAGCACAATGCCGATCGAGTCGCCGATTGGAATGACCAAAGCGGGGAGCGCTGGGTGGCCGATCAGGCCCGGCTCGACGCCATGCTGGCGGTGTTCGGCCAGGCCGCGATCGAAGCCGCCGCGCCCGCGGCGGGCCAGCGCGTGCTGGACGTCGGCTGCGGCGCGGGCGCGTCTAGTCTGGCACTGGCCGCCCGCGTCGGCCCGGGGGGCCAAGTGCTGGGCGTGGACATATCCGAACCGCTGATCGGCCGGGCGCGCGCGCTTGCGCCACAGGATACGCCGGCCCTGTTCCGAGTGGCCGACGCCAGCAGCGCCGAGTTGCCCCAGGGCGCGTTCGACATTTTGTTCTCGCGTTTCGGGGTGATGTTCTTCGACGATCCGACAGGGGCGTTCGCCCATATGCGCCGCGCGCTCCAGCCGGGCGGGCGGGTCGCTTTCGTCTGCTGGCGCGGCGCGGCCGAGAACGATTGGATGCGCCTGCCGATGGGCGCGATCAAGGGCATCGTCCCGCCGACGGCGCCGCCCGATCCCGAAGCGCCCGGCCCGTTCTCGTTCGGCGACCGGGGGCGGGTGGTGCGCATACTGACGGCGGCCGGCTTCACCGATATCGCTATCGCGCCCTTCGATGCTTCCGTCCCGTTTGGCGAGGGCGCGACGCGGGACGCGGCGATCGACGACGCGGTGCAGATGGCGGTCGAGGCTGGCCCGCTGTCGCGCGTGCTCGCTGATCAACCCGACGACATCCGCGCCCGCGCCTCGGCCGCGATTCGTGCCGTCTTTGCGGCCCGCCCCGGCGAGCGGTCGGTGATGATCGACGGCGCGGCATGGATCGTCACCGCGCGCAATCCGGCAAGCTGACAGGGATTACCAGCGGAGACGCCCCGCTCGGTGGATGGGGCGTCTTTGGCTGGTCAGCCGTCTGGAAGAGGCAGTTGAGCAAAACGATTCCTAGGCTCACTCAGGCCGGTCCGCAAAGGGGGTGACGGTACTTTCTTCGTTCGCTGTAAAACCCACGTGAATTGCCCAAAGTGGGTCCGGAAAGGCGATCGACTTCGATAGATACCGGAACCGCACAAAAAAATTTTCGGGCTATTTTCCCCTTTAAAATCAAGACCGTAATGTTTTGACGGCCTATGGGTCGGCTTCTTGCGCGGCAACGAATTAAAAACCTAGCTATATCAATGGTCTAACTAGATTTAGAACAATCGAGTGGGAGTGAGGGGCGTTGTAGAGTAGCTTGGGATAGGGCAGCGTATCGGTTGCGATGTGATTGCCTGGTGTGAGAGTATTCGCTCCTGATCTCCCGGTGGCTGTCGATCCTCCAGATAGGAAGCGACAAAGCGGTACTGTGGAGCGGGTAGATTACAGTTCTATAGACCTGCCGTCTGATGGCCAACGCCATCAAATACTCGTTGCCGATCAGCGTATGGTTCTGGCGGTCGGCGGCAAGGTTGTTGTCGATCCAGAGTTGCTCCAAGTCCTGCAAGAGAGCGGCCCGTTTCGGCGCGTCGAGGCGACCGAGCGTGAGTTGGATTGGGCCAGAATTATGCGCGAAGAATGCAGCGGAAGCGGCGACGCCTGTCTGCAGTTCCCAGGTAATGGGCACGACGCGGGTTTGGATGGAATCGAAGCCTGGCTCCAGCCGCTCGCGAACCGCTGCTTCCTCTCCCCAGAGGAAAGGAGACATCGCGCCTGGAGGGGGCGGGGGAAGATATCGGCCGACAATGGCAGGCAACTTCCCGTTAAAACCAGATGGGGTCCAGTTGGCCAAAGCAAGCCGTCCGCCCGGCCTCAAAACACGTGCCATTTCCGAAGCGATGGTTTCGGGGGCCGGGGAAAACATGATCCCGAACATCGAGACTACCATGTCGAAACTTGCGTCCGGGTAGGGGAGCGCTTCGGCGAAGCCTTCATCAAAGCGGATGTCGAGGCCTTCGCTAGCTGCCCGCACGCGGGCTTCCTCCAGCAAATGAGGCGTCATGTCCAACCCGGTCGCCGTGGACCCCCGACGAGCCAATGGGAGGGTCACGTTGCCCGTGCCACAGGCGATATCCAACACACGGACGTTAGGTTCAAGTGCCAACCGAGCGACGAAGCCTTCGGCGTCGAGCGCGCCAATGGTTTTGGCTATTGCTCCAAAATTACCGGCAATCCAAGGGGCGCGCATAACATCTTTTATCTGGTCGATGTCTTGGCTTTTCATGGTTATCTCCTTCGCCCACTCGAAAGCGCCATTTTCGCGAATGCGAGCAGGGCGACCGGCTAAAGGGCGCTTAAGAAAACATCGCACAACCGCCGTTGAATTACGGACCCTCAACCCGCGTCGCTGCCGCGACGCCTTCCCACACCCGCAGGTCCTCCAGCAGCCGCTGGGCATGACCGCGGATGGCATCGACCGCGTCCGTTCCGAGCTGCAATCGCAGCGGTGTTGCGCTCGCTGCCAGCGCCTGCTCGATCGCAGCGCCTGCCTTGAGGGGATCTCCCGGCTGCGCCCCATGAATAGACCGCAGAAACTCACGCGTGGGGCCGACCACATCGCGGTAGGGCTCAAGCTCCGGCATGAGGCGCCCAGAGCCGGTCATGTTGGTGCGAAAGTACCCTGGCTCCACGATCAGCACCTTGATGCCAAAGGGCGCCATCTCGGCCGCTAGCGCCTCTGAAAGCCCTTCCAGCGCGAACTTGCTCGCCGAGTAGGCGCCGAACCCGCCGAAGGACAGCTGGCCGCCGAGGCTCGAGATATTGACGATCGCCCCGCTTCTCTGAGAACGCAGGATCGGCAGCACAGCCTGGATCACCGCCACGGCGCCAAAGAAGTTCGTCTCCATCTGGGCACGCAGCTCGCTCTCCGGCGTCTCCTCGACAGCACCCACGACGCCGTAGCCCGCGTTGTTGATCAGCACATCGATACGCCCGAAGCGGTCGATGGCGGCCGCAACGGCCGCTTCAGGCTCCCCAGCGCCGGTCACATCTAGCCGCTGGACCAGCACGCGATCGGGGGCGAGCGCTTGGAGCGCGGACAGCTTCGACCGGTCACGTGCTGTGGCGACGATGCGATATCCCTGGCTGATGGCGTGGCGCGCGAAGGCGTCGCCGAAGCCGCTTGAAGTACCCGTGATGAACCAGACCGGACTTAATTCCTCAGCGCTTAGCTCATTCCTGTTGAGTGTGGACGGAAGCTGCTGCGCAGTGGAGAAGGCTAACGAGACATTCGGGTTGAGTGTCATTCGCTTATCCTTAACAGTGAATGGTACCGCAGCGTGCATTCGACGCTGGGGTCCGAGGAACGGACCAAGCGGTTGCGGTGCCACAGATCGGAAATGCTGAGACGATAGACGTTACGCTGCCCAAGCGTGTTCCTGAAACGGCGCGTCGAGAGGCGGCTTGGTGATGTTGGCGGTGTAGTTCGTGATCGTCGATGCGGCGACCGCGGCGATCACTTCGAGAAGGTGATCCTTGCCGAAGCCGGCCGCCAGGAACCGATTGATGTCCTCGTCGTCGAGACGGCCACGCTTTTCGATCATCGTCTTCGCCAAGCCCGACAGCGCGGAGAATTTGCTGTCCTTCGGTAAACGACCCTCACGGATAGCCCGCACATCCGCCGGATTGATGCCTTCCTTGAGAGCCAGAGCGGTATGGAACGCCACGGCCCATGTGCTGCCATTGGTCACCGCATCGGTGAGCAGGACGATCTGGACCTCCGCTTCGGTAAAGCTGCCGCCATGCACGTTGCCGAACAGACCGACGAGGCTGTTGATCAGAACCGGCGAGGTCGCCATCGCGCCGGCGATATTCGGGATCATGCCGAACGCCGATTGCAGTTGCTGCAGCGCCGGCTTCGAGCGTTCAGGGGCGGCTTCAACGGTGTGAACGGGAAAGTTTGTCATGTGAGTCGCTCTCGGTTGGGGGCGATCTGTGATCTATCTGGGGCCGCTTCCTTTGGCGGGCGCGCCAAGAACCCCTCGGTTCTCGCCAAACGCGCCGCGTCGGCGAGGCTATTCTCCGCCCGCAGCCGGAACGGCGATGCCAAGTTTGGCGGCGACACGCCGCGCGGTTTGCTCGCGTTGCGCGGTGATGGGCCGCACCGATCGCCGCGCTTCCTCCAATATCGCGGCCGGCGCGGTCTCCGGCGCGCCGCTGTCGAAGGGCGGCTCCGGCGCATAGGCCATATGAAGCTGGATGGTTTGCGCGACCTCGTCGCCGCGCAGTTCGGCGGCAAGGCGCAAGGCGCCGTCGATGCCGGCTGTGACGCCGGCGGCGAAGACCCAGGCGCCGTCCACGACCACCCGTTGGTTGACGGGGATCGCGCCGAAATAGGGCAGCAGGTGAAACGCCGACCAGTGAGTCGTCGCCCGGCGTCCTTTGATGAGGCCCGCCGCGCCGCAGATGAGCGCGCCCGTGCACACCGAGAAAATGCGGCATGCGCCTGACGCTTGCCGCCGGATCCAGCCCAGCACCTCGGCGTCTTCCATCAAAGCTTCCTGGCCGTAGCCGCCCGGCACATGCAGGACGTCCAGCGCCGACGCGTCAGCCAGGGTCGCATCGGGCGTAAGCAGCAATCCTCTCAGGTCGCGAACCGGCGCTGCTGTCTTGCCGTAGATGCAATAGGTCGCATTCGGGATGCGCGACAGCACCTCGAACGGTCCTGTCAGGTCGATCTGATCGACGCCCTCGAACACGAGGGAGCCGATGTGCAGGTGAACATCAAGCGGAATCATGGTCGTCTCCAAGTCCGAGATGCCGATAGACAAGACCAATCTAACCGGGCATGGTCTGGCGGAAATGCCAAAGTCCCCTCGTTTCTCGCCAAACCCGATCCGGACCGTCGAGGTGCTCACCTTCCCGGCGGTGCAACTGCTCGACGTCACCGGGCCGGTTCAGGTGTTCGCCTCCGCCAACGATCTCGTCGCCAGCGCCGGAGGCGCGCCGCCTTACCGACTCAAGCTCGTGACGCAAGGCGACCAAGGCGTCGTCTCCTCGGCAGGGGTGGCGCTGGCGGCGGGTCCGCTCAGCCAACGCAGCGAGGCGCTAGATACTTTGCTCGTCGCCGGCGGGCAGGGGGTCGAGGCGGCCGCTGCAAATCCGGCGCTGGTCGATTGGCTGCAGCAGCGGGCGAAGCAGGCGCGTCGTGTCGCGTCTGTTTGTACCGGCGCATTCCTGCTTGCCGCCGCGGGATTATTGGACGGACGTCGCGCGGTGACCCACTGGAAGGATTGCGCCAGGCTGGCTCAACGCTTTCCCGCCGTTCGCGTCGAGCCCGATCCGATCTTTGTGCGCGATGGTCGGCTGTGGACCTCGGCTGGCGTGACCGCGGGGATCGATCTCACACTGGCGCTTGTGGAAGAGGACCTCGGCCGCTCCGTGGCGCTTGCCGTAGCCCGCTTCATGGTTGTCTTCCTCAAACGTCCCGGCGGACAGGCGCAGTTCAGCGCCGCTTTGGCCTTGCAAGCCGCAGACGACAAGTTCGGCGCGCTCCATGATTGGATCAACCGCCACCTGAGCGACGATCTTTCGCTTTCAATCGTGGCCGATCGAGCGGGAATGAGCGAGCGCAGTTTTAGTCGACACTATGCGGAGGCAACCGGGCAAACGCCCGCTCGTGCGATCGAGCGGTTGAGGGTTGAGGCGGCGCGGCGTCTGCTTTCGGAGTCGCGCACGCCGGTCAAGCGGATCGCGCAGCGTTGCGGCTTCGGCTCGGAGGAAACAATGCGCCGCAGCTTCCTGCGCCTCATCGCCGTTACACCGCAAGACTACCGTTCTCGATTCACGTTTTGAAGTTCGCCTCTGTCCAGATGGAGACGATCGTCCCGGGCCGTATCGTGATCGGCGCGAGTGCTACACTAGGATCGAATGGACGCTTCGCCATTGCTGACGGTGTTTTTGGATGAAGCCGATGATGCCGTCCTCGCGGAAGATTTCCCGATTCGACCAATCGATGCCGATAGTCCTTGAAACCGAGCAGATTCGAAATCGGCGAAATTCGCTTTTGAATTCAAGAGCTCGAATTTTTGACGGATCGGCGAGTCGGTTCTTCGTCGTGTGCCGAAAAAATTTGCACTGATAAATCAGCGCATTATCATCGCTCAGAACGATCGAGTGGGAGTAGCGCCCGCTGACCCGGGCGCTCGTCGCTTCTCCTCGACGGTGAATCCAAGCTGCGGGGACGCGAGCAGCCGCTGTCGACTCCGCCTGGACGCAGAATGCTCTACATCGGGCGCACCCGTCCCGGAACGCCAAGCGGGCATTCCAGGGCGGCGCGGTCCCAGCCTCCGGTCTCGGCCGCGGCCTCGTAGGATTTCGACAGGAAGTCGAGCAGCAAAGCGTCCGGTTCCGGCGCCCGCGCGACCGTGTCGTAGGGCAGGATGAATTCTCCGAGCGTCGGATCGAAAGCGGCACCTGGCGCAACCGCCTTCTCGCGAAAGCCCGCCGGCTCGGGATAGGCGTAGGCATAGAAGGCCGCGCGCGGGAAGGCCTCGTTTCCCGGCCAGAATCCGGCGCTGCTCACCTCATGCGAATAGGCTTCCCGCACAACCGCGTCGGGCAGTCCGGGCACGCCGCCCGGATGCAGCGGCGCGCGCCGCCCGGAGAACCGGGTCACCGCAAGATCGAAGCTGCCCCAGAAGAAATGGACCGGGCTCGCCTTGCCGAGGAAGCCGGTGCGGAAGCGCTTGAACACCCGATCCGCCTGCACGAGCGCGCGCCAGAAACGATAGGCGGCTTCCGCATCGTAGGCGGCGTGGGTCCGGTCCTCTGAAAAGCGGATCGGGTTTTGAATTTCGTTCGGCGTCTCGTTGATCGCGACCGCGACGCCTGTGCCGGCGAGGAGATCGATGGTCGCGGAATAGAAATCGGCGACCGGCTGCGGCCTGAGCGGCAGCGACCGTTCGGCGCCCCGGCTGGTTCGCACGCTGAGCCGGTGGGCGACAAAATCGAACTCGATCTCGAAAATCTCCGCGCCGATCGGGATCGGCGACGTGCCGAGTCCCCGCGCGGTCACGTAGAGCGGCGTTTGCCAGCTATGGTTGAGCCAAGGGGTGAGGCTGAGCCGGATCTTGCCGACGATCTGCGTCCAGAGATGCAAGGTCGCGAGCGTCTCGCGCCACGCCGCATAGTCGAGATCGGGCCAGATCGCGTCAGGGCTGTTCATGGCGGTCACCATCGCCTCGGCCGCAGGGACTTCGGATTTTTCACGATAGGGCATATACTTTTGACATTCAAAATCTGGTCGGTCGTCCCTCGGCCGCCACGGGAATTGCTGCTCAACCCGGATCGTGGAAGTCATGCGATGCCGTACAAAACGCTCACCCTCTTTGCGCTGCTCGGGGCGCTTGCATGCCTGCCGCAGCCGGCGCGCGCCCAAAACTCCTCGTCGGTTCATGAGGGCAATTGGCCGATCGAGCACGGGGTCAAACACCAGCCCACCCGGGGCGAAGTGGGAGGCGAATTCTCGCGGAGCCAGCAAGAGGAAACCGACAAATTATACGATGAATTGATGTCAAACTACGGAACCACGCACCATGCAGGAAACGCACGCATGCGCTAGCGCGACACAGCCAGGTCGACCCCGGAAATCTCCCGGCAGATGTCGATGAGCCTGTCCTGCAAGGCGACGTCCCGGGCTGCGGGGTTCGGCTCGCGCCGCTTCAGGTGATAGAAATAACCGCCGGTCGTCCGCGCGGCGGGCTCGTCGCTGGTCGCGAGCCACGCTTGCGTCAGATGCGCCTGACCCATGTCGTCGGGCGCGCCGGCGCCGCCCATCCTGGTCGCCACCCAGCCGGGGGTGAGCGCGTTCGACAGCACGCCCGGCCACAGGCGCGCGACCGCGAAAGCCAGCAGGACGTCGTGCAGCTTGCTCTCGGCATAAGCGGCTGAACCGTCCCAGCGCCGCTTGCGCCACAGGATGTCGTCGAGGTTGGCGTCCGCGCGGTCATGCATGCCCGAGCTCAGATAGACGAGGCGCTTCGGCTTTTCGATCAGCGCGGTGAGGACATAGGGCGCGAGCGTGTTGATCGCGAACACATGCGGCAGGCCGTCGCTGGTCACGCGATGATGCTCGCGGAAGCCGACCGCGGCGTTGTGAATGATGGCGTCGAATCGGCCGAGCGCGTTCACCTGCCTCGCGACGTCCTTGGTCGCCGCGATGGTGGAAAGATCGCCGGCGACGACCGCTTCCGCCTTGGGCGCAGCCTTCTTCGCGTCCGCGGCGCGAGCCTCGTTGCGCGCATGCAGCGCGACCCGATGGCCCTGCTCGGCGAGATGCCGCCCGACCATCAGGCCGAGGCCGTCCGCCGAACCGGTGATGAAGACGCGCGCCATGCGTTACTCCAAAGTTGCGCCTGCCTCAAAGACATGGGCCGCGCCGGCTGACCAAATTGCTGCAAGCAGAAGCGAGCCCGTGAAAGCCCACGAAAATGAAATGGCTTGCATTTGCTTTCTTTTATTTTCCCGAATCGGGCCTTTTCAACGGGTTACAGGCGATTCAAATGGTTTTTTTTCCTCGCTCATCTCATCCCTTCCCCGGTCCTCCGGAAGTGCGGACGGGCGCGATCTCCGCGATCTCAATCCCGTCATAAAACCATGGTGGCACGGCCTCCGACTTTTGTCCACCATTTGTTCTCTTTTTTGACCCGCGCCAACGCCCCTACGCGACAGGCCGGCCGGTCGTACAAAGTAAATGGCGTACGGGTCCCGCCGAGCCCTGTTCCGCTTCTCGCTCCGTCCGCGCGGCCCTATATTTCGCTGACCTGACCCTGAAGCCCTCCGCGGAGCCCCCCCCCATGACCACCCATCAGCGCAACTTCCCCTCGATCGACCCCATGAAGCTCGAGCGGCTGGCGGAGACGGCGATCAAGGTCGGCTTAAGGCTTCAGGCCGGCCAGGACCTTTTCCTCACTGCGCCGGTCGCGGCGCTGCCACTGGCGCGGAAGATCGTGGCCGAGGCCTACAAGGCGGGCGCGGGTCTGGTGACGCCGATCCTGGCCGACGAGGAGATCGCGCTCGCGCGCTACCGCTTCGCTCCCGACGCAAGCTTCGACCGCGCGCCGGGCTGGCTCTACGACGGCGTCGCCAAGGCGTTCGCCGCCAATACGGCGAGGCTCGCCATCGTCGGCGAGGACCCGATGCTGCTCGCGCAGGAGGACCCCGCCAAGGTGGCGCGCGCCAGCAAGGCCAATTCGATCGCCTACCAGCCGGCGCTGGAGAAGATCGCCGGCTTCGACATCAACTGGAACATCGTCGCCTATCCGACCGAATCGTGGGCGAAGCGGGTCTTCCCCGATGAGACCGAGGACGCCGCGGTCGGCAGGCTGGCGGAGGCGATCTTCTCCGCTTCCCGCGTCGACAACGGCGATCCGATCGCCGCCTGGAGCGCGCATAACGCGGCCCTCGCCCGCCGCAGAGACTGGCTGACCGGCAAGGCGTTTCACGCCCTGCATTATTCCGGCCCGGGCACGGATCTCACCATCGGGCTCGCCGACGGCCACGAGTGGCAGGGCGGCGCGGCGACGGCGAAGAACGGAATTGCCTGCAATCCGAACATCCCGACCGAGGAGGTGTTCACAACCCCGCATGCGCGCCGGGTCGACGGCCATGTCGTCTCGACCAAGCCGCTCTCCTATCAGGGCTCGCTGATCGACGGCATCGCGGTCACCTTCGAGGCCGGACGCATTGTCGAGGCGAAGGCGGCGCGCGGCGAGGACGTGCTTAAGAAAGTGCTCGACAGCGACGACGGCGCGCGCCGGCTCGGCGAAGTCGCGCTGGTGCCGCATTCCTCGCCGATCTCGAAGAGCGGCCTTTTGTTCTTCAACACCCTGTTCGACGAGAACGCCGCCTGCCACATCGCGCTCGGGCAATGCTACGCGAAATGTTTCGTCGACGGCGCGAAGCTCAGCCCGGAGGAGATTGCGGAGCGAGGCGGCAACAAGAGCATGATCCACATCGACTGGATGATCGGGTCAGACTTGATCGACATCGACGGCCTCGATGCGGACGGCGGACGGACGCCGGTCTTCCGCAAGGGCGAATGGGCCTGAGCAGCGGCCGCCATGTCGAGCCAAGTGATGAGCGCCGATCTTCTGGACTTTTCCCCCGAGGTCGCCGAGGCGCTCGCGGCCAAAAGGCCGATCGTTGCGCTCGAATCGACGATCATCACCCACGGCATGCCCTATCCGCGCAACGTCGAGACGGCGCTTTCCGTCGAGAAGGCGGCGCGTGAGATGGGGGCTGTTCCGGCGACGATCGCGGTCATCGACGGGCGCTTCCGGGTCGGCCTCAACGGCGAGGAGATCGAGCGGCTCGGCGCGCTTATGGGCGGCGTCGTCAAGGCGTCGCGGCGCGATCTCGCGCCGGTCGCGGCGCGCCGGGGCTCGGCCGGCACCACGGTCGCAGCGACGATGTTCATCGCCTCCCTCGCGGGACTCGAGATTTTCGCCACCGGCGGCATCGGCGGCGTCCATCGCGGGGCCGAGGAGACGTTCGACATCTCCGCCGATCTGGTCGAGCTCGCGCGCACCCGCGTCGCCGTCGTCTGCGCCGGCGCCAAGTCGATCCTCGATATCGAGAAGACGCTCGAATATCTGGAGACGCAGGGGGTCGCGATCGTCGGCTACCGCTGCGACGAGTTCCCCGCCTTCTATGCCCGCTCGTCAGGGTTCAAGCTCGAGCATCGCTGCGACGGGCTGCACGATCTCGCCCGCATGATCCGCCTCCAGCGCGAGATCGGTCCCGGCGGCCTCTTGATCGCCAACCCCATCCCCGAGGACCACGCGCTCGATCAGGGGGCGATCGAGGAACGGATCGCCGAGGCGGTCGCGGAAGCAAGGGCGCAAGGCGTCGGCAAGAAGGAGGCGACGCCGTTCCTGCTGAAGCGCGTCGTCGAACTCACCGAGGGCAAGAGCCTCGAAGCGAACATCGCGCTGATCAGGAACAACGCCATGCTCGCCGCCCAAGCGGCGGGGGAGCTGGCGAGGCTCTGAGGGGCGAGATCAGGCGCCGCTGCGTTCCCGCCAGCGAAGCGCGTCGTCGAGCCGGTCGTCGCCCCAGAACACTTCGCCGTCGACGACGAACGTCGGCGAGCCGAACACCCCGAGCGCCTTCGCCTCTTCGGTCGCCTGCCGGTAGCGCTCGCCGGCCGCCTCGGTCATCGCCCGCTCGACCACGCGGGTGGGATCCTGTCCGATCTCCCGCAGCGCATCGGAGAGACCGGGCTCCGACCCCGGTTCGCTGCCGGAATGAAACCAATGCCGGTAGACGGCGCGAACATAGTCCGCGCACCAGCCTTCGCCTTCGCCGACGATCGCGACCCGGTTGGCGAGATCGAATTCCTTGAGCGGATAGGGCGCCGGCAGTCTCGGCTCAAGTCCGCGCGCTCGCGCGCGGCGCTCGATGTCCCGCCACATATACGCGAGCTTGACCGGCTTGCCGACGAAGGGAATGTTCTTCTGCTCGATCATGATCGCGCGAACCGAGAACGGCCGCCAGCGAAACTTGACGCGCGTCTCCTCTTCGACCGCGCCGAGCCGCATGACCGTGAGATAAGAATAGGTGCTGCCGATCGAGACCCAGAAATCGATCATCGCCCGCCTCCCCTCTTTTGCGCCCGCGGCCTCGCCGACGGCGCCTCAAGCGGATTCGTGCGGCGACTTTCGTCGGCTGAGCGGTTCGCGAGACATGCTACAGCATTTGCAGCCCAGCGCAGAAAGCGCCGTTCATGCCGACCCCCGACGCCGCACCGCTCCGCCCTGCCCCGCCCCGCATGCTCGTCGTCGGCGACGTGATGACCGACGTCATCGTTCGGCCCGAGGGACCGCTGGCGAAGGGCTCGGACCGGCGGGCCAGGATCGCGTTCAGGCCCGGCGGGTCCGCGGCCAACCAGGCGGCGTGGCTCGCTTCGTTCGGCGCGAAGGTCGATTTCGTCGCCCGCGTCGGCCTGGGCGATGTCGATAGCGAGACGGCGAGGCTTGAGGCGATGGGCGTGACGCCGCATCTCGTCGGCGATCCGGGGCGTGAGACCGGGCGGCTCATTGCGCTCGTCGATCCTGGCGGCGAGCGCAGTTTCCTCACCGACCGCGGCGCCAACGAAGCGCTCGAACCCGGCGACATCCCCGACGCGCTGATCGAGGGGGCCGCGCACATCCATCTCTCCGGCTATTCGTTCTTCGCTCCCTCGCCGCGCGCCGCGGTTCTCGACGCGATGCGGCGGGCGGGAGAAAAACCGGTCAGCGTCGATCCGGCGTCGGCCGAATTCCTGCGCGAGGCCGGGGCGGACAATTTTCTCGCCTGGACGCGCGAGGTGGCGATCCTGTTCCCCAACGCCGAGGAAGCCGCGATTCTCGCCGGCTCCGACGATCCGGAGGCCCAGTGCGCGCGGCTCGCCGCGCTTTACCCGCTGGCAGTCATAAAGCGCGGCGCGGCCGGCTGCGAAGCGGCGGCGGGAGACAAGCGTTGGCGGGCCCTGGCGCCCAAGGTCGAGGCGGTCGACACCACGGGCGCGGGCGACGCCTTCGTCGCCGCCTTTCTCAGCCAGCGTCTCGCCGGCGCCGAGATCGAGGCCGCGCTCGAGCGCGCCGCCGCCGCCGGTGCGCTGGCCTCGACCTTGGTCGGCGGCCGGCCGCCGGCCCTCGTTCACGCCCACCGATAGATACGATCGCTTCTTATGATAGACTTGCGGCAATCGCTCCCTATACCTATCTTCGCCGCCAGCAAGGTTTCCGATCAAAGAATCCGCCGAAATTCGTCCATCTCAACTCTCAAGCGCCGGCAGTATTTCGGAAGCCAAATCCATTTCCGTTCAACCCGGAGGTTTTCATGTCCATTCGTCCCGTCAAGCGCGTCAGCCAGTCGGTTCCGACCATGGAGGGCGCGGGCGTCCGGCTTCGCCGCGCCTTCGGCTTCGGCGACACGTCGGACTTCGATCCGTTCCTGATGATGGACGATTTCCGCGGCGACCGTCCTGAGGACTATCAGGCGGGCTTTCCCTGGCATCCCCATCGCGGCATCGAGACGATCACTTATGTGCTCGCGGGCAGCGTCGATCACGGCGACAGCCTCGGCAACCGCGGCACGCTCGGGTCCGGCGACGTGCAATGGATGACCGCGGGCAGCGGCATCCTCCACCAGGAAATGCCGACCGGCGACTTGAAGGGCCGCATGCACGGCTTCCAGCTGTGGGCGAATCTCCCCGCGCATCTCAAGATGACGCGGCCGCGCTACCAGGACGTTCCGGCGAGCGCGATCCCGGAAGTGATCGACGACGACGGCACGCGCGTGCGCGTCATCTGCGGCGATTTCTGGGGCAAGACCGGTCCGGTCGACGGCGTCGCCGCCGAGCCGCGGTATCTCGATGTGACCGTGCCCGCGGGAAAAAGGAAGCGCCTCAAGGTCGAGGATTTCCGCCAGGCCTTCGCCTATATCTTCGACGGCTCGGCCACGTTCGCCGATTCGTCCGAGCCTTTCGGGGTGCTGCGCGAGGCGCAGGTGAACGGCGAGGACGTCCTGGTGCGCGATCATGTCGGCAACCGCTCGCTCGTCGTGTTCGGCGCCGGCGACGAGATCAGCGTCCAGGCGGGCGAGGAGGGCGTGCGCTTTCTTCTCGTCTCCGGCCGGCCGCTGCGCGAGCCGATCGCCTGGCACGGACCGATCGTCATGAACACGCAAGCCGAGATCCGCCAGGCGCTGAGCGATCTGCGAAGCGGCGCGTTCATCAAGAATTAGAAGGATATCCGAAATCGTCGTCGCGCCCCCCGGATCAAGCCCGGGGGAAGCGGCTCCTCGTGACGACGTGACCGCTCCGCGCTGGACGGAACGCCCGCCCTCACTTTCGCGTTGGGCGAGAGTGATTGCTGGCGTACTGTGCCGCGCGGAGCGAAGCGGGGATGGCCGATACAACAATCACGACGCAGTGCTGCGTCGCCGGCGGCGGACCCGCCGGGATGATGCTCGGGTTCCTGCTGGCCCGCGCCGGCGTCCGCGTCGTCGTTTTGGAGAAGCACGCCGATTTCTTCCGCGACTTTCGCGGCGACACGGTTCATCCTTCGACGCTCGAGCTGATGTATGAACTCGGCCTGCTCGATGACTTCCTGAAACTGCCGCATCAAAAGATCGAAACGCTGTCGGGCCAGGTCGGCGCCGAGCACCTTCAAATGGTCGATTTTCGCCATCTCTCGACCCACTGCAAGTTCATCGCGATGATGCCGCAATGGGACTTCCTCAACTTCCTGGCCGAGCGAGGCAAGCGCTACAAATCTTTCGACCTGCGCATGCAGGCCGAGGCGACCGACCTGATCGAAGAGAGCGGGCGCGTGGTTGGCTTGATCGCCAAGACGCCAAGCGGAACGCTCACAATCCGCGCCGACCTTACGGTCGGCTGCGACGGGCGCCATTCGACCGTGCGCGAGAAAGCCGGCCTCAAGAGCGACGACTACGGCGCGCCGATGGACGTGCTCTGGTTCCGGCTGTCGCGCAAGGCGAGCGACAGCACAGACACGTTCGGCCACATCGAAGCTGGCAGGCTCATGGTCATGCTCGACCGCGGCGACTACTGGCAATGCGCCTATGTCATTCCTAAAGGCGGGAATGAGCGCGTGAAGTCGGAGGGGCTGGAAGCGTTCCGCGCCCGGGTTGTCGAGATGTCGCCGTTCCTCAGCGACCGGATCGGCGAATTGAAAACCTGGGACGACGTCAAGCTGCTCAGCGTCACGGTCGACCGGCTGCAAAAATGGTGGCGGCCCGGGCTCATTTGCATCGGCGACGCCGCGCACGCCATGTCGCCCATCGGCGGGGTCGGCATCAACATGGCGGTGCAGGACGCGGTTGCTGCGGCAAACCGGCTCGCCGGTCCGCTCCGCGCCGGCAAGGTGACCGATGAGGATCTTCAGGCCGTCGAGGAGAGGCGAACGCTGCCGATGCGGTTCACCCAGTGGCTGCAACTCACTATCCAGCGCAGGATCATCAGCCGTGTCCTGGAAAGCCATGAGCGCCCGAAGCCTCCGGCGTTCTTCAAGCTCTTCAACAGCTTTCCGGTTCTGCGCCGCATTCCCGCCCGGCTGGTTGGGATCGGTATTCGTCCCGAGCGCGTGCGCACTCCGCAAGCTGCGCCGGATTAAGGCGCCTCAGCGAGCTATGGGCTTGGGGGAGCTGCGCCTCCAGAGCCTCACTCCGCCGGACGGATCATCCGCGTCATCACGTCGTCGCGAACGACAAGCCAATGCCACAGCGCGCCGGCAAAATGGAGCGCGAACAGAACGACGAGGATTGGCCGAACCATGAGCTTGTGCAGTCCGGCGAGCTCCGGCAGCCACAGATAGGCGATGAAGCCGACGACCGGCGCGCCGATCAGGTCGACATAGAGCCCGGCGTGGACGGCGCCCGCCAGCCACTCGAGCGCGGGGTGCTGCTTCGGCGCCGGCGGAACGCCGTCGATGCGGCGCAGCGCGAGGCGGGCCAGCATCAGGACGAGTATCAGGACTCCGACGCTGACGTGGGCCGACGTCCAGATCGGATTCGCCTGGGTGGGATTCCCGCCATGGGAGGCGCGGAAGAGATGGGTCATCTGATTGCCGTTCGCGAACTGAAATGCGACGAGCACGAATACGATCCAGTGAAGCGCAATCTGGCGCGTGCTGTAGCGTGCCGGGACCGACCCGATCTTCGACTGGGCAACCATCGCCACCCTCCTGCGTCACCCGGCCAGCGCCTCGGCGTAGACGCCGAGCGTATCCTGCGTCATCCGCTCGAGCGAGAAGGCTTGCGCTATTTTGGCCCGCGACCGGCGCCGGACGGCCTCGCGCGCGGACGCGCCGAGCCCAAGGGCGGCCTCGATAGCCTCGGCGAGCGCGACCGGGTTGCTCGGCTCGGCGAGCCAGCCGGTGCGCGCCGCGGCGTGCTCATAGGGCGGCGCGGCGACGATTTCGCGCGCCGGTCCGATGTCGGAAATGACGGTGAGCGCGCCCATCGCCGCGCCCTCGATCGCGGTGCGGGTCACGGCCACGGCGGCCGCGGCGGGAAAGACGACGATCGCCGCGGCGATAAACGCCGCCGGCAGATCGGCGGCAGCGCCGACCCGCGCCATCATGGACTGGACGCCGCGCTTTGCGGCGAGCGCATCAAGCTCCCGGGCGAACGCCGGCCTTGCGGCGTCGCCCGCGAGCACGAAACGGACGTCGTCGAGGCCGTGGGCCTTGACCAGCGCCGCCGCTTCGATGAGCGTCGCGTGGCCGCGGCCGGACGCGAGCCGCGCCGGCGTCAGAACGATGCGTTCGTGCTCGGCGATTCCCCAGGCCAGGCGAATGTCGGCGACCCGGCGCCCGCTCACCCGTTCGGGCTGAAGCTTGGTGAGATCCAATCCTGGGCGGACGACCCTGAGCCGAAGCCGCACGGCGGGAAAAAGCCCCGCGGCGCGCCGGGCGGCGAATTCCGACGCGGCGATGACGAAATCGCCCTCGGCGACCGCGGTCTCGAAGCTGGTGCGCGGCCGCGCGCGGCCGCTCTCCCCGTGGAGCGAAGTGACCAGCGGGCGCTTTGCCTTGCGGCAGGCCTTCACCGCCGCCCACGCCGCCCAGCGCGAGCGCACATGGACGAGGTCGACCCGCTCCGAGGCGATGATTCGCTGAAGGCGGCGCGCGTTGAGGGTCATGGCGAGCGGGTTCTTGGTCGCCGCGGGAAAGCGAACGAAGAGGCCGCCGATCGCCTGCAGTTCGCCCGCCATTTCGCCCGAATCGCTGGCCACCAGCGGCCGCGCGCCGGTCTCCGCCAGCGCCGCGGTGACGGCGAGCGTCGCCCGTTCGTCGCCGCCGGCGTCGATGGGAGGGACGATCTGGAGGATCGTCCGGCCGGCGAGCGGCGCGTTGGCCCCGCGGCCGAACGGAGCGAGCGCGTCGACGCTCATCGGCCGCCCTGCCCTGGCGAGAGGGAGCGATTGACTCGCGCCGCCTGCAAGGCCAAGCCCGCTTCGCCGCGGGCGCCGAGGCCGACGGTCTTCAAGGAGCGGTCCGCAGGTCGCATCATCGGAAGCGAGCTCAATCGTGTCGGACGGACAGCCGCAATTCTTCAGCGTGGGAGAATCCCCGAATCAACGGCGTATCGCCTTTCGCCGCCGCGCGCCAGTACGGACCGGAGACCTAAGCGTCGTTTGGCTCAGCGGCTGGCGCTCCGATATGGAGTCGACCAAGGCGACCGCCCTCGACGCCGAGACCGAGCGGCGCGGCCTCGGCCTCCTGCGGTTCGACTATTCCGGCCACGGCCGCTCCGAGGGGCGACTCGAGGACGGGACGATCTCCCGCTGGCTCGAGGAGACGCTGGCGCTTATGCGCGCGGAAACCGAGGGTCCGCAGATCGTCGTCGGTTCGTCGATGGGCGGTTATCTCGCGCTCCTCGCCGCCCGCGCGCTCATTGAGGCGGGCGAGGCGGAGCGCATCAAGGGCCTCATCCTGATCGCGCCCGCGGTCGACTTCACCGAAGCGCTGATCTGGGCCAAGGCGCCGGAGGAGGCGCGGCGCGCGATCATCGAGAAGGGCGAATGGCGAAGGCCGTCCGCCTATTCGAGCGAGCCGGATTGCTTCACCCGCGCGCTCATCGAGGACGGGCGCAAGCATCTCCTGCTCGGCGGGGGCATGATCCGCACGCGCGCGCCGACGATCGTGCTGCAGGGCATGCGCGACGAGGACGTTCCCTACTCTCATGCGCTCGCGCTGATGCAACGGCTCGGCGACCCGGCGACGCTGACTTTGATCGGCGACGGCGACCACCGCCTGTCACGCTCGCAGGACCTCAAGCTCCTGTTCGACGCGCTCGAACGATTGGCGTAGAACGCATCTCCCTCTCCCGCCTGCGGGAGAGGGCTGGGGCGAGGGTTCGCACGCGCCCCTCATCCGGCGCTTCGCGCCACCTTCTCCTGCGAAGCGGGAGAAGGGAGTCACTCCCACGTCGCTCCGTAGCGATGCAGGTTCGCGCCATGGATCTTGAGCCAGACCTCGGCGCGGTCGGTTCCAGGATGCAGGCGGCGCGCGAGCTTCCAGAACTGGTTCGAATGATTCATGTGGACGATATGCGCGACCTCGTGGGCCGCGAGATAGTCGAGCACGTACGGCGGCGCGAGAATCAGGCGCCAGGAAAAATTCAAGCCCCCGGTCGACGAGCATGAGCCCCAGCGGCTGACCGTGTCGCGCAGCACGATCCGGCGCGGCTTGACGCCGAGCTGCCTCGAGTGGCGGACCACCGCCGCCTCGAGATCCTTTCGCGCCTCACGCTTGAGGAAGTCGGTGACGCGGCGCGCCACATGCGGCCGCTCGCCGGAAACGCAGATGAGCGGCCCGCGTTCGCTCGCCTCGAGCCACACCCCGCCGCGCTCGCCCGGCCGATGGACGATGCGATGATCGACGCCGCGCAGCGGCGTCACGGCGCGCGGCGCGAAGGCGACCGGTTCGGGCAGCCGCGCGAGTCTTGTTCCGATCCATGCGGCATGACGCTCGGCGAACTCGCGCGCCGCCTTCAGCGAGGAGCGCGACGGCATCGTCAGCAACGCATCGCGGGTCGCGGTTCGAACTCTCAGCGTAAAGCGCCGCGAGGTGGCGACGCGCTTCAACGCAATGCGATAAATCTCGCCGTCGTGGGCGATCTCGAAATGCGCCGCCTGCTCCGGCGCCTGGCGTTGGAAAAGACGCAGCATCCCGCCCGATCCTAGCGACCCAGGTCTTGATAGGCGCCGGCAGCCCCGCGCGGCCGGCAGGCCCCGTTCACCGGGAGAATCCTAGTCCAGGCCCGCCCCGAGTCGCCAGAGGTTTTCGCAGAGAATTGCGCCGTTCAGCTTAATCGGACCGCCAGCGCCGGGGCGGGCTTCAACTGGAGCGGGAAGCCGGCGGCGATGAACACCGCCGCGTCGCAGGCCTCGGCGATCTCCCGGTTCGCCCGCCCCTGCCAGTCGCGAAACTCGCGGCCTAGTCTGTGCTCAGGAACAATCCCCAGGCCAACTTCGTTTGACACCAGGATCGCCGGGCCGGCGAGCTCGCCGATCGCCTGGATGAGCCCGGCGATGGCCTGGCCGGGATCGCGCCCGGCCAGCGTCAGGTTGCTGAGCCACAGGGTCAGGCAGTCGACGACGACGACCCGGCCGGGACGCGCCTCGGCGCGAAGCGTCCGGGCGACCTCGAGCGGCTCCTCCAGGGTCGCCCAGCCCGGGCCGCGGCCGGCCCGGTGGCGGGCAATCCGCGCCGCCATCTCCTCATCCCCCGCCTCGGCGGTCGCGAGATAGAGGCGATGGGCGCCGAAAGTTTCGGCAAGGCGATGCGCATAGGCGCTTTTTCCCGACCGCGCCCCGCCGAGGACGAGGAGGCTGCGGACCCGGGGAAGAGTCTGCTCCTCTGCTCGCGTTGTCATCCGGTGAAGTCGGCCGGTTCTGCGCCCGGATCGCAGATGAGAAAGCGCTCGTTCGGCATCCACCAGACCTCGTCCGGGCGAAACCGGTCGATCGCCTTCCAGTCGAAGCCGCATTTGTGATGCTCGAGCCATACGACCCGCCCGGCGTGCTGCAGCGCCATCCTGGGGAAATAGTCCTGGGTGAACGAATCGCCGAAAACCATGATGGTCGGGCCGGGCCTGTCCAATGTGCCGACGAAGTCGCTGACGGGATTCGCCGTCAAGAGTTCGGTCCGGGCGGACGGCAGCGTCAAGTCCTCGGCGGTCTCGGTTGCGTCTTCGCCGAGCATCCGGGCGAGGTCTCCGCCCTCGAGCTCCTCGGGCGGACCGAGCGCGGACCCGGGGTCAAGCCGCCAGTCCGGGCGCCCGTCCGCCTCGACGACGGCGTTGAACGCGGCCAGCGCGCCGCGCGGCGTCCAGTGCGAATCGTGCATGTAAAAAACCGGGCCCGCCGAACGCGCCGCCTCGAGCCCGGGGCGAAGGTCGACCGCGCGAACGCCGCGAGCCGCCAGTCCGTCGAGCAAGAGGTCGTATTCGGTTCGCCGGCCGCGGTTCTGCGCCCAGTTGGGCAGATCGTCGGAATAGATCGTGGCCGCGTTCGGCGGCACGGCGACGAGAAAGGCGATCCCGCGCGCCTTGAGCGCGGCGTTCATGCGCGCGAGCAGGCCTACGGTGTCGGACACCCTCTCGTCGCGCACAATGAGCCCGGCGCTCTGCTGGACAGCCTCCTGGCCGAGGTAGAAGAGCCGGCCGTCGCGGCCGACCAGCACCGTATCGTTGCCGAAGCCGAGCAGCGGCTTGGTCAGGTCCTTGTGCGCGCGGATCAGAACCTGGCGCAAGCCGAAATGATCGCCGAGGAAGGCGTCGATGCGGGCCGAGAGCGTCAGCCAGTCGGCGCGCGCGGCGGGAATCGTCGGCGCGGGCGCGAGATACCGCCCCTCCTTGAGGATGGCCGCCGGCGGGTCGGGCCTGACGAGCCCGACCACGAGCGGCGTCGCCAGAAGAGCGAAGGCGAGAATCGCGAAATAGCGGCGATGACTATTCAGCATGCCGGATGAGGGTTGCCCAGTATCGACGCTGCTGCGAAACGGGCGGGCTTGAGCAAGCGATGTCCAGTTCACGGGGTCGGCTTCTATCCGCTGTCCGCGAGATGCGAAAGCGCCGATCTCACCGCCACTCGACCCTGAGCGCCTCGAGTCCATGAAAGTGGAACGCGTCGCGGTAGGGTGCCGGCTCGGCAAGGCGCAAGCCGGGCAGGCGGGCGAACAGGATCGGCAGCGCGACCATGAGCTCGAGCCGCGCCAGCGGCGCGCCGACGCAGAAATGGACGCCGGCGCCGAAACTCACGTGGGGGTTCGGCGATCTCGTGTTGTCGAAGGCGCCGGGATTGGGAAAGCGCTCGGGGTCGCGGTTGGCGGCGCCGAGCAGAAGGCCGATCCTGTCGCCCTTCTTCAGCCGCACGCCCTCGACGTCCGCCTCTTCCAGCGCGTAGCGCGTGAACAGGTGCAGCGGCGGATCGAGTCTGAGCAACTCCTCCACTGTCGCGGCGGTCGCGCTCTCGCCAGCGAACGCGAGGCGCGCGTCGACGCCCTCATCGAGCATTGTCTTCACCCCGTTGCCGATCGCCTGGACCGTCGCCTCATGGCCGGCGTTGAGGAGGAGGATCACGGTTGCGACGAGTTCGTCCTCGCTCAACCGTCCGCCGTCGCTCTCGGCGATGAGAAGCTGGCTCACGAGATCGTCGCCGGGATCGCCGCGCCGAGCGCGGGCGAAACGGCGGACGAAATCGGCGAACGCGCGCGCCGCCTCGGCCGCGCGCTCTTCGACCGCACGCGTCACGCCACGCTGGTACATGGCGACCATCCGGTGCGACCATTCGGCGAGCTCAGGTCCCATGGCGCGCGGAACGCCGATCAGGTCGGCGATCACGGCGACGGGAATTGGAGCGGCGAACTCGGCGACGAGGTCGGCCGCGCCCCGATCGGCGAACCTGTCGATCCGCTCATGTGCGAGCGCCTCGATCTCAGGCTTGAGCCTTTCGATCCGGCGTGAGACGAAGGCGCGGTTGACGAGGTTGCGCAGCCTCGTGTGCTCGGGCGGCTCGAGCTCGAGGATCGAATGGCGCTCGAGCGCATCGAAGGCGGCCAGATGCGATTTCGGCTCCGCCCAGCCCAGTTCCGCCCGGCTCATCAGGTGGGTGATCTGGCGGCCGAAGCGGCGGTCGCGCAACAGCGACGACACGTCGGCGTGGCGGGCGAAGCACCAGAAGCCATAGTCCTCCCAGAAGAAAACGGGCGCGGCTTCGTGGATCGCGGCATAGGCGCGATAGGGGTCGTTGAAAAAATCTGGGTCGCGCGGGTCGAGGCGAACGCGGCGCCGGGCGGCGTCGATCGACGGCGTCATGGCCTGCCCTCTACGCCAGCGGATAGGCGGCCTCGACGACATAGGGTCCGCCGCCTGTCCCGTCGCGGGCCGAATAGAGCACGAACCGCTCGGCCATGAACGCTTCGGCCTGAAGCCCGCCGCGGGCGGCGAGATAGTCGGCGATCGCCGCCTGGGAGACGCGGCGCAGCCGCGCCAGCGTCACATGCGGGGTATATTTGCGGGTCTCGGGCTCGACGCCGATGCGCCGCAGGCGCCGCTCCTGCTCGGCCTGCAGGTCCATCAGCGCCGGGTCCGCCTTGACCTTCGCGACGATGGCGCGCGGCTTGTCGCCGCCGAACCAGCTCAGCCCCTCGAAGCGCACGAAGGCTTTCGGCCGCCGGACGTCGCCAAGGGTTTCGGCGACGTCGCGGGCGGCGCGCGCGTCGATGTCGCCGATGAAGCGCAGCGTGACGTGATAATCCTCGGGCTCGAGCCAGCGCGCGCCGACAACGCCGCCACGCACGAGCGCGAGCTGGCTGACAATGGCTTCCGGCAATTCAAGCGCCGTAAACAGGCGAGGCATGAGCCGCTCCGCAGACGACCCTGTTCGTCGCGAAACGTATCACGCTCGGCTGGGATTGTGCGACGCGCGGCCCCCTGCCCGCTCCGCTTTCGGCATGAGCCTCATCGAGTAGCAAACTTCACGCTCAACTCTCGATTTCGTCGATCTGCGGATAGAGCAGCTTGAGCCCCTGCTCGAGCCACTTCGCGTCCTCGTCGCCGAGACCAAGAATGAAGTTCCTGAAAGGATCGGCTCCCGTCCGCTCCGGCGGAGTGACCTTCGCTGGAGGTGAGGCCAGATTGCCGAGGACAACATACTTCGGCTCGATGGCGGTCGAGGCGCTTAATTTCATGAACGAATGGCGAAGGAGAATCTGGTCCGGTCGCGCCGCCAGCCGCCACTCTCCGAGGACATCCATCAGTTGCACTGGTATGGAACGAAACAACCACGTGCGCGCCACAAGAACAATCAACGTGAAGATAGCAAGGAAGATCCCCGCGCCTAACGACATAGGGAAAGGGTCACTAAATCCAATGAATAGCATGAGCGCCGCCCAAATTAGGATAAGGGGCACAAGCGATGTGGCACGGAGGGCCGCCCCAAGCGTCCACGGCGGTCGCTTCCCCGTGAAGACGACCGCGCCATCCTCGGAAGCGACGACAATACGAGAATTCGGCGGTTTAAGCTTCTCAATTTCAGGAAGCGACTTTAGGAAATCGCTCGCCGGGGCGACCGAAATAGGTTGGCCCGCCTCCCGCAAATCATCCGTCGTCTTGGTCGCGCTGCACCCCATCACGCGCTCCCGATCCACCTGAGCGTCGGCGGAGGTTACCAGGGGGCGCCGACGCCGCATTTGACCCCTGTCAATCTCGGAGTCGTGCCCTTACGCCGCAGCTTTGATAGACGCCCCCGTGCCTTTCCATGCGGTGACGGAGCAATGTCACTCGCCGGATTGGGCGCCGCGGAGGCTTCAAGCCGGCTTGCCAGTTTCGGGAATCGCCTGGCTTGGCGCCATCTCGGCGGCAGGCTCCTCGTCGCGCGCCCGCCGGTAGAGGTAGGGGGCGAAGAAGCCGCCCACGAATCCCAGCCCCGACGAGATGACGTAGGGCAAAGGAGACCACACCTGAGCCGTCCCGGAGGGAATGGACAGCAACTGGATGCAAATGTAGATGCTGACGGCGCCGGCGACCGCGCCGATGAGGCCTTCCGACGTCCGGCGCGCCATCCCCCGACCGAGATGAAGGTCGACGTCGCAGAGGATCGAAATGACAAGGCTGGTGGCAAACGCCATCGGCGCCATTGGCCTCAGCGGATAGAGGCTGAAGTTGAGGGCGGCCCCGAGGTCGGCAAGCGCGATCGCATAGGCTGCGCGCTCAATGACGAACGCAAGGATCGCCGCAACGGCGGCCCAGCCGAGCCATGCGAGGTAGGGAGGGTTGCCGCGGCCATCGGGACAGGACTGGCTCCAACGCAATTTCGGCAGGACAGCGGCGAGAATGCCGATCGTACGCGTCGTGCCGATCAGGATGGCGTTCACCGCGGGCGGAAGGATGTGGCTCTGGTGCGGCGAGACGACGGACACAACCCCGAGCATGCCAAAGATCATCATCGCGCCGATGAACAGGAACGGACCGACCTGCATGTCGGGACCGACGCGCGTTGAAGGGACAAAGCCGATCGGCTGCAATCGGTTGATGATCCGCTGGTCGGAGCCTTCGACCATCAGAAGAAGCTGGGCGAAAAACTCGGCTAAGTCGCGGTGGATCTTGCGGCAGATGTCGCGATAGCATTTCTTCGCCTTCGCCAGCGCCGCCTCGCCCGCGGTTCCGTCGAGCGGCGTCAGTTGCTCGAACAGCACGAAGAACGCTTGCGACTCGGCGAGGAAAACGCGGAAATCGTCTTTGATCCCCTGCCAAGCCTCCTGGCGCAAGCGGAAAGCGGACTGGTAACCTGAGGCTGCCTCAAGGTTTTGCAGCTCATGATAGACGCGCAGAACTCGCGTGAAACTGCCGCGCGAGGTCTCCGGCGGGTCGGCGCTGACGATTTTCGCAAGCTCGTTGGGAATCTCCTGTTCCGTCTCGATCCATTCCTGCAGTCGCGCAACATCGGCCGGCCAAAACTGAAGCGCCTGCGGCGCAAGCTTCCCGGCCAAGTTCCGTACGCCTTGTGGTATGCTTCCCCAGCCCTGGAAGCGCTTGAGCAGCCAATCGTCCGCCGAGCTTAAGATCGGCGTATGAGGCAGCAGAGCCGTCAGAATGACCACCGCGAGAACCGGGGGAGCGCAATAAGACTTGAGGACTTCCTGGATGCCCTCGATTTCCAGAACCGCCAGCGCGCCGCGTGGCAGCGCGCCGGGTTGCAGCACGACCTCTGACAGAAGCAGGAAGAGAATCAGCGAGGCGCTGACGTAGCCGGCGCCGGTGAACAGGAACGCCGCCCGCGTAGTGGAGACGCGGTTGCTCTCAGGGGTATTGTAACGGTCCCACGCATGCACCGCGACAACGACCGCACAAATGATCGTTACGAGCAAGTCCGCTGCATGTTGCGGCAAATCTCCCGGCGATTGCTCCATGGCCCCTTCCTCCGATCGACGGACCTCCTTGTTCTCTCAGTCGGGTTAGCGGAAATCTCGGGCGCCGACTGTGACGTCGATCACACTCCCGCCCGGGCTTTCGCTCGAGGGGCCGGCCACTCCGCATCGCGCCGCGTCGACCGTGGTCGCGCTGATGAGAGAATAAAAATGTCAAGCTTGTCACGGCATGAATTCAGGCTACTTATGCGTCGACGAAAGGACCTCATCGATGTCCCACGCACACGAAACCCGGGTTGCGGCGCAGTTCGGGCCGCGCGCCAAAGCCTATGTCGAAAGCGCCGTCCATGCGCGGGGGCCCGACCTCGATGCGCTGGAGGCGGTGGTGGCCGCCGCCCGGCCCGCCCGGGCCCTCGATCTCGGCGCGGGCGGGGGTCATGTCTCCTATCTGCTGGCGCGCCATGCGCGAAGCGTGGTCGCCGTGGATTTGTCGCCGGAAATGCTCGCCGCGGTCCGGGCTACCGCGGGGGTGCGCGGGCTGGACAACATCGAGACCGCTGAGGCGCCGGCGGAAAAGCTGCCGTTCGACGCGGGCGTCTTCGACTTCGTCGCTTCCCGCTACTCAGCCCATCACTGGCGCGACTTCGGCGCAGGTCTTAAGGAGGCGCGCCGCGTCGCCAGTCCGGGGGCCCGCGCGGTGTTCATCGACGCCTATGCGCCGGGGCCGGCTTTGCTCGACACCCACCTGCAAGCGGTCGAGCTCTTGCGCGACACTTCGCATGTCCGCGACTATACCGCGGCGGAATGGGTCGCCGCGCTCGCGGCGGCGGGCTTCGCGCTCGCCGAGGTCAAGACCTTTCGCATCCGCATGGATTACCCGGTATGGATCGCGCGCATGCGCACGCCGGACGAGAACGCCCGCGCGATACGGGTCTTGCAGGAGACGGCGGCCAGCGAAACGAGATCCCATTTCGCCATCGAGGCCGACGGATCGTTCATGCTGGACGTGATGGCGATCGAAGCGAAAGCGGCGTGATCCGCGGGCGCCGCTACGCCGCGGCTTTGATCGACGCCCCGACCTTGTCCATGATCTCGCCAATCTCATTCTCGCTCACGATCAAGGGCGGGGTCAGCTCGATCGTATCGCCGGCCGGCCGCAGCATGATCCCGGAATCGAAGAACGAGTGCTCGAGCGCCTTATAGACGCGCTCGCCCGGGCTGCCGGCGATGGGCTGGAGATCGATCGCGCCGGTCAAGCCGACGCAGCGGATGTCGACGACGTTCGGCAGGCCTTTGAGGCTCATGATCGCGTCATACCATTTGGGCTCGAGCGTCTTCGAACGCTCGAACAGGCACTCGTCGCGATAGACGTCGAGCGTCGCCAGCCCCGCCGCGCAGGCGAGCGGATGGCCGGAATAGGTATAGCCGTGGAAGAGCTCGATCGCTTGCTCCGGCCCCTGCATGAAGGCGTCGTAGACATGCTTGCGCACGATGACGCCGCCCATCGGGACGGTCCCGGACGTCACCCCCTTGGCGAAGGTGATCATGTCGGGCTGGACCCCATAGCGCTCGGCGGCGAACGGCGCGCCGAGCCGCCCGAACCCGGTGATGACCTCGTCGAAGATGAGGAGGACGCCGTATTTGTCGCAGATTTCGCGCAGGCGCCTCAGATAGCCCTTGGGCGCCGGCAGGACGCCGGTCGAGCCCGCCATCGGCTCGACGATCACCGCCGCGATGGTCGACGCGTCGTGGAGGGCGACGATGCCCTCGAGCGCATCGGCGAGATGGCCGCCCCACTCCGGCTCGCCCTTGGTGAAGGACTGATGCTCGCGGTTATAGGTCGCCGGCAGATGATCGACGCCGGCGAGAAGCGAACCGAAGAACTTGCGGTTGTTGACCATCCCCCCGACCGAAATGCCGCCAAAGCCGACGCCGTGATAGGCGCGCTCGCGGCCGACCAGGCGCTGGCGCGAGCCCTGCCCCCGAACGTTGTGGTAGGCGAGCGCGATCTTGAGCGCCGTGTCGCAGGCCTCGGAGCCCGAATTGCAGAAGAAGACATGATCGAGATCGCCCGGCGCGAGTTCGGATATGCGCGAAGCAAGCTGGAAGGCCGCTGGATGGGCGAACTGGAAGGTCGGGGTGAAGTCGAGCTCCGCCGCCTGGCGCTGGATCGCGGCCACGATCGGCGCGCGATTGTGGCCGGCGTTGCAGCACCAGAGGCCCGCCGTGCCGTCGAGGATCGGCCGCCCCTCGGGGGTGTAATAATGCATGTCCTTCGAGCGGGAGATGAGGCGCGGGCGCTTCTTGAACGCGCGGTTCGGCGTGAACGGCAGCCAGAACGCGGCGAGGTCGTTCGGAACTTCCGCCGCGCGCGGGGTGGCGGCGGGCTTGACGGCGGCGGCGGTGGTCATCGGGACGGTCTCCTCGGGCAAATCGTTGGCCCAACTGATGGCAGCGGCGCCCCCGTTTGTCCAGTTTCTCGCCTCGGGCCGCCGTCACCGCCGCAGCATGAGCGACGCCAGCAACGCGAGGGCCAGCAGGGCCGCGACCCCCTGCCAGAACCTGACCGGCGCGCGTTCGAGCAAGGTCTGCGGACGGCGCGCGGGCGCCGGCGCGCGGGCCGGGCCTTCCTCCATCTCTGCGGCGAATTCGATTGCGTCGCGTAGGCGCCGGGATGGGTCGGCGGCGATCGCGCGGTCGAGGACCGCTCCCAGCCAGGCCGGCAGGTCCGGGCGCAGCGCGGCGAGCTCCTGCGGCCGGTCACGGCGGGGCGGGCTCGTCGCGTCCGGATTGGCGTAAGGGAACTCTCCGGTGAAGGCGCGGAACATGGTCACGCCCAGCGCATAGATGTCGGTCGCCTCGTCGCCCGGGTCGCCGCTGAACATTTCCGGCGCCATATAGGCGGGCGTGCCGGGAATGTCCTCGGGCGGGAAGTCCTCCCAGCCGGGCACGCGGACCACCCCGAGATCGACGAGTTTGAGCGAGCCGCCGGCCTGGAGAATCACATTGTCGGGCTTGATGTCGCGATGGATGACGCCGGCGCGATGGAGCGCGGCGACGCCCCGCGCGAGCCCGATCGCGATCGCCCGCCCCTCCTCGAGCCCCATCGCCGGGCGGCGCCCGATGCGCGTCTCGAGCAGTTCGCCTTCATAGAGCGGCATGACGGTATAGAGGCAGGTCTGGCGCCCGGGCGGCAATTCGAGGATCTGGGCCACCCAGGGGCTATGCACATGCGCCCCGACCCACGCCTCGCGCACGAACGCCGCGTGATGGGTCTGAACCGCCGCGACCTGCGGCTTCGGGAATTTGAGCGCCACGTCGCCGCCCTCGACTTCGTCCTTCGCCCCGAGCAGGCGGCTGTACCGGCCCTCGGAGATGAGCGCCTGGAGGGCAAAGCCGTCGACAGTCTCGCCGACCGCGGGAGTCGGGATCAGCGGCAGCCGCATGATCGCGCCGCCGACGTCGGCGGAAGCCGCGGTCGGCAGGGCGACGACGTCCAGAACCAGCGCGGTGCAATTGTCGGCGCTGCCCGAATCGAGCGCGGCGGCGATGAGCGCTTTGGCCGTGTCCTCAGGCGCGGAGCGCTCGCGCAGGGCCTCGGCGATCCGCTCGTCGGTCAGGGCCCCATGCACGCCGTCGCTGCACAGGAGAAACCGATCGTGCAGCGCAACCGGATGCGAGGCGTAGTCGAGGCGCGCCTCCGCCTCGGCGCCGAGCGCCCGCGTCAGCACGCGCGAATTGCCCGGCCCTCCATCGCGGGAATGGTCCTCGGTAAGGCAGGAAAGACGGTCGCGCCTCAAGCGATAGGCGCGGGTATCGCCGATATGCAGGAGGTGGGCGACCCGGCCGCGCAGCACGAGGGCAGTGAACGTGCACGCCATCCCCTTGAGCTTCGGGTCCTGGCGGCCGAGGGCGTTGATCCAGCCGTTGAGCGCGCCGATCACGCGCGCCCCGGCGCGGCGCACTTCCATCGTCTCCGGCAGGTCCCAGAAGCCGTCGAGAAAGCCGCGCACGGCGAGTTCGGCGGCGACGCGTCCGCCCTTCGCGCCGCCGACGCCGTCGGCGATCGCCGCCACCACCTCGCGGCGCGGCTCGGGCAATTCCGCGCCGATGACCGCGGCTGCGAAATCCTCATTCTCCCTGCGCGGCCCCTTGTCGGAAAAGAATCCGACGCTCGCCCGAACGCCGGCGTCGCCCTCCGCCATCGCTTCTTGCTCCGCTTCAACCTCGTGGGCGGCCGCCCCGCTCTGCCTTCTCCCATCAAAGAAGGGGCCGGGAGCGAGGGAACGCGCGTCAATTCGGCAGCCGGCACTGTTCGTGGAGAAAGTTTCCCCCCGTCGCCGAGGCTAGGACGACTGTCAGCGCGCCCGACTTGCGGTCAAGCGTGTAGCGCCAGCCGTCCTTCGCGTCGCGCCACGAGATTTCCGCTTCGTCGATCATTGCCGGATTGGAGTCGACGGTCTTGCGATCGTAATCGATCGCGATCTGCCAACTCGCGCCGCTGAACGGATTGGTGCAGGTCACCGCGACCCCTTCGGCTTCGGCGGCGCGGCCGAAAGCGGAAATGGCCGCCGCCAGCGCGGCGATCGCCGCGGTTCGTGCGTATGCCGAAAATGGTCGCCGCCGCGCCATCGCCCCGGTCCGAAGCCTCATGCCTGCTTGTAAGGAAAAGGTAAAAACGGGGCGACGGCAAAAGCAACATTTCTCACAAAAGCCCAATTCTTTTTCGTTGTCGGCCCGCTTGTTGTTCACGATGGCGTGATTTTAGGCAGACGAGGCCAAAACCACAAACTATTCGATAAAGACAGCATAAACGAATGAGGCTGGATTGCGGCATGATTTTTGCTGACGCTTTTATAGGCGTTTTTCCACAGGCGTGGCCGCCGGCGCGAAATCGGCGATCGACGGCTTTGGAGGGGGACGTCAGCACTAACACAAGCAAAAACGGGGAAAAACACCATGGCCCTCGTAGCGTCACCACAATGGCTCGACACCGGAGATAACGCCTGGCAGCTCGCCGCGGCGACTTTCGTCGGCCTGCAAAGCATTCCGGGTCTCACGATCCTCTATGGCGGCATCGTCAAGAAGAAATGGGCGATCAACTCCGCCTTCATGTCGATGTACGCCTTCGCCTCGGTGCTCGTCGTCTGGGTCCTGTTCGATTACAACCTCGCATTCGGGCCGCAATGGTTTCCGTTCTGGGGCACGCCAAGTCTCGCGACGTCGGCCGTCTACACCACCGGTCAGGCGACTATTCCCGCTGCGGCGTCCGGCATGCCGCCGCTCGCCTTCCCGATGGCGACGCTCATGTTCTTCCAGTTCGTGTTCGCCGCGATCACCGTCATCATCCTGGCGGGCTCGGTTCTCGGCCGCATGAACTTCACCGCCTGGATGATCTTCTGCCCGGTGTGGATGACCCTCGTCTACACCGTCGGCGCGTTCTCCTTATGGGGCGGCGGGTGGCTCGCCGGCCTCGGCGTCGCCGACTTTTCGGGCGGCTATGTCATCCATCTCGCCGCCGGAACCTCGGGCTTCGTCGCCGCCTGGATGGTGGGCCCGAGGCTTCAGGCCGACCGCGACCATTTCCCGCCGAACAGCCTTCTGATCACCCTCGCCGGCGCCGGAATCCTGTGGCTTGGCTGGAACGGCTTCAACGGCGGCGACCCCTACTTCGCCAACGCCGACGCCGGCGCGGCGGTGCTCAACACCAACACCGCGACTGCTGTTGCGCTCCTGGTATGGACGCTGATGGACAAGATGGCCTACGGCAAGCCTTCGGTCCTCGGCGCGGTCAACGGCATGATCGCAGGGCTGGTCGGGATCACGCCGGCCGCCGGTTATGTCGACGGCTGGGGCGCGATCATCATTGGCGTCGTCGCCGGCATCATCCCCTGGATGAGCATGAACTGGCTGCAGAAGACCAGCTTCATGATGCGGGTCGACGATACGCTGAGCGTCTTCTCGACCCATGGCGTGGCCGCCATCTGCGGCGGCCTCCTCACCGGCCTCCTCGCCAATCCCGCGATGCTGCAATATATCGGCACCGACAAGGAGGCGCCTGGCGTGAACGTGACCGGCCTCTTCTACGGCAACGCCTACCAGTTCGTGCTGCAGATCTACGGCGCCTTGTTCATCATCGCCTTGAACGCGATCGTGACCTACATCATCCTCAAGGTCATCTCGTTCATCGTGCCGCTCCGGATGGACGACGCGACGCTGAAAGTCGGCGACGACGCTGTGCACGGCGAAACCGCCTACGCCATCGGCGTCGAGGGCGAATAGCCCACGCCGCCCTCCCCTCTCCCTCATCCGAAGCTCGTCGAAGGATGCGGGGGAGGGGCCGGGTGTGGGGGTCTGCCCCTGCCCCAAATCGGTACGCCCCGCCCTCTCCCTCGGTAACCCGCCTGCAACCTTAAGCGCCGATAAAGGGAACGATTCGCATTGCGCGGGTTCGCTTAACCCATGCGCAACGCAACGTCGAACTCGAAGCACGGGCGGCTTGGGTCGTGTATGGGTCGGTCGCGTACGGCATGGGCTCTTTCGGTCGCCGCGCCCTGGTGCATGGGGTTCGCGGTCCTCGTCTCGATCACCGCAGAAGCCGAGCAGGAGCCGCATCCCGGCGTAAGCGTCTTCTCCTCTGCGCAGATGATCGAGGCTGAAGGCGCGCTCGACCGGGCGTTTGTCGCCGCCCGGCCGCTCAGCGCCGTCAACCAGGACGGCGAGCCGCTGCCGATCGCCGAGGCGCGGTACATCGTCGGCGATCCCGACTCGCTTGCGGCGCAATCCGACGAGATCGAGCCGAACGGGGCGCTCAAGACCGCGCGGCCGCCGTTCCCTCAGGTCGACCGCGCCGCCAAGGGCAATCCGTTCATCGGCCTTCGCCCGGGCTTCGACGCGAGGCGCCTCAACGGCGCGCCCTCCCGCGGCCCGCTCGGCGATCCGCGCAAGGCCGAATTCGACCCGGGCCACACCATGTCGCCCGAGCGCCCGGACGACGGCGCCCCGCCGCCCGGGCCAAACCCCGGTCTCGCCTTCGACGACGGCGCGACGCCGGGCCTGCCGCTCGAGTTCGCGCTCAATTCCTCTTCCCCCGCGCCAAGCGACGGCGTCCTGGTCGTGGTCGAGACCGATCCGGCGGGCGAGACGACGGTCCCGCAGCTCTCGGCCGCCGACGGCAAGCCGAACTACGCCGCGCTCATCGATCCCAAGGACTCAGCCCGCCAGATGCGCTGCCTTGCGGAAGCGATCTATTTCGAATCGCGCAGCGAGCCCGAGGATGGCCAGGCGGCCGTGGCGCAGGTGGTGCTGAACCGGGTGCGCAGCGGCATCTATCCGACGACCGTCTGCGGCGTCGTCTATCAGGACCGCAACCGGCCGTTCGCCTGCCAGTTCACTTTCGCCTGCGAGGGCAAGTCGCTCAGGATCGAGGAGCCGGGCCCGTGGGCGGTCGCGACCCGGATCGCACAGGAAGTGGTGAGCGGGGCCAACTACAATCCGAAGGTCGCTGACGCGGTCAATTACCACGCCAACTACGTCTCGCCGTTCTGGGTCGGCTACCTGCGCCGGGTCGACCGGATCGGCGCACACATCTTCTACGCCATGCGCGACGGCGTGAACTGGGCACCCGGCGCGCTCAACGGCAACGGCGACCGGCCGCCGCTCGCCAATTGACGCCAACGCGGCCTGCGGCGCCAGAAACCACGACGGCGGCGCGCCAGGCTTTTTCGACCGAGATTGGGTCGCGGTCCGCCTGATCGAAGCCGACTTCAACCGCTCCGCCGACAGCCCCCTGATCCGGGTCGAATCGCCGCGCCTCGCCGCGGCGGGAATCGACCCTCCAACTGTCGTCAGACGCCCGCGTACCAGTAGTAGCCGGCGGCGTCCTCCCAGTATCCACCCCCTCCATCTCCTATTCCCGACAACACCGCCACGGCCTCCACGCGCATGACATACTTCGCCTGCTTGTACCCGAGCTGCCGCTCGACGCGCAGTCGCAGCGGGGCGCCATGCCCGACGGATAGGGGCTCGCCGTTCATCGCGTAGGCGAGCAGCGTCTGGGGATGAAACGCGTCCACAAGGTCGATGCTTTCGTAGTAAGGGGTCCCGTCGAAATCGTCCGCGCAGTGGAACACGATGAAACGGGCGTTCGGCTGCAGCCCAACCTGCTTGAGGAGGCGGCCGAGCTGAACGCCCGTCCATTTCCCAATGGCGCTCCAGCCTTCGACGCAGTCATGCCGGGTGATCTGGGTTCGCGACGGCATCGCGCGCAGCTCGGCGAGCGAGTACGAAGCCGGCGAGGCGACGAGTCCGTCGATCTGAAGTCGCCAATCGGCGAATTGGCCTGCGGCGAGCTTCTCGTATTCCGGCGTGCCCGGGTCGGTGTTCCCATTGGTGCGGAACACTGGGGACATGTCGCTTTCGGGAAATTGTTGCGCGAGCGCATTCCCGACGATCAGCCGTTGAGCCCGATAGTTGAGCCACTCGCCGATCGACAGAACGTTGTCCTGGAAGAACGGGTTGTAGGTCGGCCCCGTCCAGGCGGAGAGCGCTATGGAGGAGCCCCCGGCGGCGACGCCCGCGATGAGTTTGCGTCGTGTGATCGCGCCGGCCACTAGTCATGCTCCGCGGGCAGGCGGTAGCGCCCGGTGATCATCGATCGGACCTCGTTAATCGGCCCGACGAGCGTGACCATCAACAAATGCACGACGACGAACAGCACGAGGAGCATCGCGCAGATGAAGTGGATCGAGCGTGCGGACGGACGTCCGCCAAAGACGTCGATGAGCCACGGCCACGCCGCGTCCATCCCTGGGGACATGGCGAGCCCGGTGAGGATCTGCAGGGGAATGAGAACGAAGACGACGCCGAGATAGGCGAGCTTCTGCAGCGTGTTGTATCGTCGCGCCGCCTCGCCCTTCGGAAAGCGCAGCAGCGCGTGGTTCTTGACGTCTTCCAGGATGTGACGCGGGGCGAGCTCACGCCGGCTCGGAAGCAAGTCTCGCCAGATGTGGCGGTTGCTGAGACCGAAGATCCAGTACGCGACGATCGCCGCCACGAAGAGCCAGGCGAAGGTGAGGTGCCAGTGGCGCGCCCCCGCGAGATCGTAGGTGGACGGTATGGTGAGCCAGCCAGGGAAAGCCGTGTCCATCGTCTGGTCGCCTGGTCCGCCCCACACGCCCAGGAACCCGGTCGTGTCGATCGTGTGGCTTCCCACCCGCAGGAAACCCTGCTCGCCCGAGTCTCCGATCTGAAGCCAGGAGTGGTCGGGATTGGCCCCGTACTGGCCCCAATAGAGGCGCGGATGGGCGTTGAAGATCATCAGGCCGCTCATGAGCATGACCAGGATGACCGCCGCGTTGAGCCAATGCCAAATCCGGGTCGGCAGCCGGTGTCGGTAAACGACTTGCCGCGCGGCGGGCGCCGCGCTCACGTCGGAGCGTTCGCGATCGAGAATGGTCATTGGCGGCCCTTGGCCATTGGTCGCCGCTGCCGTGAGCGCCTGTTCCAGGAGCCGCGACCGCGCGCAACCGCAGAGAAGTGCCCGAGGCGCTGGCGCCACGGGCGCGCCGCAGCAGAAAGCCTCAATGCGGCATCGCGTTCTTCATCGCTTCGTGGACCATCATGTTGGGATGGCCCTTGCAGTCCGCCGCGACTTTGCTGACCATCTCGTTGCTCGACGGCATCTTGTTGGCCTCGGACATGCTGCTGCGCATCGAGTCGACCGTCGCCATTTGGCCGGCCGAATTCATCGCCGTGAAGTGCGAGCAATTCATGTCGCCGGAGGCGGCGGCGAACGCGGGCAGGCTTGGCACCGCGAGCAGCGCGGCGGCGATCAGGATTCTTTTCATCTGTCGCTCCTTTCAGGGTTTCCCGTGGTCTGGTTGAAAGCCGCCATTGGAGGCGCGTCTTTCCCGGCCGGGCGGCTCCGACGCACAAGACAGGAATGCAATTCCGGAGGAGCGTCCGAGACCCGGCGCAGCGCCCAGCAACCAAGCGCAGTGCGGATGGCGGCCGGGCAACCGCAAACAACCACTTTGGGCAGATTTCAGTGTCGCTTTTGCGGCTCTTCTGGGACGGTACGTTGAAATGCGCAGCGCCGGTCTGGCGACCAGAGCAGATTGCAGTTTCATCGAATCGGACCTTGCAGACGCGATCGCCGATCGCGTCGCCGCGCTCGCTGAGCGCGGCGACATTTGGCCGCGTACGCCCAAATGCAATCTGCCATAGATTGAGGCGTAACGCGGCTACACGACCCGGATGGCGCGGCTGGCGGGCCGCCTGATCGGAATTCGGCGATGGCCGCGCCGGAGGCCTTTCCTGCCTGGCATGCATAAAAATTCGCTGCAATTTCTTTACAAGAATCAGAACTCATGCTATAAATGTTCTTATTCACCGAATTTGGCCCGCTGCGTCGCGCGGGCGGAGAAAGGCGGGGGTGAAGAAAAAACCACTTGAATCGGCCGCAACCCCTTCAAAAGTCTGGATTCGGAAAAGTAAAAGAAAGCAGATTCAGGTGATTTCGTTTTCGTCCGCTTTCATGGGCCTGGCTTTGCCGCCGGAGGATCTGGCCGTCCCTGCAAGCCGCGCCCTCGCGCGGGTCGCGTCGGCCGTGGCCGAGCCGAGGCCTCGGGTCATTCGCCGAGCACGCGCTCGGGGGGCGTATAGGGCAGGCCATGGGCCGCGGCGACCGGCTCGCAGGTCACCTTGCCATCGTGGACGTTGAGGCCGGCGCGCAGGTGCGGATCCTCTCTCAAGGCCTCGCGCCAGCCCTTGTCGGCGAGCGCGAGCGCGAACGGCAGGGTGGCGTGGTTCAGCGCGAAGGTCGAGGTGCGGGCGACTGCGCCGGGCATGTTGGCGACGCAATAATGGACGATGCCGTCGACGACATAGGTCGGGTGGGAATGGGTCGTCGGCTTGGAGGTCTCGCAGCAGCCGCCCTGATCGATCGCGACGTCGACAATAACCGCGCCCGGGCGCATCGTCTTGAGCATGTCGCGGGTGATGAGCTTGGGCGCTGCGGCGCCGGGCAGCAGCACCGCGCCGATGACGAGGTCGGCGTTCCTGACGAGGTCGGCGATCGAGGCGCGAGTCGAATAGATGGTGCGCAGCGCCGAGCCGAACTGGGTCGAGAGCCGCTTCAGCGCCTCGTGCGAGCGGTCGACCACGGTCACGGAAGCTCCCATGCCGACTGCGATCGTCGCAGCGTGGGTTCCCGAGACGCCGCCGCCGAGAACGAGAACATTGGCCGCCGCCACGCCTGGCACGCCGCCGAGCAGCACGCCGCGCCCGCCTTGCGCCTTCTCCAGCGCATGCGCCCCGACCTGCGGGGCGAGGCGCCCGGCGACCTCCGACATCGGGGTGAGCAGCGGCAGGCCGCCGTGCGCGCCGGTCACCGTCTCATAGGCGATGCAGGTCGCCCCCGAAGCCAAGAGGTCGCGGGTCTGCTCGAGATCGGGCGCGAGGTGGAGGTAGGTGAAGAGGATCTGGCCGCGCTTGAGCCGCTTGCGCTCTTCGGCGAGCGGCTCCTTCACTTTGACGATCATCTGGGCCGCGGCGAAGATATCGGGGGCGGACTTGGCGATTTTGGCCCCGGCGCGGACATATTCCTCGTCGGGAGAACCCGAGCCGAGGCCGGCGTCGGTCTCGACGATGACATCGTGGCCGTGATGGACAAGTTCGGCGACCGCGGTCGGCGTCATCCCGACCCGGAATTCGTTGTCCTTGATCTCTTTGGGAACGCCGACGAGCATGGGCAGCCTCCAGAACCCTTGCGACGCAAGGCGAGACTCTTATCGCAAGAAATCCGCGATCGGGACACTCATCGCGTCTCCGGCGCGGGCGAGTCTTCGTCTCGTTCGCCGTTTTGCTCTCGAGTTCGGTCGAACCGGCCGCGGGCGCGAACTTGGGCTTACGCCTTGCGGGACGACCCGCATTCGTTCACGATACGGACGCATTCGGGGCAAGGATCAGGAGAGAAGGGAAAGCGCATGGCTTTCATGAATCGGGCGCTGCTGGCGTTGCCGGTCGCGGCGATTGTCACGGCGTATAGCCTCGGGTCGGCCGGCGCGGGAACCCTCGACAGAGTGAAACAAGACAAGACGGTGCGGATCGCCTACCGCAATGACGCGCCGCCGTTTTCGTTCGTCGACGCAAGCGGCATGCCCGTGGGCTTCATGGTCGACCTGTGCCGGGCGGTGGTGAAGAACATCGGGGCCGCGCTCAATCTCGGCGATCTCAAGGTGGACTACGTCCCCGTCACCGGCGCCAATCGTTTCGACGCGATCAAGACCGGAAAGGCGGACCTCCTGTGCGAGCCCACCTCGGATACGCTGTCCCGCCGGGAGGAGGTCGACTTTTCGATCGCCACGTTCATCGACGGAGCAAGCCTCCTGGTGAGCGGCGAGGGCCCGAGCGACTTCGGCGGGCTCGCAGGCAAGAAGGTTGGCGTGTTGGCCGGAACGACGACCGAGCAGAGCCTGCGCGAGACTCTCGCCAGCGCCAAGGTCAATGCCGAAGTCGTCCCCGCCAAGACCCACCAGGAGGGTCTTGCGATGCTCGAGCAGGGCAAAATCGTCGCCTATTTCGGTGACCGGGCCATCCTCGTCTATCTCGCAGCGAGCAGCGGCGCGCCGGGCAAATTGCGAGTCGCCAACAATTATTTCTCGGTCGAGCCCTACGCCTTGGCGCTGCCCCGCGGCGACAGCGATTTCCGCCTTGCGGTGGACCGGGCGCTGAGCCGGATTTACCGTTCCGGCGAAATCGCGGCCATTTTCGCCCAGAGCTTCGGAAACCAGACCCAGCCGAGCGACACGCTAAAAACCCTATACCTGCTCTCGGCCTTGCCCGAATGACGCAGCGACGCTGGACGGCGGCGGAATGGTCGGCGGAGGACCCGGGTCGAGAGGAGCCGAAGTGACCGAGACCAAGCCCGACATCGACAAGATGCCGTTCGAGGCGGCGCTCGCCGAACTCGAAGCGATCGTCGACCAGCTCGAAAAGGGCGCGGTGGCGCTCGACGAATCGATCAAGCTCTACGAGCGCGGCGAGACCCTGAAGCGACGCTGCGACGAACTGCTCAAGAACGCCGAAATGCGGATCGAGAAGATTACCCTTTCAGCCGACGGCGCGACCAAGGGAGTCGTCCCGCTCGACGGGGACTGAGCGCCGCCCCAAGCGTTAAGATTTGATCGGCGCCGATCGCCTTCCGTCGCGGCGCCAAGTCGGCGTCAATTCAGGCCGCGCGAGAACGTTTTGCGGCAAACTATGACAATCCGCTGAACGCCGCCCGCTCTGAAACCGTCTGTTAACCATTTTCCGCTCAACTCGTGAACATTCATTAATCCCTGCCCCTGATCACGATCAGAAAGAGGGGGCGCAACTCGGAAGGCTGAGGGCGGAAGTCATGCGAACCATAGCGTTTGTGACTCAGAAAGGCGGCTCGGGGAAAAGCACGATTGCGTCGTCGCTGGCGGTGGCGGCGCACGAAATGAAGGAAAAAGTCTGCGTCATCGACATGGATCCGCAAGGTTCGCTGGCAAATTGGGCCAAGACCCGGGGAAGCGGCGACATCGAGGTGATCGCCTCGGGGGCGGCCCGCCTGCCGGCTCTCCTCGCCTCGTTCGAGCGCCGGGGCTTCACCCTCGCGATTCTCGACACCCCTGGCGCTGAAGGCGCGGCGTCTTCAGCCGCGATGCAACTCGCCGACCTCAACATCATCCCTTCGCGCCCGAGCATGTTCGACCTTTGGGCCAGCGCCCGAACGCGCGCGGCGCTGAAGGAGATCGGCGGCGACTTCGTGTTCCTCCTCAATCAGTGTCCTCCCGCACAGCAGACGGCCCGCGTCCAGGACGGCGTGGAGACGCTCGAAGAAATGGGAGGGCTGATTTCGCCGCTGATCCTCACGCGGGTCGACTACCAGGAATCCGCGCGACACGGCTGGGGCGTGACCGAGCTCAATCCCTACGGGGCAGCAGCCGAGGAGATGCGCGGCCTTTGGCAGTCCCTCAAGCGCCGTCTGGCGCGCGGAAAAGTCCGGCAGCCCGCCCGCAGGGCGGCGTAAGGTTCGAGGCGGGCCGAGACCGGCTCGCCGAGCGGCAAAGCGCGAGCGGCCATCCTCCCTCCCTCGCGCCAATCGGCAGGACGCTTCCGGGCGCCCTGCCTTTTTTATTGCATGGTCAGCCGCCGAGCTGAGTGCGGATCGTCTCCGCGCCGCGCTTGATGGTCAGATCCCAAAGCCGCGCCCGTTCGGCGCAAACCTTCTCCAGATCGCGCGTCGTCGAGATCTTCTGGCCGTTAACAGCGACGACGATGTCGCCCTTCTGCACGCCGACCTGAGCCGCCGTCGAACCGTCGCCGACCGAAGCGACGACGACGCCTTCGGCGGCGCCTTCGAGCGACAACTCCTCTGCAACCGCGGGCGACATATTCATCACTTCGGCGCCCTGGAAGGGCGAAAGGCTACGGATAGTGAGGGCGTCGCGCGGGGGAATTTCCGGCGCGGCGGCGAGCTTGAGCGGCAAGCTCAGCGTGCGTCCGTCGCGCAGGACCGAGAGCGCGACCACGCCGCCGAGCGGCTTGACCGCGAGCCGGAAGCCCACGCCCTCGGCGTCCTCCACGCTTTGCCCGTCGACCGCGGTGATGACGTCGCCCCGCTTGAGGCCCGCTTCGAACGCCGGACCCCCGCCGGCGATCGTCACCACCAGCGCGCCCGTCGGGCGGGCGAAGCCAAGATTGTCGGCGATGTCCTTGGTCAGGCTCTGCAGCGTGGCGCCGAGCCATGGCCGCTTGACCGTCGCGCCGCCCTGGCGCGCCGTTACGATGACGCTCTTGACCATGTTGACGGGAATGGCGAAGCCGATCCCCATGCTGCCGCCCGAGCGGGAATAGATCGCGGAATTGATGCCGACCAGCTTGCCGTCAAGGTCGACCAGCGCCCCGCCGGAATTCCCGGGATTGATCGCCGCGTCGGTCTGGATGAAGAAGCCCAGGTCGCTGATCCCGATCTGCGTGCGCGCAAGCGCTGAAACGATGCCTTGGGTAACCGTCTGGCCGACGCCGAACGGGTCGCCGATGGCGATGACGAAATCGCCGACTTCGAGCGCGTCCGAGTCGCCAAGTTCGAGCACCGGGAAATTCCCGCCGCCCTTGAGCTTCAGCACCGCGAGGTCGGTTCGCGGATCGCGCAGCACGATTTGGGCCTCGAATTCGCGCTTGTCGGAAAGCGCGACCTTCACCTCGGTCATGCCCTCGATCACGTGATAGTTGGTGACGACAAGGCCCGAAGGATCGACGATGACGCCCGAGCCGAGCGCCTTCTGCACCCGCTGGTTCTCGCTCCCCTCGCCGCCGAAGAACCGGCGGAAGATCGGATCGTCGAACAGCGGATTGCGCGGCATCGTCTCGACGCGGGAGGCGTAGACGTTCACGACCGCGGGCGTCGCCTTCTTCACCACTGGAGCGAACGAGAGGCGCACTTGCGCTGGGCCCTGCGGGGCGGCCCTCTGCATCGTATCGGCGAAGGCGGAGGCGCCGAAAAACGCGAAAACGACGGCGAACGCGAAGCGAATCAAGCAAGCACCTCCGGACTTCATCATGCGGCCGCTGATATAGGCGGCGCGGCGGCGAGTGCAAAGCTGCCGAAGCCGCGCTCGTAAGGTCTTCCGGAGGCTCAGGTTTCCGGCGCCGCCTTGGGCATGTCCTTCAAGGCACCTTAGGCGCCGGGCGCCATTCTCCCGTCCGCGCGGCTTCGGTGGGCGCAGCGCCCCTACATGCCCAGGACGGCCAGACTGATCCCGAATGCAGGAATGCCGATCAGGCAAATCCCAAGGCTGAGCCGCAAGTATAAGGTCTTCCACCACAAGATGCGCGACAATAACGCCACCCGATGCCTCACCTCCTCGAGCTCGACCAGCGGATCGTGGGTGAAGGTAAAGTGATGCGGACCGGCGGTCCTCGACAGGTGGAACGCGCTCTTTTCCGATCGGAAGTAGCGAGGAAAGATGGCCAGGATCAGAAAGAAATAGGCGATGAGAAAGGGCGCCAGGATCACCCAAAGAGGGACATGCTCGAGGCCGCGCTCGTGCGCGCTTAAGATCGGGACCATCAGCAGCGGCAGGAACAAAAGAGCGATATTGGCCTTGAAATCGCTCGAACGAATGGCGTCGGTGTAGATGGCGGAGAAATCGCGGAAATACTTGATCTCTCGCTGGATCAGATCGTCGCTCGGCGCCTTGGCGCCGCTGCGCGCCGCTACCGCCTGCTCCTCTACGCTTGAGACCATGACCGGCGCCCGAGACCGCTGTGCGTCCGGCGCCGGCGAGCATGTCATCGCGCGAGGTCTTCGACGCACGGACGAGCGAGGCGAAGCCGCCTCGATCGCCGCTTGGCTCTCGGCAACCACAATTCCGTCAGCGCGCCAGCGCTTCCGGTCCGAAACTGTGAGACCGGTCGCGGACTGTCAAGACGGAGATTGGCTCGCCCATGCACCGGCGAGCGCCGCCCAAGCCGGCGTCCGCAACTCTCTACCCAACTCCCGAGGCGGTCAGCCGGCGTTCGCGGCCTCGGCCGGACCCGAATCCTTGCCCTTGGCCTCGAGGTCGCGGTCGACGAATTCGATCACCGCCATGGCGGCGTTGTCGCCGGGGCGGAATCCCGCCTTCATGATCCGCGTATAGCCGCCGTTGCGGGTCTTGTAGCGGGGTCCCAGCACATCGATCAGCTTCTTGACCAATTCCGCGTCGCGCAGGCGGGCGATTGCGAGCCGGCGGGCGTGCAGGTCGCCGCGCTTGCCGAGCGTCACCAGCTTTTCGACCACCGGGCGAAGGTCCTTGGCCTTCGGCAGAGTGGTCGTAATCTGCTCATGCTTGATCAGCGCCTGAGCCATATTGGCGAACATCGCCTGGCGGTGCTCGGCGGTGCGATTGAAGCGCCGCTTGGCGCGTCCATGATACATGGCGTTCTCCTTCTCGGATCTTCGGCCGCCGTGCCAAGGGACAGCCGATCTTTATTTTCCCGCTCTCTCCCTTTGCGGGAGAGGGTCGGGGTGAGGGGCGGCGCCCGCCTTCATCCGTCAGCCTTCGATTGCCACCTTCTCCCGTGAACGGGAGAAGGAGATCTCAGTAGTGCTCCTCGAACCGCTTGGCGAGGTCCTCGATGTTTTCCGGCGGCCAGCCCTGGACCTCCATGCCGAGGTGGAGGCCCATCTGGGCCAGCACCTCCTTGATCTCGTTCAGCGACTTGCGGCCGAAGTTCGGCGTCCGCAGCATCTCGCCCTCGGTCTTCTGGATGAGGTCGCCGATATAGGTGATGTTGTCGTTCTTGAGGCAGTTGGCGGAGCGCACCGAAAGCTCGAGCTCGTCGACCTTCTTGAGCAGCGCCGGATTGAAGGCGAGCTCGGGAATCGCGTGCTGGGCCTCCTCGCGGCGCGGCTCCTCGAAGTTGACGAACACCGCGAGCTGGTCCTGCAGGATGCGCGCGGCGTAGGCGAGCGCGTCCTCCGGCGACATCGCGCCGTTGGTCTCGATCGTCATCGTCAGCTTGTCCTTGTCGAGGTCCTGGCCTTCGCGGGTGTTCTCGACCCGGTAGGAGACCTTCTTGACCGGCGAGAACATGCTGTCGATCGGCAATAGCCCGATCGGCGAATCCTCCGCCCGGTTGCGGTCGGCCGGCACATAGCCCTTGCCGGTCGTCACCGTGAATTCGATCCTGAGGTCCGCGCCCTCGTCCAGGGTGCAGATGACGAGGCTCGGGTTGAGGATCTGGATGTCGCCGGTCGTCTGAATGTCGCCGGCGGTGACGGCGCCCGGACCGCGGCGCTTGAGCACCAGGCGCTTCACGCCCTCGCCCTGCATCTTGACCGCGATGTCCTTGACGTTGAGCACGATGTCGACGACGTCCTCGCGGACGCCCGGAATCGACGAGAATTCGTGGAGGACGCCGTCGATGTGAATCGAGGTGATCGCCGCGCCCTGGAGCGACGACAACAGCACCCGGCGCAATGAGTTGCCGAGCGTCTGGCCAAAGCCGCGCTCGAGCGGTTCGGCGACGACGGTCGCCATCCTGCGCGAGGCCTCGCTCAAAACGATGTCGAGCTTCTTTGGCTTGATGAGTTCTTGCCAGTTCTTCTGGATCACGGGGTTGGCCTTCTCTTTCGGCGGAAGCCGATCGCGCGCATAGAAGCGATCGGCGCAGTCATTCGGGTCAGACGCGGCGACGCTTGCGCGGACGGCAGCCGTTGTGCGGGATTGGCGTCACATCGCGAATTGAGGTGACGTTGAAGCCGGCCGCCTGGATCGCCCGCAGCGCCGATTCGCGGCCCGAACCCGGGCCGGAGACCTCGACCTCAAGCGTGCGCATCCCATGCTCGGAGGCTTTGCGCACCGCGTCCTCGGCCGCGATTTGCGCCGCGAACGGGGTCGACTTGCGCGAGCCCTTGAATCCCATGGTGCCGGCGGATGACCACGAGATGGTGTTGCCCTGGGCGTCGGTGATCGTGATCATCGTGTTGTTGAACGTCGAGTTCACGTGGGCGACGCCAGAGACGATGTTCTTGCGTTCGCGACGGCGGACGCGGGTCGCTTCTTTTGCCATGAGGTTGTCCTTCGATCGCGCCTCGAAAAGAGCGCGGCCTTTCCTGAAATGCGTTAAAACGAAACGGCGATCACTTCTTCTTGCCGGCGATGGGCTTCGCCTTGCCCTTGCGGGTGCGGGCGTTGGTGTGGGTGCGCTGGCCGCGCACCGGCAATTGCTTGCGATGACGCAGGCCCCGATAGGCGCCTAGATCCATCAGGCGCTTGATGTTGATGGCGACCTCGCGACGAAGATCGCCTTCAACCATATAATCGCGATCGATCGTTTCGCGAATCTGCATCACTTCCGAGTCAGTCAGCTGGGCCACCCGCCGCTCGGGGGGAATGTGCACCTTCTCCACGATTTCTTCGGCCTTCTTCGGCCCGATCCCGTGAATGTACTGGAGCGCGATGATCACGCGCTTGTTGGTTGGAATATTGACGCCTGCTATGCGAGCCATTCGCTTAAACGCTCCATTTCGGCGGCGGCTCGACCAATAAGACGAGCGCCGCGGGACTGCCTGTCTCGACGTCCGGTGGAGGCCGGCCCATGTCGAGAATCCGCGAAAACGCAAAAAGTCCCATGCGCTCGCAAACGGCGCCGGGACCCAGAACGGCTTCAGGATGCGGCGGATGTAGTGCTTTGCCGCCGATTGTCAAGCGAAATCGCAATTGTCAAGCGAGAGACGACCGCGTCTGAGGGGCAGAATAACCTGGCTGGGTTGCGAGCCGGTGATCGCCGGGGGCATCCCCAACGCGGCGCGCCTAAAGCTCTTTGACGGCCCGGCCTCGCCCGTGAAGGCGGCGCAGCGCCGCAGGCGACCGCCCGGACGCGCTTTTGTCGCGCCGGACTGCTCCTTTCCCTCGCATTGTCGCCCAAATCCCTCTATAGCCGCCGCAGGCAGACCGAAGTCACCGGCGGCCGGCGTTCCGCTCGCCCTAAGGAGTTCCCATGACAACCATACTTTCCGCGCGTATGCGGAACGTCGCCCTCGCCTTCGCGCTCGGGCTCGGCGCGGCTTTCGCCCTATCCGCTACGGCCTCGGCCGACCCGAAGGTGCTGGCCACGATCGACGGCCAGCCGATCACCGAGAACGACGTCGCCGACGCAATGGCCGACATCGGCCCGGGCCTGCCGCAGAAGCTCGAAGGCCCGGCAAGGCAGAAATATGTGCTCGACTACCTCATCGACCTCAAGCTCGCGGCCAAGAAGGCAGAGGCCGACAAACTGACCGGGACGCCGGAGTTCGAGCGCAAGCTGACCTATTATCGCGAAAAGCTCGCGATGGAGGAATTGCTCGGGTCGATCTCCAAGGCCGCCCAGACCGAGGACGCCGAGCGCAAGGCTTATGACGAGGCCGCCAAGGCCGAGCCGCCACAAGAGGAAATCCACGCCCGCCATATCCTGGTGCCGACGGAAGCGGAGGCCAAGGCGGCGCTCGCGCGGGTCAAGGGCGGCGAGGACTTCGCCAAAGTGGCGACAGAGCTTTCCAAGGACCCGTCCGGCGACGGCGGCGACCTCGGCTGGTTCACCAAGGATCGCATGGTGCCGGAATTCTCCGAGGCCGCATTCAAGCTGAAGGAAGGCGAGGTGTCCGAGCCGGTCAAGACGCAGTTCGGCTGGCACATCATCAAGGTCGAGGGCGTCCGCACCAAGAGCTTCCCGCCCTTCGAGCAGGTTAAGGACCAAGCGGCCCGCTACGTCGCCCAAAAGGCGGAGAGCGAGGCGATCAGCAAGCTCCACAACGCCGCGAAGATCGTGTACTTGGACGCCGACGGCAAACCGATGCCGCCGGAGGCGCAGGCGGTCGATCCGGGCCAGGAGGCTCCCCAGCCAGCGCCCGCCCCCGCCGACAAGCCCAAGACGCCCTGAGGCGAGCTCTTCGCCTTCGCGAGGGCGGACCTGCCGGCCCGCTCCGGCTCTTCTCCCGGAAACGCCCATGGCCGCTCCCGCCCCGCTCTCGCCGCTTGCGCCGAAGACCTATCCCGCCTTGCCGGAGATCGCCGGCGTCCGCTTCGCGACCGTCGCCGCTGGCGTCCGCTATGCCGGGCGAACCGACGTCATGATGGCGCTGTTCGACCCGCCGGCGGCGGTCGCGGGCGTGTTCACCCGCTCCAGGTGTCCCTCGGCGCCGGTCGACTGGTGCCGCGCCCATCTCGCCCGCGGCTCGGCGCGCGCGCTCATCGTCAATTCCGGCAACGCCAATGCGTTCACCGGAGGCGTCGGCGCGTCCGCGGTCACCCACGTCGCCGAGGCCGCCGCCAAGGCGATCGGCGCAACCCCAGGTGAAATCTTCATGGCCTCGACCGGCGTCATCGGCGAGCCGCTCGATGCGGCGCGCATAACGTGCGTGATCGATACGCTGGTCGCGGAAGCAAGGGCCGACGCGCTCCTCGGCGCCGCCAAGGCGATCATGACCACCGACACCTACCCGAAGATCGCAACCCAGCGCGTCAAGCTCGGCGACGCCGACGTCGTGATCAACGGCATCGCCAAGGGGGCAGGCATGATCGCGCCCGACATGGCGACCATGCTCGCTTATGTGTTCACCGACGCGCCAATCGCGCCGGGCGCGCTCCAGGCGATGCTGTCGAAATCGGTCGAGCGCTCGTTCAACGCGATCACCGTCGACAGCGACACGTCGACATCCGACACGCTGATGATCTTCGCCACCGGCGAGGCTGAGGGCGCGCCTCGCATTGAGGACGCCAACGATCCGCGCGCCGCCGCGTTCAGGCGTGCGCTCGACAAACTCCTCCGCAGTCTCGCCCATCAGGTGGTTCGCGACGGCGAAGGGGCGCGCAAATTCATCACTGTGAAGGTCGAAGGCGCAATGAGCCGCAAGGCGGCCCGGCGCATCGCGTTCTCGATTGCCAATTCGCCGCTCGTCAAGACCGCCTGCGCCGGCGACGACGCCAATTGGGGACGGGTCGTGATGGCGGTCGGCAAGGCGGGGGAGAAGGCGGAGCGCGACAAGCTCGACATCTTCTTCGGCAAGATCCGCGTCGCTCATGAAGGCGCGCGCGACCCCGCCTACGACGAAGCGGCGGCGTCGGCCTATATGAAGCGCGATGCGATCGAGATCACCGCCGACCTTCACCTGGGGCGCGGGCGCGCGACGGTGTGGACCTGCGACCTGACGAAGGAATACGTGGCGATCAACGGTGACTATCGTTCGTGAGGCAGGGCTCTCGGGCGCTCCCTCGTCCTGAGGAGCGACGCCGCAGGCGGCGCGTCTCGAAGGACGCTCCAGCCTGCAACTCCGCGGCAGCGCGCTGGACCATCCTTCGAGACGCGAAGCTACGCATCGTTCCTCAGGATGAGGTTAAGCGTCGGGACGCCATCTCGTTTCGGGGCGACTCGTGAGGCTCGCGCTCGTCGTCGCGGCGGCGCTGATCGACGCGGACGGCCGGGTGCTGCTGGCGCAACGGCCGAAGGGCAAGCCGCTCCAAGGCCTGTGGGAATTCCCGGGCGGAAAGATGAACGCCGGCGAACTGCCGGAAGAGGCGCTGATCCGCGAGCTCGGCGAGGAGCTCGGGATCGTTGTCAAGCCGGCCTGCCTCGCTCCGCTCACCTTCGCCAGCCACACATACGACGACTTCCACCTCCTGATGCCGCTCTACGTCTGCCGCAGGTGGGAGGGGTTCGTTCAGCCGCTCGACGGGCAGGCGCTGAAATGGGTCCGGCCGAAGGAACTGCGCCGCTATCCCATGCCCCCGGCCGACGCGCCGCTGATCCCGCATCTCGAAGATTTGCTGGGGTGAGGCGGACTGCGCCGCCGGTCAGGGGGCTGCGGTCCAGGTCTTGTAGTCCTCGTCCGATATGCTCGGCAGTTTCTTGATGAAAGCGACGATCGACCAGATGTCCTGATCGGACGCGCCGGCCAGGCCGAAGCTCGGCATGCCGGTGAACTTGATGCCGTTCTTGATCACCCAGAAGAGCTGCGAGGCGGTCCGCTCTTTCGCCATCTCCTTGAGATCGGCGGGCACCGGCTTCAGTCCTTCAGACCACTTGGCCCAATTGGCGTCCGGCGGTCCGCCGTGACAATTGACGCAGCCGATGGTCGAATAGACCTTCGCGCCGGCCTTGACGGTCTCGGGGTCACCGAGATTGCTGGGCGCGGGTTCGGTTCCATGCGCCACGACTGAGGCGCCGCGGACGCTCGCCAGCGCCCAGTCGACGATCGCCGGATTGTCCACGTTTTCGGCGACGCTGTAGAAGCCGCCGAAGAAATAGACCGCAGCGGCGATGACGCCCAGGATCGCAAGAGCGCCAATGAAGGCTAGAAACCGCATGGGCCTCCCCCTGTCCCTGCCGAACGCCGTTGCTCAGAGATGACGGCACCCGTCGCCGCGGGCGATAGGCGATAGAACATCCGCCCGGGGTAGCGCCGTGGTCAAGCCCGAACAGCGGAACGCCATCGCTCATCAACCGACACTTAAGCCTTCCGGCGCAATCTGATCTGATGCAAAGGTCAGCAGACTCGCACGCGACCGCCGCGCTCCCCGCCGCGCCCGACCTCGCCGCGGCGGCCGCGGCGTGGCTCGCCCACCTCACCGGCGAGCGGCGACTCTCCGAGCGCACGATCGAGGCCTACAGGCGCGATGCCCGGCAGTTTCTTGCTTTTCTCCAAGAACGGTTCGGCGCGCCGCCAGGAATCGCCGATTTTACCGATTGCGCGCCAGGGGACTTGCGCGCCTTTCTCGCGCACCGGCGGGCTGAGGGCGTCGACGGCCGCTCGCTGCAGCGCGCGCTCTCGGCCTTGAGGTCGCTGGCTCGCCACATCGCGCGCGAAAGCGGGCAAACGGCGGCGGCGCTCGGCGCCCTTCGCGCGCCCAAGGCCCCCCGCCGCCTGCCGCGGCCATTGAGCGCGCCCGACGCCAAGGCGGTGACCTCTGTCGCGGCACGCGAAGGCGAGGCGCGCGATCCCTGGGTGCTGGCGCGCGACGCCGCTGTGCTCGCGCTCCTTTACGGCGCGGGACTCCGCATTTCCGAGGCGCTTTCGATCCGCCGCGCCGACGCGCCGGTCGGGACCGTCGAAGCGATCACCGTCGTCGGCAAAGGCGGGAAGTCGCGCTCGGCGCCGGTCATCGCGCCGGTGCGCGAAGCGGTCGAGGACTACCTCGCGCTCTGCCCCTATCGGCTGAAGCCGGACGGGCCTTTGTTCGTGGGCGTGAAGGGGGGTCGGTTGTCGCCGCGGATCGTTCAACTGGCGATGGCGCACATGCGCGGCGCGCTCGGCCTGCCCGACAGCGCGACGCCGCACGCGCTCCGCCATTCCTTCGCCACCCACCTGCTGGCGCGCGGGGGCGATTTGCGCACGATCCAGGACCTGCTTGGCCACGCCTCGCTCTCGACGACCCAGGTCTATACCGGAGTTGACGGCTCCCGGCTTCTGGCCGCCTACCGCGCCGCCCATCCCCGGGCGTGACCCTCGATCCTTCTATCGACGACCTCAGACGCGCGGCTTAAGAAGGCGGCGCTGCAATCTGAGGAGTATGGTCATGTCCGGCAAACGCATTGTCTTCACCGGGGGATCCGGCAAGGCTGGCCGCCACGCCGTTCCGCATCTGGTCGCCCACGGCTATTCGGTCCTCAACGTCGATCTTAAGCCGCTCGACGGCCTCGGCGCGCCGACACTGATTGCGGATCTCACCGACAGCGGGCAAGCTTTCAACGCGCTGACCACCCACCCTACCTTTGCCGGCTTCGAGCAAGGCCATCCGACGCGTCCGCCAGACGCAGTGGTGCATTTCGCCGCCATCCCGCGGGTGCTGATCGAGCCGGACAACGTCACCTTCGCCACCAACGTGATCAGCACCTACAATGTGATCGAGGCGGCCATGAAGCTCGGCGTGCGCAAGGTGATCATCGCCTCGAGCGAAACGACCTACGGCGTCTGCTTCGCCGAGGGCGACAAGGACTTCCATTCGTTTCCGCTCGAAGAGGACTATGACATCGATCCGATGGACTCCTATGGCCTCTCCAAGGTCTGCAACGAGAAAACCGCCCGCGCCTTCGCCATGCGCTATAAGGCCGACATCTATGCGCTGCGGATCGGCAACGTCATCGAGCCGGATGAATACGGGCCATTCAAGGGCTATGCCGCCAATCCGCCGCTGCGCAAGCGCAACGCCTGGAGCTATATCGACGCGCGCGACCTCGGCGAAATCGTGCGACTGTGCCTAGAAAAGGACGGGCTCGGCTTCCAGGTGTTCAACGCGACCAACGATACGATCACGCTCAACATGCCGACCAAAGAAGCGCTGAAGCGACTTGCGCCCAAGACGCCCGTCACGCGCGAAATGGGCGAGTTTGAGGCCCCCTTGTCGAACCGCAAGATCCGCGAAGTGCTCGGCTTCAAGGAAGCGCACGACTGGCGCAAATACGCGAGTTGAGCGGCAAGGCCGCCTGCGAGCGGGTTGGACGCCTCACCCGCCCGGCCCATGCCGACCCAAAACAGCGTGGGCCCCGACGCCCTTGGCGTACCGGGGCCCTGTTTCGCTGCTCGCGAAACTACTGGGATGTTGCAGATGATATCTCGGCGGAGAAAACGCTTGGCCTTCGCGTCCGCCGCCAAGCATGTTTGTTCAGCGATTTATGAGAGCGCCCTTCCGCTCTGGCATGTCGAGCGGGGACGGCGCTTCGACCCTGGCCACGCCAGGGTCATTCCATTTGGTCCGGCGGAGTCATGGCTACCCCGTCTTTCTGCCGGCCTTGAGTTCGGCCGGCGTTTGCGTCGCCTTCCGCATTGCCTGTTCGTGACGACGCTATGACATTGTCGCCCGTGGGCGGCAGCTGTCAAATGAATTTTCGGCCGTTTGTGGATAGCGGGTTTATGTCAAAACCAGGCGCCTATCCGCTCGCGGCCTCGACGGCGGCGATCGCCGTCATGTTGACGATGCCGCGCGCGGTCACTGAGGGCGTCAGCACATGCGCGGGCTTCGCCGGGCCAATGAGAATAGGCCCGACCGGCAGCGCGTCGGCGATGACGCGAGTGAGCTGGAGTGCGGTGCTTCCGGCGTCGAGATTGGGGAAAATCAGCACATTGGCCTCGCCCTGAAGACGCGAGTTTGTGATTACGCGCTGACGGGCGACAAGCGACAGCGCCGTGTCGGCCTGCATCTCGCCGTCGACTTCGAGATCGGGCGCGCGTTCCTCCAGGAGGCGCAGCGCCTCGCGCATCTTCAGCGCCGACGGCGTGTCGGCCGAGCCAAAGTCGGCATGCGAGATCAGCGCAATCTTCGGCGCGATTCCGAAGCGGCGCACGTGATGCGCGCAGGCGATCGCGGTGTCCGCGATCTCCTCCGCGCTCGGGTCGTAGCGCACGTGAGTGTCGGCGAGGAAATAGACGCCGGCCGACGCGATGACGAGCGACAGCGCCGAGAAATCCTTCACTCCGGGAGCAAGGCCGATGATGTCGCGAATATGGTCGAGGCGCGACGTGAACCGCCCTTCGAGGCCGCAGATCAGCGCGTCGGCCTCGCCGCGATGAACCGCGAGCGCCGCGATGACGCTGGGCGACGAGCGCACGACGATGCGCGCCACATCCGGGGTCACGCCCTTTCGCCCCGCCACCTTGAGGTAGGTTGCGACATAGTCGCGGTAACGGGGGTCGTCGCTCGGGTCGATGATTTCGAAGTCTGCGTCCGGATGGATCGTGAGTCCAAAACGCTTGATGCGCTCCCTGATCACCTCCGGCCGGCCGATCAGGATCGGCTTGGCGAGGCGCTCCTCGAGCACCACCTGCGTCGCCCGCAGCACGCGCTCGTCCTCGCCCTCGGAATAGATCACGGTCTTCATCGCCGCCCGCGCCTTGGCGAACAGCGGCTTCATGATGAAGCCGGAGCGGAAGACAAACCGGTTGAGCTTGTCTGCGTAGGCGTCGAAATCGGCGATCGGCCGGCGGGCGACGCCGCTCTCCATCGCCGCGCGCGCGACAGCGGGCGCGATGCGCAGCATTAGCCGCGGGTCGAACGGGCTTGGGATCAGCGAGCTCTTGCCGAACAGCGAGGCCTCGCCGCCATAGGCAAGAGCGGCCACTTCGGATGGCGTTTCGCGGGCCAGCGCCGCGATCGCCGCGACCGCAGCCTTTTTCATCGCCTCATTGATCTCGCGCGCGCCCGCGTCGAGCGCGCCGCGGAAAATATAGGGGAAGCACAGGACGTTGTTGACCTGATTGGGATAGTCGGAGCGTCCGGTGCAGATCATAACGTCGGGCCGCGCTTCGAGCGCGAGCTCCGGCATAATCTCCGGCGTCGGATTGGCGAGCGCCATGACCAGAGGCTCGCGGGCCATGAGTTTGAGCATTTCAGGCTTCAGGACGCCGCCGGCCGACAGGCCGAGGAAGATGTCGGCGCCGGGAATGGCCTCGGCGAGCGTGCGGGCGCTGGTGTCGCGTGCGTAGACCGCCTTCCAGCGATCCATCAGCTTCTCGCGCCCCTTAAAGACGACGCCCTCGACGTCGCAGACGATGATGTTCTCGCTCCTGGCGCCGAGCGAGACGAGAAGGTTGAGCGAGGCGAGGGCGGCCGCGCCGGCGCCCGAGCAGACAATCTTGACCTCGCCGATCGTCTTGCCCGTGAGTTCGAGGGCGTTGACGATCGCCGCGGAAACGATGATCGCGGTGCCGTGCTGGTCATCGTGGAACACGGGAATGCCCATGCGGGCCTTCGCCTTCTCCTCGACCTCGAAACACTCGGGCCCCTTGATGTCCTCAAGATTGATTCCGCCGAAGGTCGGCTCGAGCGCGACAATGATGTCGACGAGCTTGTCGACGTTCGTTTCCGCGACTTCGATGTCGAAGACGTCGATGCCGGCGAATTTCTTGAATAGGACCGCCTTGCCCTCCATCACGGGCTTGGCGGCGAGCGGACCGATGGCGCCGAGACCGAGCACCGCGGTGCCGTTGCTGAGGACGGCGACCAGATTCTGACGCGCAGTGTAGTTCGCCGCTGCCTCGGGGTCGGCGGCGATCGCCTCGCAGGGAAAAGCGACGCCGGGCGAATAGGCGAGCGCAAGATCGCGCTGATTGGCGAGCGGTTTGGTGGCGACGACTTCGAGCTTTCCCGGCCGCGGCGCGCTGTGGAACTGCAGCGCGTCCGTCTTGAGACTGGCAGCCCCTTCCTTTGCCATTTCCGCCTCCCGTCGATGGCTATGCGAAGATTGTTGCGCCGTCCCGCCGCCGAGGACAAGCGCGCGCGAGCCTGACCCGCTCCCCCACTCTCATCCGTCCTACTGGCTCTGGTCCGATTTCGCCGCGGCCGGCTCTGCGTCCTCCGCCTGTTGCACGCCAGATTGCGGGTCGGCCGGCGGAGGCGGGGCGGGTTGCGCGGCCGCAGATTGCGGCTCAGGCGCCGCGGGCTGTGGCGCGCTCCCGCGCGAGGCATTCCATGTTGGCGCGCTCGAGCCCGGCGCGCGGAGGAACGCGTCCCACTGCTCCTTGGTGCCGTAGAAGACGTCCCGGTCGACGCTGCCGTTGATGCCCGGCGTTTGGCCGTCGGACTGATATTGCCAGAAAGCCCAGGCGCGGGATCCGTATTTGACCGCGGGATGGTACTTGGTCGAGCGAACCCAGATCGGATAATCGGACAACGCGCCGTCCGACAGAATTGCTTCGTAAAAGTCGACGGTGGTGTAGATGATCGGCCGCTTGCCGTAGTGGCGCTGCATCTCGTCGAGCATCACCTTCATCTCGGCGACCGCGCCTTCCTGGGTGAGATGCCGGTGGCAGGTCTTCGATGTCGGCGTCGCCTCGACGTCGAGGACCGGCGGCAGCGCGTCGTCCTCGACCGGAGCGTTCTGCTCGAAGTTGGCCATCTCCTCCATCGGCGGCCGGCACCAGTAGACGAAATGATAGGCGCCGTGCGGCACCCCGGCCGCTTTCGCGCCGGTCCAGTTGGCCTGGAAGCGCGCGTCGGTGTTGTCGCCGCCTTCGGTCGCCTTGATCCAGGCGAACTTAACGCCGCTGCCCGCGACCGCATTCCAGTCGATGTCGCCCTGGAACTTGGAGACGTCGATGCCATGGACCGGGTAATCCGTCGGCCTCGGCAAATCCGAGGAGAGCGCGTCCAGGGGGCCCGTTCCCCCGCCGCATCCCGAGAGTGGGGCGGCCAGAGCGAGCGCAACGCCCGCCAGGAGGCGGGAAACGAGAATCTTGCCATCCGGCATCGTCAGCCTGTCAAAATCGCTCCGCGAACCGTAGTCTCGGCGGACGATTGCGTGTAGCGGTTGGCGGAAAACTTAGAGTGATCCCCGTAACGCTTCGTTAATGCGCCCCGCGCGCGCCGCCCCCTGACCGGGGCGGACGCGCAACCCGCTGGAACCCCTCTATGTCTTGCCGGCTGGACCTGTCAATGCGGATGGCGATTGCGCTGGCCGTGCTCATTCTCGGGCTCAGCGCCGCGGACGCGGACAATTGCGGGCCCGACAAGCTCGGAACCTCCCGCGTCGTCGAGGTTGGAACGCAGGGCGGCCTCGAAGTGGGGCTGAAGACCTACCCCCGGACGATCCCGCTCGCCGACCATGAGGTGATCCTGACCTTCGACGACGGCCCCGCGGCCAAGACGACGCCGGCGATCCTGGACGCCCTCGCCGATCAGTGCGTTCGCGCGACCTTTTTCGACATCGGCCGAAGCGCCGAGGGCCTGCCGGAGATCGCCAGGCGAGAAGTTCTGGATGGCCACACGGTCGCCCACCACACCTGGTCGCATCCCCAGCCGACGCTGCGCTACTTGCCTGGCGGCGACGCCGCCGCGCGCGCGGACATATTGCGCGGTATGATCGCGGTCGAGAGGGCGGCCTACGGGCAGACGTTTCCGGACGGCGAGCCGAAGGCCCTGAAGGACCTCCATCTCCATACCCCATGGTTCCGCTTTCCCGGGTTCGCCGATACGCAGGACCTGCGGGACTGGTTCGCCGCCAACAATGTCGGCATCTTCGGCGTCGATCTCTGGGCGTCCGACTGGATCAGGATGACGCCGGAAGAGGAACTGAAACTGGTGATGAGCCGGCTCGAGATGAGTGGCCACAGAGGCATGCTGCTCATGCACGACACCCACCAATGGACCGCCGACATGGTTCCGATGCTTCTCAACGAATTGAAAGCGAAAGGCTACAAAGTCGTTCACATGGTTCCCGGGCCTGGAACGGGCCCGACCGTCCCTGCGCCGAAGGGCTGGGTCTCGGAAACGGAGCGCGTGATCGGCGCTTTGAGGCCGAGGTTCGAGAAATCCGCCGCGAGCCCCGGCGACGGGCCGATTCCGGTCAAGCCGGCGCCGCCTGAGTAAGCCGCGGTTTGGCAATTGGAATGACCTCACGCTCCTCGTTCGAACGGAGCGCCGGGCGGGGCTTTCTTCGTCCTTTGCGCGGGACCTCGCCTTTCCTCTTCCGCCAACGCCCGAGGCGTCCTTGACAAAAGATGCCGACCGCTCGTCGTTCTTCATTGCGCTTGTTGTCGTCGACGTGCTGGTCGGCCTCGCCGACGCCGTTTCTGGCCCGTATATCGTGCTCTTTCTTGTCAACGACGCGCGCCTCGCCCCCCTTTCGCTGAGCGCGATCCTGACCGCGAGGGCGCTCGGCGGAATCGCCTTCGCCACCGTGTTCGGCGCCTGGGTCGACCGGCGGACGAACGTCTCGCCGCTGCTCATCGCGCTCGGCGGATCGAGCCTCGGCTACGGTCTCCTCGCCCTCACCACCAATTTCGCCTTCCTGCTTTTCATCGCGGCGATCCCGATTGCGGTTGGCGCCGCCGCCTTTTCCCAATCGATCGCACTCGTCAAACGGCACTTCGATCACGCCAGCCTTCACACCGTGAATCGCGCGATTGGCGTCATGCGCGCGAGCTGGTCGCTCGCCTGGGCGGTCGGGCCCGCAATCGGGGCGGCCGTCGCAGCCTCGTTCGGCTTTCGCGCCGTCTTCCTCACGAGCGCCGCTTCGGGCGCGATTGCGCTCGCGACTCTGACGCTTGTGCGAGCGCGGCCCGCCTCCGGCGCGGCCGTTCACCACGACCGGCCGGCGGCCCCGAACCGAAGCCTCGCGATCGCGCTCGCCTTCATCGCCCTTGCCCTGTTTCA
>Ga0335073_10000359_pt1 | contig 59984 bp, 43 predicted proteins | sample Lox_Sample_22_FD_207093 | JGI IMG/M metagenome (GOLD analysis project Ga0335073, IMG submission 207093) | Soil microbial communities from Loxahatchee National Wildlife Refuge, Florida, United States - Lox_Sample_2.2 | ecosystem: Environmental > Terrestrial > Soil > Wetlands | place: USA... | reverse complement strand
GGAATGGCCGGCTCGACGATCGGCTGCGAATCGTCCATCCAGTTCGCGCGCGGCAGAATGTGCGTCACGCGAGGATCGACGGAAACCGTCGTGATCACGTGCGCAATCGACGCGTCGAGCAGGCCGCGCGCGGTCGACAATTGTTCGCGATCGGCGTAATCGGAAGCAAGTTCCGACCAGATGCGATAATCGCGCAGCGCCGCGCGTTCATTCGCGTCGCGATCCTCCGCCGGACGGCGCAGCGCCTTCATCACTTCTTCGGGAAGGCCGCTCGACCAGTCTTTGGTGCGGGCGCGTTTGCCGGCGTCGGCGACCGGCGGCCACGCGTAGCGATCGGCCGCGAGCGCCAGACGGAATCGCCCGATCACGGCCTTGCGCAGCTCCGATTCGTGGCGCAGCGTGACGATAATCCGCGTCTCTGCGTCCGTCTTCAGCGGCTCGGCGAAACGTAGCGCGAGAAACGGATCGCGCGCCTCGCCGAAACGAATTCCCCACGACGTTCGCAAATCACCGTCGATGGCGGCGAGCGGCGGCATGGACGGATCGTTGATCGAAGAAACCGGCGGCGGCGTATCGTTTACCGTCGCCATGGTGAACGTCAGCTTACGCGCGGTTTGGCCGGCCTCCTCGACGCGCGCCTCGATTTCGCTCAGTAAAAACCGGTCCGCGCCGCGGGCATAACGCGCGCCGGGAAGGCTTTCATCCTGCGCCACGTCGAGCCCCAACTGATTCCAAACGCCCGCGCCCGGATGCAAAGTGACGATATAAGTTTCGTTGTCCGGATTTTTTCCGCTGGCGACCACCAATCCGTCGCCCGGCTTGCGATCGGTCTTCAAACTGCCGTCTAAATAATAGTTGCTCTCAATCGGCTGCTCATTATAGATGGTCAGCGTCGCGCCCTCGATCGAGCGCGCGGCCGTTGGATGCTGCCACGTCCACTGGAGCTCGCCCGCCAGCCAGCGCTTCTTCAAATCGCTTTCCCAGGCAGCTTCGGACGCCGCGAATTTCGAAGCTTTATCGTCGATCCGTGCATTCGCCGCGGCGATTTTCGCGTCCAAATCGGCAAGCTGGCGCTTCTGCTGATCGGTCGACAATTCCAGCTGCGCGCCCCACGCTTTCGCGCCGCGGTCCGGCATCAAACCCGTTTCCTGAACGTCGGCGAAGAACGCCTTCATCGCGTAAAAATCCTTGGTGAGAAACGGATCGAACTTATGATCGTGGCATTCCGCGCAGCCGAGTGTGCTGCCCAGCCAAACCGCGCTCAGCGTGCGCACGCGATCGGCCCCGTATTTTGCCAGATATTCTTTGGGCTGAAGACCGCCTTCGGCGGACGTCGGATTCAGGCGGTTGTAGGCGGAAGCCACGCGCTGCTCGACGGTGGCGTTGGGAATCAAATCGCCGGCGATTTGCTCGCGCGTGAACTGGTCGAACGGTTCGTCATGCAGAAAAGCGTTGAGCACGTAATCGCGATACGGCCACGCCGGTATCGGATTATCGCCGTGAAAACCGCAGGTATCGGCGTAGCGCACCGCATCGAGCCAGTGCATGGTCTGCTGCTCGGCATAGCGCGGCGAGGCGAGCAGCCGGTCCACCACTTTTTCGTACGCGTCCGGTGAATTGTCGGCGAGAAACGCGCGCACCTCTTCGGCCGTCGGCGGCAGACCGGTTAAATCAAAAGACACCCGGCGCAGCAGCGTGGGTTTATCCGCCAACTCCGACGGTTTCAACCCCTCGCGCGCCAGCCGGTCCTGAATGAAATTGTCGATCGGGTTGCGAATGCGCGACGCATCGGCGATTTTCGGCGGCTCCGGGCGGCGGATGGGCTGATACGCCCAATGGCCTTCATACACCGCGCCCTGCGCCACCCATTCGCGAATCGTCTCTTTTTGTTTTTCGGTCAGCGGCTTGTGCGCGTAGGCCGGCGGCATGATGCGCGCGCCGGTGGAAAAAATCCGCTCGATGATTTCGCTCTTCGCCGGATCGCCGGGCACGATCGGAGTGCGCCCGGATGGGACTGGCTTCGTCGCCTGCTCGCGCAGATCCAGCCGCATGCCGGCCATTCTCGAACTGCGGTCCGGACCATGGCAGCGGAAACACGTGTCGGACATGATCGGGCGGATATCGCGATTGAAACTGATTCGATCCGCATCCGCGGCGAGGACGGCTGCGATAGAAACGCTAAAAGTGACGAGGCGCGGGAGCAGTCGCATGGGACCCCTTCAAACGCGTCATCTATTCTACATGACCGGTCATGCGATCGTTTCGCCGTATGCCGCAGTGAGTCGAAATCACTGGCTTGGTTCCACCACCGGCAGCGTGAAGTGGAACCTGGAACCCTGACCTTCCTCGGACTCTACCCAAATCTGGCCGCCATATCGCTCCACGATTCTCTGGCATATCGCCAGCCCCATGCCGGTGCCCGATTTTTGACCGCTATGAAGACGCTTAAAAAGTCCAAAAATGGTCACGTGATACTCCGGGGCAATGCCGATCCCGTTGTCGCTGACGACAAAGTGCCATCTCTGTTCTTCGCGATTGGCAGAGACATGAATGCAGGGCGGCTGTTCTTCCTTTCTATATTTCAAGGCGTTTCCGATCAGGTTTTGCAGAAGTTGCTCCAGATGCGCGGCCTTGATCGGAACGCACGGCAGGCTGCTATGGTCGATCGTGGCGCGGCTCTCTCGCGTTAAGTGGTCGAGATTCGTGAGCGCCTGGGCCAGCGCTGCTTCCCCATCGGCAAGTTCCGGCGGATCGTCGCGGCCCTCGACCTGGGCATAAGTCAACAGGTTCGAAATGAGGCTGCGCATACGCTGCGCCCCGTCGAGAATGGTTTCGAGGAACATGCTCGCTTCGCCGCTCAGATTCGAGCCATAGCGGTCATTCAACAACTGCGAGTAAATCGCGACGGTTCGAAGCGGCTCCTGGAGATCATGCGAAGCGGCGAACGCGAATTGCTCCAGCGCTTCGTTTGCCCGCCGAAGACGCGCCGCGTGTTCCTGCAACTCCCGCGTGCGATGGTTCACCCGCTGTTCCAGATTTTCGTTCAATTCTCGAAGCTCGTCTTCGACGCGCCGCCGATGGTCCACTTCGCTGGTCAGCACCGAATTGGCGATCACGCATTCGCGATTCTTGCGGTGCAATTCGGCAAAGACAGAAACTTTCGAGCGGAGCACACCCGGATTCACCGGCTTATAAAGATAATCGACGGCGCCCGTATCATAGCCCTCCAGCATGTGCGCCTCTTCGTTGTAGTACGCCGTGAGAAAGATGATCGGCACGTGAGCGGTTCTTTTGCGCGTTTTGATCATGTGCGCCAGCTCGAAACCGGTCATGCCGGGCATTTGTATATCGAGAATCAGCAGGGCGAACTCGCGATCAATCAGCGCCAGCAACGCCTCCTGCGCCGATCCGGCCCGAACCAGACGGTAGGACGGATCGTTCAACACCGTTTCCAGAACCGTGAGGTTTTTGGCGTCATCATCCACGATCAAGATGTTGATCGGAGCGGTTTCAAGGCTCGGTTCCACACCCATGCTGGTTGCGCCCTCGGTCGCGCCGGATCGTGCCACGGTAGCCAGTTTCGGGCTCATCGGAATAGCCAGACTCGCAGCAACGATAATAACTCATCGGTATTGACCGGCTTGGAGATATAGTCGCTCGCACCGGCATCGAGACATTTTTCACGATCCCCTTTCATCGCCTTGGCGGTGAGCGCGATGATCGGCAGAGTGCGGAAATCTTGCGATTTGCGGATTTCCCGGATGGTCTGATATCCATCCATGTCGGGCATCATAATATCCATCAGCACGATGCTGAGATCCTCGGTGCCCCGGACGGTATCGATCGCCGCCTGGCCGTTGGTCGCGCTCAGGACGTCCATCTCATGATCCTCCAGCAGCGAAGTAAGGGCGAAGATGTTCCGCGCATCGTCGTCGACAACCAGGACTTTTTGGCGGCGCAGGACGTCATTCGAACGGTGCAGCCGTTCCAGCATCTGCTGTTTTTCCTCGGGCAATTCGGTGATGACGCGATGGAGAAACAGCGCGGTTTCATCGAGCAGGCGCTCCGGTGAGCGTACGTCTTTCAACACCACGCTCTTCGCCATGGCCTTGAGATGTTCCTGTTCCTCGCCGGTGAGTTCCTTGCCGGTATACACGACGACCGGCATCTCGCCGAGTTCGGGTTCGCCGTGAACCTGGTCCAACAGATCAAAGCCACTCATGTCGGGCAGGCGCAGGTCGAGGACCATGCAGTCGAACCTGTCGTGGGCCATCGCCTCGAGCGCCTCGGCCGCGGTCGAAGCAGCCCGAATCTCCAAATCATCGTAGCCGAGCAAAGCGATAATCGAGGTGCGCTCGATTTCGTTGTCTTCGACCACCAGCAGGCGCTTCATGCGCGAAGAGGTAAAGTCTTTCAGCCGGTTCAAGGAATTATCCAGCGGTTCGGTGGTGGGCCCCTTGACGACATAGGAAAAAGCGCCGTGCGCGAGGCCGTGCTGGCGCTCTTCGTCCAAGGTGACGATTTGCACCGGAATGTGGCGCAGCGTCGGCTCGCGCTTGAGTTGATTGAGAACCGTCCAGCCCAGCATATCCGGGAGAAAGACGTCGAGAGAGATCGCCGATGGCCGGAACTGCCGCGCTAAAGACAGGCCGAGCGCGCCGTTCATGGCCAGCACGGCCTTGAAGCCTTTATCGCGCGCCAGGCCCAGCAGGATACGGGCGTAGTGCGGGTCATCCTCGATGATCAGCAGCACGGCGTCGCCTTCTTCGATGCTGTCGCGGTCGTCGGCGATGTTTTCTTCGCGCGGCGCCGGCAGCACCGTGAGTGTCTCGACCTTGGCAGCCGGGCCGTGCGCGTTTCGCATGGGGAGCGTTCTGCTGGTGTCCGGGCCGGCGTAAACCAGCGGCAGGAACAGCGTGAAGGTGCTGCCTTTACCGGGCTCGCTGACCAGCTTGATTTCGCCGCCGAGCAGCAGCGCCAGCTCACGGCTGATGGCCAGACCAAGGCCGGTGCCGCCGTATTTGCGCGAAGTTCCCGCATCGGCCTGTTGAAACGCCTCGAAAATGAGCCGTTGCTTGTCCGGCGCAACGCCGATGCCGGTATCGGAAACCGCGAAAGACACAATGTGTTGAGCGGTACTCAGCACCGGATGATCCGGACTCCATCCTTGCGCGGCCAGGCCAATCAGCACGTCCACATGCCCCTGCGTGGTGAATTTCACCGCGTTCGAAAGGAGATTCTTCAAAATTTGCTGGAGCCGTTTCGGATCGGTGGCCATGGAACGCGGCAGATTTTCGTGGAATCTGACATGGAACGGCAGATTCTTGGCCTCCGCGACGTGACGGAAGTTACGCTCCATGTTGTCACGCAGCGCAATAAAACTGGTGTCCTCGATATCCACCGTAACCGTTCCGGATTCGATTTTCGATAGATCCAGAATGTCGTTAATGAGATTGAGAAGGTCGGTGCCGGCGGAGTTGATATTGCGTGAAAACTCCACCTGTTTGTTGGTCAGAGTGTTCATCGAGTTCTCGGCGAGTTGCTGGCTCAAAATCAGAATGGAGTTCAGCGGAGTCCGCAGCTCGTGCGACATGTTGGCCAGGAATTCGGATTTGTACTTCGAAGTGAGCGCCAGCTCCGCGGCTTTTTCCTCCAGCGCGCGGCGGGCCTGTTCGACCTCGGCATTCTTGCGCTCCACCTCGGCGTTCTGTTCGGCGAGCAGCCTGGCCTTGTTGCCCAGCTCTTCATTGGTTCGCTGGAGCTCGCTCTGACGCGCCTGAAGTTCGACGGTAAGCTGCTGCGACTGCTTCAGCAGGCCCTCGGTCCTCATGGTGGCTTCGATGGTGTTGAACACAGCGCCGATACTCTGGGTCAGCAAATCAAGAAACGCCAGGGATCCCGGAGTGAAATTCTGAATCGTCGCCAACTCGATCACCGCTTTGGTCTGCCCTTCAAACAGCACCGGCAGCACCACGATGCTCACGTGCCGGGCCTGCCCCAGGCTGGAAGTGATGTTGAGAAAATCGGGCGGAACATTGTTCAAAAGAAGACGCTTCTTTTCCGCCGCGCCCTGGCCGATCAAGCCTTGTCCCAGGCCAATGGTGCGGTTTACTTCGGCTTTACCGGTATCGGCGTAGGAAGAAAGCAGCTTCAGTTCGAGATCGCCCTCGATCTCGGCCAGGTGATAAACGGTTCCCTGATGGGCATTGACCAGCGGAGCCAGCTCCGACAGCAGCATCTGGCCGACCGTGTTCAGCTCGCGCTGGCCCTGCAACATTCCCGTGAATTTCGCCAGATTCGTTTTGAGCCAGTCCTGCTCGCGATTGCGCTCGGTGGTCTCGCGCAGATTCGCGATCATGGTGTTGATGTTGTCTTTCAGCTCGGCGACTTCGCCGCGCGTCTCCACCTGAATCGACCGCGTGAGATCGCCCTTGGTCACCGCCGTCGCGACTTCGGCGATCGCGCGCACCTGGGTGGTCAAATTTGCCGCCAGCAGATTGACATTGCCGGTGAGGTCCTTCCACGTACCCGCCGCGCCCGGGACGTTGGCCTGGCCGCCCAATCGCCCTTCGACGCCCACTTCGCGCGCGACGTTGGTCACCTGATCCGCGAACGTCGCGAGCGTCACGGTCATGTTGTTGATGGTATCGGCCAGAGCGGCCACTTCGCCCTTGGCCTGCACGGTGAGCCGCTGGGTCAGGTCGCCATTCGCGACTGCCGTCACCACTTTGACGATGCCGCGTACCTGCTCCGTCAAATTGGACGCCATGAAGTTTACGTTGTCGGTAAGATCCTTCCACGTGCCGCCCACGCCGGGAACCAATGCTTGCCCGCCGAGCTTTCCCTCGGTGCCGACTTCGCGCGCGACTCGCGTCACTTCGTTGGCGAAAGCATTGAGCTGATCGACCATGGTATTAATCGTGTTCTTCAGCTCCAGAATTTCGCCCTTTACATCGGCGGTAATCTTGCGATTGAGGTCGCCGCGCGCAACGGCCGTGGTCACTTCGGCGATGTTGCGCACCTGCGCCGTAAGATTGGTCGCCATCGCGTTCACGGAGTCCGTCAAATCCTTCCACGTGCCGGCCACGCCCGGCACCACGGCCTGCACGCCGAGCCTGCCCTCGGTGCCGACCTCACGCGCCACCCGGGTGACTTCCGAGGCGAAGGATCGCAACTGCTCGACCATGGTGTTGATCGTCTCTTTGAGTTGCAGGATCTCGCCTCGGACATCGGCCGTGATTTTCTTCGACAAATCTCCACTGGCTACGGCAATCGTCACTTCCGCGATGTTCCGGACCTGGCCGGTCAGGTTCGAAGCCATGAAGTTCACGTTGTCGGTGAGGTCCTTCCAGGTTCCGGCTACGCCGGGAACAACCGCCTGCCCTCCGAGTTTCCCTTCGGTCCCGACCTCGCGCGCCACACGCGTCACCTCCGAAGCGAAGTCGGAAAGCTGCTCGACCATCGTGTTGATGGTTTCCTTAAGCTGCAAAATTTCGCCCTTGACTTCCACCGTGATCTTGCGGCTCAAATCGCCGCGCGCGATCGCCGTCGCGACATCGGCGATATTCCGGACCTGGCCGGTCAGGTTCGAAGCCATCGAGTTGACGTTATCGGTCAGATCCTTCCAGGTTCCGGCCACGCCCGGCACCTGCGCCTGGCCGCCCAGCTTGCCCTCGGTGCCGACCTCGCGGGCCACCCGGCTGACTTCCGCGGCGAAGCTGTTGAGCTGATCGAGCATCGTATTGATGGTGTTCTTCAGCGCCAGGATTTCGCCCTTTACTTCAACCGTGATCTTGGAGGAAAGATCGCCCTTGGCGATCGCCGTCGCCACTTCCGCGATGTTTCGCACCTGGCCGGTGAGATTGGACGCCATGAAGTTCACGTTGTCCGTGAGATCCTTCCACGTCCCCGCCACATCGGGCACCACCGCCTGACCGCCGAGCTTGCCTTCGGTGCCCACCTCGCGCGCCACGCGGCTCACCTCGCCCGCGAAAGCGTTGAGCTGATCCACCATCGTGTTGATGGTGTTCTTCAGCTCCAGAATTTCGCCTTTCACTTCGACGGTGATCTTGCGGCTCAGGTCCCCGCGCGCCACCGCCGTGGTCACGTCGGCGATGTTGCGAACCTGGGAGGTCAAATTGTTCGCCATCGAATTGACGTTATCGGTCAAATCCTTCCAGGTGCCGGCGACATCCCGCACCATCGCCTGGCCGCCCAGCTTGCCCTCGGTTCCCACTTCGCGCGCCACGCGCGATACCTCCGAAGCGAACGCATTGAGCTGATCCACCATCGTGTTCAGGGTATTCTTCAGCTCCAGAATTTCGCCCTTCACGTCGACGGTGATCTTCTTCGACAGATCTCCGCGGGCGACCGCCGTCGCGACGTCCGCGATGTTGCGGACTTGCGCCGTAAGGTTCGACGCCATCCAGTTGACGTTGTCGGTCAGGTCTTTCCAGGTTCCCGCCACACCCGGCACGTGCGCCTGTCCGCCCAGTTTGCCCTCGGTTCCCACTTCGCGCGCCACGCGAGTGACCTCCGACGCGAAAGAACGCAACTGCTCGACCATCGTATTGATGGTGTCTTTCAATTCGAGGATCTCGCCCTTTACGGCCACCGTGATTTTCTTGGACAGGTCGCCGTTTGCGACCGCGGTGGTCACCTCCGCAATATTTCGAACCTGCGCGGTAAGGTTCGACGCCATGAAGTTCACGTTATCCGTGAGATCCTTCCACGTGCCCGCCACGCCCGGCACCTGCGCCTGTCCGCCCAGCTTGCCTTCGGTGCCCACTTCGCGCGCCACGCGAGTGACCTCCGACGCGAACCCGTTGAGCTGATCCACCATGGTGTTCAAGGTGTTCTTCAGCGCCAGGATTTCGCCCTTCACTTCCACGGTAATCTTCGAGGACAGGTCGCCCTTGGCGATCGCCGTCGCCACGTCGGCGATGTTGCGAACCTGGCCGGTAAGGTTCGAAGCCATGGAATTGACCGAATCCGTCAGGTCCTTCCAGGTGCCCGCCACGCCCGGCACCTGCGCCTGTCCGCCCAGCTTGCCTTCGGTGCCCACTTCGCGCGCCACGCGCGTAACTTCGGAAGAAAAAGCGTTGAGCTGATCCACCATGGTGTTGATGGTTTCTTTCAGCTCCAGAATCTCGCCCTTCACATCCACGGTGATCTTACGCGAAAGGTCGCCGCGCGCGACGGCCGTCGTCACCGTCGCGATGTTGCGCACCTGCGCGGTAAGATTCGTCGCCATCGCGTTCACCGAATCGGTGAGGTCCTTCCAGGTTCCGGCGACGCCCGGCACCACCGCCTGTCCGCCGAGGCGTCCGTCCGTTCCGACCTCGCGCGCGACACGCGTCACCTCCGATGCAAAGGAGCGGAGCTGGTCGACCATCGTGTTGATGGCCTCTTTCAATTGCAGAATCTCGCCGCGCACATCGACGGTAATTTTCTTGGACAAGTCGCCGTTGGCCACGGCGATGGTCACGTCGGCGATATTGCGGACCTGCGCCGTCAGGTTGCCCGCCATCTGGTTGACCGAATCGGTCAGGTCCTTCCATACGCCGGAGACACCCGGCACCTGCGCCTGGCCGCCGAGCTTACCCTCGGTTCCCACTTCGCGCGCGACGCGCGTCACTTCCGAAGTGAACACCGAGAGCTGCTCGATCATGGTGTTGACCAGCTGCGCCGAGCGCAGAAATTCTCCCTTGAGCGCCCGCCCGTCGACTTCAAGATCCATCGATTGCCCGAGCGACCCCTTCACCACCGCGCCGATGGCGCGAGCGCTCTCGGTAGTCGGGCGCACCAGATCCTCGATCAGCGTGTTCATCGAATCGGCATCGGCGGCCCAACCGCCCAGCGCTCCCGGAACCGACATGCGCTGCTTCACCCGCCCCTGCTTGCCCACCATCTCGCTCAGGCGGGCCAACTCGCGCGAAACGCGCTGCTTCTGTGAGATGACCTGATTGAAGGCTCCCGCGATCAATCCTTCCGTATCGGCCCAATCTATGGGCAACCGCACCGAGAAATCGCCGTCGCGAAATGCGACCAGCGCTCCCAGAATCTGTCGTAAGCGGGCCCCTTCCGACTTTTCGGCGGAGACGCGCCTCGGCTGCCCGTTTGCCGGCTTGCCATTGGCGACGCGAGACTGGGATGGTCTGGACGAGGATGGAGTAATCGGTTCGTTCATCGGTCCCTCCGCTAAGAAATGTAAGGGATTAGACCGGAGCGAGGAATGTGGCGTTACAGAAAATCTCAATTAACGGCTACTGGAAGGACTGACGCCAACCGTTTTGAGTTTCGCGGGGCGGGTTCAGATCAGTACTATTCTCCCGAATCGGCCTGTCTGGGCTTGGGAACCAAAAGATAGCCTGAAACCGAATTGCGAGCCACGCTGGTGATTACCAGCTCGCACCTCTTGCCGTCCTGGAGTCCGTAAAAAACCAGCGGTTCCTGAATGCTCTGGTGACGCAAGGTAATACTGGGCTGGCCAGGCTGGAGCGCCACCCATCCGTCCACCCGCCCGCGCGATGCATCCGTTTTGCTGATATGCAGCGAGATGCCGCTCGCAATTTCGCGATCCTGACCTTTCCGAGCCTCGAATGGAACCTTATCCACGGCAAGCTGGTTCTGAATCCCATTGAGCTCCTGCTGGCCGCGGGTTTGTTCGCTCTGAAGGCTGCTGATCTGCGCCACCGCGCCGGCCTGGTTCTGCTGAACCTGCTGTTCGAGACTGGCGACTTTATCCGTCTGCTGCGACAGATCCTGCCGCACGCGGGTCAATTCCTGTTGCAGCGCGGCGATCTGTTTCTGATCCGCGTCGCGCTTGGTTTCGAGACTGGATAGCCGCGTGTCGATCCGGTCCATCTGGTCGTTGACCCGGGTTTCAATGCGCGTGTAGGCCGCGTCGGTCGTGGCGCGAACGTTCCTGCTTGCGGCTGCCATGCCGGTGCGCACGTCGCGGCTGAGCTTCGCCATTTGCGCCGACACGCTTTCCCGGTCCAGGTCCCGCTGTCTCGACCAGGCTGCGATCTGCGCGTCCGTCTGACGCAGATGTTCTCCGATCGCATCCACGCCTTGCAGCAATCCCGGCAACCTGATCAACTCCGCCTTGTGATCCACCAGCACCGGATATTCGTACCAGATGGCGCCTCCGATGAGGAGGGCGAACAGCACGCACATCGCAGTCAGGACACGGTGCCCGCGGCGGATGGAATTCAATTGCCTCTCTGCGTCGCGCCTCTCATAGATCGAAGGTACAGCTTTGCCCTCATCTTGAGAGGACGGAGAGGACGGCGTTTGAATCATGAACTGTGGCTCCTTGATGCGGCGGAAATGCACGTCGCGCGCCAAGAGCCCCAAAGCGTGAGCACCGTTCAACATATTGCGAATGGCCCGCGGAGTGCGTGCCTCTCCGCCGGAAAAAACGCCAGGGAACCACTACCGCATAGAAAATATTTCAGAAAAATTCGAGGTGCGTCCTTTAACGTTTCCCGCGCCGCCTGGAGGCTTCGTGACGGTCGATTTAAATTCTCCGCTTGCTTGACGCCCGCCGGCCATTCCCATAAACTCAGGCAAATGATCGCACGGGTCCTGGGGCTGCTTTCGATCGGCGCGATTGCCTCCGCGCAGAGTCCCTACCAAGCGCCGCGCACCGCCGACGGCAAACCGGACTTGAACGGAATCTGGCAGGTGATGAACACCGCGAACTGGAATATCGAGGACCACGCCGCCTCCGCCGGCAATCTTCCGCAACTGGGCGCGATCGGCGCGGTTCCCGCGGGAGTGGGCGTGGTCGAAGGCGGCCCGATTCCCTATCTTCCCGAAGCGGCCGCCCGCAGAAAAGAGAATTTCGCCCATCGCTGGACCGACGATCCCGAAATCAAGTGCTACCTGCCCGGCGTGCCGCGAGCCGCTTACCTGCCATATCCGTTCGAGATCGTGCAGTCGCGGAAAACCATCCTGTTCACCTACGAATACGCCGGCGCCGTGCGCATCATTAACATGGATTCCACCAAGGAAGCGCCCATCGATAGCTGGATGGGCTGGTCCAACGGCCACTGGGAAGGCGACACGCTGGTCATCGACGTCACCGGCCTGAACGATAAAACCTGGTTCGATCGCGCCGGCAATTTTCACAGTGACGCGCTGCACGTGGTCGAGCGCTACACGCCGCGCGGCCCGGGGATGCTCAATTACGAAGCGCGCATCGAAGATCCCAAGACCTTTTCGCGCCCCTGGAAAATGAGCATGATCCTGTACCGGCATCAGGAGCCTGACGCGCGCCTGCTGGAGTTCAAATGCGTCGAATTCGTGGAAGAATTGATGTACGGTCACCTTCGTAAGAAAACGGGAGGCAAGCCATGAATATTTCTCGCGTGCTGATCGCGGCCGCGGCGCTGAGCGCGGCGGCATGGTGCCAGAACGCCGTTCCATTGACGCCTGACGGTCATCCGGATCTTCAAGGCATCTGGACCAGCGCGTCTGTCGTTCCGCTGGAGCGTCCCGTCGAGCTGAAAGGCAAGGAATTTTACACCCCGCAGGAAGCCGCGGAAAACGCCAGGAAAGTTCTGGGAATTTCGAGCTGGGAACGCCTCGGCGTGCAGGCGCGCGAGCACTATAACATGTCGCAGTACGGCCTGGATCTGAGCCAGGTGAAGGTCGCCTCCACGCTGCGGACGTCGCTGATCATCGGCCCTGACGGCCGCATTCCGCCGTTCACGCCGGAAGCCAGACAGCGCCTGGCCGAGCGCGCGGCGCGCAATCGCGGGCACCAGTTCGACGGTCCGGAAAATCGGCCGCTTCAGGAACAATGCCTGGTGTATTCAACCGAAGGACCGCCTATGCTGCCAGCAGCGTACAACAGCAACCTGGAGATCGTGCAGGATGCCGGACACGTCGCCATCGTGCAGGAAATGATCCACAGCGCGCGCGTCATTCCCACCGATAACAGCCCGCACCTTCCCGCGGATATCCGGCAATGGTCCGGCGATTCGCGCGGCCATTGGGAAGGCGCGACCCTGGTGGTCGATACCACCAATTTCACCGCTCGAACTTCCTTCCGCGGTTCCACCGAAAACCTGCATCTGACCGAGCGTTTCACGCGTCTCGATTCCGGCACGATCCTGTACGAGTTCACCGCCGAAGATCCGCACACGTGGACGCGACCGTGGACGGCGCAGATTACGCTCGCGCGCATCGAGGGTCCGCTTTTTGAATTCGCCTGCCACGAAGGCAATCTGGGCATCGCCAATACGTTGAGTGCCGCTCGCGCCGCCGAGAAAGCGGCGGCAGAAGCCGCCCCGAAAGGATCGAAATGAAGATTCTCACAGCGTTCGCGGTACTGTTGGCGATCGCGCCGCTGGAAGCGCACCACTCCTTCGCCGCCGAATTCGACATCAAGCAGCCGGTAAAGCTGCGCGGCATCGTCACCGGCATGGACTGGATCAATCCGCACTCCTGGATTCATCTGGACGTGAAGGACGCGAGCGGTAAGGTGATCAGCTGGATGATCGAAGGCGGAAGCCCCAACGCGCTGCTGCGCCTGGGCTTCAACAAATCCTCATTGCCCAAAGGGAGTGAAGTGATCGTGGAAGGATTCCGCGCCAAGGACGGCTCCAACCGCGCCGTAGGTCAGTTCGTCGCCTTCGCCGATGGCCGCAAGCTGTTTCTGGGCGGATCGGCGCCCGGCGCGCACGGGGACGGCGACAAATAAGCCGCTATTCCGCCCGCAACCCGAACTCACGCAATAATTCGTCGTCCGCCGACGACAGCCGCACCCAATGAACTCCCCGCTCGAGCGGCTTCGAAACCTGGACCACCAGCTTCACCCCCGATGCCGCGGCCGATCCGCTCCATTCTTCCCGCCCAGCCGCGTCCACCACTTGCACCCGGTAGGCCGGCGATGGCGGAAGATCCGATAAATCGATGGTCAATTCCAGCCGTCGTCCGGCCGTCGCGTGGGCCATTTCCACACCGCCGCGAAATGCGATCAAGTCGACCTGCACCGTCTTTTCCACCGGGACCCGCGGGATCATCAGTAGCAGAGCCAACGCCGCGCTCACGCACAGCGCCGCCACGCCCGTTGGGATTCTCCATCCCGCCGTCGTCCGCCGCGGCTCCATCGACGCAGCCGTCTTGATCAGCCGGATGTACTGCTCCACCTCGCCCAGACGATCCTGGCAAGTGGAACAAAGTAAAAGATGTTCCTCAAGCGGCGCGGCATCCTGCTCCCGCAGCCGGCCGAAAGCGTACTCCTCGAGCGTATCCTCCGATGGATGCGCGGCGAAACGAATGTGCGGCATCACAGATTTCTTCCGTCCCAAAACCGTCCGTCCCAAACCGGGAACCTTATTGTTTCTTAGTGGGAAATACCGGAAGAAGTTCTCAAAAAAAATGCACTCAAGGAACGATGGGCCAGTTTTTTCTTACCCAATTCGCCAAATCGGGCCTTCGCACGCGATTTGAGCAGCCGGAATTGGGTCTCGGTCAGCGCCATTTCGGAACAAATCTGGTCCTGCCCCTGCTCCCGCAAGTAGAAACGCGTTAGAATTTCCCGATCCCGATCGTCCAATTCGCTGAGCACCCGGTGGATCAGCTTGGCCCGCTGTTGAAAAATCGCGTTTTCCTCGGGATTTTCCGCCGGGTCCGGAAGACGGATCGTCGATTCGAGATCAATCTGCTCCCGCCGCACATGCACCAGCCGGTCGATATGCGCCGCCACCTGGCGCCGCACCACGGTGCGGACAAAACCCATCAGCCGCTCCGGTTCCCGCAGATCGCCACGCCGGATGGCCTGTACCACCACCAGGAACGTATCGTGGACCTTATCTTCCAGCTCCTGCGGCCCCAACTGGCGGCACAGGTAAAACCGTATTCCTTTGGAAAATAACTGGTAAAGTTCCTCCATGCCGTCCGTTTCGCCGCTGCGGATGCGCTCCACCAGGAGTGCCCAGGCGGCGTAAGTCTGGCCCTCGCATTCCGGCACTTCGCTCTCCGGATCGTACCGCGTCACGGACGGTTTAAAATGAGCCACTTTGAACCTCATTTGCTCAATCGTCCCCCCGTTACGCGATAGTTGGCCCAATAGCGAGGTTCCGCCCGCCAGGTTCCCGACTGAATCATCTCCACCTGGCTCTGGCGCAGCGCCTCGGCCGGCGGCAGCGTTCGCAAACGCCGGTAAAAGCCGCTAAAAAGGTCACCGCTCGAATCGCGGACCGGCCACAGCGTGGAGACCACCGCGCTCGCACCGGCGATCTGCCACGCCCGCGTGAGCCCCAGTAATCCCGCCCCGGCGACCGCCTCACCACCCCCGGTCGCGCATCCGGTCATGGTCACGACCGCGCCCGGCACATTCAGCATCGCCACATCCGCGGTGGTCAGATAACCCGCATGCCCCGAAGATTCGAGGCCGAACGCGATCGCCGCTGTGCCCCGCCGCGGCTCGGTTGCAAGGGCGTGTGTCGCCAAATGAATCACCGCCGGCGCGCGCCCGGCAAGCGCGACGAATTTATCCCGCCGCGCTTCGGCTCCCGTCAGAATGACTTCCGGTCCCCGCCAACTGCGCGCGCTCGACTCCACTTCGCTGGCGCTGGCCACCAGGCGATTCAACCCGTCGCCCGTTGCGGCCTGCGCGAACCATGCTCCAAACCGCGGCCCGCGCCAGCGCGGATCGGCGGCATTGTAAATCGGGTCGCTCACGCCGAGAAACCAGCCCTTCGCCGGCGCGCCGCCGGTGGCGCCGCGAAGCCAAAGAGCTCCGGGCAATACGTTCAAGGAATGCATCTCCGCCAGATATCGGCCCTGGCTTTTGAGCGCCGCCAGGGGAGCGGCAAACAGCTGGTCATCGAGCGATAACAACCACTCGCGCTTCCCGGATTCGCTCGCACTCAACTGTCCGAAAAGCTGCTGATACAAATCCCCTCCCAACGCCTCGGCCGCGCCGCGCCCGTCGCCGGCGGCATTGCGAAATTCCTGAACTTCCCGGCGAATCTGAGCGGCCGGCGCCAACGCATATATATGTAGGGATCGACGGGTCAGCGCCCAAAGATAGGATTCCCTGCGCCCCAGGTGAAAGCTCACCAGAAGTTCGGAATTGCTTAATCCCTGTTGTAAATGAGTAAGTGAAGTCTGAGTGCGAAAATTCTCGCTTCGATTTTCAGCGCCGTTCAATCCGGCTTCGGCTTCCATTTCGGTTAATTTCAAATTGAGATCCGCGCGAGGATTGGAATAACGCAGTTCCGCCAGCGTATCCCAATAATCGGGCGGCAGCTTTCGCCGCCAGACGTCGGCCAGCCCGATGGTTTCGCGCAGGCTCACTGCCCGGTTCCATTCCAACGCCTGGAACGATTCGCGGATCAATCGTGAATCCCGGTTTCGAACGGCCTGATGCGCTGCGGTTTCCACAAAGGAATCGAAAATGAGTTTTTCCAGTTCGGAATTGCTGGCCGTCAGAATCGACGAAGCCGGCAGCACATCGCGCTGCCATCCCTCGGCTTGTTCGGAAGCGGCACGAAAATCCTCGATCGCGCCGTGGATGTCACCGCGCGCCAGACGGATCTCTCCGCGTTGATGAAGCAGCAGATATTCGGGAAAATTTGGCCGCGCGCCGGCGGCTATAGCTAACCCGGTAAGCCGGCCGGCGCTGGTTAAATCCCCTTCGGCAAGTTTCAGCCCGCCCAGCCGCGCATACGAAAGTGGAACCTGGGCGCGATCGCGAAAAATGCGGATTCGGAACGCCTCATCGAGGGCCCGTTCCGCATCGGAAAATTGCTGGTGCCGAAGCCATTCCTCGCCGAGCAAATCCCATCCCATCGCTTCCTGCGCAGGGTCCGCCTGTTCCCGCGCAGCCTCAATTCCTTTCTGAAACAACTTTTCCGCCTGCCCGTCGCCGAGCACCTGATGAAGACGCCCCAGTTGCAGCAACGCCACGTCGCGATAATAAGGTTTGTCGAGCCGCGCACTCGCCGCCACGCCCTCTTCCGAAACAGCGACTGCCGAATCGAGATCCCACATTTGCAAATAAAGGCTGGACAGCGTGACATCGATTCCGCCCAAATCGAGACGATCGCCGATGCTCTTGGCGATACGCCGGGCTTCGAGCAGCGGCGCCAGTGAATTCCGGTAACGGTGCTCCAGAACTCGCGTGGATCCGACACTCAAAAGAGACCGGATGATGGCGATCTGGTCCCTCGAGCGCCGCGCCAAGGCCAGCTGCCGCTCATAAAGCGCTTCGGCGCCGGCGAAAGCTCCGGCCGCCCGCAACCGCGCGGCCTGCTTGCCAAGTTGTTGAGATTCCTTGGTGCCCCACCAGAATCCAGCCTCAGCCGATCCGGATCTGATGGCGGCAAGCCGACCCGAGCCGTCCATCCACAGCGTGAGGACCAAGCAAAGGCATAAAAGAAATCTTGCCATCGCTGTAACGCTGTTTAATGCGCCTAGATATTACCAGATACTCGGTTTTATGCCAAGGACTAATGTCGCGGGATTATCCGTGCATGGTACCTGGATCAGTACCATGCACGGCCCGTTTTGGGATTAATTACCCGGAGGAAAAACAACGATCGGTTCTCCCATATCTGCACCTCCTTCTGGCCGCAGAGTATCGGGAGCATCCGAACTAACAGATCAAATCAAAACGCCAAAATCCTGAGAACGGGGAGCAAATTCCTCAAAAACGTCCGGTTATTGCTCAACCGCGTAAGATCCGCATGGGATCGATCGCCGACGCCTGGCGCGCGGGAAGCAAGAACGCGGGCAGGCTGATCAGGGCGACCAGCGCGGCGGCGAACGCAACAATCGTCCCTTGCGAACCGCTTTGTGGAACGAACGCGCCAAGAAGCCGCACCGCTCCGGCAGCCGCAGCCAGGCCGATCGCGATTCCTGGAACCAGCACCCGCAGCGCCTCACGGGCCAGCAGCAAAATCACGCCGCGCCGTGTCGCTCCCAGGGCGATCCGGATGGCGATCTCTTTTTGGCGCCGCGCGGCGACGTGGGCCATCAGCGCGTAAACTCCGCCGAGCGCCAGCGCGATTCCCACCAGCGCCGCCGCGCCCAGCACGCGCAGTCCGATTCGCGCGGAAAACATCGCGCCTTGCTCCAGATACTCGCGCAGGACGCGAATTTCGCTGATCGGCTGGGCCGCATCGAGGCGGTGAATCTCGTCGGAGACCGCCTGGGCCATCGCCGCCGGAGGGCCCGCGGTTTCGACGTGCAGAATGAGTCGCGCGCCGTAATTTTGTGAAAACGGCAGATAAAAATAGGGCCGCGGCAGCTCGTTCACCTGGAAATAACGGACCGTGCGAGCCACTCCGATCACCCGCACCGCGCGTCCGTTCATGCGAAACGAGCAGCCCACGCCGCAGCGTTTCGCCAATTCCTGATTGACCACGGCGACCGGCCCGGATGAGGCGGAATCGCTATCGTCAAAGCCGCGTCCAGAGACGATCGGCAGGCGCATCAGGCTGAAATAACGCGGTCCCACGATATTCATCCACAGCGTGAGCGTTTCGTCTCCGATGACGATCTGCCGCTGCGCGCCGGTGTAGCCGAGCGGCACCGATTGCGCCAGTTCGGCCGATTTTACGCCGGCCATAGCGCGAACTCGCTGGAGGACCTGATCGTAGAAAATCCGCGCTCGCGCTTCGCTATAGCGCAGTTGCGACGGATCGAGCCCGAGCACCAGAACGTGATCCATGCGATACCCCAAGTCGACGTGTTCTGCCGCGCCAATTCCGCCGATCAGCGAACCCAGGCAGGCGACAAGCCCGGTCGCCAGCGCGACCTCGACCAGGGCCAGCCGGTGGCGCGAACCGGGGGCGATCCCGCACAGCAGGCTGACGATCATGCTCAGCGCGACCAGCGCGATGGTGATGCGCGCGTCGAGATGCGGCGTAATCGAAAAGCGAAAATCAGTCGGCAGCGCAACCGTTCGCAGCAGCAGTTGTTGCACGGCCCAGGCGAGCGGAACGCCCAGCGCCGCGCCGCTGCTGATCAACGCCGCGCCTTCGATCAGGCTTTCTCTCACCAGCCGCGCCGGCGTCGCGCCCAGCGCCACGCGAATGCTGGTTTCTTTTACCCGCGCTTCGGCACGGGCGCGCAGCAGCACGGCGACGTTGGCGCAGGCGATCGCGGCGAGCAACGCGGCCAGCGCGCCGAGCAGGGCCGCCAGCGCGGGCATGATTCGATCCATCGCCAGGCGCGATGCGAACTCGGTGAAGACGACGGCCCGGCGGCCGCGATCGGCGGCATATTGGGTTTCCAGGCGCGCGGCGGCCGCATTCAACTCCGAGCGGGCGCTTTCGAGATTCGAGCCGAGCCGCCCGTAGACGCTCAAATAGCGGCGGGAACGGTCCTCCAGCGGCTGGCCGCTCACCGGCAGCAATCCCGCGGCGTAGACGCCAATCGGGAAGTAAAAATCTTCATGAACGAAACGATCGAGGCCGAAGTTTTCCGGCGCGACGCCAACAATCGCGAACGGCGTTGCGCACAGCAGAAGAGTGCGGCCGATGGCGCGCGGGTCGCCGGCGTAGTGCGATTGCCAGTAATCGTACGACAAAATCAGGACCGGGTCGCGCGACTCTTCGGGACGAAACGCACGGCCGGGTGCGATGGGAACGCCGAGCACACCGAAATAATCGGGCGTGACGGCCAGCCCCAGGCGCATTTCGGCAGGCGCGCCGCCGGCGGCCAGCAAAACCTGGCTCTGCGCGATCACACCACGGAGCGATCGCGCGGAGCGGCGAAAATCCTCGAAATCGGGATAGGAAACGAAGCCGAAACGCTGCCCGGCGGACGCGGTGAAGATGCGGACGATCTGGTTCGGGCGCGCCACCGGCAGCGGGCGCAGCAGAATCGCGTCGGCGGCGGAGGCAAATGCCGCCGCCAGTCCGAAGGCGACGGCCAGGGTGGAGACGGCGAGCGCGGTGAGCGATCGGTGACGGGAAAAGAGACGCCATGCGGTTCGCATTGCGATTCATTGTGGAACCGGTATCGGCGAGGAGTGGTGACTGAAAACGGGAGTGATTGATAGGAATGCTGATAGAAATGATCAGGCGCGGTGACCGGAAAGCTCGACCAGACCCCCGCCATTACCGGTACAGCCCCGCCAGTAATGGCGGGGGCGACCCGCGGACCGCCATCTGTCCCACTACCACCGCGCGTGTTCGCGAATGGAGCTGGCCAGCCGTTTGCTCACCACCGCCTCGAATCCGTTCGACATGATCAGCAGCCAGCGCTTGCTCGACAGCGGTGAAATGCGGCGGATGTGGTCGGTGTTGATAATCGTCCGGCGATGGATGCGGCGGAAACGCGCCGGGTCGAGTTTTTCCTCGATCGCCTTGAGCGCGCGGTCGGCGAAAAAACGTTGTGCGGCGGTGACGATGTGCACCAGTTCGCCGTCCGCCTGAAACGCGACGATTTCGGAAGGATCGAGCAAATATAAATCCTCGCCGCGGCGCCCGACAATTTTGTTGAGCGGCGCGGATTTGGGCGCGGCGGCGCCTTTTAACTGCCGCCCGGCTTTGAGAATCGCTTTTTCCAGGCGCTCCCGGCGAACCGGTTTTAAAAGATAATCCACCGCGCCCACCTCGAAGGCCTCGAGCGCGTGGTTTTCAAACGCGGTCACGAAAATAATGGCCGGCTTCTTGTCGCGGCGCAGATTGCGGACCACGGCTAAACCGTCCAGCTCCGGCATTTGCAGATCGAGCAGCACCACGTCCGGGTCGGTTTCGAGAATGCGCGTCAGCGTTTCCGCGCCGGTGGCGGCTTCAGCGGCGACTTCGAGCGAGGGAATCGATTCGACGTGCTCGCGCAGAATCTGGCGCGCGATCGGCTCGTCGTCGGCGATCAGAATTTTCAAGCGTGAACCTCTGCCGCGCGCGCCGGGGCTAATGAAGACGCCGGAACCGAAAAGGAAACCGAGCTGCCATGCGGGCCCGAATCGATACGCAGCCGCGAGTCGGAGCCGTAGCAGAGCTGCAAACGCCGCGTGACGTTTTCGAGCCCCACGCCCGATTTCAAACGCACCGAAGGAAATCCTCCGCCCGTATCGCGCACCGTCACCAGCAGATTTCCCCGCGAATCGAAGGCGACCTTCACCCGCACCAGCCCGCCTTCGGGCTTCGGCGCGATGCCGTGTTTCACCGCGTTTTCCACCAGCGGCTCGATCGATAGAATCGGGATCGGCGCTTCCAGCGCGCCTTCCTCCACGTCGATTTCGACGCGCAGTTTTTCGCCCAGGCGCAGGCGTTCGACGTCCAGATACGCTTTGACGATGTGCAGCTCCTCTTCCAGGCGTGAAAATGTTTTTTGCGTTTCGAGGAAATAGCGGAAAATGTCGGCGAGGTTGAGCACCGTATCGCGCGCGCCGCGGGCTTCGCGCGGAATAATGCCGTAAAGCGTGTTCAGCGCGTTGAACAGAAAATGCGGATGGATCTGCGATTGCAGCGCGCGCAATTCGGCCTGGGCGACTAAACGCCGCATATCCGATTCGCGATACTGCTCGATCTGTTCCTCGATCAGCGCGGCCGCGCGGCCCAGGGCCTGCAAATCCTCGCTCAAATAGCGCCGTCCGCCGCTGCGCCGTCCGAGCAGAATGTGGCGCGCGCTGGCGGCGGGAATGCGCAACGGGACCATCGCCTCAAAGCCGCGCTGTTCCAGCTCCGCCCGGTAACGGGGCAGCTCGGAAACCAGCACGGGCCGGCCCAGATCGAGGTCGGGAAGGTTGGGGTCGTCGCTGAGCGTGGCGTCGGCGCCCATGAACCGGCCGATCTCGCGCGCCGCGGAATCGAGATACGCGGCTTCGTCGCGAATCGGCGTCTTCAGGCGATCGAACAAATCGTCGCGGTCGGGCTGGCGGAACACCAGGTGGGTCATCGCGCTTTGCACGCGCCCGCGCACCAGCGCGAATAAAATCAGCGCCAGGCACGCCGAAGCGAGCATCATCGCCTGCACGAACGGGGTATCGGGACGCGGCAGCAGATCGGCCCGCCAGGCGAGCACCGCGCCCAGGGTGAACAGCGCAGCCAGGAGAACGTTGGCCAGGAATCGCAAAAATGCATCCACCAGGACGAAGCGGTAATCCTGAAGCAGCACCAGCAGCGCCAGCGGGATGGCGGCGTGATGAAACGCCAGTTCCCGCGACCACACCTGGTTCAAATGCGGGCTGCGCAGGTGGACGAAGCTCATCGCCAGAAGAAACAGCGACATGGTGCCCACCAGGCGCGAGGTCATGACGCCGCGGTCCTGATCGCGCGAGGCGAAAATCGCGGCGGCGGCGATGATGGTGAACGCGCCGTAGCCGATGGTGATCAGCGCCAGGCCGAGGCGGTGATACGTCTGGTTATTGGCCGCCAGCTCGCTTAAATGCAGAAGAATCGACACCGTGCTCAGGCCGTAGCCGAGATTCACCAGCACCCGAAGCCGGCCGCGCAGGCACAGGTCGAACAGCACCGCGGGAAGCAGGCTGAGCACCGAAAATCCGATGGCCACCACGACGCCGTTGAAGGCGTTCGCGGCGGAATTGGTGGCCAGCACAATCAGCGAGGCGAGATTCCACAGCAGCGCCAGCGCCGCGGCGAGCATCGCTTTTCCGCTGCCCGGAAGACGGCGCGAGGCGCGGTCCTGAATCAGCAAAACCAGAAAGATGCCGAATAGCAGAACCCCGGCTGAATGTCCCAGCGTGTTGACGAGCAAAGACTCGTTCACGCTCTCAATCATATAATCCGGATATGCACGGGGCCAAACCGAGCCGGACGGCTCTGCGTGTCGCGGCGCACCGCGCGGCGCACCAGATTCTCGAAAGCGGCGGGATTTTCGCCGATCCACTGGCGCTGCGAATCCTGGGCGACCATCCGCCGGAATCGCAGGATCCACGCATGCGGTTGTGGGTGGCCGCGCGATCGCGCTTCGCCGAAGACGCCCTGGCGGCGGCCGTGGAGCGCGGAGCGCGCCAACTCGTCGTGCTCGGCGCCGGACTCGATACCTTCGCCTATCGCAATCCCTTCGCGGATCTGCGCGTATTCGAAGTGGATCATCCGGCGACGCAGGCCTGGAAACGCGAGTTGCTGGGACGGGCGGGGATTGCCGAGCCGGATTCGCTGGTTTACGCCGCCATCGATTTTCATCGCGACAGTCTTGCCGGCGCGCTGGCATCGGCTGGATTCGAGGCGGAGCAGCAGACTTTTTTTACCTGGCTCGGGGTGGTGCCGTATCTGGAAAAACCGGCGATCTGGTCGACGCTGGAGTTTATCGGCGCGCTGCGTGGGGGCGCGCACGTGGTTTGCGATTATCCCGATCCGCCGGAGGCGTTGACGCCGGAAACACGCGTCTACCACGAAAAGATCACCGCGCGGGTGGCCGCTCTCGGCGAGCCGTGGCTGTCCTTTTTCGATCCGGCGGAGCTGCACGCGAAATTAGTCCAGCTCCGATTCGCGGAAATCGAGGACCTGGGGCCGCGCCAGATCGCCGCGCGTTTCTTTCCGGCGCGGATCGCGGCCACGCCGGAGCGCGGCGGGCATCTCCTGCGTGCAACGAATATGACAAAATGAGAGCACACGGTTTTTCCTGAATGACTCACCCCAATATTCCTGATCCGGCCGAAACCACGCGCAATGAAAGTTTGGCCGAGACCTCTTTCGGCGATATTCTTTCTGAATTCGAGCACTCCCATCAGCACGGCCGCGAAGCGGTGGAGGGGACCGTCGTGTCGGTGACGCCCGACGCGGTTTTCGTCGATATCGGCCGGAAAATGGACGGCGTGATCGTGCCCGACGCGGCGCATCCCTTAAAAACCGGCGACAAACTGCTGGTCTCGATCCGCGGGCGCGACGAGCAGGGCAATTATCAGCTCTCGACCATCAAAATCGAAACGCCGCGCGACTGGAGCGGCCTCGAAGCGGCCTTCGCGCAGAAGAAAACGATCGGCGGAACGGTGCTCGAAGTGGTGAAGGGAGGATTGCGCGTCGATGTCGGCGTGCGCGCGTTCATGCCCGCTTCCCGCAGCGGCGCGCGGGAGCAGGCCGAAATGGAAAAACTGGTCGGCCAGGAAATCGAATGCCGGATTACCAAGCTCGATACGGAGTCGGAAGACGTGGTGGTCGATCGCCGCGTGGTTTTGGAAGAGCGCGAGCGGCAGGCGAAAGAGGAAGCGTTCGGGCACTTGCAGGAAGGCGAGGTGGTGCGCGGGACGGTGCGCACGCTGATGGATTTCGGCGCGTTCGTGGATGTCGGCGGCGTCGACGGATTGCTGCACGTTTCCGACATGTCGTATCAGCGCGGCATCAAGCCGGCCGAGGTGGTGACCGCGGGCGAATCGATTGAAGTAAAAATTCTGAAGATCAATCGTGAGACGCGGAAAATCGCGCTGGGATTGAAGCAACTGGCTCCGGACCCCTGGGCTCTGGTTACGGAAAAATATCCGCAAGGCTCCCGGGTGAAAGGAAAAGTCGTCCGCGTCGCCGAGTTCGGCGCGTTTGTCGAACTGGAGCCGGGAATCGAGGGATTGATTCACGTTTCCGAAATGTCCTGGACGCGAAAAAACATCAAGCCGGAAAATATCGTCAAAGTCGGCGATATGGTCGATGTGGTGGTGCTCGGCGTGAACGCGGCGGATAAGCGGATTGCGCTCGGATTGAAGCAGGCGCTGGGCGATCCATGGGAAGAAGCGCTGAAAAAATATCCGGTGGGCGCAGTGGTGGAAGCTCCGGTGACCAGCCTGGCGAAATTCGGCGCATTTGTCGATTTGGGCGACGGAATCGAGGGCATGATCCATATCGGCGACATCAGCAAAGACAAGCGCCTGAATCATCCCAATGAAGCGCTGAAGGTGGGCGAGCGGGTGAAGGCGCAGGTGCTCGAAGCCGATAAAGAGCGCCGCAGATTGCGGCTGGGGATCAAGCAGCTTGAACCGACCTCGATCGATGAATACATTGCGGAGCACAAAGCCGGCGATTCGGTGAGCGGCCGCATTGTGGATTTATCGGGCAATCGCGCCAAGGTCGAATTGGGCGAAGGCGTTTTCGCAACGTGCAGGATCAGCGAACAAAAGGCGCAGGAAAGATCGGCAACTTCGGGGAAGAGCGATGTTTCCGCGCTCAGTGCGATGCTCGCCGCAAAGTGGAAATCGGGCGGCAGCGAACAGGCTGCGTCGGAAGCGCCGCGAGCGGGGCAGATCCGCAGCTTTAGGATCGCCTCGATCGACGCGGGGCAGAAGAAAATCGAGCTAGAGTTGGTTTAGCTATTCTCAACGAATCCGAATAGACGCCCCGCAAGATCCAGCGCCAGGACGTCGGCCAATCCCTCGCCGGCGACGGTGTCAGCTTCGTGCCCGAGTTGGGCAAGATCCCCGGCCAACTCCGACGGAAGGTTCTCATCGATCTTGAATTTCACTTGCCGCGAATCGGGACTAACCGCTCCTGGTGGGCGAGCTCGGCCGCATAGGCGAGCGCTGCATCAATATGTTCGGGCTGTAAGGAGGGATAGCTGTGGAGAATCTCCTCACGCGTCGATCCCTCGGCGATGTTGTCGAGGACTACTGTGACTGGGATTCGAGTGCCTGACATACACGCTTCTCCGCCACACACGCGCGGGTCCACTGAGATGTAGTTTTGCCAGGGAATCAACTCCCAATGATACCTCTTACCGAGTCTTGGGGCGCTGGTCCACTTGAAGCGTATGAAGCGACCCAAATGGTGGACGCCTGCTGTTAAGGCCGTCCTCCTGTGGTTCGTCGGTTTTCTCATCTGGCTTTTCCTGTCCGACCGCTGGCCACGACCCGCGGCGATTCTGACTCATGACTTCTGGCTTCTGAGTTCTGGCTCTTTCCCGTTACCTTTTCCGACCACCCCCGTCCAAACTACTGTTGCCCCGGAAGAGTGGAGCTGCGCTTGACTAACTTTGGGGTGAGCCTGAAAAAGGGCTTGCAAATGGACGAAGCGGCGCTGATCCGGGCCGCTCAGGCGGGCGATTCGGACGCCTTCGAGCAGCTCGTTCGCGCTTACGACCAAAGTGTGCTGCGGCTGGCCATGAACCTGCTGCGGTCGCCCGAAGACGCGCATGATGTTTATCAGGAAGCGTTTCTGCGCGTCTATCGCAACCTCAATTCGTTCCGCTTCGATTGCAGTTTTCATACCTGGCTATTTCGGATCGTGACCAATCTGTGCCTGGATCAGATGCGGAAACGCAAGGTTCGCAAGGAAGATCCGACGGTGCTCGCGACCGCGGAGGGTCCCCTCGACCGGATGGACGCGATCGCCGAGGAACGCGTCGACGGCGATCCGCAGCGGCATCTTTTCAGCGGCCAGGTGCGGCGGAAAATCAAGGAAGTTTTGGGCGAGCTCACGCCGCGCGAGCGGATGGTGTTCGAGCTTCGCCACTACCAGGGGTTAAGGCTGCGAAGAATTGGGGAAATGCTGGGAACCAGCGAGGAGGCAGCAAAAAACTGCCTGTTTCGCGCCACGCAGAAAATGCGGGCTGCTTTGGGAGACTTTGTATGAGCGATTGCAAATGGGCGCGCCAGCGATTGGCGCTGCTGCTCTATGGCGAATTGAATCTTGACGAGGAAGAGCGCGTCGAATCGCACCTGGACGGCTGCGCGGAGTGCCGCGAGGTGCTCGGGCGGGAAAAGGCGATGCACGCGGCGCTCGATTCGGTGGAAGTGGAGCCGTCGCCGTCGCTGCTCACGGAATGCCGTGAGGATCTGCGGCTGCGTCTGGACGAATCGCCCGCGCCGCGGAGAATCGCCTGGTGGCAGCGAATTTCCGCGGCTTGGGTCTGGCGTCCGGCGGCCGCGCTGGCGCTGGTCGCGATTGGATTTTTCGCGGCGCGCCAGATTCCGTTCGCCAAAACGGGCATCAGCGAGCGGGTGCGCTACGTTGAACCGGCCGAAGGCGGGCGCGTGCAACTGGTGATCGATGAAACACGGCAGCGCGTGATTTCGGGAACGCTCGACCAGGCGCCGATTCGCGGGCTGCTATTGGCCGCGGCGAAGGATCCGTCCGATCCGGGGTTGCGCGTAGAGACGATGGAGCTGCTCGACGGGCACGCGCAGTCGGCCGACATTCGCGATGCGCTGATCTATGCGGTGGAACACGATCAGAACGCGGCGGTTCGCGCGAAGGCGATCGAGGGGCTGGCGCCGTACGCGAGCGAGCCGGACGTTCGTGGCGCGCTGGCCAAGGTGCTGCTGGCGGATTCGAACGCCGGGCTGCGCACCGAAGCGATCGACCTGTTGACGCGCGGCGTCACGCTCGATCCGCAAACGGTGGGCACGCTGCAGGAGCTGCTGGTCCGCGGCGAGCAGCCGGGATACGTTCGGGAACGCTGCCAAAGCGCGCTGCGAGCGGTGAAAGCGTCGCTCGAGACGTACTGAAGTGACAGAACGGTTTTGATCGCGTCTAATGTAGTGAGGACCCTGATGAAAACCGCGATTTCTTTTCTTCTGGCTACCGGGATTTTCGTTCCCGCCGCGTCCGCCCAGCACCCCGCATCGAGCTACGTCGGGGTGATGATGCAGGAGATCAACAGCGATCGGGCCAAGACGCTGAAGCTGCCCGAGGAAGCCGGCGTCGAGATCACCCGCGTCGAGCCGGATAGTCCGGCCGAGCACGCCGGATTGAAGCCTGGCGACGTGATCATGCAGTACAATGGCGAGCGCGTCGAAGGCATCGAGCAGTTTTCCCGCCTGGTTCGCGAAACTCCGGTGGGCCGCGAAGTGAAGCTCGAAATTTTCCGGGAAGGCTCGCCGCAGACGGTGATGGTGAAGGTCGCGGCGCGGCGGGTGAACATGCAGTTCCCGATGCCGCAGCCGATGCCCGCGCCTTCCGGGGCCCCGATGGGGCAGTTCCTGTTTCGCACGCCCGACATTCCACGCACGTTCATGATGTGGCGAAGTTCGGTGCTGGGGATCGAATGCGAAACGCTGGATGGCCAGCTCGCCGATTATTTCGGCGTAAAGCAGGGGGTGCTGGTACGGTCGGTATCGTCATCGTCGCCGGCCGCGCAGGCCGGGATTCGCGCCGGAGACGTGATTACGCGCATCGATGATGCCAAAGTCGCCACGCCATCCGATTTGTTGAACCGCGTCCGCACCATGGCGCAGGGAAACTCGGTGACGCTGATGCTGATGCGGGATCACAAGGAGATGACCGTTAAAGTTTCCGTGCCCGATGGCGACCGGATGCTTTAATCGCCCCATTGACAGCAATTCTGTAGATCGCCAGATTGAGTGGCGTAAGCCGCCAGGCTTGCGCTCGGCGCGTGCCGGGTTATCGGCCACGAACAGCACAAGCCTGGCGGCTTATGCCACGGCTCGTCTCCTGTTTCTGAAGTCCCTTTACGGTTGAGAGTCACGGACACTGCTGATCGTCGGCCTTCCGATACTAGTTTCCTAAAAACTGGCCGGTGCTCGCGTCCACGAAAACCGACCACTGCGCGGAGGAAACCGAATTACCCCACAACACGCGCCACACCGGATCGGGGAAGCGCGGCGTGTATTCGCACAGAAACGTCACCCCCGGCTTGACGCCCGGCTTGTTGAGATATTCGCCGCTTTTGGCGATGGCCGTTTTCAGCGCATCCGGCGTGTCGATCTTCAGCGCGGCGACCGCAAACGGCTTCTCCTGCCCCTGCGGACCGCGCCAGCTGTCTTCCAGTCCGCCGAAAACTCCTTTGTGCAGATTGCCCTCGGATTCCACCGCGGACCAGGTATAAATCCGCTGCCGGCCCTTGGCTGCCGACACCCACAATATTTCCCACGCGCCGGCCTTCCCGCCGGCCGACGGCGGATTCGGCAGGTTGTAGCTGCGGATGCGCATCGGCTGGCAATCCGCCGCCCAGGTTCGCGCCTGCGGATAAGTCATTTGAAACGCCTGCCGGCCGGTGATCGGCTGCGCGGGCGGCTCCGGCGCTTTGGCCTTCGATTCGGAGGGAGATTCGGAACACGCCGCCAGAGCCAGCGTCGCCAGCGGGATCAACCAGAGTCTCATCTCTTTCACTGTGGAGGTTGGCGAAGCGCGCTGTCAACCTTGAACAGGGTGCGGAGAAGGGTTTCACCGAAATTCTTGAAGCGCGGCGTGCGATAATCGGGGCATCCGGGAGGTCCAGGATGATTTTTTCCCGAATCGCCGCCCTTTCCGCCGGATTTTTGATCCCAGCGGCCCTCCTGACCGCGCAGATGCATCCGCCGGGAGATCCCGCGAATCCGTCCAATTTTCCCGATAACGGTCTGCCCGGCGTGGACGGATCGATGACCGGCCGCGCCGCGCCGATGAATATGAGCCGCGGAATGCTGCTGACGGGCAAAGTGATGCTCGACGACGGCTCCGCTCCAACCGAGCCGGTGAAGATTGAGCGCGTGTGCCTGGGGCAACCCCACGCCGAAGGTTTTACCGACAGCAAAGGGCGTTTTTCGTTAAACGTCGGCCGCGATCTGGATGCGATGGCCGATGCGAGCGAGTCTCCTTCGGGCAGCCAGATGCCGGGCGCGGATCCCTTGGGCGGCCCGCGCGACAGCCGGCTTCAGAATTGCGAGTTGCGCGCGGTGCTGGCCGGGTTCCGCTCCGATACCGTGTCGCTTGCCAATCGCCGGTACATGGACGATCCCGACGTCGGCGCCATTGTTCTGCATCGTACCGAGAACGTCCCGGGGCTGACCATCAGCGCGACCTCGGCGAGGGCGCCCAAGGACGCTCGCAAGGCCTACGAAAAAGGTCTCGAAGCGGAGCAAAAGAACAAGCCCGACGAAGCGCAGAAGCAGTTCGAGAAGGCCGTGGATCTCTATCCGAAATACGCGGCGGTGTGGTTCGCGCTGGGCCAACTCTACGAAAGCCGGGACCATGCCGGCCAGGCGCTCGACGCGTACCAGAAGTCCGTCGCGGCCGATGCTGATTACGTGAATCCGTATGTGCGCATTTGCGAGCTAGAGGCGCTGAGCGGCAAATGGCAGAACGTGGCCGATTCGAGCGACAAGGTGCTGCACCTGAATCCCTTCGATTTTCCGCGGGCGTATTATTTGAACGCCTTCGCGAATCTGCAACTGAAGAAGCTGGACCAGGCGGAAAAATCGGCGCGCGAAGCGATGAAGCTGGATACCGCGCATCAGAATCCGCGGTCGTGGTATGTGCTCGGGATCATTCTGGCCGATAAACAGGATTTCCGCGGCGCGGTCGAGCAGCTGCGTCTGTATCTGCAATTCGCTCCCAACGAGAAGGGCAACGACAAGATTCGCCAGCAGCTCGCCGAGATTGAAAAGCAGGCGCAGGGCAAGCCGTAGCCGGACTGAGCAGGCCACCGACAAAAATTTCGCGAATTCGATATGCTATTTGCCTGTCGAGGTGAAACCATGAGTTTTCGCCGCTTGTGCCGCGGCTGTCTGCTGTTGTTTTGGCTGGCGCCGCTTGAAGCCCAGCATGGAAGTATCGCGGGACTGCCTTTTTCAACCCCCAAGGATGTTCAGGCCGGCCAGAAATCCTTCCGCTCGCAATGTGCGTCGTGTCACGGCCTGGACGCCTCGGGCGGATCGGTCGCGCCTAGCCTGGTGAGTGGCGCGTTCAAACACGGCGGATCGGATGAGGACCTGTTTAATACGATCACGAAGGGCGTTCCCGGAACCGCCATGACCGCCTTCGCGCTCCAGGGACGCGAGGTGTGGCAGCTCATCGCCTTTCTGCGCTCGACCGAGATTGCGCATTCGGCCGGGAAAGCGCCCGGCGACGCGGCCAAAGGAGCGCAGGTCTATCACGCCGGCGGCTGCGCGCGCTGCCATACCGACGGATCGGGAACCGGCGGATTCACGGGGCCGGATTTGAGCGAAATCGGCTCGCATCGCACGCTGGCGGAGATCGAGCAGTCGATCGTCGATCCCAGCGCGGAGGTCGCGCCGGAGTATTGGCCGGTGCTCGCGGTCACCAAAGCCGGCGAGACGATCCACGGGATTCGCCTGAACGAAGACATGGATTCGATCCAGATTCGCGAATCGGGCGGGCACCTGCGCACCTTGATGAAAGCCGAGTTGCGGAGCTGGGAAATTTCGCGGCAGTCGCCGATGCCGTCGTTTAAGGACAGACTTTCGGCGGGAGATCTTGAAAACCTGATCGCATACCTCGCCAGCCTGCGCGAACCAGCGGCGGAGGGTCAAAGCAAATGAGAATTTTCGCGTTTCTAACCTTGGCCCTGGTTTCTGTTTCGGCCCAGAACTGGACCACTTACAACGGCAGCTACGCCAGCACGCATTACAGCACGCTCGATCAGATCACGCCGTCGAACGTCGCCAATCTCAACCTTAAATGGGTGGCGCAGGCCGATTCGCTCGAAAAATTCGAAGCGACGCCGCTGATCGTCGACGGCGTGATGTACGTAAGCGAACCGCCCAATACCGCCGTGGCTATCGATACGCGCACCGGCCGCGAATACTGGCGCTATGAGCGTCCCGTCCCTCCGGCGACGTTCGTCTGCTGTGGCAACATCAACCGCGGTCTGGCGATTTCGGGCGACACCCTGTACATGGGCACGCTCGATGCGCACCTGGTGGCGCTGGACCGGTCGACGGGGCGCAAAAAATGGGAAACGAAGGTCGCCGAATACACGCACGGCTATTCGGTGACGGTCGCGCCGCTGGTGGTGAAGGATAAAGTGATCGTCGGGCCGGCCGGCGGCGAGCGCGGAATTTCCGGCTTTTTGGCAGCTTACGACGCCAAAACCGGCAAAGAGATCTGGAAATTCCACACCATTCCGCAGCCCGGCGAGCCGGGTCATGAAACCTGGTCCGGCGACGCGTGGAAGACCGGCGGCGGATCGACCTGGGTCACCGGCTCCTACGATCCGGAGCTGAACCTGATCTATTGGGGCATCGGCAATCCGGGACCGGACTGGAATCCGTTCGTGCGGCCCGGCAACAACTTGTATACCGACAGCGTGGTGGCGCTCGATGCGGATACCGGCAAGCTCAAATGGTATTTCCAGTTCACGCCGCACGATGAATGGGATTTCGATTCGGTGCAGGTTCCCGTGCTGGTGGACCTCGACTGGCATGGCAAGCCTCGCAAAGCGATGTTGTGGGGCAATCGCAACGGATTTTTCTATGTTCTCGATCGCACTAATGGAGAATTTCTGGTGGGAAAACCGTTCGTTAAGGAGACCTGGTCGAGCGGCCTCGACGATAGCGGCAAGCCGGTGAAAGCGCCGGGAAAAAGTCCGTCGATCGGCGGAACGGACGTCTACCCCGGCGTGCAGGGCGGAACGAACTGGTACTCACCGTCGTTCAGCCCGCGCACCGGCTATTTTTATTTAACCGCCTGGGAAGACTACCACACCGCGTACTTCACCTTCGACGAAGAGTATGAAGCCGGCAAGTCGTTCACCGGAGGATCGATACGCAGCCCGCTGCCGGCGATCAGCCGCGACCCGATCATCAACTGGGGTCCGGAATGGGGCTATGGCGTGATTCGCGCCTTGAATCCGATGAACGGCGAAAAGGTGTGGGAGTACAAAATGCTCGACGTGAGCGACGCGGGCATTCTGACCACGGCCAGCGATCTGCTGTTTTCCGGCAATCGCGAAGGCTATTTTTTCGCGTTGGACGCGAGAACGGGCAAGGAGCTGTGGAAGCGGTATCTGGGCATGCAGGTGGCCGATTCGCCGATCACCTATACCGTCAACGGAGTGTAGTACATTTCCGTAGCGGCGGGGCATGCGATGTTCACATTCGCGCTGCGCTAGGATGTTCCTGTCTGGAAAGCGTCTTTGAACGCCCTGAGTGCGCAGTTTCCGTCGCTCTGGCTTGCTTCATTTTCAATTACTTAGCTCGATTCTCCCGTAGTAACTTGACAATATCACACTAAGATTGCATAATCGAATCAGGCTAAATCAAGGCCGCGAGTTCTTTAATGAGAGGACGTCACACAGTATGAGCAAGATTATCGGAATCGACCTCGGGACCACCAATTCGGTCGTCGCGGTCATGGAAGGCGGCCAACCGGTCGTAATCCCCAACCAGGAAGGCGGCCGGACCACGCCGTCGGTGGTCGGATTCACCAAATCGGGCGAACGGCTGGTCGGACAAGTGGCGAAACGCCAGTCGGTTACCAATCCCGAGAACACCGTTTATTCGATCAAGCGCTTCATGGGACGGCGCTATGACGAAGTCAGCGAAGAGATGAAGCTGGTTCCTTACAAAGTGGTGCGCGGAGATAACGGCGACGCGCGCGTCGAGGTGCTGGGCAAAAAGTATTCTCCGCCGGAAATTTCGGCGATGATTCTCACCAAGCTGAAGGAAGCGGCCGAAGCCTATCTGGGCGAGAAGGTTACCAAGGCCGTGATTACGGTGCCGGCCTATTTCAACGACGCGCAGCGGCAGGCGACCAAGGACGCGGGCAAAATCGCGGGCCTGGAAGTGATGCGTATCATCAATGAGCCGACCGCGGCCGCGCTGGCCTACGGGCTCGATCGCAAGAAGGACGAAACCATCGCGGTTTATGACTTCGGCGGCGGCACGTTCGACATTTCGATCCTCGAAGTGGGCGACGGCGTGGTGGAGGTGAAGTCGACCAACGGCGATACGCACCTGGGCGGCGATAATATCGATCAGCGCATTATCGACTGGCTGATCACCGAGTTCAAGCGCGAGCAGGGAATCGACGTGTCCAAAGACCAGATGGCGCTGCAACGCCTGAAGGAAGCCGCGGAAAAGGCCAAGATCGAGCTTTCGACGCTGTTTGAAACCGAGTTGAATCTGCCGTTCCTGACCGCCGACGCGAGCGGTCCCAAGCACCTCGCGATCAAGCTGACGCGCGCGCGATTCGAGCAGATGGTCGCCGATATTCTGGACCGGTCGACGGAACCCTGCAAGAAGGCTTTGAGCGATGCCGGCGTGCAGCCGTCGCAGATCCAGGAAGTGGTCCTGGTGGGCGGATCGACGCGCATTCCCAAAGTTCAGGAGATGGTGCGCAACCTGTTCGGCAAGGAGCCGAACCGCAGCGTGAATCCGGACGAAGTGGTCGCGGTGGGCGCGGCGGTGCAGGGCGGCGTGCTGGGCGGCGAAGTGAAGGACGTTCTGCTGCTCGACGTGACGCCGCTGTCGCTCGGAATCGAGACGCTGGGCGGCGTGTTCACCAAACTGATCGATCGCAACACCACCATTCCGACGCGCAAGAGCGAGGTGTTCTCGACCGCCGCGGACAATCAGACTTCGGTCGAGATCAAGGTTTATCAGGGCGAGCGCGCGATGGCGCGGGATAACCGGATGCTCGGGGTGTTCCAGTTGATCGGCATTCCGCCGGCTCCGCGCGGCATTCCGCAGGTGGAAGTGACCTTCGATATCGACGCCAACGGAATTTTGAACGTTACGGCGAAGGACAAGGCGACCAACAACGAACAGAAGATCACCATTACCTCGTCTTCGGGCCTGAGCAAGGACGAAGTGGAGAAAATGGCAAAGGACGCCGAATCGCACGCGGCCGACGATCGCAAGCGCAAGGACGAAATCGACGCGCGCAACCGCGCGGACTCGATGGTTTACCAGGTCGAAAAGATGCTGAAGGATCATCGCGATAAGATCAGCGCGGAAGACGCGGCCAACGTCGAATCGGCGCTCGAAGCGACGCGCAAGTCGATGTCGGGCGGCTCGGTGGAGGACATCAACAAGGCCGTCGATACCCTGACGCAGGCGAGCCACAAGCTGGCCGAAGCGATGTATAAGACGAGCACGGCGGGCGGCGGCCCGCAGGGTGGTCCGGCGCCGGGCGGCGACGGGACACACGGAACGGCGCCACAGGAGGAGAAAAAGAAGGAAGACGTGGTCGACGCGGAGTTCGTCGACGTGGAAGACAAGAAAAAATAGTGGTCAGGGCTCAGTGGCCAGTGGTCAGTGAAAACCTGGCTTGCTGGCCACTGGCAACAGGCCACCGGCCACTGATATGGCACAGCAGGATTACTATCAAACGCTCGGCGTGTCGCGCGAGGCGAGCGAAGATGAGATTCGCAAAGCTTATCGAAAACTTGCGCGCAAGCATCATCCGGATTTGAATCCGGGCGATAAAGCAGCCGAGGAGCGCTTCAAAAAAGTCCAGGAAGCCTACGACGTTTTGAGCGATTCGAAAAAGAAGCAGATGTACGATCAGTACGGCTTCTATTCGGAAAACGGCATGCCCGGCGGCGCGGGCGCCGGCGCGGGTGCGCAGCGCGGGCCGAACATGGGCTTCGGCGGATTTGATTTTTCCGACGCTTTTACGCGCGGCGGGGCGGGTTCACGGCGCGCCTCGGCCGAGGAATCGGCTAATTTTCAGGACATTTTCAGCCAGTGGTTCGGCCGCCATCAGGCCGAGGAAGCAGTTCCGGCCGAAAAAGGCGCGGACCTGGAATACGGGATGGGCATCGATTTCTGGCAGGCGATTCGCGGCACGCAGGTGCGGCTGAATATCAATCGCCAGGAAGTTTGCCCGACCTGCGGAGGGAGTGGCACGGCCAAATCGGGCGGCAACACGGTCTGTCCGGAGTGCAACGGCAGCGGCAACGTGACCCAGGCCGCCGGCGCCATGCGCTTCAGCCTTACCTGTCCGCGCTGCAATGGATCGGGAAGGCTGAAAAATCAGTGCCCGACGTGCCATGGCGACGGCCGCATCACCACCACGGAAACGGTGGATGTGCGCATTCCGCCGGGCGCGCAGCAAGGATCGCGGCTGCGCGTCGCGGGAAAAGGAAATGCGGGAACGCATGGCGCTCCAGCCGGGGACCTGTACATTACCGTGCGCGTGGAGCCGCATCCGTTCTTCCGCCGCGACGGCGACGACATCGAGATTACGGTTCCGGTGCGGATCGACGAAGCCGGATTGGGGACCAAGATCGAAGTGCCGACGATCGACGGGCGGGCGCTGCTCAAAATTCCGCAGGGAACCCGCAACGGTCAGAAATTCCGGCTGCGCGAAAAGGGGGTGCTCAATTCACGCAACGGAAAACGCGGCGACCAGATTGTCGAAGTGCAGGTGGAGGCGCCGGAAGTTCACGACGAGCGCACCAAGGAACTGTTGCGCGAGTACGCCCAACTTCATCCGCAGGATCCGCGCGATGCGATTTGGGCCAAGGTTTAGGGCATGCGGAAAAAGAACAAAGCCGCGTATATGATTTCGGCCGTTGCCGAACAGTATCAGATCCATCCGCAGACCCTGCGGTTGTATGAGCGCGAAGGGTTGCTGAAGCCATCGCGCAGTGACGGCAACACGCGGCTTTATACCGACGAAGACCTGGAACGGCTGGAAGTGATTCTCAAATTGACGCGCGATTTGGGAGTGAATCTGGCGGGGGTGGAAATCATCCTCAACATGCGCGAAAAAATGGCGGAGATGCAGCGCCAGATCGAGCAGTTTGTCAGCAGCCTGAACACGGAGCTGTCGCACCGCCCGCGTCCGCCGGCCGAGCCCCCGAATTCGCTGATCCCGGTGATCGAGATCAAGAAAATAAAAAGAACGATCTAAGCGAACAACTCGCTGAGCCTGACCAGAAATTCCGGGTTCGCGGTGCGCAACGTGCCGTCTTTGACCTCGCACAGCCCCTCTTCGGGCGTGGCCACGTAGATCTGCCGCGTTTCCGGATCGACCACCCAGACGTAGCGGACTCCCATTTTCAGAAAATCGTTGATGCGGCCTTCGACGCGCGACCAGCGATCGTCGGGAGACAGAATTTCGACGCACAGAAATGGAGGTTTCGTGAGAATCTTCTCGTCGGTATCGCCGAGCAGCACGGCGATATCGGGAATGCGATATCGCGCGGCGCTGACGCGAATTCGGATTTCTGGCAGCACGAGGATGTTCCATTCCTTGCGGCGATTGAAGAAATACGCCGTCAGCACTCCTTGCAACCACGAATGGTCGCGATCACCCATGTTGCGTTCGAGTACCTCCCCGTCCACGTAGTCGCAATCGACCTCGTAATCGGCGGAGAGATACTCTTCCACGGGTACCAGCGTTCGGGCCGTCGACATGCCTTTACGTTAGCACGACGACCCGTGAGCAGCGTGAACTTTTGCGGAAGGTGTCGGGTAGAATCCAGGTATGACGCTGATGCGTGATCTGCGCTTCGCTTTTCGCCTGATCCGGCAAAATCCGGCGTTTTCGCTGACCGTAATCGTGATTCTGGCGTTGTGCGTCGGCGCGAATACGGCGGTGCTTTCGGTGGTGAATGCGGCGATTGTTTCGCCGCTCGGTTATCCCAAGCCGGACCGTCTGGAAAGCGTGGTCAGCTACGTGCGTGGCGAATACAACGGCGATTCGCAGGATGGCGCCACCTTTGAACTGATTCGCAATCGTGTTCCGGCCTTGGATGTCGCCGCCTACGACGGGGGTTGGAACGGCGTCAACCTGGGCGTGAACGGCGCGGGTATTTATGTGAAGGCGCAGCGCGTCTCGACGGGATTTTTCCGCGTGCTCGGTGTTGCGCCGCAGATCGGCCGCGAGTTCAATGCCGAGGAGGATCGCGCCGGCGGACCGCAAGCGGCGGTCTTGAGCCATGCGGCCTGGCGCAAATATTTCAACGGTGACGCGACCGTGATCGGGCGCGGAGTTTTACTGCGCGGCGAGCCTTACACCGTGGTCGGCGTCATGCCGGCTCGCTTTCGACCGATCACCGAGGCGGATGTGTGGACTCCGCTGCGGCCGTCGCGGACCGGCGAAGGCGCAGGATCGAATTACGGAATCATCGCGCGGCTGAAGCCCGGCGCGACGGCGGCGCAAGCTTCCGCGCAGTTGCAGGCGCTGGTGCCCGATTTGAAAAAGCTGGGGTCGTTTTCGAAAGATGCCGACGTGCGGCTCGAGATTGAAAATCTGCAACAGGATCTGACCAGCGATCTGCGCCGTCCGCTGATGATTCTGTGGGCCGCGGTTGCGGGGGTATTCCTGCTGGGCTGCGCAAATATCGGCGGGATGATGCTGGCGCGCGCTTCCGGACGCGTGGAAGAAGTCGCCACGCGGCTGGCGCTGGGCGCGCCGGCGTCGCGAATCGTGCGGCAGTTGCTGGTGGAAAGCGTCGCGCTCGGCTCGATCGGAGGCGCGGCGGGGATCGCGATGGGATGGGCGGCGCTCGATGCGCTGAAGATACTGGGCGCATCGACCTTCGATTTTTTGCGCGGCGTCGATTTTGGTTGGCGAGTGGTCGCCGCGGCGATTGCGCTGACGCTGCTGGCCAGCGTCGCCTTTGGCCTGGCGCCGGCATGGCAGGCTTCGCGCGTCGATCTGCGCGCGGTGCAGACGGGGTCGCGCACGGTGGCCGGGCGCAGGCGATTCGTTTCCCTGGGGGCGCTGGCGGCCGGGCAGGTTGCGATCACGGTGCCGCTGCTGATCGGAGCGGGGTTGCTGCTGCGCACTTTTCTTTTTTTATGGAATCTGTCGCCCGGCTTCGATCCGAATCATGTGATCACGGCGCGATTCTCGCTGGCCGACGCGCGTTACAGCGTGAAAAAAATGAACCAGTATTACGATTCGGTGATCGCGCGCCTCGACCAAATTCCGGGCATCGAAGGCGCGGCGGTGAGTTTGAATCTTCCTTATGAGCGCGGCTTGAACGACAGCGTGAAAGTGCCCGGCGATCCGCGATTCCGTGCGACCGATGCGGCGTATGTGACGCCGGGTTATTTTCGCACCATGCGCATTCCATTGTTCCAGGGGCGCGAGTTCACGCCCGGCGACGGCGCCGATTCGGCGGGCGTTGCGGTCGTCAACCAGGCGTTCGCCGCGCGGTATTTTAAGGATCGTGCGGCGCTGGGAGAACCGGTCACCATCGAAGGCAAACAGCGGATGATCGTCGGAGTAGTCGGGAACGTTCAGCAGGCGCGTGCCGGCTGGGGGAACTTTGGACCGGTAGCGGAAGTGCCGACCTTGTACGTTCCCGCCGCGCAGGTCAGTGACGGCTTTTTGCAGGTGGTCCATACCTGGTTTTCGCCGAACTGGATCGTGCGCAGTTCGCTGCCCGCGGCACAGGCGGAAGCGGCGATTGAAAGCGCGACGCGCGCGGCCGATCCGCTGGTGCCGATGGCGGAATTTCGCGAGATCGGCGATTTGAAACTCGGCGCGCTGCGCTTCGAGCGCTTCCTGGCGACACTGGCGGACGCGGTGGCCGCGCTGGCGGCATTGCTGGCCGCGCTGGGCATTTACGGGCTGGTTGCGAACATGGTGACGGAGCGGACCAAAGAATTAGGAATCCGCCTGGCGCTCGGTTCGTCGCGCGGCGAAGCGATCTGGACCGCGCTGCGGCCGGCGCTTCTGTGGGTCTGCGGCGGCGCGGGGATCGGAATCGGCGCGGCGCTCGGGCTGGAGCGGTTCCTGCGAAGTTTTCTGTGGGGCGTCGAAACCACCGACGCGGTGACTCTGCTCGGCGTGGCCGTCAGCCTCATCGCGGCGACGGCGCTGGCCAGTTTCGCCCCGGCAGCGAGGATCGTCCGACTGAATCCGGCGGGTACCCTGCGGAGCCAGTAGCGCTAGGGCCGGTGGAATCGGCCTTCCAGCACGCCGACGCCGAGGATATGACCATCCATCGCTTTCATCACCTCCGGGCGCGTCGCGTCGGGACCCAGGTCGAGCTTGGTGTTGAGCGCGAAAATCTCCAGCGTGTAGTGATGATACGGGCCCGGCGCGGGCGCCCCCGGTCCGCGGAAACCCACGGTGTTGCCACCGTTTTTAAGCTGCACCGCGCCGTCGGAAAGGGTCGGATTCGCCGGCACCCCCTGCGGCATCGAGCGCGCAGTGCCCGGAATGTTGATCACCATCCAGTGCAGCATGTCCTCGGTGGTTTTGTTGCGCGCGACGTCGGGGTCGTGCATGTATAAAACGAAGCTCACCGTTCCCGCCGGCACATGCGACCATTCGAGCTTGGGCGAAACCGGATCGGAAACGGCCTGCGTATACTCATTCGGAATGATGCCGCCATCTTCGAAAGCGGTGGTGGTGAGCGTCAAGCCGGGACGGGCCGGTCCTTTATTCTGGGCCATGGCAACGGCGGCGATCGTGAACAGGGCGAGGCTAAATTTCATTGATGTTTTCTCCAGGTTGAAGATTACCACAGCGGATACGCAGGCTTCAGCTTCGGGCAGTGCCTGAAATCGGCGTTGATGCGGAATGCGCCCGGACTGGCGGGGCTATAACGGGTACTACAGCCCCGCCAGTGATGGCGGGGGCTCTCCATGCTTCAGGATCAACGCAGATTTCAGGCACTACCCAGCTTCGCGTTTCGAATCCGCGGCAGCAGGAGCGCGAGCCGGCGGGAATGGTGAACATCCAATGACCGCGCTGTATAATGCTAGGGTCGCTTCCAGGCGCTGGCAGGGTGCTGAAAAAGGAGACATGAAAGTTACAGGCGGGGACAGAGTCGAGTCTGTCCCCTTTTTCAGCACCCTGCCAGCGGCAATGGACCTTGCCAGGAAGACACAAGGAGAAAATTAATGATTGAGAATATTATCGCGAAACTGCTCGGCGATTTCGAGCGAGGGTTCATGGACCGGCGCCAGCTGGTCCAGAGCCTGGCTCTGGCCGCGGTGGCGGCCGTGCCCGGCGCCGCGCAGGACGCCGTGCTGCCCTACAAGGGAAAGACGCCGGCCTTCAAGACCGCCGAATTGGATCACATTTCGTTTCAGGTGAAGGATTACCGCGTGACCCGCGATTTTTACGCCGACCTGATGGGCATGGAAGTGAAAAATGACGACGGCCAGCGTCAATGCGAGCTCTATTTTGGAAATTCGATTCTGCTGGCGCGGAACCATTTTCACCCCCGCGGCGCGCAGGGCGAGCAGGCGGCGGCCGCGGCGGCTCAGGCTGCTCCGGCGGCGGCTCAGAGCGGGGCTCCGGAAGGACGCAGGGGACGCGGCAATCGTCCGCCGTCGACGGCGACGGTCGATCACATCTCCTATCGAATTTACGATTGGGATACCGACCAGGTTCGCGACGAACTGGTCCGCCGCGGGCTGGCGAAACCGGATTCGAAGCCGGACGTTGGCCAGCCGCAAATCCCCGGCTATTCGAGCTTCCATGTGTTCGATCCGGACGGCTTCAATCTCCAGATCAGCGGCGTGGCCGGACCGAGGGATTCGGTGACCAAGAAGTAACCGCGCGTCGGCCTGCGATTGCGTTGAACGTCAATTCACCGTAAACGGAGCGCGCAGCGCGAACGGGGCGATTTCGACGTCGAACTCGCCCCCGCCCGGGGTGGCCATTTGATAACTGCCGTGCATCGATCCGAACGGCGTTTCGAGCGGACACCAGGACGAATACTTGAACGATTCGCCGGGCGCCAGCACGGGCTGGTGGCCAACCACGCCTTCTCCTTTTACCTCGCTCACCTGCTCCGTCGCATCGGTAATGATCCAGTGGCGGCTGATCAACTGCACCGTTTCCGACCCCTGGTTGGTAATGCGAATGGTGTATTGAAAAACCCACTTGCCCTGCGCCGGCTGGGAATTTTCCGGCGAGTAGCGCGACAGAACCTCCACGCGGATGTTTCGCGTAATGGCGTCGGATAAAGGGGCAAGCTGCGATCGCGAATCAGCCATTCCTTTTTTACCTGCTCGCAGACGCGAAGCAGCGCGGTTCTCAGCTTAGCACAAGCAAACAGCCGGATGGTCGCGATTGGGGCGCCGCGTCAGGCTTCCATGGCGGCTCGCCAATAGCGGAAACTGTCGCCGATGCGCGCCGGCTCGCGGCGGTAAAGCGATTCGAGAAAATCGTAAAACGCGCGCGCTTCCGGCTCCCGTCCCAGCGTGCGCAGACAGATCAAAATGCGCGTGATCCGCAGAAGATTATGGGAGCCGAGCCAGACTTCCGCGCGTTCCCGGAAATTCGGAAGCGCGGTCACGCGCAGCGGATCGCGATCGAGGCGCAATCCGAAAAAGCGCAGCATCAGATCGAACGATTGAAGCAGCTCCGCGCGCAGCCGCGGGTCGTGGTGAAACGCGCGGATCGCCGCCGGGTCGAGCAGCGGCGCGCTGGGATTGGCGCCGCTCGGGGTGGTGAGCGGAAACAGCCACTGAATGTAGTCGTGCGTCGCTTCCAGTCGATCGAAATCCCAGCCGCGAATCTCGCCAAGGGTGCGCCCGCGATCGTCACTGGCCAAACCGAGATAAAACTTTATAATTGAGTTCAGATGCTCTTTCGCCTTCTGGCGATTCCCAATTTACACGTATTTGTGAACGCCTCGCTGTCCCGTTACACCCGCTTTGAGATCGGCGGACCGGCGCGCGCCGTGCTCGATGCCGCCGATGAAAATGCTTTCATTTCCGCCTGGCGCGCGGTGGGGGAAAGCGGATGGCCGCGCGTGGTGATCGGCGGCGGCAGCAACCTGATCGTCGACGATGGCGGTTTTCCCGGTGCGGTTCTGCGCTATACCGGAAATTCGATCGAATTTGACGATCTCACGATTCGCGCCGGCGCGGGCGCGGTTCTGCAAGACGTGGTCGATGCGGCGAACGCCCGCGGCTTGCGCGGCCTGGAAACGATGACCGGCATTCCCGGCTGGCTGGGCGGCGCGATTTACGGCAACGCCGGCGCCTACGGCCATTCGATGGAGGAACGGGTGGAGCGCGTGCGCTTGTTCGACGGCGAATCGATTCGCGAAATCGACCGCGCGACGTGCCGCTTCGCCTATCGGGACAGCGTTTTCAAGTCCTGCAAAAACTGGATCATCCTGTCGGCCGCGCTGCGGATGGAGCGCGCCGATCCGGCGGAATTATGCTCTATTTCCGAAAATATTCTGAAAATCCGCAATGAAAAATATCCGCCGTCCATGCGCTGCGCCGGAAGTATTTTCAAAAATCTGCGGCTGGCGGAGCTGCCCGAGGCGGTGCGCGCGCAAGTGCCCGGGCGGGTGATCCGGGAAGGCAAAGTCCCCGCCGCTTTTTTTCTGGAGCAGGCCGGCGCGAAGGGTTTGGTGAACGGAGCGATTCGGGTGGCCGATTATCATGCCAACCTGATTTACAATACCGGCGGCGGCTCCGCCCGCGAGCTGCGCGGCCTGATCGGCGAACTGAAAACCCGCGTGCGCGATCGATTTGCGTTAAATCTCGAAGAGGAAGTCCAGTATATTCCCGCGGATTTGCAACGTTAAGTCAAATAAATTCGCGGCGTAATTTTTCACTTTAGAAACTAAACGTTGGGTGGCTTGTCTCAACCAGGTAGGAGGCAATTTCATGCCATACGAATAAGAAGTCGAACCGACGAACGCGCGCGCCCGGATTTATCTGCAACCGATCGCGGCGCCATCGATTTTGGGTCTTTACGGCTTTGCCGGCGCAACGTTTATGGTCGCCGCGAACATGGCTCACTGGTACGGCAACGCGGCAAGCCCGCTGTACCTGTTTCCGTTCGCGGCGATTTTTGGCGGCCTCGCGCAATTTCTGGCGGGCATGTGGGCGTACAAGGCTCGCGACGGCGTCGCCACGGCGATGCACGGCATGTGGGGATCGTTCTGGATGTCCTACGGGATTCTGTACTTGCTGGTCGCGCTCGGCCGCATCGCGGTGCCGGGGACGCGATGGGACGCGATCGGGTGGTGGTTCATCGTCCTCGCGGCGATCACCTGGGTCGGGATGGCCGCGGCCGGCGCGGAAAGCAGGAGCCTGGTGGTGGTGCTCGGATTCCTTGCCGCCGGGTCGACGACGGGAGCGATCGGCTACCTGACCGGTGGGGAGTGGCTGCTGACCCTGACCGGATACTTATTCATGATCTCCGCCGTTGCCGCCTGGTACACCGCCAGCGCGCTGATGCTGTCCGAGGCCTTTGGGCATGAAGTGTGGCCGGTGGGCAAGAGCCGGCAGATTCGCGAGATGCCTCCGGTGGCCATCGGCATTGGCGAACCCGGGGTGATCCGAGGACAGGCCTGAAACAATTCCCAAGGAATATATGTCATTCAGCTCGCAAATTCAGCTCTCGTTTCCTTAAAATTGAAACCACGGATTCCAGGAAATGATCTGACAGGTAGAGAGCTGAAAAGACATGCAGAATGAGTTCGGCTCGATGATTTCGGAAAAAAACCAGATCTCGCCTGCGGAGCGCCCGGGGCGGGCGTTTGCCAGGCGGGTACAACTGGAAAGGTAGGTGATTGAAATGGCGGATGATGCGATGCGCGACGTTCCAACCGGGTACCCCGTGGGCACTCGTCTGAGCGATCGCGTGAATTTGGAAAAAGTCTCGTGGGGGGCGATCTGGTCTGGCGCCATGGTGACGATCGGCATGGAAATTCTGTTCCTGACGTTCGGCGCCTTTATTGACGGTCTATTCGGAGGCTCAACCGTGTGGTCCATGATCTGGTACCTGGTCACGATGGCTTTCTCTTTCTATGTCGGTGCGTGGAGCGCCGCAAGGCTTTCCGACATGTCGGTGCGTCAGATTTGCGTGCTGCACGGATTATCGACCTGGGGCCTGGCTACCCTGGCGACCGGCATCCTGGCGGGCGCGATCAGCGGTGTCGCGGCGATCCGAGCGGCGACTCCGGTGAGTCATAGCCTGCTGTCCGGACGTGCTGAGGAATGGGGTGGCGTGATCTGGGGCGGCGTGATGCTGAGCTTGATCACGGCCTATCTCGGCAGCGGCAGCGCCGTTCCTGCGCAGCCAGCCGTGCAGGAGCGTGAAATTCCCAACGCGCCCATGCGGCGCGCCAGCTAACGTCTTATAAGTGCAGCAGCCAACGCGCGGCGTCCGTCTTAAGCGTTCGATAATTGAACGTTTATCGCGGAAGGCCGCGCGTTGATTTAGAGTAGTCAGTTTTTTCGTGGTGAGAGCACATCGATCGCCGCCGCCTCCGGGATCCCTGCGGAGCTAGGCCGGTGTGGGCGCGGGACTTTCCGCCGCTTTTGGCGCTCTCTTGCTGCGCATCACCCAAGCCTGAATATTGGCCATGTAGGTGTAGAACACCGGAGTGAGATATAACGTCACCAGTTGCGAGAACAGCAGTCCGCCGACAACCACTAAGCCCAGCGATTGCCGCGCTTCTCCGCCCGCGCCCCAGCCCACCGCAATCGGCACCGCGCCGAGCAGCGCGGCCATGGTGGTCATCATGATCGGGCGGAAACGGATCAGGCAGCCCTGATAAATGGCCTGCTCCGGAGGCATGCCTTGATTGCGCTCGGCATCGAGGGCGAAGTCGATCTGCATGATCGCGTTCTTCTTCACGATGCCGATCAGCATGATCAAACCGACGAACGCGTAAATGTTCAAATCCATGTGGAACAGGTACAGCGTGATCAGCGCGCCGAAGCCGGCCGACGGCAATCCGGAAAGAATGGTGATCGGGTGAATGTAGCTTTCGTACAAAATTCCCAGCACGATGTAGACGACCACAATCGCGATCATCAGCAACACCCACAAATTCCCGAGCGAGCTTTCAAAAGCCTTAGCCGCGCCCTGGAAGCTGGTGCTGATGGTGTTCGGAAGCATCCCCGCGGCAATCGTCCGGATCTGGTCCGTCACCGGACCGAGCGCCACGCCGGGCTGCAAGTCAAAGGAAACGGTTACCGCCGTAAGCTGTCCGTTGTGATTGATCGCCTGCGGGCCGACGCTGGTCTTGAGCGTCGCCAGCGTATCGAGCGGCACCAGTTGGTTGTTGGTGCCCTTCAGGTACAGCATCGAAAGCACGTTCGGATTGGACTGGTATTGCGGCTTCAGCTCCAATAAAACTTCGTACTCGTTGATGGCCGCGTAAATGGTCGAGACCCAGTGCGGTCCATAAGCGTCGTAAAACGCGCTCTCGATGGTGTTGGCGCTGATTTGCATCGCGCCGGCCTTATCGCGGTCGATCTGCACGTCCACTTCCGGGCTGTTGATCGCCAGGTCGCTGGTGACATCGCGCACGCCGGGAATTTTCGCGATCGCTTCTTCCATTTTTTGCGAATAAGAAAACAATTCCGGCTTATTCGGCGATTGCATGGAGAATTGATACAGGCTCTTGCTGACCTGACCGCCGATCCGGATGGTCGGCGGATTTTGCAGATACACCTTCATGCCCGGCACTTCGGCCAGCTTGGGCTGCAACTCCTTGATAATGTCGTTGACGTTTTCCTGGCGCTGCGCGCGCGGTTTCAAGCGCACCAGCATCTGCCCGAAATTCGGCCCGCCGACGGTCTGCGCCGCCGTTCCGCCGACGGTGGACATCAGCGCCTCCACGTTGGGGTCCTGGCGAATGAGGCGCGCCACCTGCTGCTGATAATCGACCATCTGATAATACGAAGTGCCTTGCAGCGCTTCCGTGGTCACCGCGATCTGGTCGGTATCCTGATCCGGGATGAAGCCCTTGGGAATGTCCATGAACATCCACACCGTCGCCGCCAGCACGATGACGAACGTCGCCATGGTGAACACCCGATGCCGCAGGCAGACTTTCAGCGTGGTGTCGTAGAGGCGCAGCATGCCATCGAAGAATTTTTCCGTCAGGTGATAGAAAAAGCCATGCCGGTGATGCTCCGGCGAGCGCAGGAAGCGGCTGCACAGCATCGGCGTCAGGGTTACGGAAACCAATCCCGAAATCAGAATCGCGACGCAGATGGTCACCGAAAATTCGCGGAACAGGCGTCCCAGAATTCCGCCCAGAAACAGCACCGGAATGAACACCGCGGCCAGCGACAGGGTCATCGAAACGATGGTGAACCCGATCTCTTTCGATCCCACCAGCGAGGCGATCAGCGGCTTCTTGCCCATTTCCATGTGGCGGAAAATGTTTTCGAGCATCACGATGGCGTCGTCCACCACGAAGCCCACCGAAAGAATCAGCGCCATCATCGAGAGGTTGTCCAGGCTGTAATGCAGCAGGTACATGACGCTGAATGTGCCGATAATCGAAAACGGCAAAGCCAGGCTTGGAATAATGGTCGCCGAGACGTTGCGCAGGAACAGAAAGATCACGGCGATCACCAGTCCCAGCGTCAGCAGCATGGTGAACTGGACATCTTTGTAAGACTCGCGGATGGTATCCGAACGGTCGTAAAGAATATCCATGTGGACCGTCGGCGGCAGTTCCTGCTTGAAAATCGGCAGCAGCTTCTTGATATTGTCGGTGACCTCGATGGTGTTGGTCCCCGGCTGCCGCTGAATCCCCAGCACGATCGCGCGCTGGTCGTCGTCCTTGGTGTAAAACCACGACGCCGTGTAGCGATCCTGCACGCCGTCGACGACATCGCCCAGATCCGACAACCGCACCGGCGCACCGTTGCGATAAGCGACCACCATGTTGCGATACTGCGACGCGCTCATCAACTGGCCGCTGGCCTGAAGCGTAAAGGCGCGCTGCGGACCGGTGATCTGGCCCGTCGGCAGGTTCACGTTCCAGGTTTTCAACGCGTTTTCGACGTCGTTGATGCCGACCTGATGCGACGCGAGCGCCTGCGGATCCAACTCCACGTGCACCGCGTATTTCTGCTGCCCGAGCACCTGCACCTGGGCCACGCCGCTGGACATCGAAATGCGCTGCGCCACGCGCGTTTCCGCGTATTCGTCCAGCGTCCACAAAGGAACCTGTTTCGAGGTCAGAACCAGGTAAATAATCGGCTGATCCGCCGGGTTGACCTTGGTGAACGTCGGCGGCGTGGGCATGCCCTGCGGCAACAATCGGGAGGCCTGCGTGATGGCCGCCTGCACGTCCACCGCGGCGCCGTCCATGCTGCGCGTCAGCGCGAATTCCAGCGTGATCTGCGTCGATCCGAGCGAATTGACCGACGTCATCTGCTCCAGTCCGGCGATGGTCGAGAACTGATTTTCGAGCGGCGTGGCCACGGCCGACGACATGGTCTCCGGGCTGGCGCCAGGCAAGCTCGCCGTGATCAACAGCGTGGGAAAATCGACGTTCGGCAGATCGCTCACCGGCAACGCGCGATACGCCACCACGCCAAACAGCGCGATGGCGGCCATCAGCAAGCTGGTCGCGATCGGGCGCCTTATGAATGTCTCTGAAAAATTCATCTCTCTCTGCTTTCAGCAAGGGGTCAGAAGTCAGGAGTCAGAAAGACGGACGGTTATTCCGGCTTCCGGCTCCTGACTTCTGACTCCTTCAATCCCCATACACCGGCTCCGCTTCAATCGTCTCCGGATGCCGCCTGCGCCACCAATCGAGCAGGCTGGCCATATACGTGTAAACCACCGGCGTCAGATACAGCGTCACCGCCTGCGAAATCAGCAGGCCGCCGCACACCGCCAGTCCCAGGGGACGCCGCGCTTCGCCGCCCGACCCATAGCCCAGCGCCATCGGCACCGCGCCCAGCAGCGCCGCCCAGGTGGTCATCATGATCGGACGGAAGCGGATCAGGCATCCTTCGTAAATCGCCTCGGCCGGAGTTTTGTTGCCTTTGCGCTCGGCTTCCAAGGCAAAATCGATCTGCATGATGGCATTTTTCTTCACCAGCCCCACCAGCAGCACCAGCCCGACAAACGAATAAATGTTCAAATCGACATGGAAAAAGATCAGCGTCGCCAGCGCGCCCAGGCACGCCGACGGCAGTCCCGAAAGAATGGTGAAGGGGTGAATGTAGCTTTCATACAGCACGCCCAGAACGATATACACCACGCCGATGGCTACAATCAGCAGCACCGTCAAATTTTTGAGCGACGCCTGAAACACCTGCGCCGTCCCGGTGAACATCACCTGCATGGTGTCGGGCAGCGTCCGCGCGGCCACTTCGTTCAAGCGGTCCACCGCGTCGCCCAGAGCCACGCCGTCCTTCAGATTGAAGGAAATGGTCACCGACGGCAGCACCGACGTGTGATTGATGGTCTGCGGCATCGCATCGTCTTTCACCTTCACCACTTCGCTGATGGGAATCAGCGCGCCGTTGGTGGCGTGAAAATAAATCTTCGACAAATAATCGGAATAGGCTTGGTATTTCTGCTGAATTTCCATCAGCACTTCATACTGGTTGGTCGGCGAATAAATGGTCGAGCTCCATTTCGGTCCGTAGCCGGCGTAGAGCGCGTTCTCGATCTGCGTCACGTCCAGCCCCAGCGACGCCGCGCGGTCCCGGTCCACTACCACGTTCACCCGCGGACTCTTCACCTGAAGATCCGAATTGACGTCGACGACGTAATTGGACTCTTTCTGCACCGCCGCCAGCAGCCGGTTCGATTCGCGCGCCAGCGCGTCCGTATCCGGACTCAGCACGGTCAGCTCATACGCCGCGCGCGACCCTCGGGTGCCGATGTTGATGGTCGGCGGAACGCGCATGAACGTCTGGAATCCGGCGTAGCCCGCAATCTTCGGACGCAGCTCGTCCATCACCTGCGCCATGGTCAATTTCCGCTGATTGGCCGGCTTCAGGATGATATTCATGTTGGCGTTGTTGCCGCTCTGCCCGCCGAATCCGCCGCCGACGCTGGACATGAACGTGTCCACGTTCGGATCGCTTGCCACCACGTCGGCCACGGACGTCTGGTACTTCAACATCTCGTAGAAGGAGGTGCCCTGCGCCGCCACCATCTGCAAATTGATCTGGTCGATATCCTGATCCGGAATAAATCCCTTGGGTACCCGCACGAACAGGTACAGCGTCGCCCCGACCACCACGAAAAACATCACCGCCATCACCGGCCGGTATTTCAGCACGCGCTTGAGCGACCATTCATACACCTTGAATTGCGTGGCGAAGAACCACTCCGTGGCGCGATAAATCAGGTTGTGACGTTTGTTACGGTCGTGCGGCTTCAAAAACCGGCTGCACAGCATCGGCGTCAGCGTGATCGAAACCAGCCCCGAAATCAGGATGGCGACGGTAATGGTGATGGCAAATTCGCGGAAAAGACGGCCCAAAATCCCGCTCATGAACAGAATCGGGATGAACACCGCGGCCAGCGAGGTGGTCATGGAAACGATGGTGAACCCGATTTCTTTCGATCCCTTGAGCGCCGCCTCGAAGGGCTCCTCTCCGTTCTCGATGTGCCGCACGATATTTTCGAGCATCACGATGGCGTCATCGACAATGAAGCCGATGGCCAGAATCAGCGCCATCATGGACATATTGTCCAGGCTGAAATCGAGCGTGGCCATGATGGCCAGCGCGCCTAGAATCGTGAACGGCAGCGCCAGGCTCGGAATAATGGTGGCCGAGGCGTTGCGCAAAAAGAAGAAGATCACGCCGACCACCAGCAGCAGCGTGATTCCCATGGTGATCTCGATATCGTCGAACGCGCGGCGAATGGTCACCGAGCGGTCGCCGCGAACAATCAGCGTCAGCGCCGGCGGAAGCTGTTCCCGGAACAACGGAATCAGCGCGCGCACGTTGTCGGTCACTTCCACGGTGTTGGTTCCCGGCTGCCGCATCACCATCAGCGTGATGGCGCGGTTGGCCCGCAGCTTGCCGGTCTGCGGGTCGCGCGAATACACCCAGGCCGCCTGCTTGTCGTCCTGCACGCTGTCGATCACGTTGGCTACGTCTTCCAGGCGAATGGGAGCGCCGTTATCGTACCCGATGATCAGCTTGCGGAACTGCGCCGCGTTGTACAGCTGGCCGTTGGCGTAGATGTTGTACTCCATGTGCGGTCCGTACAACGTCCCCAGCGGACTATTGACGTTCCACTGATTCAACTGCGTGTCGATATCGTTCAGCCCGATTTTCCGCGCAGCCAGCGCGTCCGGGTCGAGCTGCACCCGCACCGCGTACTTCTGCTGCCCCATCACATTGACCTGCGAAACGCCGTTGATCATGGCGATGCGCGGCGCCACCTGTTTCTCGGCGAATTCGTCGATGTCGGACATCGACATCGTGTCCGAATAGAGGCTCAGGAAAATGATCGGCTGGTCGGAGGGGTTCTGTTTGTGAAACGAGGGCGGCGCCGGCAAACCGGCCGGCAGCAGCGGCGTCACCGCCGCAATCGCGCTCTGCACATCGGTCGCCGCGCCTTCGATATCGCGGTCCAGGCTGAACTGCAAGCTGACATTGGTGCTGCCGGTGGAACTGCGCGAGGTCATCGAATCGAGCCCGGCGATTCCCGTGAACTGCCGCTCCAGGACGCTCGCGACCGCGGACGACATGGTGGCCGGGTCCGCTCCAGGAAGGCTCGCGCTGACATTGATAGTCGGATAATCCACCGTCGGCACGTCGCTCACCGGCATGGCGTTGTAGCCGATGATGCCGAACAGAACAATCCCCGCCATCAGCAGGCTGGTGGCAATCGGACGGCGAATAAAAACTTCAGAAAAGTTCACTTCGAGAACTCTTTCTTGAACCGGTTCACCAGAGACCGCGCGGCAATCCTAGCTGGTCTTGCCTTTGCGGCCGCGGCCGCCCCGCGACGGCGGCGGACCCGAATCGTCGCTTCCGCTGCGGATCTGCACGGGCGAACCCGGCGCCAACCGCAACTGGCCCTCGGTCACTACCGTGTCGCCTTCCTCCAAACCCTTTTCAATCACCAGATCCTGACCCACGCGCGGCCCGGTCACCACATTGCGCGCGTCCACGGTGTTGTCGTCCTTCACCACGTACACGAAATTCCCGTCCTGCCCGCTTTGCACCGCTTCATTCGGCACCACCAGCGCGTTGGGCCGGACCGTCAACTGCAAACTCGCATTGACGTATTGCCCGGGCCAAAGTTTATGATCCGTATTGGGGAACGTTCCCTTCAGCTTGATCGTGCCGGTCGTCATGTCGACGCTATTGTCGATAAACGTCAGTTCGCCCTGCTCCACCGCGTCGCCGTCCTGGGTTTTCGCGGTCACCGGCAGCTTCCGTTCCGCCATGTAGCGCTTGATGTCCGGCAGGTTCGCTTCGGGAACCGCGAAGGTCACATAAATCGGCTCCAGTTGCGTGATGGTTTCAAGAATCGTCGAGTTCGGCACCACCACATTGCCCAGCTTCACCGTCATATTGCCGGTTTTCCCGTCGATCGGGGAAACAATGGTGCTAAAGCTGAGCTGGAGCCTGGCGTTTTCGATGGTCGCCTCATCGGCCGCGGCCTGGGCCTGCGCGCTTTCGATCGCCGCCCGGTCCGCCACCACCGACTGTTCTAGAGTATCGGCATTAGTCAAATACTGGTCGCCCTGTTCTTTCGACACGATGCCGTCGTCGAACAGCTTGGCATAGCGCTGCGCTTCGGCGTGCGCGTATTTTTCCGAAGCCAGGTCGCGCGCCAAATTGGCCTGCGCCTGCGCCGCTAAGGCCTTGTCTTTGGCTAAGTTCGCGATGTTCTGCTGAAGCTGGGCCTGCAACGGCCGCGGGTCGATCGTGAACATTTTTTGCCCCCTCTTCACGATGTCGCCTTCTTTAAAGAAAACGTCGGTGAGCTGGCCGCCGACCTGCGGAAGTACGCTGATGGTCGAGTAGGCTTCCACATTGCCGACCGCCGCCACGCTGATCGGAACGTCTTTTTGCGTGACTTTGGCGACCACTACCGGCGCGGGACCGCCCGCATCCAGGCTTCGGCGGCCGCCGCGTCCTCTTCCGCCTTTCTTGTTGCCGCCGCCCGACGAATCGACCGCATCGGTCGTCGCCGGGTTGGCACAGCCATGTAGCAGCAGGACCACCAGTAAACATGCGAAAACGGCCCCTGTTTTCGTACGCGTCGAAGGGTTGAAAATTGCTTTCACGGTTCGTCTTAGTATACTTCGCGCGGAGAAATCTTTAGAGCAATCCCCGCGGTCTCAACGATTGGGCGTCTGACCGAGCGCTAAGGTTACTAATTTTCAGGCATTTATCGGCAAATTTTGTATGCCTTTCGGCAGGGCGCTCCGTCTGCCGCGCGGCCATCCGGCCGTGGCATACTGAAATTTCTTCGGTCGAGAATCTTGACTTGCGCCTGATTTTCGCTTTTTCCTGCTTCGCCGGTGAAAGCGTAACCGTCAGCGCTGGTGTCTTTTGTAAATGAAGAGCCGCAAACCAATCATTATCGCCATTGACGGGCCGGCCGGAGCGGGCAAGAGCACCATTGCGCGATCGCTCGCCAGGAAGCTCGGCTACACCTACATCGACACCGGCGCGATGTATCGCGCCCTGGCATTATGGGCCCTGCGCGCCGGAATCGACCCCAACGATGCGCATCGGCTGGAGCCGCTCGCCCGCGCCGCCCGCATCGAATTTTCAAACGGCTCGGTGCTGCTCAACGGCGAAGACGTGACGGCGGAGATTCGCCAGCCCGATGTGACGGCCGCCGCGTCCAAAGTGTCGACGTCCGCAGGCGTCCGCCGCGCCATGGTGGACGAGCAGCGGCGCATCGGCGCGGAAAATCCGGTGGTGATGGAGGGCCGCGACATCGGCACCGTGGTTTTTCCCGACGCGCAGGTGAAGATCTTCCTCGACGCCGATCCGCGGGTGCGCGCGCACCGCCGGGCCGCGGAAATCGGCGCCTCGACGGCCGCCGTCGCCAGGGAAATCGCCGAGCGTGATCAGCGCGACCGTTCCCGCCGGGAAGCTCCGCTGACCCAGGCGCCCGATGCCGAATATATCGACTCCAGCAAACTGAGCGCGCCGGAAGTCGAAGAAGCGATATTGAAAATTATCCGGAGAAGAATGTCGAATTGAAAGAAGAACTCAAGAACCTTCTGGTGATGAAATTCGGCGGCACCAGCATGGGCTCGGCCGAGCGCATGAAGGTCGCTGCGCGCCTGTCTGTGGAACAACACCGGCAGCGGCCGATCGCTGTGGTCGTGTCGGCGATGTCCAAGGTCACCGATCTGCTGCTCGATTCGCTGCGCAAGGCCGAAGCCGGCGATCAGGCGGATCTGGATGAAAATCTGAAAATTCTGAACGCCCGCCATTTCGAGTGTTGCCGCGAACTTCTTCCGGCCAACCGCCAGGAATCGGCGCTGGCCGGCGTGCATGCGCTGATCAGCGAATTTTCGCGCATCGCCAAAGGCGTCATGATGCTGGGCGAGCGCCCGCCGCGCTCGATCGATGAAGCCGTGGCCATCGGCGAACGTCTTTCGGCGTTTCTGCTGGCCGAGTATCTCGATTCCGAAGGCGTTCGCGCCGCCGCGGTCAACGGAGCCGACGTCATCGCCACCGACGCCGTGTTCGGCAGCGCGACTCCGTTAATGGATCAAACCCGCGAACGTGCCGCGGCCGTGGTTCGCCCGCTGCTCGCGGATCGCGTGCTGCCGATCGTCACCGGATTCAACGGCTCGACCGTCGATGGCCGGCCGACCACGCTGGGCCGCGGCGGCTCCGATTTTTCCGCATCCATTCTAGCCGCCGCGCTGGAGGCGAGCGAACTGTGGATCTGGACCGACGTGGACGGCATCATGACCGGCGATCCGCGGCTGGTTCCCGACGCGCGCGTGCTCGATGCGGTGACCTACAGCGAGGCCGCGGAACTCGCCTATAACGGGGCCAAAGTGCTGCATCCGCGAACGCTGGCGCCGTTGATTGAGCGCCAGATCCCGGTGTGGAGCAAGAACAGCTTCGCACCCGAAAAACCGGGCACGCGCATTGTTCCCAAAATCGAAAGCGCCCGCGGACCGCATGCCGTCACTTCGATGGGCGACGTGGCGCTGCTGTCGATCGAGCCGGCCAATTCGATTTTGAGCGGAACGAAGGTGATGGCGCGGGCGCTGGGCGCGCTGGCTCGCGCGAATGTCGAGGTGCTGGCGATCACCAGCTCCAGCTATCGCCAGAATTTCTGCTTTCTGGTCCGCCAGGCCGAGCTGGAACGCGTCACCGAATATCTGGAAGAAAGTTTATCGCTCGAATTCGCGCACGGATATTTGAAGCCAGTGGACGTAAATCGCAACGTCGGATTGATTGCCGTGGTGGGCGAAGGAATGCGCGGAACACCGGGACTCGCCGGTCGGATCTTCACCGCGATTTCGCGGCAAAAGATCAACATTATCGCCATCGCGCAAGGGTCGAGCGAATTGACCATCGCGATCGTGGTTCATCGCGACGGTTTGAACGCCGCGGTGAAAGCGATCCATCAGGAATGCGGGCTGAGTGGGGCAGGTCTCTGACCTGCCTTCGCGGGCCGGGGCCGCGCCACTGCTAACCTACATACTTATGTCGGACCGTTTAGAAGAACTGCGCCGCCGCCACGCCGTCGCCGAAGCCGGCGGAGGTGAAGAGCGTCGAGCACGCCAGCACAAAGAAGGAAAACTCGACGCGCGCGAACGAATCGATCTGCTGCTCGATGAAGGCACCTTCGAAGAAATGGACAAACTGGTCCGCCATCGCTGCCGCGATTTCGAGATGGAAAACCAGGTCATCGACGGCGACGGATTCATCACCGGCTACGGCCTGATCCACGGCCGTCCGGCGTACGTTTTCGCGCAGGATTTCACCGTTTTCGGCGGATCGCTGTCCGAGATGAACGCCAAAAAAATCGTCAAGCTGATGGATCTGGCGCTCAAAACCGGCACACCGGTCATCGGCCTGAACGATTCCGGAGGCGCGCGCATTCAGGAAGGGGTGGTTTCGCTCGCCGGCTATGCCGATATTTTTCTGCGCAACACGTTGGCGAGCGGCGTGGTGCCGCAAATTTCCGCGATCATGGGACCCTGCGCCGGCGGAGCCGTTTATTCGCCGGCGATCACCGATTTCGTCTTCATGGTCGACAAAACCAGCTACATGTTCGTCACCGGACCGGACGTCATCAAAACCGTCACGCACGAAGACGTGACCAAAGAAACACTGGGCGGCGCGATGACGCACAATTCCACCAGCGGCGTGGCGCATTTTTTATCGCACGACGACGCCGACTGCCTGCGCATGATCCGCGAGCTGATGTCGTATCTGCCGCAGAATAATCGCGAAGATCCGCGGCGGAAAGCGACCCGTGATCCCATCGATCGCCAGGACGCCGCGCTCGATTCGCTGGTCCCCGAAGCGTCCAATCAGCCCTACGACATCAAGGACGTGATCCGGCGGGTGATCGACGACGGAGATTTTTTCGAGGTGCAGGAGCATTGGGCGCGCAACCTGGTTATTGGATTCGCGCGCATGGACGGCCGCTCCATCGGCATCGTCGCCAATCAGCCGGCCTTTCTCGCTGGTTGCCTGGATATCGATTCCTCGACCAAAGGCGCGCGCTTCGTGCGCTTCTGCGACGCCTTCAACATCCCGATTCTGACCTTTGAAGACGTTCCCGGATTCTTGCCCGGCACGGCGCAGGAATTCGGCGGCATCATTCGGCACGGCGCGAAACTGCTGTACGCCTTCGCCGAAGCGACCGTGCCCAAAATCACGGTGATCACGCGCAAGGCCTATGGCGGAGCTTACTGCGTGATGGGATCGAAACACCTGCGCACCGACGTGAACCTGGCCTGGCCCAGCGCGGAGATCGCGGTGATGGGAGCCGACGGCGCGGTGAATATCGTGTACCGGCGCGAGCTGGCCGCGGCTGGTTCCACCGAAGCGCAGGAAGCCGTGCGGCGCACCAAAACCGAGGAGTTTCGCGAGCGCTTCGCCAATCCCTTCGTTGCCGCCGAGTACGGTTTTCTCGATGACGTGATCGAGCCGCGCCAGACGCGTCCTCGCGTGATTCGCGCGCTGCGCCTGCTCGAAACCAAAGTGGATACGGTTCCCAAGAAGAAACACGGCAATATCCCGCTGTAATTTGTTGAGAAATTCGTTCCCAATGGATCACTTAACTACGTAGGTAGCTGCGTGGGTAACAACGTGGGTAACTACTTGGATTCGTCTTCCGGATTTGTCCCCCAGGGCGCCCTTTACGGCTGGAACCCCGAGTTAGTCTGGCTCAACGCGCTTTCCGACGCCCTGATCGCGCTGGCGTTCTTTTCGATCGCGGTTTTGATGCTGTACCTTTTCCGCCGCCGCACGGACCGGCGTTTCACCGGCCTGGTTTGCCTGTTCGCTGCGTTCGTCGCCTGCTGCGGCCTGGCTCGTGGGCTGGCAGCGTGGAACGTCTGGCACTCGGCTTACTGGCTGGAAACCATCTTCAAAACGGCCACGGCGGCGATCTCGCTGGCGACCGCGGCAGTGCTGATCAAAATGGCTCCGGTGATCGTCAGAATGGCGCTGCCGGAAGAGGTGGAGCAGGCCAATGTTACGCTGCGCCGGGAAATGACCGAAACCGAGAACGCCTACCAGCAAAGAATCGAGAGCGAGAGAAGCACGCTTCGCTCCTACTTCGAGGGCGCGGTGCAGGGGATTGTGGTGGTTTCGAGAACCGGCCGTATGATCATGGTCAACCGGCGAACGGAAGAGATGTTCGGATACGCGCGGGAGGAACTGCTCGGCCAGGAGCTGGAGATGCTGCTGCCGCGGCGTTTGCGGCACACCCATGCCGGCCATCGTCACGAGTTTTTTCTGGATCCGAGCATGCGGCAGATGGGCGAGGGCCGGGATCTCGCCGGATTGCGCAAGGACGGCACCGAGTTTCCGGTGGAAATCGGCCTCAGTTTCACCGGTTCCGGCGAAAATACCGTGGCGCTGGGACTGGTGAGCGATATCACCGACCGCAAGCGCGCGGAGGACGCGCTGGCGAAAAGCCATGCGGAGCTGCGGGCGCGGGAAGCGGAGCTTCGGTCGTACCTGGAAGCGGCCGCCCAAGCGATCCTCGCCGTCGATGAGGAGGGACGGATCGTTTTGGTAAATCAGAGGACCGAAGAGATTTTCGGGTACAGCCGGGAGGAACTGCTGGGCCAGCCGCTGGAGCTCCTTCTGCCGGAACGTTACCGCGCCGCGCACGCGGGCCTGCGCTCGGATTTTCTGCGAATGCGGCGCACGCGGCGGATGGGCTCCGGCATGGAGCTGGCCGCGCGGCGCAAGGACGGCAGCGAAGTTCCCGTCGAGATCGGTCTCAGCTTTGTCGAAACCCCGCAGGGGGCGCTGTCGCTCAGCATGATTACCGATATTACGGAAAGGAAACGCGCCGCCGACGAGCTGGCGCGCCTGAATGAGCAGTTGCGTCAGTCCAACTCCGACCTGGAGCAGTTCGCCTATATCGCCTCGCATGACCTTCAGGAGCCGCTGCGCATGGTGACCAGTTATCTGAACCTGCTGGAGCTGCGCTACCGCGACAAGCTGGACACCGAGGCGGGTGAATTTATCCGCTACGCCATCGATGGGGCCGAGCGCATGAAGGGATTGATTCGCGACGTGCTGCGTTTTTCGCGGGCCGGAACGCGAGAGGTCACGCTGCGCGAAGTCGAGTCCGGGCAGGCGCTGGAGCAGGCGATGGAGAACCTTCAAGCCACCATCGAGGAACGGGGCGCGCGCATCATCGCAGGCAACCTGCCGCGGATCAGGGCCGACGCCAATATGCTCGCTCACGTTTTTCAGAACCTGATCGGCAACGGCATCAAATTCACCAAACAGGCAACGCCCGAAATCAGCATCGCGGCCGAACGGCGCGGCGCGGAGTGGGTTTTTTCCGTTGGCGACCACGGGATCGGGATCGAGCCGCGTCATCTGGACCGTATCTTCGTGATCTTTGAACGTTTGAATCCCAATGAAGAATATGCCGGAACCGGCGTGGGGCTGGCCATCTGCAAGAGAATCATCGAGCGGCATCACGGGCGAATCTGGGTGGAATCCAAGCTGGGACAGGGATCCACGTTCTATTTCTCGCTTCCCGCGGAAATCGCGGCTAGCACGCCGGAAAAATCCTCGGCGAAAGCCTGACAGGATTCTGGGACAATCAGCTACCAGTCAAGAAATTGAGGCACTAATGAACGACCCAACCGTTCACACTTCCGCCGAAGTCCTGGTGGTCGAGGACAACCCCGGCGACATCCGCCTGCTTCAGGAAGCTTTCAAGGAAGCCGGCATCAACTGCAAACTGCACATCACCCGTGACGGCGAGCAGGCCATGGCGTTCCTGAACCATGAGGGCAAGTACGCCGACAGTCCCAGGCCCTCGCTGATTCTGCTGGACCTGAACCTGCCGCGCAAAGATGGCCGGGAGGTGCTCGCCGAGATCAAACGCGAAGAAGGATTGATGCGTATCCCGGTGGTGGTTCTTTCGACCTCTACCAGCGCCGCGGATATTCAGCACGCCTATGGTTTGCACGCGAACTGTTATGTGCCCAAGCCGGCGGATCTGGCGGCGCTGATCTGCATCGGCAAGGTGATCGAAAACTTCTGGCTGAAGGCGGTCGCTTTACCGGCCGTCTAGCCCGCGGCCAGGTTCGCAAAAAATTTCCGGATCATCGTTTTCGCGGTGCCTTCAATCAACCTTTGCCCAACGGCCGCGATGGTGCCGCCCACCTGCACGTCGCCCTCGTAGGCGACGCTGGTTTCGCTTCCCGACGGCTCCAGTTTCAGAACGCCGCTGCCCTTGAGGAACCCGACCTTGCCGGCGCCTTCCACATCCAGCCGGAAACTGGACGGCGGCTGCTGTTCGCTGATCCGCACTTTGCCTGCAAATGCCCCGGAGAATGCGGCCAGTACCATCTTCATATTCATGCGGTATTCGTTCTCGCCGATCCGTTCGAGCGATTCACAGCCTGGCATCGCCCGCGCCAGCGCTTCCGGGTCCTGCATCAGCGCGTAGGATTGATCCGGCGGGAACGGCAGCGTCTCGGTGCCGGAGATTTTCAAGCGGTCCTCGCCAGCGCGGCGGTGATGGCTCGAGCCGCGTAGACCGTCGCCAGATGGCGGCGGTAATCGGCGGAGGCGTGCAGATCCGAATTCGCGTCCGCGCCTTCCGCGACCATCGCGGCGGCATGTTGAATGTCCATGGCCGAACCGGACCTTCCTTCCAGCATCTTTTCCGTCGCCGCCGCACGGTAGGCGTGATTCGAAAGACCGGTGACGCCGACTCGCGCCCGAGTGATTTTCCCGCCGGAACGCTCGATGCGCGCGGCCACGCCGACGATGGCGAATCCGCTCGCCGGCTGCAACAACTTTTGATAACTGGTTCCGGCTGAATCGACCGGGACGATCACTTCGGAAACGATTTCGCCCGGTTCGATCGCGGTGCTGAAGGCATCGACAAGAAAATCGGAGAAGGGAATCGTCCGTTGCGATTTCGCGCCGCGCAGCACGATTTTCGCTTCGAGCGCCTGAAGCGCAGCCGGATAGTCGGCGGAGGGATCGGCGTGCGCGATGCTGCCGCCGATGGTTCCCATGTTGCGCACCTGCACATCTCCGATGTGCCCCG
>Ga0335073_10000358_pt1 | contig 60064 bp, 59 predicted proteins | sample Lox_Sample_22_FD_207093 | JGI IMG/M metagenome (GOLD analysis project Ga0335073, IMG submission 207093) | Soil microbial communities from Loxahatchee National Wildlife Refuge, Florida, United States - Lox_Sample_2.2 | ecosystem: Environmental > Terrestrial > Soil > Wetlands | place: USA... | reverse complement strand
GCGATCGGCCAATTGAATGGCGCGCCGCGCCGAGCCGGCCGCGTGCTCGCGAAGACCGGCCGCCTCAGAAGGCGAGATTGGCCCCGATGCCCTCCAGCACGAACGCGTTGATGGCGGCTCGGATCGACCGCTCGCTCGCGAGTCCTGCCGGAAATATCCAGTCGCGGAACATCACGCAGGCGAGCACCGCGGCGAACGAGACCCGCACCATGAGCCGGGGATCGATCCGCGCGCCACGCTTCAGGTGCTGGCTCATGGCCTCGGCGCCGTGCTCGAAATACGCCGCCAGGCTGTTGATGCCTCCGACGCCCTGGGGCGCCCCGGCATCGTAGACCTGCGCCACCACCAAGGTCGTGAGCAGGGCCGAGTGCTCGGTGATGAAGCTCTGCAGCCTCGTGGTATAGAGCTCGGACATCTCCTTGAGACTGGAGGCGCTCCCGGCCTCGACCAGATGCCGGTCTATGAAGGCGAGGAAATGCCGGTCGAGGGGCTTGAATACCACCTCCCGGAACAGGCCGGCCTTCGAGCCGAAATAACGATACAGCTGGGCCTCGGTCACGTCCGCCTTGCGTGCGATCCTCGCGGTGGTCGCGCCGGCGAACCCCGTGCGTTTGAATTCATCGCTCGCCGCCCGCACGATTCGATCACGGATCTCCTGGGGAGCGCGCCGCACGCGTTTCGGCCTCTTTCTCATCCGCCGAGCCTATCGTAAGATAGTAGTCACTATCTAGTCTTGCCCGGAACCCGAATGCAACCCGTCGTCGTGCGGCCCGCCGCGAAGTTGAATCCAGGGCACGGACTGTTGCGCAACGACTGCTTCCAGATGGCGTATGCGACCAACGATCTCGAGCGCGCCTGTGCGGTGTTCGCCGAGCGCTTCGGCGTCGCCGACTTCCGCCGGCTCGAAGGCCAGCTGCCGGCCGGCGGCCGGATCCGCATCGAGCTGGCCTGGGCAGGGGGAACGATGTACGAGCTGTTGCGCGCCGAGGGACCCGGATCGGAGTTCTTCATGAGTCCGCTGCCCGCGACCGGCTTCGCGATCCGCCATCACCACCTCGGCTTCTTCGTCAACACCTTGTCCGACTGGGCCCTGCTCGAGGCGGAGATCGATCGGGGCGGCTTCCGCGTGTGCTCGAAGAGTCACAACATGGGGTTCCTGCGCGCCTGCATCATCGAGGTGCCGGAGCTCGGCCACTATCTCGAGTACATCCTGCCCGAGCCTGCCGGCGTGGCGTTCTTCGAGGGCGTGCCCGGCAACTGACCCGCTCCGTGGCGCGCCCCGCGGCCGGGCGCGGGTCAGCTCGCGAGCTCGCGGTCGATCGCGGCCACCAGCCGGGCATCGTCCGGCGCGACGTCCGGCGAGAAGCGCTCCACCACGTTACCCGCCCGGTCGATCAGGAACTTCTCGAAATTCCACAACACATCGCTCGGTGCACCGGGATCGATGCCATAGCCCTTGAGCTTCTCGCGCATCCCCGCGGCGCCCTGCGCCTCGGGCCGTAACGCGGTGAGCCGCCGGTACAGGGGATGCTGGGCGCTGCCCTTGACGGCGATCTTGGCGAACATGGGGAACTTCACGCCGTAGTTGGTGGTGCAGAAGCTCGCGATCTCCGCGTTGCTACCCGGCTCCTGCGCGCCGAAGTCATTCGCCGGAAAGCCCAGCACTTCGAGACCTTGTGCACGCTTCGCCTCGTACAGGGTCTCGAGCCCGCGATACTGCGGCGTGAGACCGCATTTCGAGGCGACATTGACGATCAGCAGCACCTTGCCTCGATAGGCATCGAGTTTCGCGGGGGTGCCGTCGATTCTATTGACAGCGGTATCGTAGATACTTTCGGCCATGTTCGAGCTCCTTCGCTACAACGACACTTCGACTTCTGCATAGCCATCGACCAGGACGATGCCCTCCTGGTTCGTCATCTGCAACTTGATCGCCACCAGGGGCACACCCCAGGCGGACTCGGGCTGCTTGGCCGTCACCTCTGCATCCACGAAGGTAACGTCGCCCTCGAAGGCGGGGCCGCGGAAGGACAGCTTGCTATGCCGCACCATGCCATCGTGGCCCGCCCAGTAGGCGAGATAGTCGGTCGCCCAGGCCCCCATGGTCGCGCCATAGCCGTAGGCGCGCGGTACACCGATCTCGGCGCCCTTGGCGTCGTCGATATGCCCGCGCGAGGGTCCCACGTACAGGCCGTCGCGCTTGCGCGGATCGATCCTCGCGCCCTCCTCGTCGAAACCGAAGCCCTCGACCCAGCCCGGATCCTGATTGATCCAGGGATCCTTGATGCCCGGCACACCCGCCCAGTGGAACGCGCCCCAGATATTGAAAAGGAAGGCGCGATACTCGGTCGTGAACGAGGCGATCGAGTGGGGTCCGATCGCCCGCTGCGGCAGCTTCTCGCCCACCTTGACCTGGTCGAATCGCGGCGCGACGCCGTTGCGATTCGACATGATCCAATCGTGACGAATCTTCTCCACCCGCGCGAGCGCGTCGGCTTTCCAGACGGGGCGCTTGATCTGCGCATTCTCGCTGAACAGGTTGCGCTTCTCGGCCTCGGAGGCGAGGTAGCGAATGGAGGTCGAACGCTCCTTGGCGACCAGCGTGCCCGTCTGGGTACGGTGAATCGTGTCGCCGCGCTGAAACATGGTCGGTCCGGCGAACTTGGTGTCGGTCACCTTGTAATCGTGAAACCGCCGCTCCTGGAACAGCTGGTCGCCCGGGCGCACGCGATGGCCGTAGAACCACCACTCCTCACCGCCGAACAGCAGGTGCGATCCGGGAATCCGGCCGACGCACGCGGGTTGCACGCCGTGCCCGAAATCGAGCGCCACGCAGATCGACTGCGGCGCCACGATGCCGCCGAATCTCGAGTTGCGCGCGAATTCCTGGTCCCAATGAATCGGGTTCGCATAGTCGAGTGCCATCACCCAGCGACGGATGTCGCTCGCGGCACACGGCTCCCACAGCTGGCCGCCGCCGACCCGCTGTCCGACTCGATGCTCGACGTCGCTCAGATCGAGCGTGGTGATCTCGCCGGGGTTGCTCATAGGACGTACCGCTGTCGGATGCCGTTGAAACGCTCGAGCATTTGCTGCACACGCTGCTCCTTCGACACCTTGGCCGTGTCGGGCGGCAATACCGAGGCAAGCTGCGCGCGTTTGACGAGCTGCGTCCGAAAGACGGTCTGCGCCTCGCTCAACAGATTGCGATAGGTCACGTTGCCGCGCTCGAAGCGCTGGGTATCGAGCCAGTTGTGGTAGCCCGGATCGTCGTGGCAGAGGATCAGGCGGATCTTCCCGTCGCGGTCGATCTTGGTGCGGCTCGGCGTGTAGCTCACCGGGCGGTACAGGTAGTCCATGCTGCTGAAGAACGCGCCCATGTTGGTCACCATCCACAGACCGTCATGACTCGAGAACTCGATGATGAGGGCCTCCTCGGGCGCGAGCTGCCAGCACAGGTTGGCGACCGCGCGGCCGCGCCGGCGGTCCGAGGCCGCATCGCCCTTCGGCTCCGGCGGAAAATGGTTGACGTTGACGGCGTCGACCGCACCGCCGCTGTAGCGATACGGATGATCGGGCCAGTCGCTCATCACACCCGTCAGGAAACGGCCGGCCCAGTCCATGGCCTCGATCATCACCTCGGGCGTCGGCAACGGTTTCGGTTCCGCCATGCCGACCCGCTCGATGCGGAGGCGGGCGGGTTGCTCGCTCCAGCGGTCGAAACCCTGCCGCAGAAAGAGCTTGCGGGATCCCGGCGTGGTGGGCAACCAGTTCGGAGCGCGCTTGGGGCCGCCGATATAGAGCTCGAAACTCCCGTCCCATGCACTCTCGAGCTGATGCCCGAACAGATTGGCCTCGGGGATATCGCCGAACGGATCGTGCAGGCTGGGCCACTCCGTGCCCGGCTGCTTCTCGGGCCGCGGACCCTGCACGGTGAAGTTCAAAAACCTTGCCGAGCCGCGATTGCCCGTTATCCTGTAGACCGAGGCGCCGTCGATCCATGCCTGCTGATAGACGAAATCCGCGCAATCGCCGCCCAGCTTGCAGAACGGCGTGACGAAGGCGTGCACCACTGGATAGCGCGTGTCCTTCGTCTCGAGACCCAGATCGAACGCCTGCCCCAAGTTCTGGGTCAAGAAGCGGAACGCATCGGCACGGTGCAGCGGCGTCGGCGGATTGTAATCCTTGAAGGCGCGCTCGCCCGCGGCCTCGAGCCGCTCGCAGAACGTGCGCCACGCGCTGCGCAGGGCTTCATCGTCGCGACAATCTCCAAAGGCCATTGACTGATTCCTCGCTTGAGCCGGGGTTCGAGCGCGCTCAGGCTCCGAGCGACTCGAGCATCTCGCCCACGTTCCTCGCCGCCCTGCGAACCGCGGCCAGGCGCCCTTCTCGATCGATCCGTGGGCCGATCAGCTCGAGATCGAAGACCCCTCGGTAGCCCGCCTGCAGAATCCATTCGATCATACGCTTGACCGGTATCGCGCCATCCCCGGGCACGGCGCGCGCGGGCAAGGAGCGGTCGCCATAGACGTAATCGCAAACCTGCACCACGTGACAGCGTGGCATGGCGCGCTCGATCGACGCCTCGAGCCCCGCCTCGGTCCAGCAACCGAAGAACTCGAGACACACGCCGATGTCGGCGAACTCGGCGAGGGTGATCGCATCGCGCAGCGTGTGCGTGAGGTTCACATCGGCATAGAGCGCGGAAGCATTCTCCACCACGAGCGCGATTCCCGCGGCCCTCGCCGGCGCGATGCAGGGCGCGATGATCGCGCGGAACGCCTCGGCGGCCCGTTCCCACGTGAGCGCTCCATGGCCCCCGGTGATGAGCTGAATGGAGCGCGCCCCGAGGGTGCGTGCGTCATCGATCGCGCGGCTCAGGGAATCGCGCGCCGCCGGCCACGACTCGGGGCCCGCGTCCAGATGCTTGCCCGGCAGGAGTTGATGCACGATGAGCTCGATCCGGCAGCCCGAGCTGCGCATCGCCTGTTGCACGGCCGGCACACCCGCCTCGACGACCTGGTTGCTCACCAGCGTGACGCGCCGCGCGCCGAGCTCGCTGAAGCAGCCGCAAAGCTCCGGGAGACCGGCGCCGGGAAAGCAGATGGAATGGACGGACAGCCTGTCGTGCATGCTCAACTCCGGCGCTCGATCTCGAGGCCGAAATGTCGCCGGTACGGCTCGAACTCCGCATGCAGGGCCTCGATATCGACGCCGATCACGTCGGTGGAGTAGCGGAATTTGCCGTAGCGATCCGCCTTGTTGCTCGTGAGATAGTCACGCAGCGCCCGTTCGGTGTCCGCGCCGAAGGCGACGCCGTACTTGAGATAGAAGCCGCGAATGGTGCCGACCGGATCGGCGATGAAATCGGGATAGCGCACGTGATGGATGCGCGGGTCGCCGATCAACGGATTGGCGAGCGTCTCCTTGAATCCCGCGCGGCAGGCGGTCAGGTGGATGCGCGCCTGCTCCTTCCAGTCCACCCGCCCGGTGAGGCCTTCGACCAGCTCACCCGTGAGCACGATGCGCGAGGCAATCGCCTGCACCGGATCGCGGTGCACCCAGATGATGCCGGCATCGGGATAGGTCTCGAACAGCGCCGCGAGCCGCGGCCCATGAAAGCCCTTGAGCACCCAGTACTTCTTCGGCCGGGCGAACTGGCATTGCTGCAGCATCATCTTGTGGATACGGTACTGGGAGCGTGCATCGGTGGGCAGGCCGCCGATGTTCATGCCCATCGGTACTCGCCACCACGCCGTCGGCGTCATCACGCGGAAATCGAATGCCCAGGTACGCTCGCACTCCGGGAGTCCCTCGCTCAACATGTCGTTGTAGGGATGGCTGATCAACCACTTCGGCAACCGCTGCAAGATATCGCGCCAATCGGCGTCCGCGCGGGCGCGGCGCGGATCGTCGGGGGCGGCGAGGCCGGGGGGCGGCGAGGGATACATCACCTCCCAGAAGCGCAGCGCCCGTGCGTGCGGGTCGACCGCCAGAAGCGCGTGCAGCAGCGTCGTTCCGGAGCGCGGCTCGCCGGTCGCGAACAGCGGTCTCTCGATCTTCTCCTCGCCGATGGGATAGCGCCGCCGATCCTCGAAGAACTCGAGCCGCGAGGTGAGCAGCCAGCGGCATACCGCGGCGGCCGCGCGCTGACCCGCCTCGTCCATGTGGCAGCCGCGAAGAAACGACACCGCCTGACCGAAGCGCTCCGGCAGGGTGTCGTCGCCGAAATCCTTGAGGCCGGTCTCGCGCTGCGCCTGGTCGAGAAGCGCAGCGGCATTCAAGATATCCGCGCTCATGCGACCAGGCGCATCAGTTCGTCCTCCGCCTCCAAGACCTTGCGCGCCGAGCCCGCGGCGAACTCGAGCCCGGCCATGCCGCCGTAGTCGAGGATCTTCGGCACGCGCAGCCCGGCATCGACGTAACCTTTGAGAATCCGCGCCACCTGCTTCGGCGTACCATGGGGCACGATCGCGAGCAGCGATTCGGTTCGGACCTTCTTCAGCATCGCCACGATGCGCTCGCGCGGCAGCGTCTCGGGGTTGATGTCCTGGTAGCCGCCCCAGTCATCGCCGAGCGGATGCTCGAAGCCGCGCTGGCGCATGAGCCAGCCCGGAATCTGCAGCACGTAGGCCTTGATCAATGGAGCCTCGAGGATCCGGGCGAGCTCGGCGTCGTCGTCCGCGATGAAGCAGGTCCAGATGAACGCAGGCACGATGGCGAGCGGATCACGTCCGGCTTGCTGCGCGGAATCCCGAACCTGCTTGAGCTTCGCCGCGTAGTCCTCCGGCGAATAGGAGCCGGTCGGCCACCAGCCATCGCACAGGCGGCCGATGATGGCGAGCGCACGCGGACCTGCGCCGCCCGCCCAGATGGGCGGCACGCGCCCCTGGTACGCCTCGGTGTCGAGACGCGCGTGGCGCAGCGTGTAGAACTGCCCCGAGAAATCCACCGGGCCCTTGCTCTCCCACAGCAGACGGATGACCCGTAGGGCTTCCTCGAAGCGCGACACGGGCTTCGAGAAATCGAATCCGTAGGGCACGGTGTTCTCGGTCTCCCCGCTTCCCAGGCCGAGGATGAAGCGTCCGCGCGACAGGTGGCTGATGGTGAGGGCGGTCTGCGCGAGGAGCGAGGGGTGCCGGCGCACGGTGTCGACCACGCTGGTCGCGAGCGGCACGTGCTTGGTGAGCACGGCGGCCGCGGCCGCGACCGCCAGCGCGTCCAGGTGCCGGTGCGGCGAGGGTGAAACGGTCGCGAGATCGGTGAACTCAGGGGTCCAGATCGAGTCGGGCCAGAAGCTCACCATGTGATCCGGCAGCCACATCGAGTGATAGCGGCCACTATCCAGCGCGCCGAGCTTGGAGAGATCGAGTGGAAGCGTGGTGCGCAGAAAGGCCGCCGGCTGAACCTTCATTCACTGCCCCTTGCCGTTTGAGCTCGGCGGCCAGTGTAGCGCCTGGACCGCTAATGATCGACAGCGTTGACGGATAACGTCCCCGTACTTATGATCCATTGTGTCTCACTGTAGACCGCGAGGGGTCAGGGCGCGCCGAGCACGAACTCGTGCCGCGCGCTCAGGAAATCGTCCGGGTGGATCGCAAAGCCTCCCGCGACGCAGCCCGCGCGCGTGATCCGCACGCCTCTGCGCTCGAAGAATGCTTGCGCCGCCGCGGGTTCGCCCAGGCGCCAAACCAGCGAGTGGATGCCGGAGGTGGGCGGCTCGAGGAACGCGCCGAGCGGCCCGCTGGTAGCCTCATCGGGCTCGATGAAAGCGACGCGAGCCTCCGCCAGCCGCACGAGCGCGCGGCGTGCCGGCTGCGGCGCATCAATGCGCTCATCCGCCAGCAGCTCGCCGTCGAGGATCCGGGTGAAAAAGAAAAGCGCGCGCTCGAGATCGGGCGTGACGCAGGCGATGTGGTCGAGGCTCACCACGCTGCTCGGGTGGCGGCCGGCCCACTCGGGCCGCCAGCCGGGGCGCTCGCAGGGATCATTCGGCATCGGCCGATCGCATACCTCGAGCAGCACCCCGCCGGTCGATTCCTGCCGCACGTAGAAGAAGAATCCGTACTCGGCCGAAAGCCTGCAGCCAGCCTCCTTGAGCCTGGCCGCGGCCGCGGGCCCGTCGTCGACCTTGATCTCGAAGGAATGAAAGCCCGGACCGTAGCGATGCAGATAGCGGGCGAAGTGCTTGTCGAGGCGCGCCGGATCCCGCGGCGCCATCGGCTCGATCATGTGATCGGCCACATAGAGAAGCGCCATGTCGCGATCCTCGGCCTCGAAGTAGCCTTCCGCAAAGATCATGCCGCCCAGCATGTCGAGATAGCGGGCGCGGCAGGCGGCGATGTCCGCCACCGCGTGGATCGTGTGGATCAGCCGGCGCACCGGCACGCGCGCTTCCGTCATTGCTGCACCTCGTCGAAATTCATATAGTCGTTGGCCAATGAGTTTCGCAGATCGCTACGGTCCGTGGGCGGTCATCGCCGGCGCCTCCGAGGGTACGGGGCGCGCCTTCGCGCGCAAGCTGGCCGCAAGCGGCGTGTCCAGCATCCTGCTCGCGCGCCGCGCCGGGCCGCTCGAGTCGCTGGCCGCAGAGATTCGCGTGGAAACCGGCGTCGAGTGTCTCGGCCAGACGGTGGATCTCGCGGCGCCCCATGCCCTCGAGCGCATCCAGGGCGCGGTCGGCGAGCGCGAGGTGCTGCGCGAACTCACGGATCGGCAGGGGATCGTCGAGCTCATCTACCGTCATTGCCGCGCGTGAGCGACCTCTCCTGTGAGGTGCTCGGCGGCAAGACGTTCGGGAGGCAAGGAATCATGTTCGGCATGCGCTTCGACCTGCGAGCCCCGGGAATGACGCCAACCGAGATCGCACGGCAATATCGCGCGGCGATCGACATGGCACGCTGGGCCGACGAGAAGGGCGCGCTCAACATCGGCCTGTCGGAGCACCACTGCTCGGAGGATGGGTATCTCCCCTCCCCGCTCATCCTGGCCTCGGCCATGGCGGCTGTGACCCGCAACGTCCCGTTGATCGTCGCCGCGGCGCTCCTGCCGATGTACGACCCGGTGCGGCTCGCCGAGGAGATGGTGGTGCTCGACCACATCAGCGGCGGACGCGTGAGCTACGTCCTCGGCATCGGCTATCGGCCGGTGGAGTACCAGCTTTACGATCTCGACTATGCGCAGCGTGGCGCGATCGCCGATCGCAAGCTCGAGAAGCTGCTCGAGGTGCTGCGTCGGGCCGGCGAGGCGATGCTCATGCCTCGCATCACTCCCAGCCCCTTCACCGCGGGGCGTCCGCGAATCATGTGGGGTGGCGCGACCAAGGCTGCCGCGCGGCGCGCGGGCCGTCATGGCCTCGCGTTCTTCGCGCAGACCAACACGCCCGGGCTCGCCGAGACCTACGCCGCGGCCGCCCGCGAGGCCGGCTTCGAGCCGGGTCAATGCCTGCTGCCCTCGCCCGAGATGCCGAGCATCGTGTTCGTGCACGAGGATCCCGACATCGGGTGGCGCGAGGTCGGTCCGTACCTGCTCGCCGACGCCGTTGCCTATGCCGAATGGAACAAGGACGCGCAACGCCCGACCGTCAGCCTCTCGAAGGGGCGGACGATCGAGGAGCTGCGCGCTGAGCGGGGCGCTCACCGCGTCGTCGACATCGCGGGCGCGCTCGAGCTGGTGAAGCGCTGGGGCCGCCTGCCGCTGCACCCGCTGTGCGGCGGCTGTCCGCCGGATCTCGCTTGGAGCTATCTGCGCCGCGTGGGCGACCAAGTGCTGCCGGCGCTGGCACACCCGGGCGCCGGCCCCGGGCGGCTAGGGTGAGTAGATGCTCGTCGCATCGCCGCTCGACTCGGGCGTGTCCTCGCGCCAGCGCACCGAACCGAACGGGCGCTCGAGACAACGGCGCAGACGCGTGCCGGACGGCGCGGTGTTGAACTCATCCGCGGCGGCCTGCAACGCGCGGTCGGCGTGGGTGAAGCGGCTGCGCAGGCGCCGGTAGTCGAGCCACGTGGACAGATGGAAGCGCTCGGTCCACAGCTCGGGATCGCCGAGATCACGTGCCAGCGACCACTGAAAAGCTCCGTTGCGCAGCCGCGCCCGCTCCAGCTTCAGCATCACGGCGTAGAACTCGCGTGCCCTGTCCGGATCCACCCGATAGTCGATCTCGATCACGATCGGACCGCTGCGCGAGGTGATGGCGAGCGCCACTTCCGGCTCCGTATCGAGCTCGATCATCTCGACGTCCGCCGGCGACATGCGCCGCATCGGCATGAAAAGCCCGAGAAGCGGGGTCAGCAACAGCGCCACGCCGGAGGCGATGTAGGCGCGCTCGATGCCATAGTCCGCCGCCGCGCGTCCCCACAACCACGCGCCGACGGCGATGCCGCCGGTGATCGATGCCTGAAATCCGGCGACCGCGCGCGCGGTGACCCAGCGCGGCACCGAAAGTTGCACGCTCACGTTGAGCAGCGCGATGCTCAGCATGTTGGCGGCGCCCGCGACCGCCATGGCCGCGGCCGTCAGCGCGAGGGAGCGGCTCGCGCCGACGATGAGCAGCATGCTCCCGGTCGCCGCCGCGCATAACCGGAACGCCTGCTCGGCGGTGAGCCGCTCGCGCGCCCGTGACATGAGCAGCGCTCCGCCCACCGCACCGACCCCGGAGCAGGCGAGCAACAGGCCGTAAGTGCTGGCGTTGCCCTTCAACAGATCGCGAGCCACCAGCGGCACCAGCGCCGATGAGGCCGCGCCCGCCAGCCCGAACGCGAATGCACGCGCCATCGCGGCGCGCACCGGGAAGGAATGCCGCGCATAGCGCGCGCCCGAGAGGATGGCGCGATCGAGGCGCTCCGGCGGCAATCGCGGCGCGACGTGCTTGCGCCGCCACAGAACGAAGGCCGCGAGCAGCGGCAGGTAGGCCAGCGCATTGGTGACGAATGCGCCTGGAGCGCCGAGCGCCAGCACGATGATGCCGCCCACGGCGGGACCGAAGCTGCGCGCCACGTTGTAGCTGATCGATCCGAGCGCGACGGCCGCGGGGAGCTGTTCGGCCGTCACCTGCTCGCCGATGGAGGCGCTCCAGGCGGGGTTGTAGAGTGCCACGCCCGCGCCGATGAGCGAGCAGAACATCAGCAGGACCCACGGAGTCGTATGACCCGTGAACGCCAGCGTGGTGAGCGTCGCGGAGCTCAAGGATGCAAAGCTCAATCCGGCGATCGCGATCTTGCGCCGATCGCACATGTCGGCGATCGCGCCCGCCGGCACCGACACCAGCATCAACGGCAGCATCAGCGCGCTCTGCACCAGGGCAACCATGCTGGGCGAGGTCGTGAGCCGCGTCATCTCCCACGCGGCGCCCACGCCCAGGATCAGCTGTCCGAAGTTGGACAGCACGCTCGCCGACCAGATCCTGCGGTAGGTGCGCTGGCGCAGGGGCTCGAGCGCCGCCCATCCGCGCCTTGTCCCGGCCTGCGCGTTCACGCGTCAGCCGAGCTTCGCGATGATCTCGGCACCGTAGCGCTCCGCGTTGTCACACCACTCGGCGCGGCTCCGTCCATCGATGGTCGCACCGACGGTGTCGATGCCGAGCTCGCGCATCTTGCCGATCTTGTCGATGAGCGCCGCGGCATGCCAGGGCTCGTTCGGCCGATTCACCGCGCCGAGCACGATCTGCGGCGGCCGCTCGCGCCCGATCTTCTCGCAATGCTCGCGCAGATAGGCGATGCCCGCAGTCAGATCCATCTCGTCGGCCATGGAAGCGGTACGCGTCGTGGTCGAAACGGCGGAAGAGGTGATGAACGGATTCCAGCCATCGCCGAGCTCCGCGGCCCGCCGGATCGCGCGCTTGGAGTTGCCGCCGATCAACAGCGGCGGATGCGGCTTCTGCAGCGGGCGCGGCAGGATGCGGTTTCCGAGCGCCTGATATCCCGTGCCCTGAAAGGTGAACTCGTCGGCGCCCCACGCCGCCTTCATGGCCCGGATGTATTCGTCCATGATGTCGTTGCGGCGCTCGAAATCGACGCCGAGCGCCCGGTACTCGCCCTTCAGATAGCCGGCGCCGAGGCCGAGGGTCACCCGTCCAGCCGACAGGAAATCGAGGGTGGCGACGCTGCGCGCGGTGATGAACGGATGGCGGTAGGGCAACACCAGGATGCCGGTCTGGAGCCTGAGCGTGCGAGTCGCCGCCGCCACGAAGGTCAAGATGACGAACGGATCCTGGGCGTGATGACCGCCCGCATCCAGCCAGCGTCCGGTGGGGACCGGATGATCGGTATCGCAGCCCGCGTTGAACCCGGCGCGCTCGACGGTCCTCGACACCTCCGCGATCGCCTCGGCGCTCAAGAACTCGTCCGGCTGCTGGATACGGTCGAACGGCAGCGATACATTGACCTTCATGCGCGGCCTGCGCCCGTTCGACCGCGCCCGCTCATTCGACCAGCACCCACTTGCCGTGGCCGGCGCGGCTGCGCACCCAGCCGCCGGAACCCGAAGTTCCGCCGTCGACCGGCAAAACGATGCCGGTGACATAGCTCGCCATCTGCGAGGCGAGAAACACGGCCGCGCTGCCGCACTCGACATCGATGCCGGGACGCCCGAGCGGAATCCGGCGCGCGTTCGCATCCTTCTGCTCGGCGCTGAATGCGTTCCAGGTCGCGGGATCGACCGCTCCCTGGTGGTTTCCGTGCAATCCCGGCGTGTCGGTCAAATCGGGCGCGATGGCATTGACGCGAATGCGATGCTCGGCGAGCTCGACCGCCCAGGTGCGCGTCAAGCTGTTGAGCCCCGCCTTGCAGGCCGCGTATACCGCATAGCTCGGCGCGGCGCGCGAGCCCTCGATGCTGGTCACATTGATGATCGAGCCGCCGCGGCCGCCCTTGATCATCACCGGAACAGCCGCGGAGGTGGCGGCCAGCACGCTCACCAGATTGAGCTCGATGTGACGGCGCCAGGAGCGCTCCGACTGCTCGATGAAGGCACGCGGCGCGACCCCACCCGCATTGTTGACCAGGATGTCGATGCGTCCGAGCCCGCTCGCGGCGCGTTCGACGAGCGCCCGAACCTGGGCGCCGTCCATCACGTCGGTCGGCACCGCGAGCGCCTCACGCCCGAGCTCGCGCACCCGCGCCGCCGTCTCCTCGCAGCGCTCGGGCACGATGTCGCCGATGACGACATGCGCGCCGACCGAGGCGAAGGCAAGCGCGATCGCCCTGCCGATCCCTCCGCCGCCGCCCGTGACGACGGCCACCTGGTCGGTCAGTAGTACGTCAGTCGTGTCCAAGCAGTGCCTCCCGGCGCACCGCCGCGCAAGCTCATCGCGGCGCCTTTGCCTCGAGTGTGCGTCGGATCGCCGCTTCGATCGCCGTGGGCTTGTACAGATACTCCTGCTCGAGCACTTTCGCGAACGGCACCGTGACATCGCGCGAGGCGACCCTGAGTACCGGGGCCGCGAGCTGGCCGTAAAGATGCTCCTGGATGCGGGCAGCCACTTCGGCTCCGACGCCGAAGCTGCGCGGAGCCTCGTGAACCACCACGGCCCGGCGCGTCTTGGCCACCGATTTCAAGATGCCGTCGGTGTCGAGCGGCGAGACGGTGCGCAGATCGACCACCTCGACCTTGATGCCTTCCTGGGCCAATCGCTCCGCGATGACGAGCGAGTCGCGCAGCGGCCGCCCGTAACCGATCACCGATACATCGCTCCCGCTCCTCGCCACGTGGGCCTTGCCGAGCGGCAAACGGTGGCCCGGCGGCGGTGCCGGCCCGGTCGCGGCGCGCGTCAAGGAATCCTCGATGAACAGGCACGGGTCGTCATCGAAGATGCAGGAGCTCAACAGGCCCTTGGCGTCGGCCGGCGTCGAGGGCACCACCACCTTGATACCGGCCGTGTGCGCGAACCAGGCTTCCAGCATGTCCGAATGCTGTCCGGCAGTGCCGGCGCCGGCGCCCGTGCGGGTGCGAATGGTGATGGGCACGCTGGTCTGCCCGCCCGACATGAAGCGCAGCTTAGCCGCATGGTTGACGATCTGGTCCATGGCGACGGTGACGAAATTCATGAGCATGATCTCCGCGACCGGCCGCATACCGGCAAGCGCCGCGCCCACGGCGGCGCCCACGATGGCCTGCTCGGAGATGGGTGTCGTGCGCACGCGATGCGCGCCGTACTTGGTCGACAGACCCTTGGTCACCTTGAAGACGCCTCCGCCCTCCTTGTCGCCGATATCCTCGCCCAGCAGCAAGACGTTCGGATCGCTTTCCAGGGCCTCGTCGAGCGCGAGGCGATAGGCGTCGGTGAAACTGAGGGTGGCTTGCGCAGCGGCGGTATTCATGCGGGCGCTCCAGTCGCGTAGATGTCGCGCTCGATCTCGGAGGGGTCGGGCGGGCTCGAGTCCTGCGCGAACTGGATGGCGCCATCGATCTCGGCATTGATGCCGCGCGCCATGGCCTCGAGGCCGGCCTCGCTCGCCGCCCCGGTCTCGAGCACCAGCGCCTTGCACGCGGGCATCGGATCGCGCGCCAGCGCCGCCGCGTACTCTTCCTTCGGGATGTAGGCGCCCGGATCGCCGAAGTAGTGGCCCATGAAGCGGAAGGTCACGGCTTCGAGCAGCGTCGGGCCGCCGCCCGAGCGAGCGCGCTCCACCGCCTCGCGCGATGCCAGGCACATGGCGCGCGCATCGTTGCCATCCACGGTCACGCCGCGCATGCCGTAAGAGGCCGCGCGCTCCGCGACGTGCGCGACGGTGGTTCCGTCCTCATAGCGCGTGCACTCGGCAAAGCGGTTGTTCTGACAGAGGAAAACCACCGGAAGCTTCCACAAGGAAGCCATGTTGAGGGCCTCGTGAAAGGCGCCGATGTTGGAGGCGCCGTCGCCGAAGTTGCAGAGCGTCACGCGTCCATCCTGCTTGAGCTGCGAGGCGAGCGCGAGGCCGTTGGCAATGGGCAAGCCGCTGCCCACCACGCCGGTCGTGACCATGATGCCGGCCGCGGGATAGGTGATGTGCATCGCACCGCCCTTGCCCTTGCAGGCGCCGGACGCCTTGCCCGCGTACTCCGCCACCAGGAGCTTCAAGGGCATGCCCTTCGCCAGCTGATCATGCACCCCGCGATAGGTCGTGACCAGATAATCGGTCGGCGTCAAGTTGACGCCCATCGCAGCCGCGAGGATCTCCTGGCCGCGCGGGGAGTAATAGACCGCGGCCATGCGTCCGGTCGAGATGAGCGAGCGCATGCGCTCGTCGAACAGTTGAATGAGCAGCGCGCTGCGGTAAATCTCCAAGAGCGTCCGAGGACTCACCCCTTGCGTCGTGCTCATTCGTGCTCCTCCGCCCTGATCGCGCCGCGAGTGCCGCGATCTTCAGCCAACGAGTGGATTTGTGCAAACCTCGGCAGCGGGTCCGAACCCGGCGCTCGCAATCGCTCATCCGGCCTCGCAATTGCTTAGCAAGCTTAGTATTATAGCAGCTCGCGGCCGCGGGGGGAGTCCCTGATCCGAACGATCGCGATATCATGGCCGTCGAGCCCACGCGGACAGCTCGACCGAGGTGCGTATGGCGCTGGTGATGAAAGGGGTTCGAGTACTCGAGGTCGCCCAGTTCACCTTCGTTCCGGCCGCCGGAGCGATCCTCGCCGACTGGGGCGCCGATGTCATCAAGATCGAGCACCCGGTGCGCGGCGACGCGCAACGAGGCTTCATCAACCTCGGCGGGATGAAGCTCGACCCGATGCGCAACACGCTGATGGAGCATCCGAATCGCGGCAAGCGCAGCGTCGGGCTCGATTTCTCGACCCCGGCGGGCATCGAGCTGCTGTACGAGATCGCCAGGACCGCGGATGTCTTCCTCACCAACTATTTGCCGTCGCAGCGCCAGAAGCTCAAGTTCGATCTCGAGCACATCCGTGCCGCCAATCCGCGGATCGTCTATGCGCGCGGCAGCGCCTATGGCGACAAGGGTCCCGAGCGCGACGTCGGCGGCTTCGACGGCACGGCGTTCTGGTCGCGCAGCGGCGTCGGCTATTCCATGTCGCCGAAGGAGCTCGACGGGCCTCTGACACAGGGCATCGCAGCGTTCGGCGACTCGATCGGCGGCATGAACATCGCCGGCGGCATCGCCGCCGCCCTGTTTCATCGCGAGCGCACCGGTGAAGCGCTCGAGCTCGACGTGTCGCTGCTCTCCACCGCGTGGTGGGCCGCAGGAACCGCGGTCGATCAGTTCATCGAGAGCGGCACGGTGATCCGCAATCCGCTGCCCACCTCGGGCGGCACGCCCACCAACCCCTTCTCGGGCAACTACCGCACCTCCGACGGAGGCACGATCAATCTCTGCATCCTGACCCCGGGCCCGCACATCCGCGACACCTTCGAGCACCTCGGCATTCCCGAGGCAGCCGATGATCCGCGCTTTCGCGACGCCCATTCGCTGATCCAGAACTCCAAGGCCGCGAGCGAGCTCATGGTACGGGCCTTCGCCAAGCAGCCCTTCGCCTACTGGCGCCAGCACTTGAAGACTCTCAAGGGCCAGTGGGCGCCGGTGCAGAGCCTGCTGGATCTTGCGAGCGATGAACAGGCGCTCGCCAACGACATGCTGTTCGAGGTGGAGGCGGCCGACGGCGGCCGGCCCCTCAAGCTGGTGCGCGGCCCGGTGCAGTTCAATCACGAGCCCGTCGCGACCGGCCGCGCACCGCAAGCCTCGGAGCACACCGAGTCGTTTCTCATGGAGATGGGACTTGCCTGGGAGCGCATCGAGGAGCTGAAGGCGAGCGGGGCCATTGCATGAAGCCGGGAACGAAGCTGAAGAGCGCGGTGTGCGACACCGAAGTGATGGTGATTCGCGGCGCCGATCTGGTGGTGGAATGCGGTGGTGAGCCCATGGCGGAGCAAGCGTCCGCCGAGCGCCGGCCGGTCGATCCCAGATTCGCGCAGGGCACGCGCATCGGCAAGCGCTACGTGGATTCGGCCGGCAAGATCGAGCTCCTCTGCGTCAAGGGCGGCCGGGGATCGCTGGCGATCGACGGCGTTCTCTTGCAGATCAAGGACGCGAAGCCCCTGCCCTCCTCCGACTAGGCCCCCGTGAATATCTCGCTGCTGCTCGAGATGGCGGCCGAGGCCGAGCCCGAGCGCATCGCTCTGGTGTGCGAGGGGCGCCGCTGGTCCTATCTCGCGCTCAGTCAGGCGGCGCAAGCAGCCGCCGCGATGCTGGCCGCCTCTGAGTGCTCCCATCTCGCACTGCTCGATGAGAGCAGTGAGGCGGCGCCGATTGCGCTCTTCGGCGCCGCGCTCGCCGCAGTACCCTATGTACCCCTCAACTATCGCCTACCGGACCCGGACCTCGCGGCGCTCCTCGCCCGCATTGCGCCGGCCTTCATCGTCGGCGACGCGGCGCGGATCGGGCGTCTGAGCGCCGCCGGTACGGGTCACCGCACGATCGGGCGGGGGGCGTTCGTGGCCGAGGCGAGCCAGAGCCGTGCCGTCGCGCGCACGGGCGAGCCGCCGGACGGCATCGCCGTGCAACTATTCACCAGTGGAACCACCGCGGCGCCGAAGGCCGCGCTGCTGCGTCATGCAAATTTGCTCTCGTACATACTCGGTACGGTTGAATTCGGCTCGGCCTCGCTCGAGGAGGCGGCGCTGGTGAGCGTGCCGCCGTACCACATCGCCGGCATCGCGGCGCTGTTGAGCTCGATCTATGCCATGCGGCGCATCCTCTTGCTGCCCGCCTTCGATGCCGAGGAGTGGCTGAGCCTTGCCGCCGCCGAACATGCGACGCACGCGTTTCTGGTGCCGACCATGCTCAAGCGCATCATCGCGCGCCGCGATGCCGGTGACTCGGCGGATCTGTCCGCGCTCAAAGCCATCGCCTACGGCGGCGGCCGCATGCCGGCCGAGCTGATCGAACGGGCGCTCGTGCTCTTTCCGCGGGTGGAGTTCACCAATGCCTATGGCCTCACCGAGACCAGCTCGACCGTGGCCTTGCTCGGCCCGCAGGATCACCGCACCGCGCACGGCTCGAGCGATCCCGCGGTGCGCGCACGCCTCGGTTCGGTCGGCCGTCCGCTGCCGACGGTCGAGCTCGAGATACGCGACGAGCAAGGGCGCAGGTTGCCGCCCGGAGAGCGCGGCGAAATCCACGTGCGCGGAGAGCAGGTGTCGGGCGAGTATCGCGAGCGCAGCGCACTCGATGCCGAGGGCTGGTTTGCCACGCGCGACGCCGGCTGGCTCGATGCGGAGGGTTATCTATTCCTGGCGGGACGCGCCGACGATGTCATCGTGCGCGGCGGGGAGAACATCTCGCCCGGGGAGATCGAGGATGTGTTGCTGTCGCACCCGGCCATCGCGGACGCGGCGGCCGTCGCGGTGCCTTCGCTGGAATGGGGGGAAGCGGTCGGCATCGCGATCGTCGCGAGGAGCGGCCAGAACGCGCCCAGCGAAGAGGAGTTGCGCACGCTGATTCGAAATCGCCTGCGCTCCTCGCGCGTTCCGGAGCGAATTGCGGTGCTGGGCGCCCTGCCCTACAACGAGATGGGCAAGCTTTTGCGGCGCGAGATTCGCAAGCTGTTCAGCGGCTAGTTTTCAGCGCTCGCTTTTCAGCGGCTGACGCCCGCGCCGGGCGCTCGAGCGGCCTCGAGCGCCTGACGGGCTCCGGCGCGGATGTAGGCATGGATCTGGCGAACCTGTTCAGGCCCGAGCATCGAGTACTTCGGCATACCCTTCGTGAGCAAGGTCCCGTCGTGCACCACGCTCCAGATCCCTGGCTCGCTCAACGCGACGGGAGATTCGCGCAGGTCCGGGCCCGGTGAGCCGGGCGAGCGCAGATTGAGACCATGGCATACCGAGCAGGCCTGATTGAAGATGGCCTGCCCGGCCATGACATCTGCTGCGTTGAGCTTGAGGCTCGGATCGTCGAGCGGCTTCAGCGAATAGTCGCGCGGCGCGGTCGGCGGGAGCTGGGCCTTGCCGTCGAGCGCGAAGGTCAGGAGCCGCCGCGGCTGTGCAGCATACTTCCAGCCGTTCGGCATGAGCTCGCTCCAGATTGCGGTCGCCCCGCCGTAGCCCACCAGGATCGAGACGTACTGCCGGCTGTTCACCTCGTAGCTCATGGGAGCGCCGATGATTCCGAGCCCGGCGTTGAATTGCCACAGGCGCGTACCGGTCGCGGCGTCGAACGCGCTGAACGAGCCGTCGCCGGCGCCCTCAAACACCAGACCGCCGCCGGTCGAGAGCGTGCCGCCGTTCCAGAGCGTCGGAAGCAGCACGCGCCAGCGTGCCTTCTGCGCCACCGGATCCCAGGCAATCAGCGCCCCTTTTCCATCGAGCGGATCGCTCACCACTCCCGACATGCTCAGGTCGCCGACGGCGAACAGCCCGGGTTGCGGCTTGCCCTTATGCAGATGGACGCCCACCTGCATGTAGGGCAAATAGACGAGACCGCTCTTCGGGCTGAACGACATGCTCTGCCAGCTGTGCGCGCCGGTCGGGCTCGGCCACACGATGGCATCGCCGCTTTCGTAGCGGGCACCTTTGACCTCGACCGGCCGGCCCGTGGCGCTGTCGATCCGCTCCGCCCAGGTCACCTTGCCGAGCTTCTCGGCCGAGATGAGCTTGCCGGTCACGCGGTCGATCACGTAGAAAAATCCATTCTTCGGCGCCTGCATCAGCACCTTGCGCCGCCTGCCGCCGATCACGAGCTCGGCGAGCGCCATTTGCTGAGTCGTGTCGAAATCCCAGGCGTCGCGTGGATTGATCTGGTAGTGCCACCGGTATCGACCGGTGTCTGCGTCGAGCGCGACGATCGAAGCGGTGTACAGGTTGTCTCCGCCTCCGGGGCTGCGCTCGGACGGATCGTATGGACCCGCGTTGCCGGTGCCGAGGTACAGACGGTTGAGCTCGGCGTCGAAGGTGAGGCTGTCCCACACGCCGCCGCCGGTGCCGGTCTTCCAGAATTGCCCGCTCCACGTGGCTGCCGCTCGTCGCATCGCACGATCATGCTTGTTCTCCTCGGGCGATCCGGGGGTGGTGTAAAAGCGCCATAGCTGCCGCCCACTCGAGGCCTCGTAGGCCGTGACGTAGCCGCGCTCGCCACTGTCCGCGCCGGCGTTGCCGACGACGACCTTGCCGCGGTACGCGCGCGGCGCCCCGGTTATGGTCTTGCCTCCGGATTCGGGCACCGTCTGCACGCTCCACAGCAGCGCTCCGCTCTTTGCGTCGAGCGCGATCAGCCGCCCATCGAGCGTGCCGGCAAAAACGCGACCGTCCGCATAGGCCGCGCCGCGATTCACCCCGAACATGTAAGCGAGCTTCGCCGGATCGTATTTCCAGGTCTGCGGATCGAAGGTCCACTCGAGCTTGCCGGTGAGCGCGTCGACCGCATAGACGACCGCGTGACTGCCGGTGAAGTAAAGGACGCCGTCGACGGCGAGCGGGGTCGCCTCGAGCGATTGCTCTCCCGGTAGATCGAGCGACCATGCAAGGCCGAGATCCTCGAGGTTCGCGCGGGTGATGCGCTCGAGCGGGCTGTAGGCATCCTCGTCGACGCCGTTGTGGCTGCTCCAGTTCTCACCGCTGCGGCTGGCTGCGCCCGCGCCCCAGCCGGGCGACCATCCAATCGTCATCAGCGCGCAGAGCGCGGCGACGCGCATCATGTGATTCGATTCCCTGTGGTGTCAGGCGATCGATTCGGTGCCGAGCGGCTCGGTCCGATGCGTCATGCGCCCCGAACCGGTCAGTCTTCTACGACGATGATACGCTCCGGGCACGCGTTGGCCCCACGCCTCGCCAGCTCTTCCTTGCCGGGAGGCACGTCGATCTCCTCGACCGCGATGTAGCCGTTCTCATCGAGCGGGAAGAGCTCTCCTGCCACCGCCGCGCAGCGCGCGTTGCCGACGCATGCCGCCTTGTCGATGCGTATCTTCACCGCGCCGAGTATCCACCCGGGGTGCAACGATGTAAAGCGAGCTCAGCGCAGCGCGAGAACCTCATTTTTGCTGAGGCTGGTGCTGAGCTTGCCGTCGGCGCTCGAGAGCGTCGCAGCCGGAATGCTGACCAGCTTGCCGCCGATGATCATCTCGACCGAGCCGTCGGCGTTCACGCGAAACACTTGCCCCAAGCGCGCACCGTTGGCGGCGGTGAGCATCTTGCCCTTCATCGCGCCCGCATCGCCGCCCTGCGCCGCGGCAGTCAACGTAACGAGACTGCAAACCAGAACCGCGAGCAATGTCCTCTTCATGATCGATCTCCTGCGAGCCGCCGACGGCTCACTTACTAAGCTACGTTAGTATCTATACTAAGCTACGTTAGTAATATCGTCAAGGCCCCGTGCCGTGAAGCAGTGCTAGGATTTGGCGCATGATCCCTCTCGAGACCCTGGCCGATCGAGCCCTGGGACGGCCGCCGGATGAGCCCGCCATCGAGTTCCGGCGTCGCTGGTACACCTGGGGTGAGATGCGGCACGTCGCGCGGCGCGTGGCGGCGCTGATCGAGTCGAGCGCTGCCCCGCCCGCAACGCCCTGCGCATTCGTGCCGCGCAACCGGCCCTCGGCGATCGCCGCCCTGCTCGGGCTGATCGCCGCGGGGCGCAGCGTGCGCATGCTCTACGCCTTTCAATCGGGCGCCGCGCTCGCGCGCGACGTGGAGCGGCTTGCCCCCGCGGTGCTCATCGCTGCGCGGGAGGACTATTGCGATGAGCTGCTGCGCGTGCTTGACGCCCTCGGCACGGCCGCGATTGCGCTCGAGGAGATGAACGCCGCATGCGTGCACGGCCTCGAGCAGGCGCGTCCGCGCGCGCAGCAGGCGGACGTGCCGTCGGCGGACGCGCGGCCTGCACACCCGCGCATCGAGCTTCTGACCAGCGGCACGACCGGTCCTCCCAAGCGATTCGCGGTCACCTTCGATCTGATCGCCAGACACTTCGTCGGCGCAAGCTTGACGCAGCCGGCCCCTGCCGGTCACGGCGCACCCGCGCCTTCGGAGCTCGCCCCGTTCCTGCTGTTCATGCCGCTCGGCAACATCTCCGGTGTCTACAGCACGCTGCCGGTGCTGCTCAAGGGGCAGCGCGCCGTGCTTCTCGAGCGCTTCACCGTGGCGGCCTGGCACGAGCACGTGCTGCGCTATCGACCGCAGATCAGCGGCCTGCCGCCCGCCGGCGTTCAGATGGTGCTGGACGCCGGCATTCCACGCGCGGATCTTGGGGGTATCCGCAGCATCGGCACGGGCGCCGCGCCGCTCGATGCGACCGCGCACAAGGCATTCGAGGAACGCTACGGCATCCCCATACTGCTCTCCTATGGAGCGACCGAATTCGCAGGTCCGGTGACTGCGATGACCCTCGATCTGCACGCGCAATGGGGCGAGCGCAAGTTCGGCAGCGTCGGGCGCGCCATCGGTGGAGCGCAATTACGCGTCATCGATTCCGATACGGGCGCCGTGCTGGGTCCCGGGCAGGAGGGAATACTCGAAGTGATATCGCCGCGCATCGGCCCCGATTGGATTCGAACCTCGGATATCGCGATGATCGACCGGGACGGCTTCGTCTTCCATCGCGGCCGTGCGGATGGCGCCATCATGCGCGGCGGGTTCAAGCTCCTGCCGGAGACCATCGAGCGCGCCCTGCTCACGCACCCCGCGGTGTCCGCCGTGGCGGTGCTCGGACTTCCGGACCAGCGCCTGGGCCAGGTTCCGGCCGCGGTCGTGCAGCCGAAGCCCGGCGTCGATCCCCCGGACATCGCCGAGCTCGAAGCGCACCTGCGGGGCCAGCTCTATGCCACGCACATTCCGGCGGCGTGGCGGCTGGTGGAGGAGTTGCCGCGCACACCGTCGTTGAAGGTCGACCGCCCCGCGATCCGTCGCTTGTTCGAGAGCGGCTGATCGCCGCCGGGACGACGGTCAGCGCGCGGGCGTGGACTCGAGCGCGGCCTCGACGCTCGCGATTTCCGACTTGAGCCACATGGTCTCGCTCAGATTGATGCCTTGCGAATCGCGCAACAACGACTCGAGCGCGCCCTTCTTCACGGCCAGGGCCGCCGCGTTCGCGGGCTCGGCCCCGAGCGCGATGTCGAGCAGGTGAATCGCCTCGAGCGCGCGCCCTTCCCGCAATTTCCTTGCGGCCCGCTCCGCGAGCACGGACGCGCCGCCCGCGAGCTCGGCGAGATCCGCATCGATGCTCGAGCGCGGCACGCCGTACAGAGACGTGGTGGAGTCGTAATGGAACCAGCTCGAATACTCCTCCCAGATCGCGCGCACGTCCCAGGACACCTTGCCGTGGAACTCGCCGATCTTGAGATCGGCGGGCAGCCGGATCTCGCGCATGAGCGCGTGCACGTCCTTGCCGGCATTCATACCGGCGATGGTCGCCTGGTTCACGTAGCAGACCGCCGCGTGCATCTTGTCGAGGTCGGCGCGGATCCTCGAGGCGCCGCGGATCGGCTCGCCGTGGCCGGTGATCAAGAGCTCCGCACCCAGGCCACGCACCGTATCGAGCGAGCTCAGATAGCGCTGCACGAGGCGCGGCTTGTCGCCGCGCACGGTGCACAGATTGGGCATGGACAGGAACACCGGACCGAACAGATTCCCGGTGAACGCCACGCGCTCCTTCGGCAGCCACACGGTGAGCGAATCGAGGGTCTCGCCGCCGGGCGTTGAGATGATCTCGAAGCGGCGGCCGCCGAGCTCGAACTCGTGGCGCCGGTCGACGACGATCTCGGGCACCACCTCGGGCGGCGGCGGCGGATTGGCGGCGCGCTTGATGGTCGTGCCCCAGAGCTTGCGCGAGCGCCGTTCCAGGTACGGCCCGAGCACGTTGAAGTAGCGCCAGGTATCGACGAAGCGGCGCTCGCCGATCACTTGCGTCTCCGGCTCCCGCATGACCGGCACGCCGCCGTAGTGGTCGGCGTGAGCCTGGGTCAGGACGATATAGCGCAACGCTCCCGTGCGATGCGGTGCGAGCAGGCCCTTGGTGCGCTCGGCATGATCCATGAACCCCGTGTTGATCATCACATCGCCGGCCGCGGTCGTCACCAGGTAGGCGTTGGAGATGTCCTTGGCCATGAAAATGAAATCGGCAATCGGCTGCGCCGCCTTCTGCTGATCGCCGGCAAGAACCAGACCGGCCAGGGGAGGCTTGCCGCTCTCGGGTGAGCTCACGCTCCGGCGCCCTCGAAGTTCACCATGACCTTGGCGGAGCCGGGGGTACCCGCCACACCGAGCGCGTCGAGGACACGCTCGAAGGGAAAGCGATGGCTGATCAAGCTCCGTACCTGCTCGCGCAGCCGCGGTAGAGCCGCGATCACGTCGGGCATCTCGGTCGGATAGCCGACCGCGGTGGTGATCGTCATCTCGGTCGTCAGCATGGCGCCAAGATCGAGCGGCACCGGTTTCAGGTAGGCAGCGGTGACGACCATGCGCGCGTGCAGCTTGGCCATGCGCACCACATCCGAGAGGATGCTCGGCGCCCCGGCCGCATCGATGTACGCGTCGGTGCCCACCGCCTCGCGGCTGAAGACGCGCGCCTCGCCGTGCAGCTCGCGCAGCCGCGCGCGCACATCTTCATGCGAGGGATTGATCACGGCGCGCGCGCCGAGCGCCTTGGCGCGCTCCAGCCGCTCCGGGGCCAGATCGAGCGCGACCACGTCCTCGACGCCGCGATCCTTGAGCCAGAGCACCATGCCGAGCCCGATCGGCCCGCATCCGAACACCACCACCTTGTCCCCGGGCCGGGCGTGCGCGCGATTCACGCCGTGCAGCGCGACCGAGAGCGGCTCGGTCAGCGCGGCCAGCTCGTACGGCAGGCCGTCCGGTATGGCGAGCAAGCTGTCTCCGGCACGCGCCCCGCGCACCAGCAGCTCCTCGGTGAAGGCACCCTCGGGACCGCCGCTGCCGATGTAGCTCGGCGTGTTCATCGGATTGATGATCACGCGCTGGCCCACGGTCAGATCCTTCACCGCCGGGCCGACCGCGATCACCTCGCCGGCGGCCTCATGACCGATCGGCGTCACGCCGCCGGGCGGCCGATGGATGCCTCCGATCTTGATGTAGGTGAGGTCGCTTCCGCAGACCCCGCAGGCCTTCACTTTGACCACCACATCGGCGCTGCCCGGGCGGGGCGCGTCGATGGGATCCAGCCTCACGTCATTGACACCGTGAATGTTGAGAACGCGGCCCATGTTGCTTGCTCCTTCTCGCTCTCAAGGATCAGAGGTTGACCAGGTATGCGCCATCGATCACAAGTGTATCGCCGCTATGGAACGAGGAGGCATCGCTCGCGAGATAGGCGGCGATTGCCTCGAAATCGGCGCTGTAGCCGGGCCGCGGGATCGGCGTCAGTGAGGCGAAGTACTTGTCCACCTGGCTGAGCTCGGCGCCCTCGCCGGTCATGCCGGTCTTGATGTAGCCGGGTGCGATCGAGTTCGCGCGGATTCCGTACTTGCCGAACTCGACCGCCATCGAACGAATCATGGCGCCGATGCCGGCCTTGGCGGCGGCATAGTGACCCTTGCCCGCAAGCCCCGCGAACATCGATAAGCTGCCGCAGAACACCAGCGAGCCGCCGGGCTCACCGGCTTGGGCACGCTGCACCATCAAGCGCGCGCCTTCACGCAGCGTGTAGAAGGCGCCATGCATGCTGACGGCGAGAAAGGCGTGATAGTCCTGGGTCGAGAGCTCGAAAATGGAACTGGAACGCGGCGGCGGCAATCCCGCGTTCGCGATGACGCAGTCCAGGCGCCCGAACTCCTTCATGAGCGCCTGGTAGCCGCCCACGACCTCGCTCTCCGAGGACACATCGACCCTGAGCGCCTGCACGCGCCCGCCGAAGCTTTCGAGCTCCTGGCGCGCGGCCGCGTTCTTCTCGCTCGAGCGGCCCCAGATCGACACGCTTCCGCCCTGCTTGGCGATGCCGCGAGCGAAACCCAGGCCCAAGCCGCTGTTGCCGCCGGTGACGACCGCCACTTTGCCGGTCAAATCGAACAATCCTTCTGGCATAGGCCCCCCTGTCAGCCGCTAGTCTCGGACGCCCCCCGAGCGTCAACAACGCTGTTCTGTGTCGAGCCCCGGCCGCAATGGCGATGCCGGGACCCGGGTCCGGCGAAGAAGATCGGCGGCCGTCACGCCTCAGCCGAAAGCCTCGTCGAAGACTTGCCGCATCGCGGCCCATGAGCGCCGGTCGGCGCGCTCGTTGTATGCGAGTGCCGGCAAGCCGCGCCGGTCTGCCTCGGGGTTGGTGAAGCTGTGCACCGTGTTGCCGTAATGCACGATCTGCCAGTCGACCTTGTCGCGCCTGAGCTCCGCAGTCACGGCCTCGAGGACTTCTGTCTTGACCAGAGGGTCCTCGGCGCCATGACAGATGAGGACGCTGGCGCGATTGCGGCCGGCATCCTCGGGCAGCTCGGCGATCAGCCCGGCATGGAAGGTCGCGACGACCGCGAGCGGGGCACCGCTGCGGGCCAGCTCGAGTGCCGTGGTGCCGCCCAAGCAGTAGCCGATGGCGGCGGTGCGCCCGGCGTCGACCGATGGCTGCGCGAGCAAGGCGTCGAGCGCCGCGCGCGCCCGCGCACGCCAGTCGGCGCGGTCCGCATAGAGCGACTGGATCAGCGGGCCGAGCTGCGCCATGTCCTCGTAAAGAGCGCCGTCACCGTTGATATCAGCCGCGAGCGCCACGTAGCCGAGCTGCGCCAGCTGCTCCGCGCGCCGGCGCGCGTGATCGCCGAGGCCAAAAGCCTCGGGAAACACCACGATGCCGGGCCGGGATGCGCTGCGCGGCGCCTCGCAGGCGAGATACCCCAGGAATTTGCGCTTGCCGTCGCTGTATTCGAGCGTCTGTGTTTTCATTCTGAGCCCTCATTTCGAGTTCACGATCGCCGTCTTGAACAAGCTCTGCGAGGCGCGCCAGTCGAGCCGCACCTTGCGATGCGCGATCAGCCACCGCTCGCCGCTCTTGCGGAACACATCGATGTAATAGCCGCAGTGGTCGGGACCGATGTCACTGTACGCCACCCAGTAGGTGCGCGCTCTAGCGCTGTCCTTTGCGGTGAGCTCGATCTGCGACGTCGACAGGTGATGGCGCACCACGGTCGCGCGCCCTGCGCGCGGTGCGTCCGAGGCTCGCCAGCGCGTCATCCATTCACGGATGGCTTGCCGGCCCTCGTAGCGGAAGGCATCGGGCTCGACGACGCCCTCCGACTCGAGCACCGCATCGTCGGTAAACACGTCGACGAACTCCTCGACGCGCAACCGGTCGCCCGCCATGGTGTAGCTTGTCATTGTCTGACGGATGCATTCGCGAGCGATCAATTCGTCGATGGTCATAATGCGCTTGCCCCGCTTGACTGCGCCCGGCTTGACCGGGTCACGCTTGACCGGGTCACGCTTGACTTTGTCGCCTACCGGCAGTTTATTACCATACTAAGCTACCATAGTAAGCGGACGGGGGACCTGGCGATGCAACATGGTGGTGCCTTACCGGGCTCTCGTCACGCACGGCGCCAGACACTGGAGCTCCGATGAACGAATTATCTCGTCGAGCGGCCCGCAAGAGTTCGATCGCCAAGGGTGGAGCCGACTGGCCGCCGAGCTGGAATACCTTGCCGCACGGCATCAGCGTGGGCCGGTACACGGATCCTCGGTTCGCGCGTCTCGAGCACGACAAGCTGTGGAGCCGGGTCTGGCAGGCCGCGGCGCGCCTCGACGAGGTGCCGGGCGTCGGAGACTACACCGTCTACGACATCGGCGATCAGTCCATCCTCGTGGTGCGCGTCGATGAGCGCAGCGTGAAGGCCTACTACAACGCATGCCCGCATCGGGGCACCGCGCTCGGCAAGGGCTCGGGAACGTTCCCGAGCTGCCGCATCATGTGTCCGTTCCACGGCTGGCGCTGGAATCTCGCCGGGCAGAACCAGTTCGTGCTCGAGCGCCAGGAATTTCGCGACGGTCAGCTGCGCGACAGCGACGTCGCGCTCAAGGAAGTGAAGGTCGCGCTGTTCGCGGGCTTCGTGTTCATCAACATGGACCCGGGCGCGGAGCCGTTCGATGAGTTCATCGCGCCGGTGCGCCGCTACATCGAGGACCTCGCGATCGCCGACATGCACCATTACTGGTGGAAATCGCTGTCGGTGCCCGCCAACTGGAAGGTCGCCCAAGAAGCGTTCTTCGAGGCGTTCCACGTTCCGGCCACGCATCCGCAGCTCGAGAAGGGCGGAGCGGAGGTCATTCTCGGCAAGCGCGACGATGCCGAGTTCACCCATCGCTACGTCTCCTACGACACGTATCCGCATGGCCATGGCCGCTTCTATGGCGGCAAGAAGACGCCCATGGCCGGGCATGTCAACGAACTGAAGGGCGACCCGCTGGAGGCGATGGCGCAGAGGCTGAATCTCTTGGTCGAGGGCATGGACGCGATGGTGCTCAAGGAGGATGTGCAGGTTCTGCTGTCGCTGCGCGGCAAGACGATCCCGGAGGGCTCGAGCCTCGGTGCCGAATACATGAAGGCGCTGTACGCCGACGCGGCCGCGCACGCCCGCCCGATGCCGAAGCCCACGCCGGAGATTCTCGGCATGTGGGGCGGAGAGATCTTCATCTTCCCCAACTTGATGATCCTGCCGCAGGCCGGCAACGCGATGATCTACCGCGTCCGGCCCAATGGATTCGATGCGGACAGCTGCACCTTCGAGATCTACTCGACGCGCACCTTGCCGGCCGCGGACAAGCCGCCGCGGCCCACGCTGCAGCATGTGACCGATTTGCAGGATCCCGAGCAGATCCTGCTCATTCCGCGCCAGGACCTCGGCAACATTCCGCGCATGCAGAAAGGATTGCACGCGCGCGGTATGGAGCACACCTGGCTCGCTGCGGATCAGGAAAAGATCATCCTCAACATGCATCAGGAGCTCGATCGGTTTCTGCGTGCCGATTGAGCCGAGACGCCCGTCCGCGCCACAGGATCGCAAATGAACCAAGCATCGAAGGCCCGCATCTCCCCGGTGATGCCCCAGGACTGGAAGGGTGAAATTCTCGAGGCCGCCGGCGCCTTCCCGCACGGGCGCGATTTCGTGCTCTCGAACTACAAAACCGGCGAGGCGCGCGGCATGAACGGCATGGGCACGATGCTGCGCCACCCGGCTCTGGCCAAGGCCTTCCTGACTTTCAACAATCACATATCCACCGCCAGCACCCTGTCCAGGCGCATCCGCGAGCTCCTCATCCTGCGGATCGGCTGGCTCAGGTGCTCGGAGTACGAGTTCGCCCAGCACCTGGTGCTGGGCGCGCGCGCGGGCCTGACGAGCGCCGAGCTCGAGCGCGTCTCGCTGGGGCCGGACGCTCCCGGCTGGGACCCGGCCGATGCGGACTTGATACGCGCCGTGGACGAGCTGCATTTCAAGGCGTGCATCGAAGAGTCCACCTACGCGCGGCTGGCCGGGCACTTCAATACCCAGCAGCTGATCGATCTCGTATTCACTGTCGGGTGCTACGACCTCTTGTCCATGGCGTTTCGCACCTTCGGCGTCGAGATGGAGTCCGGTCTGGAACCGCTCGAGCCGGCGCTTCGCGAGCGCATGCACGCACAATTGGACAGGTGATGGATTCGACCATCCGCGGCGCCCCGCTCGCCGAGGAGCGGCTCGGCGCTCTGACGCTGGGCGGATTCCTCGAGGAGGTTTGCCGCCGCAATGGCGACAAGGAGGCGCTGGTCTTCCATCCTCCTGCGGGCGCCGTCGTCAGATGCTCCTACGCGGAGATCTGGCGGGAGGCCTGTCTGGTAGCGCGCGCGTTGATCGCCCGAGGCGTGACCAAGGAGACCCGCGTCGGCCTGCTCGCGACCAACCGCCCCGAATGGATCACGGCGATGTTCGGCATCACCTTGAGCGGTGCCACGTGCGTTCTGCTGAGCACCTTCGCGAAAGGTCCCGAGCTCGAGCATCAGCTGCGTCTCGGCGATGTGTCCCTGCTCATCTTCGAGCGCCGCGTGCTCGGCCGGGATTTCGCCTGCGAGCTCGCGGCGATCTGTCCCGGGCTGGCGCACGAGCGGGGCGAGGTGCGGTCCACCCGGCTGCCGTTCCTGCGCGGCGCGGTGTGCATCGGCGAGCCCGCGGGCGGCGCATTCGGACAATGGGGGTCGTTCCTCCGGGACGATCTCGCGCCCGCGGCGCTCATCGAGGCGGTCGCCGCGGAGATCGCGCCGACCGATCGCGGGCTCGTGTTCTTCTCCTCGGGCACCACGGCGCGACCCAAAGTCATCGTGCACGCGCACCGCGCCGCGGCGATCCAGTGCTGGCGCTGGGCGCGCATTCTCGCGCTGGATCCGCAGGTGCGGACCTGGAGCGCCAACGGCTTTTTCTGGTCGGGCAATTTCGCCATGGCCATGGGATCGACGCTGGCCGCCGGCGGGTGCATCGTCCTGCAGAGCCATTTCGACGCGGCCGAGGCGCTGCGCCTCATGCACGCGGAGCGCGTGTCTCATCCGGTCGCGTGGCCTCATCAGTGGGCGAAGCTCGTGGCGGACCCCGCCTGGAGGGAGACCGACCTGAGCTCGTTCAAGTACGTCGGAGAGCGGCTGCCCGTGCACGATCACCCCACGATCAAGAGCGACTGGGATGAGCCCTTCGCCGCCTACGGGAGCACCGAGACCTTCACCCTGGTGACGGTCCATCCGAGCGGCACTGCGCGCGCGATCTCCGCGGGCAACAACGGCGTGCCCTTGCCGGGCAACACGATCCGCATCACGGATCCTTTGAGCGGGCGCGTGCTCGGCCGCAACCAGGCCGGCGAGATCGCCGCCAAGGGCCCGACGCTGATGCTCGGCTACTTGCGCATCGCACCGGAAGACACGTTCGACGCGGAAGGCTTCTTCCTCACCGGCGACGGCGGCTTCGTCGACGATCAAGGCCAGCTGCACTGGCAAGGGCGCATGAACGACATCATCAAGACGGGCGGCGCGAACGTGTCCCCGCCCGAAGTCGACTCGGTGCTGGTCGATTGTCCGGGCGTCAAGATCGGCGCGACCGTCGGCGTACCCCACGATACGCTGGGCGAGATGGTGGTTGCCTGCGTCGTGCCCGAGGCGGACGCGAGCATCGACGAGAGCTCGGTGCGCGCTTTCCTGTCGAAGCGCCTGTCGAGCTACAAGGTGCCGCGACGGGTCCTGTTCTTCCAGGAATCCGAGGTCACCTTGACCGGCTCCAACAAGGTGAAGCTCGGGCCGCTGCGCGAGCTCGCGGCGCGGCGGCTGGCGGACGGTTAGACGCGCGCGCCCGGCGCCATCCGAGGCGGGCGGCGCCTAGCGCCAGCCTCGGATCGAGCTTCCCGCATCGCAGCTCACCACCTCGCAATCGATGAAGCGCGCCTCATCGGAGGCGAGAAACAGCGCGAGCGATACGATGTCTTGAGCGGTGCCGTGGAGCTTCAACAGCTGCGTGCCCTGCACGCGGGCGTAGGTCTCGGGCGGCAACGAGGCCTTGTTGGCCGGAGTCTCCATGAGGCCCGGAGCGATCGCGTTGACGCGGATTCCGTCCTTGGCAAAGGCGTGCGCCATGCCGTAGGTGATGGAGTTGAGCGTCGCCTTGGTCACGCCGTAGGCCGTGGCGGGCACGTAGCTCGCCATCGAGGACTGGTTCAGGATCACGCCCTTGGCGCTCGCGAGCGATGGGCGAATGGACTGGGCGAGGATCAACGGCGCGATGCTGTTGATGGCGAAATAACGCAGCCATTTCTCCTGGCTCAAATGCTCGAACGCGTGGGTGATCTCGCCGTAGGCGATGCCGGCGTTGTTGTAGAGCACGTCGATGCGCGGATGCGCCTTGCAGATCTCGGCGCCGAGCTCCCGTATTGCACTCTCCTCCTGAAGATCGGCCCGGTGCATCGATTCGACCCTCCCGGCCTCGCCGGTCAGCGCAGCCGTCTCGCGCATCCCCGGCTCATCGACATCGGTTAGGATGAGCCGTGCACCCTCGCGGGCGAAGCCGAGCGCCAGCGCGCGCCCGAGACCTCCGCCCGCCCCCGTGATCATCACCAGCCGATTCGCAAATCGCATCGCCGCTGCACCCTCAAAGATGGGCCAAGCGCAGCAGCATCTTGGCGACGGCCTCGGGCTCGGTCATCATGAGATCGTGTCCCGTATCGATCACCCAGAAGCGTCCCTCGGACCGAGCCTCGAGCCTGGCCCGATCTCGCCCCGGCAAGGTCGAGGCGCAAACGATATGGGTCTCGGGAATGCTGCGCAGCGCGGCCTCGTTGCCGAGCCGCAGCTTCTGCTCGAAGCACTTCCAGGGATGCGGGGTCAATCGCGGCTTCATCCACTCGATCTGCCGCGGGTCCTTGACGCCGTAGTAGCTCAACGGGTCGGTCCCGGGGAACAGCACGAGCTCGATGCCGTCGACGATCCGCGCCTGGGCGCGGGCGGCCAGCATCAACGGTCCCGCGATGTCGAGCAGCGACTGCCCGTTCTCCGGGGTCGCGGCGTCCAGGAACACGAGATGGCCGACCCGGTCCGCAGCGCGATCGGCGACTCCGGTGATCACCATTCCGCCGTAGCTGTGGCCGACCAGAATCACGTCCCTCAAATCCTCGAACTGCAGCACGTTGACGATATCCGTGATATGCAGGTCGAGATCCACGGCGGCGCTCAGCAGGTGCGCGCGCTCGCCGAGGCCCGTCAAGGTGGGGGCATACACCTCTTGACCGTGCGCGCGCATGATGCGCGCCACCGCCCGATAGCACCAGCCGCCGTGTCCGCCACCGTGCACCAGGACGTACGTGCTCACCTCGCTCCCTCACTGCGCAAAGGAATATCCGCCGTTCACCGGATAGGTCTGACCGGTGATCCAGGACGCAGCACTCGAGCAGAGGAACAGCGCCATGTACGCGACGTCGTCCGGCTTGCCGAAGCGCCGGATCACGTAGCGCGAGAGACGCGCCTTGGTTTGCTCGCTCGCGAGAAACTCCGCGCGCGCCGCTCCCTCGAGCGGCGGCTCGAGCGTCGACAGGGAGATCGCATTGCAGGTGACGGCATGGCGCCCGGCTTCCTTGGCGATGGCGCGCACGAACCCGGCCGCGCCCGCCTTGGCCGCCGAATAGGCGGCGAGGCCGGATTCCCCGACACGACCCGCATCCGAGACGACGGTGACGATCCTGCCCGTGCGCTTCTTGATCATGCCCGGCAGCGCCACGTGGCAGCAGTTCATGACACCCTTGAGATTGGTGTGAAAATATCGCTCCCAGTCCGCGGGCGCGCTCTCCCAGAACGGAGGGGAATGTCCCATCGTCGCGCCGGGCCCGGCGTTGCCGGCATTGTTGACCAGAATGGTGATCGAACCGAGTGCGGTCGCTGCACCGTCCACGGCGCGCACGACCTGGGCATGATCGCCCACATCGGCCGGCACCGCGACGGCGCGCACGCCGAGCGCCTCGATCTCCCGGACCACCGCCTGCGCGCGCTCGGCGAGGAAGTCGTTGACGGCGATGCCGCCCGCGTTGTGCCGCGCGAGCGCGAGTGCGATGGCGCGGCCGGCTCCTTGTCCCGCGCCCGTGACCAAGGCGATCTGTCCGCCGAGATCCAGCGGATCCTCGCCGGTCATGCGCCGTCGCCTTTGACCCTTATCAACACTGTCGTATATTAACCCCACAGCCACGAGCCTCCTAGCGCCATGCATCGCGAGACCCGCTTCCATCCCGGCCCGGACCAGCTCGCGCTCGCGAGCGCGATCGAGGAATCGCTTGCATCGCAACTGCCGCTCGCGCGGCTGCACCTCTCTCAACAAGAGAGCGCGCAGACCTGGTCGAGCCTCGCGGAAATCGGCATCTTCGCGGTGACCGCGAGCGAGGCGGAGGGCGGGAGCGGCCTCGGCGCCGTCGAGGAGGCGCTGATCGCCATGACGCTGGGCGCGCGCCTCGCCGCACCGGCAGTGATCGCGACCATGGGAGCCGCGCACGCCCTGCGCGGCGGCAACGCGAGCGCGCCGCGCGGCCTGCCGATCGCCGCCGCGATGCGCCGCGGCGCACGGATCGTGGTGCTCGATCAAGAGGGTGCGCAGCACGCCCTGGTGCGCGATTCGACGGGCGCCTCGATCCACGCCCTCGGCGCCTCCTCTGCGCCCCTCGATGCCCGTCTCTGGCTCGCGACGTTGCGCGAGTACGCCGCGTGCGGCGAGCCGCTCGCACGCTTCGACGCGTCGGGACTGCTGCGCCTGCGGTTGCTCGATGCGGCGCTGCTCGCGGGAATCGCGCAGGCCGCGCTCGACATGGCGGTCGGCTACGCTCAGGTGCGCGAGCAGTTCGGCCGCCCGATCGGCAGCTTCCAGGCGATCAAGCATCACTGCGCCAACATGGCGATCGCCGCGCGCTGCGCACGAGATCAAGTAAGCTTTGCGGCGGTCGCGCTCGACGACCGGCGCGACGATGCGGAGCTGCAAATCGAATGTGCGCTGTGGGCCGCCGGCTCGGCGGCGCTCGACAATGCCGGCAAGAACATCCAGATTCATGGCGGAATCGGCTTCAGCGACGAGGCCGATGCGCACCTGTTCCTCAAGCGTGCGCAGCTGCAGATCAGCCTCGCGGGCGGCCTCGAAGCGGCCAACCGCCGTGTGTCGAACGTGGAGACGAGCGCATGGGGATAGAGTTGACGGAAGAGGTGGTTGCCAAGCTCGAAACGCTCTGCATCCGGCGCGGGACCTATACCCTCGAGCCCTTGAGCCGAATCCACAAGGTCATCGCCACGCGGCTCACGGAGGCGGCGCGCGACATCCCCACCTTCCCGCTCTCGATCGACGTCGCCGCCGACCGCCTGCTCGCGGCGCGCAGCGAGTTCAACCGCTCGCAGTCGGCGCGCATCTCGGTGAACGATCTGCTGATCAGGGCCTGCGCGCTCGCGCTCGCGCAGCAACCCGGCGTCAACTCGAGCTTTACGCCCTTCGGTATCGTACGCCACCAGCATGCGGATATCGCGCTCGCCGTCGCCACCGATGCCGGCCTGATGACGCCGATCGTGTTCGCGGCCGAAGCCAAGGGAATCGCCCAGATAGCGGCCGAAGCTCGCGATCTCGCGGAACGCGCCCGCGCCTTCAGGCTCAAGGCCGATGAGTACGTCGGCGGGACCTTCACCATCTCGAATCTCGGCATGTTCGGGATCACGAGCTTCGCTTCCATCGTGAATCCGCCGCACGCGGCCATCCTGTCGGTCGGCGCCGCGCGGCCGAACGTCGCGCTCGAGGGCGGCGAGATGCGCGCATGCACGTCGGTCAACGTGACCTTGACCTGCGACCATCGGGTGATCGATGGCGTCATCGGAGCGAAATGGCTGGCCGCGTTGCGGCGCCTGCTCGAGCAGCCGCAAGAGCTCCTGAAATGAACGCTGCGCCCGAGCGCCGGAGCACCGGCCGCCGCACGATCGATGGGCGATCGGTTCGCTGGGACGATGCGCGCGCCGCCGAGGCCTATGCGCGCGGCCTGTGGCGGCGGACGACGTTGCGCGAGGCCTTGCAGTCGGCGGCGGATTCGACGCCGGCACGCGTGTTGCTCGTGGATGCCGAGCATCGACTAGATTGCGCGGCGCTGCGCGCGCGCGCAACGATGCTTGCGCGCGCCATGCTTGCACGGGCGCCGGCCGGGAGCGTCGTGTCCTTCATGCTGCCCAACTGGCACGAGGCAGCGGTGCTCTACCTGGCCGCCACGCTCGCGGGGATGGTGGTCAATCCGATTCTGCCCTCGCTGCGCGATCGCGAGCTCAAGTTCATCCTGCAGGACGCCGGCGCGCGCCTGATGTTCGTGCCCGGGACGTTTCGCCAGCTGGATTATGCGGCGATGATGGGTCGCGTCGCCCGAGAGCTCGCGGATCCACCCGAGGTGATCGTGCTGCGTGGCACGGCAGGCGGGCATACGGCGTTCGAGGCGCTGCTCGAGGACGGGGCGCGCGCAGCGGGCGCGCGCGATGGCTGGCCGCAGATCGATGCCGACGCGGTCAGGATGGTGCTCTACACCTCGGGGACGACGGGACGGCCCAAGGGCGTGCTTCACAGCCACAATTCGCTGAACGCGCTCATCAGTCAGCTGCGCGAGCACTGGTTGATCGAGCCCGGCGACAAGTTCCTCGTGCCCTCGCCCATCGCGCATATCGGCGGCTCGATCTATGCGTTCGAGTCCCCGCTCCTGCTCGGCGCGACCGCGGTACTCATGGACCGTTGGGACGCCGCTGAGGCGGTGAGACTCATCGAGGCCGAGGCCTGCACGCACATGGCGGGCGCCACACCCTTTCTCGAGCAGCTGCTCGCCGCCGCTCGCCGCGCCGGGACGCGATTGCCGAGCCTCAAAGTGTTCATCTGCGGCGGCGCATCGGTGCCTCCCTCCCTGATCCGCGCCGCCGCGGCATACCTCGAGCGCGCCGTGGTGACTCGCGTCTACGGCTCCACCGAAGTGCCGGTCACCACCGTGGGTGTGACGCAGCGCGACGATGCAGCGCACGCCGCGGACACGGACGGGCGCGCGGGCCTCGCCGAGATCAAGCTGGTCGATCACGGCTCCGCACCCGCGGGCGAAGGAGAGATCAGGGCGCGCGCGCCGCAAATGCTCGTCGGCTATCTGCACGACGAGGATGAGGCCGACGCCTTCGACGCGGAGGGTTTCTTCCGTACCGGGGATCTCGGGCGCTGGGTGGACGGCGCTTATCTGGTGGTGACCGGCCGCGCCAAGGACATCATCATTCGCAACGGCGAGAACATCTCTCCCAAGGAGATCGAGGACATTCTCATCGCTCACCCGGACATCGCCGAGATCGCGATCGTCGGGCTCCCCGACACGAGGACCGGGGAGCGAGCGTGCGCCGTGATCGTGCCGCGCAAACCACCGGGTCCTGAAGTCGGGAGCCTGCGGGCCTTTCTCGACGCGCTCGGCGTGGCCACCTTCAAGGTGCCCGAGCAGGTGGTCATCTGGGATGCTCTGCCCAAGAACGACGCGGGCAAGGTGCTGAAACACCAGATCCGCGCGGCGCTCACGCCAGGGCATTGAGGATCGGCGTCGACATGGCGGACTCGATCTCGCATTTTCGTGAGCAGGCACGGGCGTGGCTGCGAGCCAACGTCCCCGCCGGTCCCTCGCCCGAGGATGGTCCCGCCTCGAGGGACTACGTGCTCGCCTGGCAGCGAGCCCAGGCCCAGGGTGGCTGGGCGGGAATCGCCTGGCCGAAGGAGGTCGGCGGCCGCGGACTTTCGGTAATCGAGCAGATCGTGTGGTTCGAGGAATATGCGCGCGCCGGCGCGCCCTCCCCGCTCAACGCATCGTTCGTCGGCTTGAACCACGCCGGACCCACTCTGATTGCCTGCGGCACCCCGGCGCAGAGGGCGTTCCACCTCCCCAAGATCCTGGCCGGCGAGGTGATCTGGTGCCAGGGCTTCTCCGAGCCCGGTGCGGGCTCGGACCTCGGGAGCCTCAGGACTCGCGGCCGGATCGAGGGCGACGAGCTCGTGATCGACGGACAGAAGATCTGGTCAAGTTTCGCCGACATTGCCGACTGGCAGGAGCTCTTGATCCGGACCGACCCGCAAGCCAAGACTGCCGCCGCGCTCACCTGGGTGATCTGCCCGATGAGCGCGCGGGGAATCACCGTGCGCCCGATCCGCACCATGGCGGGACCGCGCAAGTACTGCGAGGTCTTTTACGACTCGGTGCGCGTACCGCTCGCGCACGTGGTCGGAGGAGTGAACAACGGATGGGCCACGGCCATGTCGACGCTCGGCTTCGAGCGCGGAACGGCGGCGCTCGCCTTGCTGATCGGGCTCACGATCAAGGTCGAGAGGCTGCTCGTTGCCTGCCCGCCCGAGCGCTCCGAGCTGAGGCTCCGGCTCGGCCGCCTGCGCGCCGAAGGCGCATCGATCCGCGCGGCCACCTACCGCTTTGCCCTGGATTCGGAGAACTCGGTGCCCGATGCGAGTGGATCGATCATGCGACTCGCGTTCGCGGAGTTCGCGCAGCGGGTGACCTCCGCGGCGGTCGATCTCTACGGAATCGAGGCACCCGAGGTGGTCGGCATGCACGGCTGGGGACACGACTATCTCGACGCATTCTCGGAGACGATCGCCGGCGGCAGCGCCGAGATTCAGCGCAACATCATCGCCGAGCGCGTGCTCAAGCTTCCCAAGGGGCCGCGCTGAAGCAATCCTGGGCGACCGCCCGTGCATGGCCGCCGCGGCCGCCGAGCTCGGAGATCAGCGCCTTCATGCGATAGGTCCAAAGATGCAGCGGATGCTCCAGCGTCATACCCATCGCGCCCAGCATCTGGTGCACGTCGTAGCAGACCCGGGTCGCGCTCTCGATCGCGTGCATCGCCGCCAGGGCGGCGTCGCCGCGATCGGCCGAATCCGCGGCCTTGAGCGCCAGCCAGCGAACACCGCCGGCGAGCACCGCACACTCCGCCATCCGATGGCGCAGCGCCTGGAACGTGCCGAGCGGGCGGCCGAATTGCTTGCGCAGGGTCAGATGCTCGACCGCCGAAGCCACGGCCGCCTGCAACAAGCCGCTGATCTCGGCCGCCAGCGCGACGCGCAGCCAGTGGCGCACATTCGCCGCCTCCGCGGCCGGCAAGGGCTTCGCGTCGATGCTGCGCTTCAACCGGCCCATGGGGTAGGCGAACAGCGACTCGACCGGCTGCACCTCATCGGTGGCCGGCTCGAACACGCTCACGGACTCGCCCTCGAGCACCAGCAAGGTGCGCGCGCTCGCCACGAACCGCCCCGGACGGCCGTTCTCGATGAGGGCGAGCGGACGCGGCCAATCGCCCGCAAGCCGCGGACGCACCAGCATCGAGAGCGCGATCTCGGCCGTGCATGGCAGGCGCGCGAGCCGCTCCACCGCCATGGCGGCGCCGAGAGGGCCGAGCTCGGGCACCCGTGCGATATCGAAGTACTGTCCGTCCTCGAGCTCCCTCTCGAGCTCCGCAGCCGAGAGGGCAAAGCCGCGAAATTCGGTCGGCTTCGCCTCGAACTGCCCCGCCAGCTTGTCGATGGCCTGCATCAGCGCGCTCTGGTCGGCGGTGAGCCTGAAATCCATCAGCGCGGCTCCCGTGGCAGGCGCAAGAGCTCCGAGGCGATCAGGTTGAGCTGAATCTCCGCGGCCCCGGAAGCGATGCCCGCGACGATTCCGCGTTGATGATGCGCGAGCATCATCGCCTCCGCACCCGACAGCGCTTCCGGCACGTGCTCGACGACGAACTCGCTCACCAGCCTTTCCGCCATCACCGTCGCAAAGCGCGCCGCGCTCGCTTCCGGGCCGGTCGCGATTCCGTGCTGCCGCTGATCCACGATGCTGTAGCTGTAGAAGCGCGCCGCCTCGCAGGCGGCGCGCGCCCGTGCCGCCTGCTCGATCGCCCCGCAGCCGAAACGACCCGAGCGCTCGAGCATCGACACCGCCCGATGCAACATCTTGGTCGCGAGCGCGAAGCGTGGAATGCCGACGCGCTCCAGGGACAGCGCCGTGCGCGCGATGTCCCAGGCCTGACCCTCTCTCCCGAGCAGCGCGCTCTCGGGCACCTGCACGTTGTCCCAGAACACCTCGTGGATGTCGCCTTCGCCGATCAGACTCGGAATCTCGCGCACGATGATGCCCGGCGTGCTCATCGGCACAAGAAACACCGAAATGCCGTCGCGGCCGGGCGCGGTGCGCGCCAGCAAAAAACAGGTATCGGCGTGCCCGGCGTAGGAGGTCCAGATCTTCTGGCCGTTGATGCGGTAGCTTGCGCCGTGCTTCTCGGCGCGCGTGCGCAGCGAGGCGAGATCGGACCCCGCCTCGGGCTCGGAGAAGCCCTGGCACCAGATCGTCTCGCCGCGCGCCATCGGCGGGATGTAGTGCGCCTGCTGCTCCTCGGAGCCGAAGCGCATGAGGGTCGGCCCGATCCAGTTGACGTTCATGTACTGGCCGCCGCGCGGCTCGCCCGCCTCCCACATCTCTTCGGCGAGGATGAACGCCGTCCAGGCGCCCGCCTCGCGCCCGCCCCAGCGCCTCGGCCAGTGCGGCACGAGGAGGCCCGCCTCGGCCAGCTTGCCGCAAAATTTCTTGGAGAAAACGCTCTGCGAGCCGGAGCCCGGGCCGTGCGCCTGCGCTTCCCAGTCGCCGGGCAAATGGGCGGCGAGAAACTCACGCACCCTCGCGCGGAACGACTGCTGCTCTTGATCCCACGCGAAATGCATGAAGCGTTGACCGCCCTCAAAGTACTGAATGTTCCCCGACGGCCGATTATACTAACCTACGCAAGTAATACTGGCGCGAACGCAAAAGTCGGGAGAACGCATGGCGACCGAGGTCATCCTGCCCAAGATCGGATTCTCGATGAGTGAGGGTACTCTGTCGGAGTGGCTGGTCAAGGACGGCGCGCAGGTCGCGGCCGGCGCGCCGCTCTTCTCTCTGGAGAGCGACAAGTCGGTCACCGAGATCGAGGCGCCCGCCTCGGGCGTGCTTCGAGTCCTGAAGGCCAAGGGCGAGACTTATCCCGTCGGAACCGTGATCGGCATGATCGAATAAGCTGCGCGCGGCAGAGCGCGACCCATCCGCGATGAAGCCGCATCAGCATTCGAACCGCGCACGCGAGCTCATGCGGCGGGCGCAGATCGCGACATCGTTGGAGGATTTCGGTGAGGACGGCTTTCGCGAGGGCCTCGAGCGTCTGGTGGCGTCGGCCGATGCCGAAGCGCGACTGAGCGCGCGCGGTCAAGCCGCTTTCGATGGCCAGATCGTCGACTTCCTGTCCCGCCGGCTCGAGGTCACTCACTGGTACGCGCGCCATCCGGAGATCGAGGCACAGGAGATCACCGCTCCGCTCATCGGTCTCGGATTGCCGCGCACCGGCTCGACCGCGCTCGGCTATCTGCTCGCCGCGGACCCCGCGGCGCGCTGCATTCGCACCTGGGAATCGATCGCGCCCTGCCCACCGCCCGAGGCGGACACGCAGCACGAGGACCCGCGCATCGCGGTCGCGGAGCGGGCGCTCGCGCGGCGCGAGGCGTTGTTTCCGCGCATGAAGACCATGCTCCCGGCGACACCCACGGGGCCCACCGAATGCCAGACCCTCATGGGCCACGACTTCAAGTCGCAGATCTTCCAGGCGTTCGCGCACGTTCCGGGCTACGTCAAGTGGCTGCACCACGAGGCCGACCTCGTGCCCACCTATCGCTACGTGAAGCGCGTGCTCAAGCTCCTGCAGTGGCATTGCCCCCCCAAGCGCTGGCGCCTCAAGAATCCCTCGCACTCGGTCTTCATCGACGCGCTCGCGCAAGTGTTTCCGGACGCGCGCTTCTGGATGACCCATCGCGCCATCGAGAGCGTGCTGCCGTCGGTTTGCGATCTGTATTTCGAGCTCTCCAGGGCCTATTCCGATCACGTCGACAAGCGCTTTCTCGGCGAGCAGAACGCCGAGTGGACCGAGCTCGGCCTGCGTCGCCTCGTCGCCTTCCGCGACGCCGGCCGGGAAGGTCGCTTCTTCGATGTGTATTTCGCGCCCTTCCAGAAAGATCCCTTCCCGACGCTCGAGAGACTGTACGCCTTTCTCGGCGAGACGTTGACCGCGGAGACGCGCGCCCGCATGCGCGCCTGGCGCGAGAGCACGCCGCGCGATCGGCACGGTGAGCACCGCTATGACCCGGCGGACTTCGGCATCGATCTCGCCGCGCTGAGGCGGCGATTCGAGTTCTACTCGGAGCGTTTTCATCCATGACTCTCTCACTCGACGAGCTGCGCAACGGGCTCGAGCTCGACAAGGATCTGGTGTTTCCGCAACGGCCCTCGCACCCCGAGATGCGCGAGAGCACCTCCATCTGGATGTTCGAGGCGAACGGCGCCTTCGGCTTCCCGCGGATGGGGGTCGAAGCCGAGGCCGCCTGCTGGGACAACCGCCTGTTTCAGGCCAATTTCGCCTTTGCCGACGGGCGCATCATGAACGGCGCCGGGCGCGGTGCAGCGCCCTCGCCCTTCGGCCCCGACGGACGGCCCAGCGTGCTCGGCGCGGGCTCGATCAGCTTTCGCTGTATCGAGCCATTCCGCCGCTGGAGCATGCGCTTCGACGGGCCGGCGATCGATGGGCACGTCACGCAGCAGATCGCCAAGACACTCGATCCCACGCGCCGTACGCACGTGCGTCTCGAAGCCGAGATGACCATGCAAACACCGGCGTGGATCCAGGCCACGGACGAGAACAACGCGAGCCTCGAGGACCATCTCATGGGGCTCGGCTATCGCTTCGAGCACCTGTTCCGGGCACAGGGAATCTTGCATGTCGATGGCCGAGCGCGGCCATTCGCAGGCACGGGCCTCAGGATCCACCGGCAGAGCATCCGCAGGCTCGAAGGCTTCTTCGGCCACTGCTGGCAGTCGGCGCTCTTTCCCGATGGCCGCGCGTTCGGATTCATCACCTATCCGCCGAAACCCGACGGCACCGAGACCTACAACGAGGGCTACATCTTTCAGGACGGGCGGATGATCAGGGCGAAAGCGCTGCGCGTGCCGTGGCTACGCCGCATCGTTGCGGCCGGCGATGATGTGACGCTCGAGCTCGAATCCGCGCTCGGCCGCACGCGCATCGAAGGCACGACCACGCTCAGCACGTTCCGCGTCGGCAATCCGGACATCGGCGGACTCAACTTGCAGCAGAGCGGCGTGCTCTACCGCTGGGACGGGCAGAGCGCCTACGGGATGATCGAGCGCTCGAGTCAGGAGAGCTTGACCACGATCGGCTGAGGCGCCTGGGTCGCCTCGCGGCGCTCGCGCAGCAACAAGCTCAGCATGAAGCTCACCGCCAGCAGGGCCGCCCAGCCGATGAACGGCGTCGCATAGCTGCCGGTGGCCTCTTGGGTCCTCGAGATCGAGAACGGCGCGAGCACGACCACGGGCACGAAGAACATGCACATGCCGAAGGCGCGCCCCACCGCCTCGGCGCCGAACTCCACGGCGACCGCCGCGGCGAGCAGCGCGATCACGCCGCCGCCGAGGCCGACCAGCGCGCAGCCTATCGTGATGATCGTGAGATTCGAGCCGGCAGCGAGCAGCAGCGATCCCACCACCATGAGCGCGGCGACTCCCGCGAAGGGCAAGCGATTGCCGAAGCGATCCGAGAGCATGCCGAACACCAACGTCGCGATCACGTGCATCAGGCTGAGGAGCGACAGCAACATCGCGCTCGCCTCCTTGCTGATACCGTGCAACGTCCCATAGGGTCTGATCATCTGTACACAACCGCCGCTCAAGGCGAGGATCGGCAGATAGATGCCCACGAGCAGCCAGAAATTCCTGCGCGCGGCGACCTCGCGCCAGGTTATCTGTGCTCCGCCGGCAGGCGTCCCATGATGCCCGGACGGCGCGGCCTCCCCGCTCAGGTAATACCGCCCCTCCTGCTCCCCGGGCCGGTTGCGCACCACCAGCAGTACCAGCGGCACCACGACGGCCACGATCAGCACGCCGCCTCCGCGCCAGATCGTGCGCCAGTCGACTCCGTGCTGAAGCGGAGTGAGGATGAGCGGCAGCACCACGCCCGCGAGCCCGATGCCGAAAGCGCTCAATCCCAGCGCCAAACCGCGGCGTCGCACGAACCAGCGCGCGATCAGCGCATTCGCCGGAACGGCCGTGCACAACGTAAGCGAGGGCGCGGCCACCAAGGCATAGAGGGCCAGGAGCTGCCAGGGCGCGGTGATGGAGCCGACGCCGAGGTAAAAGAGCGCCATGCCGATAAGGCCGGGGACGAAGAGTCTGCGCGCCGGATAGCGGTCCGCCAGCGCGCCCACGAGCGGCGACATCATGGCGGCAACCACCCCCATCAATGCGATGCCGAGCGTGAGGCGGCTGATGGGCGCGTGCAGCTCCTTCGACCAATCCTCGTAGAAAAGCGAGGAGGAGTTGTACGTGAGGCCGTTGGCGACCCCCTGGCAAATGATGCAGACCGCGACGATGTTCCAGCCGTGGTAGTACCAGCCGCGTTGTCGTGCAAGCTCCACGCGAGCGCTCATGGAGCGCAATCCGAGTCGACGGCCATCATTCGTTTCCCCCGACACCCGACGTCCGGCTATGGTACGAGAAGCAAAATAGTGTTGCCTAGACTTGATCATTCATCGATCGGGACATTGCATGCGGCCTGAGTCGGACCCTGACCCTTTCGTGCGCGGCGCGGCGTCGGGCCTCGCCATTGCGGGGCACGCTGCGGCGCTCGGCGTTCTGTCGGTCGGCTACGCATGCTCGGCGCCCGGCTTGCACACCGGCTCTTCGTGGCGAGGGATCCGATGTTGACGATGTTGCCGCTCCCGTCCCGGCGGCGTTCACCAGGATGTCGAGGCGGCCGAAGCGGCGCGATGCCTCTCGCTGTTCCACTCCCTGTCAACCCCGCTAGCCGGTCTTTCGCCGAAAGACCGGCTAGGATAGAGCTACTGCGGAAGCGTTCGAAGTCTGGTGGCTTCCCTGGTCTTCAAAACCAGAGGCCCGCGAACAGCGGGTGGTGGGTTCGATTCCCATCCGCTTCCGCCAGACCCACCCCGAGACCGCCTCAGCTCCGGGTGCCCTGCCGAAGCCGCTCGCTCCAGCGCGCCGGCAGGCGAATCTTCTTCGCCACGGGAAAGCCGAGATAGCCGTTGTGGGCGAACGCGTAGGCGTTGGTGCGCAACGGATCTCCGGATACCAGCACGATGAAATCGTCCGGCTCGAGCACGATCGGCACCATCCGGTTCGGATCGTCTGACTCGTGGAACGCCGCCGGCAGACGGCCGAGATTGACTTGCCGCTGGAGCGAGCCGATGCGGAAATCCAGCCACTTCTCGGTAAAGGCCTCGATACGCCGGGCCGGCGTCCTTGCATGCTCGTAAAGGTATCGCTTGACGTCGTCCTTGCTCCAGCCGGCGCGCGCAATGGTCTGTGCGAGGATCGGGCTCAGCACCAGCACCGGGCGCAGCGTGCCGATCGACAGTCCCCCGACCGTGAACACGACCTCCCAGCCGGTTTGCTTCGCAACGCCGTCCGCGAGGTAAGGCATCATCTCCTCGGGTGTGCTGCCGGTGACCGACGGGAGCACGCCACCGCCGGTCATGCGGCTGATGGTGACGGTGTTGTCCCCCGCGGCAAATCCCATGTCGGCGCTCAGCGGCGGCCAGCCGATCTGGCGCAGGGCGTCCTCGTTCTCGGCAAGAACCACGCGGAAGGTATTGCCGAAGGTGGCCTTGTCGTTCTTGTGCAATAGAAAGCCGGCGAGATTGCGCAGCGCCAGCCTCCAGAAACGGCCCACGGAAGTGTTCGGCATGAATCCGTCGCGCAGCACCCCCTGGGTGTAGTTGAAGCCGAGGTCCTTGATGATCGGGCCGTTGAGCACGATGAGGGTCTCCGACCCCGGGGTATTGCCGCTATGCTCGACCCCGTAGGTGGGGTCCGCCATCGCTTCGATTAGTGCAACGAGAACCGGCATGTACTCCGGGCGGCAGCCGGCCATCACGCCGTTGACCGCCACCGCCCAGACCGTGGCCGCGCGGCTTTCGGGCAGGAGGATGCCGAGCATCTCCTCCGGCGCCCGATCGGTGAAGCTCAAGAACTCCTCGATCTTCGCGAGCGTCGGCGGAACGATGGGCAGCCCGTCGCTCCACTCGCGCTCGTAGAAATACGCATTCACCTCCTCGAAGGTGCCGCGCAACACGATGTCGTGCGCCCCGGGCTCCGGCGCGATCTCGGGCTCGGCCGGCTGCCTCAAGAGATTGTCGATCACCTGCCGTGCGGTGACTCTGCGCACATTCGTGCGCAGCTCATCGAGGCTTTGCGCGCCCGGATGACCCGGGATCGTCGCGACCGGAAGATTGGGCATGCCGAGGCCGACCGAAGTAGCGGCGGCCTGGCCCAGAAAGCCCTCGCAGACCAGCGAGGAGCTCGGCACCCCGGCTCGCTCGCAGGCCTCACTCGCCCGCAGCACGGCGGGCGTGCAACTCCCTCAACAAGCCATCGAGGAGATGGCGGCATCCACTCCGAGATCCCTGAAGCGTTTCGGGAGCGATGCGAGCAATTCCTTCTCGTTGACCGCATGGGTCGAGCCGAATTCCCGCCAGCTCACGAACTTCACTCCCGGGTACTCGGCTCGAAGATCCTGCTCGAGCGCCGCGAATACCTCATCGCCGGCGAACAGGTAGTCCCAGAGCTGCGCGACGGTTTTCCCGTTGAGCGTATCGAGGCGCTTTGCGAGCGGACGCAGCGCCTGCTTGCGCTCACCGCGCGGCCACACGACCTCATACGGACCACCGTCGTTGGATTTCTTGACCATCATTGACTCCTCCGCGATTCTCACCTGCGGCGCAAGGCGCCGGCCTCAATGTTTGAGCCGCGCCGCGGCTTCCGCCGCCCCCACCCCTTCTGCCATGGCCTGCACGAGATTTCCACCATACGTCGCGCGCACCGCCCCCACCGCGAACACGCGCGCATCGGCCGTGGCGAGCGCCGCGTCGGTCTTGACGTGTCCCGACGGTGCGAGCAGCGATGCCGGCGCGAACCCGCTGTTGGGTGTCGCGCCAATGAAGGGGAACAGCCCGCTGCAGGCGAGATCCGAGGCGGTGCCGTCCTTGACGTTGCGCAAACGCACGCCGGCCACCGCCTCGTCACCGAGAATCTCGGTCACCTCGCTGTCCCAGACGAAGCTCACGTTCTCGCGCGCAGCGAGCCGCTCGACATAATCCCTTCTCGCACGCAACGGGCTGCGGCACACCATGATGACGCGACGGCTGGTCTTCGCGAGCAGCAGGGCCTCCTGAGCCGCGCCGTCGCCCCCACCGACCACGACCACGTCCTGACCACGGAAGAATGCACCATCGCAGGTCGCACAGCGCGACAATCCATGTCCGAGGAACTCCGCCTCGCGGGGAACACCGAGTTCCTTGAGCGATGCGCCGGAAGCGATGACGATCGCTTCGGGGCGATGGGACTTTCCCTCGTCGTCCTCGAGGCCGAGACGCGCGCCCAGCTCGATCCTCGCCACCCCGGTTTGCACGATCCGAACCGCCGCCTTGCGGGCGTCCTCCAGAAGATGCACGGCGAGATCCTGGCCGGAAAATTTGCCGGGAACGGGCAAACCATCGACCTCCTCGACGGTCGCGACCATCCCACCAAAAAGTGCCGAGCCCTCGAACAACGTGACCAGCCGCCCGAGACGCGCGGCGTGTCGAGCCGCGGACAGCCCGGCGAGCCCACCCCCGATGACGGCGACTTCGCAGAGGTTCTTGAGCGGTCTCATCCGGGCGACTCACTCCGGTGAAAGCGGCATTGTAATTGCATCCGGCGGCCGCGGCTCAAGCCGGGCGCGCGCCAAGGATGCGCCGGTCATTGACCCGGCGCGTGAACCTGATCGCGTCGAGGTGATCGAGAAGCGGCAGGCTGTACTTGCGCGATATGCCGAGCGCGGACCCGATCTCCGTGACCAGCAGGCCCGGCGCCCGCTCCAGCAGTGGCGCGAGCCGCCGCTGTGCGTCCGCGATCGCCTCCTGGTGAAACAGAATCTCCCGGCCCTTGGCGCGGTCGAGACCGCGCACGATGACACCCTCACGCAGCAATCGGTCCACCGCCCGCTTCGTCTGCAGACTGGTCACGAGATCGCCGGGAGTGGGTGGCGTGAGTCCCGCGCGCCGCAACGTTTCGGCGATGTGCGAGGCGAGCGCCGCCTCGTCGCGGGCGCGCCTCCGGTCCTGGTCCGGCCGCGGCACCGACAGCTGGTTGCCGTGCTTGATGATCGCACCGCTCGCCAGCAGCCGCGCGAGCGCCTCGTCCACGAGCGCTGCCCCCGTTCCCGGAACATCCGCCAAGAGCTGGGCCTGGGAGAGCCCGGCGGCAGAGCGAGCGAGCAGCGGCGGGATCATCGCGAGCAACCGGTCGAGATCCGTCTTGCGCAGCACCGTCCCGTGAGCCGTTACCACGAAACGGGACGGCTCGAGCAGCTCGACCACGCGCGCGACCGCGAGCGCCGAGAGCCGCGAGAGCTGCTCGAGCGTCGTTCCGGCCGGCCCGCGGCGCTCGATCTCCCGTGCAATCATCGCCGGCGGCGGCAGCATCGAGAGGTCGTCGAGACGCGCCAGTATTTCCTTGGAATGGCGCCGTTCGCGTCGCGCCGACGGCTCGAGAATCCTGCCGCCGGCCACCGTCCTCGGCGGGGACGGCAGGCGCAGCACCGCATGCTCTCCCGCCGGAAGCGCCACCGGCTGCGCACAGTGCAGCTGGGCGAAGCCGTGCTCCGCGGGTGCGAGCGCATCGCGATCGAGCAAGCGCAGGCGCACATCGAGCTCCTGCGTGCCGAGCAGCGCGCGCAATCTCATCCCGTTCTTGAGCGCCGGTGCGCCGGGGAGGACCGCGACCGACATCGTCAGCCACTCGGAGAGCGACAGCGCGTTCGGAGCCGCCAGAACGACGCCCCGGGCGAGATCACTCAAATCAACATCGCGCACATTGAGCGCCACGCGCTGCCCGGGCAATGCGCGCGGCACGCGCGCGCCGTGGACCTCGAGGGCGCGCACGCGGACCATGCGGCGCGAGGGCAGCAATTCCAGGGCATCCTCCGACCCTACGGAAGCGCCGCGCAGCGTGCCGGTGACCACGGGTCCGTGCCCCGGGACGCTGAACGCGCGATCGATCGGCAAGAACGCCACACCGTCCGCCGCCCGCGGCCGCTGTTCGGCGGCGAGCGTCTCGAGCGCGCGTCGCAACTCCTCGATTCCGCGCGGCTCGAGCGCGGAGGTCGCGACCGGCGGCAGCGGGTCGAGTCCCGAGCGGACCAGCAGGCGCAGCGCCTGCTCGCCGATGCGCGCCGCTTCCCGAGCGTCCGCGAGATCCGCCTTGCTGACCGCCACCACGGCCCGGCGCAAGCCGAGGAGATGCGCAATCTCGACGTGCTCGACGGTTTGCGGCTTGATTCCTTCGTTGGCGGCCACCACGAGCAGCACGGCGTCGATGCCCGTCGCCCCGGAGATCATGGTGCGCACGAAGCGCTCGTGCCCGGGCATGTCGATGAAATCGATGCCGAGGCCGTCGACGGCGAGGTGTGCGAAGCCGAGCGCGATGGAGATTCCGCGCCGTCGCTCCTCTGGCAGCCGGTCGGTGTCCACGCCGGTCAATGCGCGGACCAGCGCGGTTTTACCGTGATCGACGTGACCGATCACGCCCAGCACGAGGCTGTTCACGTGCACGCCGCGGCGACCGCCGCGGCGACCTCGGGCAGATCGCCATCCGCCACGGCGAGCATGTCGAGCAGCAGACGATCGTCGCTGACGCGGCCGATCACGGGCGGATCACAGGCTCTCAGCCGGCTTGCCGCTCGCTCGGCCCCGACCGTGGGATCGAGCACGAGCGCCCAGCTCGCGATGCGCTCTTCCGGAAGCGATCCGCCGCCGGCAAATGCTTCCGATCGCTGCACCGCGCCGGCGCCGACCAGGGATTCGAGCTTCTCGGCGCGCGCGCGCAGCACCGGCTCGCTCTGACCCAGCATGCGCGCGACCGGGACACGCTCCGGCATATCTCGATGCAGCAGCAGCGTCGCCTCGAGCGCGGCCAGCGACATCTTGTCGAGCCGCAGCGCCCGCAGCAGCGGATGCTGGCGCAATCGATCGACCGCCGCCCTCTTGCCGAGAATCAGGCCGGCCTGCGGACCGCCCAGGAGTTTGTCGCCGCTGCAGGTTACGAGATCGGCGCCCGCCGCCAGCGCCGCGCTCAATGTCGGCTCGCCGCTGCAGCGCGCTGCGCGCAGCAGGCCGCTGCCGAGATCCGCGACCAGCAACAGCCCGCGTTCGCGCGCCAGGCCGGCCAGCTCGGCGATGCTCGTCTCGGCGGTGAAGCCGATGGTGCGAAAGTTGCTCTGGTGCACCTTGAGCAGCACGCGGGTGTCGGCGCCGATGGCCGCTCGATAATCCTCGAGCCGCGTCTTGTTGGTCGATCCGACTTCGGCGAGGCGCGCGCCGCCCTGGCGGATGACCTCCGGCACGCGAAAACCGCCGCCGATCTCGACCAGCTCTCCGCGCGAAACGACCACCTCGCCGCCCCGGCATAGCGCGGCGAGCGCGAGCAGGATGGCGGCCGCTCCGTTGTTGACCGCGAGCGCCGCCTCTGCCCCGGTCAGCTCGCACAGCAGCGGCTCGATTGCCTGGGTCCGCGATCCACGTCTACCGCCGGCGAGCTCGAGCTCCAGGTTGCAATAGCCCGCGGCGACTTCGGCGACCGCGGCGAGCGCTTCGGGCGCGAGCGGCGCACGGCCCAGGTTGGTGTGCAGGATGATGCCGGTCGCATTGATCGCGCGGCGCAATCCGCGCCGCCGGCGCAGCGACAGCTTCGCGCGAGCGCGGTCGAGCAGCGTTTGCGCGTCGGGCGCGCACGCGAGCGACCCCTCGCCGATCTCGCGGCGCAGTTCCTCGAGCGTGGCGCGCAGCGCTTCGGTCAGCGCCGTGCGGCCGAATTCCTCGCACAGCGCGCTCGCCGCGGCCGTCTCGAGCAGGCGCTGCACCTGCGGCAGGCTACGCAGCGGATTCTTGCCGTCTTGCACGGAACCTCTCGATCGGTGATAGTGACCCCATCTCCTAGTGTAATCATGGCTGAAAACGAGACACGCCTCACCGCCCTCGCGCACGGCGGCGGGTGCGGCTGCAAGCTGTCGCCCGCCGTGCTGCGCGAGCTCCTTTCGGGAATGCCCGCGGCACAGGCCTTCCCCGATCTGCTGGTCGGAACCGAGACCGCGGATGATGCGGCCGTGTATCGGATCAACGATGAGCAGGCGGTGGTGGCCACCACCGACTTCTTCACGCCCATCGTGGATGATCCGCGCGATTTTGGCCGCATCGCCGCCGCCAACGCGCTCTCGGACATCTATGCGATGGGCGGCCGTCCCATTCTGGCGCTCGCGATCCTCGGCATGCCGCTCGGCAAGATTGCTCCGCAGACGGTGCGCGCCATCCTCGGGGGCGGCACCGAGGTGTGCGGCGCGGCCGGCATTCCGGTGGCCGGAGGGCATTCGATCGATTCGCCGGAACCGATCTACGGGCTCGCGGTCATCGGACTGGTACGGCCGGACCGGGTGCTGCGCAACAGCGGCGCGCAGCCCGGCGACGCGCTCGTGCTCACCAAGGCACTGGGCATCGGGGTGCTCAGCGCCGCGCTCAAGAGCAACACGCTCGAGGCGCCCATCGAGCGGCGCCTTCATACCACGCTGGTCGACTGCGCCACGCGCCTGAATGCGATCGGACCCGCCTTCGCCGCCAATCCCCACGTGCACGCGATGACCGATGTGACCGGCTTCGGTCTTCTCGGGCATGGCCTCGAAATGTGCCGCGGCTCGCGCTTGGGCGCGCGCATCGAGTTCGATGCGGTGCCGCTGCTCGAGGGAGTCGCGGAGCTCGCGCGCGTCCCGTACCGCACCGGCGCTGCCGCGCGCAACTGGGCGAGCTACGGCATGGATGTCGCGCTCCCAGCTGCCGCGGCGGAGTGGCAGCGCGACCTTCTGTGCGATCCTCAGACCAGCGGCGGCTTGCTGGTTGCGGTGTCGCGCGAGGGCGTTCCCCAAGCGCTCGAGATCGCCCGCTCGGCAGGATTCGATCGGGCCGCGCTCATCGGCGAGATGCGCCGCGGACCCCCGCGCATCGAGGTCATCTAACCCGTTGGCTCCTCGGGGAGCGCGACGGTATGCTAGGTTAGGACGCGGGCGGATGAAGCTCAGGAGACCGACCGATGCAAAGCGGGCGCTACCGAGCCCCAAGATCCTCGAGCCCCGCACCGGGGTGGAGCCTCGAGCGGCTCACGCCTGCGAGCCGATTGTTCGGCGCCAACGGCATTCTCACCGGGCCCGACAATCGAATATATGTCGCGCAGGTGAGCGGCAGCCAGATCAGCGCCATCGACCTCGTGAGCGGCGCGATCGAAGCCGTGAGCCCCATGGGCGGAGCCATCGTCGCCCCGGACGATCTGACGTTCGATAGCGAAGGGAATCTTTACGCCACCGAGATCACCGAGGGACGCGTCAGCGTACGCGAGCCCAACGGCGCCACACGGGTGCTGTACGCCGATCTGCCGGTCGCTAACCCCATCACCTTCCACGACGGCCATCTGATCGTCGGCGAGTGCCGCATGGGCGGCCGCATCATGGAGCTCGACCGCAACGGCGGCGCGCCGCGGATGATCCTCGAGAACGTGCCGATGCCCAATGCGTTCGCCGTGGGACCGGACGGCAAGCTGTATTTTCCGGTGATGGCGACCAACGAGATCTGGCGCGTGAGCCTTGCGGGCGGTGCGCCGGAAAAGGTGGCTGGGGACCTGGGCGTGCCCGATGCGGTCAAGTTCGATGCCAAGGGCTGCATCGTCTCGACGCAGGTGCACAGCGGGCAGGTGCTCAGGATCGATCCTCGCAGCGGCGAGCGCACCGTGCTCGCGAGCTTGAGTCCCGGCCTCGACAATGTCACCTTCGTCGGTGATCGCATGTTCGTGTCGAATATCGCGGGCTCTGTCACCGAGATCCTCGCCGGCGGCAAGAGCCGAGAGCTCGTGCCCGAGGGCTTCAACTGGCCGCTCGGACTCGCGCTGGATCCCGCGGGGCTGCTGTATGTGGCCGACGGCCCGTTCTCCTACACGCTGCGGCCGGGTGACAAGCCGCAGCTCGCCGGCATGCTCTTCACGCCCGGCTATCCCGGATACTCGCGCGGCGTGGCGGCGGCGGGTCCCGGTGAGTTCATCGTCACCACCGCGAGCGCGAAGGGCGACGTGGCGCGCTACTGGCCGGCCGACGGCAAGAGCGAGGTGCTGGCCAGCGGATTCGATCAGCTCTACGGCGTCGCGGTGGCCCCGCGTGGAGCCGTGATCTTCGTCGAGCAAGGCGCAGGCCGCGTCCATGGCGTGGAATCGGGCCGGGTCGAGCAATTGGCGGCGGGCCTCGAGCAGCCATCCGGCGTCACGGTCAGCGCGGAGGGCGCCTGCTACGTCAGCGAGTCGGCGGGCGGACGCGTGGTGAAGCTCTCGGGCAGCCGCAAAGAGACGGTGCTCGATGGGCTCATGAAACCTCAAGGAATCCTGGCGCGCGGCACCTCGCTCTACATCGTCGACGCCGGCGCGAAGGAGCTCATCGAGTACGATCTTGCGGCGAAGGCGCGCCGTACGCTTGCGGCCGACCTGCCGGTCGGCGCACCGGCCGGCGTGGTGCCGAAGTTTCTGGGACCGATCGGAGCCTTCTCGGGGCCCATGGGCCCCTTTGCGGGCATCGCCGCCGGCGCCGACGGCACCTTGTATATCTCGGCCGATGCGGAAGGCAGCATCCTCTCGATCCGGCCGCGCTGACCTTCGCCGCTCGCGCACCTACGGAGCCAGCCCATGATCAAGCAAGTGGTCTTCTTGAAGCGCCGTCCGGACATGACGATGCAGGAGTTCATGGACTACTACGAGAATCAGCACACCCAGCTCTCCAAGCGCATCGGCGCCAAGCCGCCGCTCCCCAACGCGCAGCGCTACGTCCGGCGCTACATCACACCCGAGAAGAATCCGCTCACCGGCGAGGTGATCCATCCCGGATACGACTGCATCATGGAAATCTGGTGGAACACGCGCGCGGACTTCGAGGCCGCCATGAAGGGGCTCGGCAACCCCGAGCACCTGCAGGCGCGCCTCGCGGACGAGCGCAAGGTGTTCGCGACCAACAGCAACCCGGTATGCACGGTCGAGGAATTCGATTCCCCGGTGGGTCCCGACAACACCATCCCGCGCTGGGTGGCCGCACGGGAGGCGTGAGCTGCTCTAGGCCTTGAAACGTTCCGTGGGTGCGATCACCGACATCATCACCAACGGGATCTCGCGCGCGGTCGCTGCCTGATAGGCCTGATACGGGGGGAACACCCCCACCATGAAATCCCACACCTTGGCGCGCTCCGCACCGTTGGGCTCGCGCCAGCTCGCGCGGTACGCCTGGGTCGCGATCTGGAACGACAGTTCCTTGCTGGCGAGCACATTCAAGTACCACGCGGGATGGTGATCCGCGCCGCCCTTGGAGGCGACGATCACCACCTCGCCGCCGATATCACCGTAGATGAGCGGCGTGATCATCGTCGTGCCGCTCTTCCGTCCCACGTACTTGAGCAGCAGCATGGTGGTGAGCTTGCGGCCGCCGATATCGGTCACATCCATGATGTGGCCTTCGGCTCCGCCCGACTTCAAGTACAGGTCGAGATGGTCTTGCTTCCAGTTGCGCCTCGCCTTGGCGATCTCGGCACTGGTGGCATTGCTCATGGGAACGCTCCTTCGGGGGCTGGATCCCGCGAGTTTATGCCAAATCGCGCCGCACCGAGCAGGCCGCCGCCTGCCCATTCACTGAACTACACTGTTGTGCATTAACTCTTGCCTTGGCGTCCTACCCTGTCATATAAAGATTGGCGGATACCCCGGCTGGTATATGACAGCTGCTGCTGGAGCGACCATGAACGAGACCGTCGAGCTCGAAAAGCAAACCGCTGCACCCGATGAGCTGCCGCCGGCCATGACCCACGGCGTGGAGGCCTACGTATCCGAGGAGTACGCGCGCGCCGAGCGCGACAAGCTGTGGCGCAAGGTTTGGCTGCAGGTCGGCCGGATGGAGGAGATTCCGGAGGTCGGGAACTACCTCACCTACCAGATCCTGGATGATTCCATCCTGATCGTGCGTTCCGCGCCCGACACGATCAAGGCCTACTACAACGTCTGCTCGCATCGCGGACGGCGGCTCATCGACACACCGAGCGGCGCGCATCACGCGCACGGCAAGCAGCTGAAATTCGTCTGCGGCTTTCATGCCTGGACCTACAACCTCGATGGCCAGTGCACCTACATCATGGACAAGGAGAACTGGCAGGGAGCGCTCACCGAGGAGCGCACACGCCTCGGCAAGGTCAAGCTCGACACCTGGGGCGGCTGGATCTGGATCAATCTCGATCCGGCGGCCGAGCCCCTGCGCGATTATCTGCAGCCCGCGGCCTCCATGCTCGAGCCGTTCGAGCTGCACAACATGCGCTTCCGCTGGCGCCGCTGGCTGGTCTTCGACTGCAACTGGAAGGTCGCGATGGAGGCGTTCGACGAGACCTATCACGTGCCCGGCACGCACCCGGAGTTCATGCGCTTCGGTAATTTCGTCGGCTGGGGCCGAGCGCAGGGCAAGCACAGCCACATCGGCTACGACGCTCCCAAGGGACTCGACGAGAACAAGGCGAAGCTGCGGCTCGGGGCCGGCAGCGATCCGCGCAAGTCGACGGCCGAGATGCAGCTCTATACCTGGGAGCAGGTGAACACCAACACCACCCGCACGCTGGTCGATGCGGCGCTGCGTTTGGTCGATGAGCTTCCCGAAGGCACGCCGCCCGACAAGGTGCTGAAGCACTGGCTCGACTCGGCGCGGCGCGACGATGCCGCCCGCGGCGTGATCTGGCCGACGGTGGATCCCGTGCACGTGGGCAAGAGCGGCACCTCCTGGCAGATCTTTCCGAATTTCCAGATCGGGCACGCGGTCAACAACATGCTGTGCTACAGCGCGCGGCCCTACGGCTACAACCCGGACAAGTGCATCTTCGAGGCGGCGGTCTACGAGCTGTTCCCCAAGGGCAAGGAACCGAAGACCGAGTGGGAATATCTCGCGGTCGACGATCCCCGCTGGGGCAGCGTCCTGCCGCAGGACTTCTCCAACATGGCGGCCGTCCAGCAAGGCATGAAGAACGGCGGCTTCCGCGGACCCCTGCCGAATCCCAAGGCGGAGGGCGCCGTCACCAGCCTGCACCGCAATCTTGCGAGGTACATGGGCGCGCCGCCGCCCAAGACTCTCAAGTAGCGGACCTGGACAGGCCGCGAATTTTTGCAGGGCAACCGCTCAGCGATGTCTCAGGCCGTCCGCGAGCTGCTGCGGCAGCCGGATGCGTAACGCATTCTGCGAATAGGCAATCGCCACGTACTGCCCCACCAGGGTGGGAAACTCGATCAACTGCCGCTCCGACCAGGTCTCGGCGAGCTGTTTCCACGTGACCTCCGAGATCATCTGTCCCTCGATCAGCTCCTCGACGCCCTTGAGGATCGCGGCATCGTGCGCGCTCCAGCCGGCGGCGCACGAGGATTGCGTGACCCGCTCGATCTCCTCATCGGTCACCCCATAGCGCTTGGCGATGTCGACGTGCTGGCCCCACTCGTAAGGTGCCCGGCACAGCCATCCGACCCGCAGTACCGCGAGCTCCCGGTCGCGCGGCGGCAGCGCGCCCTGATAGAGCTGGATGCTCATCTTCATCTGGCACTGATAGAGATCAGGGTGCTTGAGCATGATCGCGAAGACTTCCGGAATCCTCGAATGGTCGGTGAGCCCGAGCGACTCCCGGATGGTCACGACGAGGGCGCGCTCTTCGGCGCTGAACCGATCCGGGTCCAGCGGCGCGATGCGCGGACCGTCGCCCTGCACCTCTGCGTGGCGCGCATCGATGTCGCAGGCCGTGGAATTTGTTTGCGGATTCGAGAGAGTCATGCATGTTCCTCGCAGCGGTGTGGCATCGATTGATTTGAAACTATTGAGGTAATAATATAACCACCCGGTTCATGAGCGAGCATAACCAGCAAATCGTGCTGCGATTCATCGAGGCGATGGGCCGGAGCGATGCGGATGCGGCCGCGCCCTGCCTCGCACCCGACGCCTTCACGATGGCCAAGGGGTTCAGCAAATTCGCCGGCGTGCGTCGTTACGCGACCATCGTCGGCACCATAGACGCGTTCAAGAAGCTCCTGCCCACGGGCCTGCGGCCGGCGGTGCAGACCGTCACCGCGGCGGGCGATCGCGTCGTGGTCGAGTTCGAGGGCAATGCGCTCACCAGCGAAGGCAAGCCCTACTGCAATCAGTACTGCATGGTGTTCACGCTGCGCGAGGGCAAGATCAGACAGATCAACGAGTACTTCTGCACCAAGCTGGCGGATGAGGTCCTCTGGCCGATCGTCGCGGCGCTGGAGCAGCACGAGAGCTGATGCTTCAGCGGCTTGGGAGCCGCTCCTTCAAGGCGGCCGCCTCGAGCATCGATTCGAGCAGCAGCTTCTTGAGGCGCCGGTTTTCCGTGTCGAGCGTCTTGAGGTGCTGGAAGTCTCGATCCTTGCCATTCGCCTCCCCGCCTGCTGCCGCTCGCGGCAACAGGCCGTTGAGGAACAAGCTCACGCTGTAGCGTGTATGGCGCGCGATCGCAGCCGCGTCGATGGTCAGGCCCCAGACGGTCATGGTGGGAGGTCCGCAGACCACCAGATAGAGAAACGCCACCGCGGCCTGCGCGGCATCGTCCGCGGACGGCAACGGGACGCGGCGCCGGAACAGGTCGGCGAGATAGGCGATCGTTCGCTCCGTTCCATGCCGATAGGTGTAGGCGCCGATCTCCGGCATGCGCGCGGACTCGGCATTGGTGATGCGCAACAGCCGGAGTCCGGCGGGAGTCATGATGTTGGCGACCAGGATCTCACCGATGCTCTGCAGCGTCTGCTCGAGATCCTCGCTCTCGGCGGATCGCAGGCGCTCGACCGGAACGATCCATTCCTCTATTGCCCGCTCGAGCGCCGCCTTGAACAGCGTGGTCTTGTCGCGATAGCGCAGATAGACCGTGCGTTTCGCCATTGCGGCGGCGGCGGTGATCGCATCGATGCTGGTGCGCTCGAAGCCCCTCTCCAGGAAGATGTCCAGGGCCTTGTCGAGCAGTTCCTCGTTGCTCAGCGTCGGCCGGCCCGGGCCCCGCCGGGGCTTGCTCTTCGCAGAGGTGCGGTTCGAGGCGGCTTGCTCGGTCATATCGCATCCCGACGGCTGAGGCGCGTGATGATACCAGCCGAGCGCGACCCGCTCGAGCCTATTTAATGACCATGTGGGTGCTAAATACTCAGACCTGCTTCGCGGGGATGCGCACGATGAGCCCGTCGAGCGCCTCGGAGACCTCGATCTGGCAGGCCAGACGGCTGTTCGGCCGAGGCGCGCACACCGCATCGAGCAGCGCGTTCTCCGGCTCGGTCTTGTTCGCGAGCCGACCCATCCATGCCTCGTCGACGTACACGTGGCAGGTCGCGCAGGAACACGAGCCACCGCATTCCGCGATGATCCCGCGCACGTTGTTGTTGACCGCGCCTTGCATCACCGAGGATCCCGCGGCAATGTCGAGCACGCGCTCGCGGCCGTCGAATTCGACGTAGGTGATCATCGCCATCAGATGCGCTTCCCGCTGAGCGCGCCGCCGCCGAACATGCCGAAGCGCACCTTGCCCGACATCGCGTCGCCCTCGACGGTCGCATCGAAGGAAAGCTTGATGGCCATCGGCTTGGTGAGGCTCAAGGTCCAGCTGAGCTTGTTGCCGGCGATCTTGCCGGTGATGTCTTGCACCCCCATCTCCCCGGTCATCGTGCCGGTAAACGTGGCGCCGTTACGCACGATCCGCGCGCTCAGGTTCTGCTGGCCGACGGGCGTCGAGAGCGCGAGCTCCCAGGCCTCGCCATCCTGCGCCGCGGCCGCGCTCTGCGCGGGCGCGGCGCTCTGCGGAGCGCGCGCGCGCGCCGCCCTGGCGAGTCCATCGCCGATGAACGCGGGCAAGTTGTCCCAGCCGCGCACCGTCGAGGTGGAGGAGAGCTTGGCGTTGTCGAAATCCACGGTCCAGCTCGGGAAGCGCTTCAAAAGCTCGTCGATCGCGACCCGTCCCTCGACTCTGGCGAGCGCCGAGCCGAGACAGGCGTGCACGCCGCGCCCGAAGCTGATGTGCGGCGGCCCCTGGCGGTGAACGTCGAAGCGCTCGCCGTTCTCGTAGCGGCGCTCGTCGCGATTCGCGGACGCCACGAGCATGAGCATGGCGCTGCCCTTCGGCACGGTGCGGCCGTGCAGCTCCACGTCGCGCGTCACGTAGCGCGCCACCGCGGGTCCCGGCGGCTCGTAGCGCAAGAGCTCCTCGACCGCGTTGGGAATCAGCGCCGGATTCTTGACGAGCTCGGCCCGCTGGTCGGGGTGATCGCCGAGCACCTTGCCGGTCCAGCCGATGAGCCGCGTCGTGGTCTCGTTGCCGGCGCCCGCGAGCAGGTTCACGAAAATGAGGACCTCCTGGCGCGTGAGCTTGCGCCGGGCACCCGTCTCATCCTGAAATTCGGTCTGCAGGAGCTCGGTCATCAGATCGTCGGATGGGTGCTTGGCGCGCCAGTCGATGTATTCCTCGAAGCCTGCCCCTTTGTAGCTCGCCTGTGAGACCTCGAGCGGCTTGCCGGCCTCCGTGCGGAGCGCGGCGTCGACCTTCTCCCGGATCCCGACCTGGTCTTCCTCGGGGATGCCCAGCAGCATGCCGATCACCCGCATCGGCATCTCGGCGCCGAAATCCGCCACGAAGTCGAAGCGTCCCGCCCCCACCAGCGGATCGAGGCAGCGCACGCAGAAAGCGCGAATGCGCTGCTCGAGCTCGTTCATCCGCCGCGGCGTGAAGACCCGTGTCAGGACGCCTCGGTGCACGGAGTGCGCAGGAGGATCCTCCCAGATGAACATCCCGCTCGGGATGTCCATGTCTGCCTTGATGTACTCGAGAATGTCGCCTCGACTCGAGCTGAAGGTCTCGCGATCGTTGAATGCGGCCTCGACATCGGCGAACCGGCTCACGGCGTAGAAATCGTACTGCTCGTTGCGGTACAGCGGCGCTTCCTCGCGCAGCCTCCTGAACGTGGGATAGGGATCCATCCAGAAGTCGGGCCGATACGGGTCCCAGTAGACGGCAGCGGGTGCGGTCGTGCTCATTCGATTCCCCAGGAAGCTCCTGATTGATGGCGGCGGGTGGGACCGGTCTTGCGGCTCGGCTCCCGGTCACCGTGCCAATACCCAGCCGAGCAGATATGATACACAATAGATCATAACTTCTTTGCCTGTCAACGGCCGCCGGGGAGCGGAGAATCGTGGCAGCAGATACGCTTCACGTCAGCACACACAGAAAGAGACTCGACGCCATGCAAATGACGGGAACACAAAGAATTGCCGCATCGAGAGACAACGTATGGGCGTCCCTGTTCGACCCCGAGGTCCTCGAGCAGTGCATCCCGGGCTGTCAATCGCTCAGCAAGGAATCCGCGGAACGGATGCGGGCGGTCGCCGAGATCAAGATCGGGCCCATCGGAGCGCGCTTCAACGCTACG
>Ga0335073_10000357_pt1 | contig 60092 bp, 52 predicted proteins | sample Lox_Sample_22_FD_207093 | JGI IMG/M metagenome (GOLD analysis project Ga0335073, IMG submission 207093) | Soil microbial communities from Loxahatchee National Wildlife Refuge, Florida, United States - Lox_Sample_2.2 | ecosystem: Environmental > Terrestrial > Soil > Wetlands | place: USA... | reverse complement strand
GTGCGCACTGCTGGCGGGGCTGATCCAGAGCCCGAGCCGGCTGAATCCTTACCGGCATGTGGAGCGGGCGACGACTCGGCGCAACCTGGTGCTGGACTCGATGGTAGAGACCGGCGCGATCACCAAGGAAGAGGCAGAGCAGGCAAAGGCCTCTCCGCTGAACGTGATTCCGGGAGCCGTCGATGCGGGTGAGGCTCCCTATTTTGTGGACCTGGTGCGGGAGCAGCTGGCACAGCGGCTGGGACCGGACGATTACAACCAGCAGGGATTGCGGATTTATACCTCGCTCGATCCCGATCTGCAGAGCGTGGCCACCGAGGCGGTCGAAGAAGGCATGAAGGGCGTCGACAAGCAGGTGGAGGCGTTGCACGCGCGGAGGGTGAAGGCGGGAGACGACGCGCCGATTGTGTATCCCCAGGTGGCACTGGTGGCACTGAATCCTCATACCGGACAGGTGCTGGCGCTGGTGGGTGGCCGCAATTACGGGCAGAGCCAGTTCAACCATGCGGTATCGCACCGGCCGACCGGATCGATCTTCAAGCCGTTCGTCTACGCGGCAGCCTTCAATACGAGCCTGGCTGGATCGCAGTTGAACAACGGCGAGGGCGCGAGTGCGACGTTTACGCCGGTGACCATCCTGAACGATGAGGAAACGACGTTCACGTTCGCAGGTGACCAGACATACTCGCCGCGCAATTTTGAGGGCCAGTATCGCGGCGAGGTAACGGCACGCGAGGCGCTGATGCACTCGCTGAACAACGCGACGATTTCGCTGGCGGAGATGGTGGGGTACAACAACGTCGCGTCGCTGGCGCGGGATGCAGGCATCAAGTCGGCCCGGGGAACTCCGGCGATGGCGATCGGCGCGTACGACGCCACGCCGCTCGATATGTCGGGCGCGTATACGGTGTTCGCGAATAACGGTGTGAAGATCGATCCGTGGATGCTGGCCTCGGTGCGCAGCGCCAACGGCGATGTGATGAGCGATTACACACCAGTCACGAAACCGGTGCTCGATCCGCGCGCGGCCTATCTGACGCTGAGCCTGATGCAGAACGTGCTCAACGGCGGTACGGGATCGATTGTGCGGCGCATGGGCTTTACCGCTCCAGCTGCGGGCAAGACGGGGACTTCGCACGACGCGTGGTTTGCGGGGTTCACGAGCAACCTGATCTGCGTGGTGTGGGTAGGCAACGACGACTACAGCGATATCAAGATTGAAGGCGCGCATGCGGCGGCGCCGATCTGGGCGGAGTTCATGAAGCGGGCAGTGGCGCTGCCGCAGTACTCCGATACCAAGGACTTCGTTCCGCCGCAGGGGATTGTCGAGGTAAAGCTGGACAAGGCGACGAACCTGCTGGCTGACGCGGCGTGCCCGGACAACACCTACAACGCGGCGTTTCTGGATGGCACGCAGCCCACTGATACCTGCGACCATGCAAACGGCGATCAGCGCAACCTGTTCCAGAGAATATTCGGGCTGGGGGAGAAGCCGTCGGCGCCTCCGCAGGTGCCAGTGACACAGCCGACCCCGGCGCTGATCCAGCCGGTTCAGCCCGCACCGGCGTCGAATGCGGCGCTTGCGCAGAATCAGCCTAACCAGGAACCGCAGCAGAAGCCAAAGAAGCGCGGATTCTTCAGCCGGCTGTTCGGCGGCAAGAAGGACGACGACCAGAACCAGCAGCAGCCTGCGCCGCAGCCCAATCCTCCGCCGCCTCCGCAGTAAAGGCAGCCATTAGCCATTAGCCATTAGCCATTAGCCATTAGCCATTAGCCATTAGCCATTAGCCATTAGCCATTAGATAGACGTCGGCAGCCCCCTGTCGACTGTCGCATTCGGGCTGGTCTTCAGCTACTGACCTGGATTGGAGTAGTAGCCGGTGCGGTGACGGAGGGTATATGGTCCTGAGGCAGGTGCAGGTTTGGTGAGACTGACCGAGATTGTCCGGAAGGACGAGTCGCTCACGCGATGTTCGGGATAGTAGCCCAGAAGGTATTGGGTGCGCAGGTCCTCTGAGACCTGCCGGAATGCCTTGTCGAGATTTCCCTCGTCAGCGTAGTAGTATTTGCCGCCCGTCTCCTGCGAGAGGGTGATGAGCGCGTGTTCGCCGCCGGTTTCACGTCCGGCGTCAGCGACGACGGGCAGATCGATGATGCTGTAGATCATGACCTCGCCGCGGCGTGCCTGTTCGAGGGCCTGCGCATAGTCGACTCCCTTGACCGTGTTGCCTCCGTCGGAAATGATGACCAGCACCTTGCGGCCACGGCGCGGCGCGAGGATCTGCGAGGCGAGGTAGACGGCATCATAGAGGGCGGTGGCCGGGCCGAGAGAAAGGTTCTCAAGGCCCGCGTCGACGCGGTGGACGCTGTTCGTGAAGGGGACAACCTCGCGCACGTCGGAATTGAAATCCAGAAGGTCAAGCTGATCGACGGGGCGCATGAGCGCATGGACGAAGTTGTGCGCGGCGCCCTTTTCGACGCTGAGATCTTTGTGCGTGCTGCCGCTGGTGTCGATGGCAAGGACGATGGACAGGGGCATGCCGGTGTCGCGCTCGAAGTAGGTGATCTTCTGGGGGTGGCCGTCTTCGGAGAGGGCGAAATCGTCCTGGGTGAGGCCGGGGACGGGCGCACCGGCGGCGTCGGTTACGTTGACGAAGACGTTGACCAGGCGGACATCGACGTGGATGGGCGGGGCGGACTGAGCGCAGATTACTGCTGGAACGGCAAAGATGGAAGCAGCGACCATACTACGGAGATTCACCTGACGATCTCCGTGGGAAACGGCTCGCCATCGGCCCAGACCGCTCCGTCTTCGAAGTGCTCTTTTTTCCAGATGGGGACGGTTTTCTTGAGGGTGTCGATGAGCCAGCGGCAGGCGTCGAAGGCGGCGGCACGATGGGCGGAGGCGACGGCGATCAGAACGCTGGTCTCGCCAACTTCGAGCCGGCCGAGGCGGTGCACGATGGCCACGTCGCGGATGGGGAAATCGACAAGAGCTTTCGATGCGAGCAAGCGCATCTGCTCGAGCGCCATCTCTTCGTAGGCTTCGTAGACAAGGTACAGGGTGCGGCGACCGCGGGTGTTGTTGCGGACCATGCCGTCGAAGATGACGAGCGCGCCGTCTTCGGGGCGTTCGAGGCTGGTGACAGTGGTGTGGGCGTCGATGCGCTGGTGAACGATGGAGACGTGCGGGCCGGAGGCCTCAGCACCGGAATCGGGGGCTCCGCCGCTGACCGGAGGCAAGAGGGCAACTTCGTCTCCGTCGGATAAAGGATGCGTGGCGGTTACATATTCGCGATTGACGGCGACTGCCAGCGAGGACCAGAGCGTGTCGTGGCTCGCGGCATGGTGCCGGTAGTGGTCGAGCAACACGCGGACGGTCGCGCCGTCGGGAAGGTCGAGTTCGCCGGATGGTTGAGGAAGAAGATCTTTAAGAACTCCGAAGACGAGGACACGTACGCGCATGCTGTTTTAAGAATACTCATCCGTTAGACGGACGAGAGCGGGCGGCGTCTCCGAGGCTGGACGAGCGATTGCGACCGTTTCCAGTTCAGGCCCCTCGCGTGGATCTGGCGGTCGCTGATTTACTGGAAGCTTCAGCCGGTGCGGAAGCGGGCGGCGGTTCCGGCGGTGGTGGCTCCGGTTCAGGGGTAAGCGCCGGTGGCGTGGAGGCGAAGAGATCGTCTTCGGCTGGGTACCAGAGTTTCTGGTCCTGAACGCGGAGAAATGACGTGAGCTTGTGCGACTCGCGGCGGCTGTGTCCTTTGGCGTCGTAGTAGATGTGCTCGACAGGGACGCCGCGGACTGTGAGGGCATCGGCTACCAACGAGCGATGGCAGCGCCAGGGAACGGCTTCGGCGCACACGATGGCGATATGACCGGAAGGGCCAGCGTTGAGCAGGTCGGATATGGCGGCGGCGAACTCCGGGGTCTGCATGTAGTCGGCGTATCCGCGAAAGCTGGTGTTGCGCCAGCCGGTGTTGACGGAGTCTTTGTGGGGATGGCGCAGGCCGCCCAGCGATTTGTGCCAGCGGTAGTCGATTCCGGCCTCGGCAAGTGAGCGCGAGAGGTTTTCCTGGGCGAATTGCGGGTTGTGGCGGGATTTGGGGATGGTACGGATGTCGGCCAGTGCGCTCACGCCGTTCTCGCGCAGGATGGCGAGGAAAGTGTCGATGGGCAGCGTGGAGTGGCCGATGGTGAGCATGAATCAGAGCCCAGGGGCTTAGGTATCAGGGAACAGAAGCGCCGCTGGCACATTGTCAGAGATAGAATACGGCCATGAGCACCATCCTCGAAATCCCGATCCCAAAGCTGCCGAACACGGTGGCTTTCGATCCGCCGCTCACCGACGAGGAATTCGAGAGGATGAGCATGGCGAACGAGTTGGTCAAGCTTGAACGAGCAAAGGATGGCAGGATCGTAGTAAATCCCCCAACGGGCTTTGACAGCGGCAGTGGCAACGGTGAAATTAATGACCAGTTAAGAGCGTGGTGGAAACAACACCGGAAAGGCCGCGTCCTTGACAACAATACAGGATTTTTTCTTCCCGACGGGTCGTCACTGTCGCCGGATGGAGGCTACGTCACAGAAGAACAGCTTAGTGGTCTATCGAAAGAAGATCGCAAGCATTTCCTGCACCTGACGCCCGTTTTTGTGATCGAGCTTCTGTCCCCCTCTGACAGCCTGCCGGCATTGAAAGAGAAAATGGACGCGTGGATCGGCAACGGCGCACGGCTGGGGTGGCTGGTTGACCCGCGTAAGCGGCAAGTTCATATCTACGAGCCTGGAAAAACAGAACGCTTAGAGAGCGGCGAGAAAGTCGCAGGCAGGGGGCCGGTCGAGGGTTTCGTGCTGGATCTGCGCCCGGTGTGGGACTGTTACGAGGACTGATCGGAATTCAAAACGATAAAGGCCGCACGGATGGTTTGCCGCGCGGCCAATCTATTTTCAGATGCTGGTCTCAGGCACTTGCGTGCTCGAGGACCTCTTCCCTCACCTGATCGTCCTTCTGTTTTTCGGCGGCCGTGTGGGGCAGCGCGACAGCTAGGACGTCTTCAATTCGGCTGGCGTAGTGGATGTTGACGCCAGCGATTTGCTCAGGCATCAGGTCTTCCTCTACGTTCTGCCGGTTTTCGGCGGGCAGAATCACGTCTTTGACCCCAGCGCGCTTGGCGGCAAGGAACTTCTCCTTGATGCCACCGACTGGCAGCACGTTTCCGCTCAGCGTGATCTCACCGGTCATGGCGGTGAGCGGCCGAACCGGCTTGTCACTCAGCAGCGAGACAAGCACTGTCGCCATGGTCACGCCGGCCGATGGGCCGTCCTTGGGGATGGCTCCGGCAGGGACGTGGATGTGGATGTCCGCGTCATTGACGAAGTCTTCCGTCAGGCCGAGTGCAGCGGCGTTGGAGCGCACCCAGGTGAGCGCGGCCTGCATTGATTCCTGCATCACCTCGCCGATCTGGCCGGTGATTTTGAAACCACCCTTGCCCTTCATCTTGTTGGCTTCGATGAAGAGGATGTCGCCACCGGCGGGCGTCCACGCAAGACCCACGGCCACGCCGGGACGCTTGGTGCGCTCGGCGAGCTCGGTGTCAACACGAACCTTGATACCGCCGAGGAACTCATGAATGATTTCCCGGGTGACGACGAGCTTCTCGGTCTTGCCTTCGGCGATGCGGCGCGCCTGCTTGCGGCAGACGGTGCCGATGAGCTGCTCGAGTTTGCGGACTCCGGCTTCGCGCGTGTAGTGGCGCACGATGTAGGAGATCGCCTCCTCGGGGAACTCGATGTTGTCGGCCTGAATGCCGTTCTCCTTGATCTGGCGCGGAATCAGGTAGCGGAAAGAGATGTGCGACTTCTCTTCTTCCGTATAGCCCTGCAATTCGATGATTTCCATGCGGTCGAGCAGCGGCGCAGGGATCGGGTCGAGTTGGTTCGCGGTGCAGATGAAGAGTACCTTAGACAAGTCAAAGGGCTGGTCGAGGTAGTTATCGCGGAAGGTGTTGTTCTGTTCCGGGTCAAGTGTCTCAAGCAGCGCCGACGACGGATCTCCGCGGAAGTCGCGGCCCAGCTTGTCGATCTCGTCAAGCATGAAGACGGGATCGTTGGTGCCGGCACGGCGCAGGTTCTGAATGATCTGGCCGGGGAGGGCTCCGATGTAGGTGCGGCGATGCCCGCGAATCTCGGCCTCGTCGTGCATGCCGCCGAGGGAGATGCGCTGGAACTTACGGTCGAGGGCGCGGGCGATCGAGCGGCCGAGCGAGGTCTTGCCAACTCCCGGAGGTCCGACGAAGCAGAGGATCGGCCCCTTCATGTCCGGCTTGAGGCGGCGGACAGAGAGGTAGTCCAGAATGCGGTCCTTAACCTTCTTGAGGTCGTAGTGGTCCTCGTCGAGGATCTGCTTGGCCTTGGCAATGTCGACTTCGCTACCTGAGGATTTCGACCACGGCAGCACGGCCAGCCACTCGATGTAGTTGCGCGTGAGCGAGTAGTCGGCAGCCATGGGGGACATACGCGAGAGACGGTTGAGCTCCTTGAGGGCTTCCTTCTTGGTCTCTTCGGGCATGCCCGCGGCTTCGATCTTTTCGCGGAGGTCTTCGATGTCCTTCTGGCCCTCGTCGGCGTCGCCAAGCTCCTTCTGGATGGCCTTCATCTGCTCGCGCAGATAGTAATCGCGCTGCGACTGCTGGACCTGGTCCTGCACTTCGGACTGGATCTTGTTGCGCAGCTGCTGGACTTCGAGTTCCTTGGCGAGGTGCTTGTTGACGCGCTCGAGGCGCGCAGTGACATCGGGGGTTTCTAGCAGCTCCTGCTTGTCGGTGGTCGAGAGGAACGGGAGCGAGGACGCGATGAAGTCGACGAGCCGGCCGGGCTCTTCGATATTCATGGCGATGGTCTGCAGCTCGTCGGAAAGAGTCGGCGAGGAGGTGACGATCTGTTGGAATTCTGACAGAACGTTGCGCTGCAGAGCCTCGATCTCGGGCCCCTTCTGCGGCAGAATCTCAGGGATCGGCTCGACAGCCGCGGTCATGAAGGGTTCTATCTGCGAGAACGTGCCCAGTTTGACGCGCTCGGTGCCTTCGGTAAAGACAAAGAGACTCTGGTTAGGCATCTTGACGACTTTATGGACGGTCGCCAAAGTGCCGTAAGCATGCAGATCGCTGGGCTGGGGCGCATCCATGCGCGCATCGCGCTGAGCGACGACGACGATGGTCTTTTCATCTCCCAGAGACTGAATGAGCTGGATAGAGCTTTCGCGGCCTACCGTGAGCGGCAGGACCGCATGAGGAAACAGAACGGTATCGCGAACGGGAAGAACAGGCAGGGACTTGCCGCTGCCGTTTTCGTCGCGTGGCTTGGTGCTGCTAGGGTGAATCTCACTTAGGAAATCGCTGGCCATTGAGTGCCTTCTTATCAAATTAATAGATATTAGACGCAGCAGATCAGATACGGTCGCAAGATTCGACGCCACTGTCGAAAGCCCTTTGCTTTCAACAGCAGCATCTTCAAATGAACTGGATTTGCAGGAGCCCTTTCCTCCTTTGGATGCGTTTACGAGTTGTGAATGGGCCTGGTTCCCGACCCAAAGTTCATCGGCAGGTCGCTGCCGCGAGTTGAAGATTCATCCTTCGCGCCGTCCGGCGCGGTAGCGGCCCAGTTCCTTGACCATGGAACAGTGAGAAGCGAGGAGGGCCAGCGCAGCGTCGGCGGTGTCAGGATTGGAAAGCTGGTAGTCGGCGTAAAAGACGTAATGCCACGGCTGGCCGTGGACCGGGCGCGATTCGAGCCGGGTGAGGTTGGTTCCCTGGCTGGCAAAGACCTGGAGAGCGTCGACGAGAGTTCCAGGGCGGTTCTCGACGGTGAAGGCCAGACTGACTTTGTCGGCGGCAGAATCGACGGCGAGGTCGCCGTGGCGGCGAATGAGAAAGAAGCGGGTATAGTTCTCCGGATTGTCCTCGATGCCGGCAGCGAGGATTTCCCCACCATAGTGAGCGGCGGCCTGAGCGCTGGCGATTCCGGCGGACGAGCGGTCGCGCAATTCCATAAGCTGTTTCACGCTGCCGGCGGTGTCGTAGTAGGGGATGGCTTCGATCTGAGGGTGCTGCTCGAGGAAACGGCGGCACTGGGCGAGGGCGACAGGGTGTGAGTACACGCGGTGGATCTGGTCGAGACGTGTTCCGGGAACGGCGATGAGGTTGTGGCGGATACGCAGATGCAGTTCGCGTTCGATTGCGACGTCGTGTGTGAGGAGCAGATCGTAGTGCTCGACAACCGATCCGGCCAGCGAATTTTCGATGGGGATGACGGCCGCATCGGCGCGGAGCTGGTCGACGGCGGAGAAGACTTCAGCAGATAAAGCGCAGGGAAGAATGGTTGCCTGGGGCGCAAATTTCAATGCAGCTTCGTGGCTGAAGGAACCCGGCTCTCCTTGAATAGCGACGTTCATAGTAGGAAGCTTTGCTCGAATTTTCGATTGTACGGCAACCCTATTCTTATGGGGCGCACCATATCTCTCCGTAAGCAGTGAATCGTACTTGAACTTGAAAGGGACAACGCCATGTTGTGGACAATTTTTGTAATTCTGCTGGTACTTTGGCTCGTCGGTTTGGTCAGCTTTCACGCAGTTGGAGCCTATATCCACATTCTGCTGGTGCTGGCGCTGGTAGTGCTGCTGATCCAGCTCATCAGTGGACGGCGAGCTGCCCTTTAAACGCCAACGCACGAACAACACGGCAGCGAAGGCACTTGGTGCTGCCACTCACAGGGGTAAGTTATGAACAAGGACCAGGTAACCGGAAAAGTCGATCAGTTTACGGGCAAGGTGAAACAGAAGGCGGGCGAAGCAGTCGGAAACCAGCGCATGGCCAATGAAGGGGTCGCGGATCAGGTGAAGGGCGCCGCGAAGGAGACTTGGGGCAATGTGAAGGACGCCGCCCAGGAGACAGTCGACCGCCAGCGCGCCGAGAACGAGCGTCAGGCGAACGCGGCCCGTGACAACTTCACCGACAGAGTCCAGAACGTCAAAGACAAAGTTAACGACCGCATCGATGAACACAAGGAAGAAGAGAGGATCAGACGCCGCTCAGCGTAGATTTTCCATCCACAAAGGCAGAGGTGACGGAGAGCCCGCGGATTCTGCGGGCTTTTTGTTTAGCGGTGCAGAAGCAGGTCGGCCGCGACGAACAGAAAGAAGACGGCGGAGATTACTCCGTTCATGGTGAAGAAGGCGGCATTGAGGCGGCGGAGATCGGTCGGGGAGACGATCAGGTGCTCATAAAGGAGCAGGGCTCCGACCAAGGCGACTCCGATCATGGCTGGGGGGCCTAGAGAGAAGGCACGCACCAGCCAAACCAGCAACATGAGCATGACGATGTGCAGAGAGCGCGCGATCCAGAAGGCTGTAGTGATCCCGTAGGTCGAGGGCACGCTGTAGAGACCGGCGGACGTGTCGTGATCTGCATCCTGGCAAGCGTAGAGCAAGTCAAAGCCGGCCACCCAGAACATGACGGCACAGGTGAGGATGAGAATGCGCGGGTCAAGTGATCCGCGGACGGCGATCCACGCGGCGGCGGGGGCGATTCCGAGCGCAAGACCCAGCGCCAGATGCGACCAGCGGGTGAAGCGCTTGGTGTAGGAGTAGAGCAGGATCACCCCGAGCGCCAGCGGTGACAGCAGCAGGGTGAGCCGGTTCAACTGCGCGGCTCCGAGGACAAAGAGAGCAGCCATCACGACGGTGAAGCCGCCAACAAAGCTGCGGGTGAGAACACCCGCAGGAATGGCGCGGGTGCGGGTGCGGGGATTCGCAGCATCGAGCGAGGCATCAGCCCAGCGGTTGAAAGCCATGGCGGCAGAGCGGGCAGTGACCATACAGACGATGATCCAGAACAGCTGCATGGGGCGCGGGAGGCCGTGAGCGGCGAGCATCGCACCGGTAAGCGCGAAGGGCAGCGCAAAGATGGAGTGCTCCCACTTGATCATCTCGAGTGTGACACCCACGCTGCGAAAGAAGGCCATAACTAGAGAGTACAGGGAACAGGGATCAGGGAACAGATATCAGACATTGAGCCCAAACAGGAAAGCCCCCGCATGATGCAGAGGCTTTTCTGCAAATGGTTGAACGCAGTTACTTCTTTTGCGGCTGACCTGCGACCTGGAGATCGTTGGTCACCTTGAAGACGCCGGGCACGCTGTTGGCACGAATGCCGGCCGCGTCTTTGTCCGCCTGGCGATCGACCACTCCATACAGGGTTACGTTGCCGTTCTGCACTGAGATGCGGATGGGCTGGGCGGGGTCAATTGCGTAGCGGTTCAACGACGGAAATCCGTAGACGGCGCGGTAGACTGCGCGACGAATACGGTCGTCCATGGGCGAAACGGGATCGACAGAGATGTTGTTGATCACGTCTTTCACGCCCTTCATGTTGGATGCCACGGCGACCGCAGAATCGGCGTCGACGGGGCCATAGGCTGTACCGCCCAGCGTGACGACTCCGTTGCTGACGCTCACGCTGATGGCGTTAAATGCCGTGGTGCCGTAGCCGACACGATCATAGGAGATCGCTCTCACGAGCTTGTTCTGCAGTTCAGCATCGGAGATCTCGGGACCGGCGACTTCGATCTCGTTGTCGACGGCGGTGACGCCTTTGACGCGGTGGACTCTCGTGTCGGCCTGTTCTTTCCAATAGAAGGTGTCCACCGTGCCGGTGAGCTTGGCAACGCCATGTGTAACCGTCACCTGAATGTTTTTGAACTGTGATTTGTTGAGCGCCTTATTCGTGATCTGGGCGCGCAAACTATTGTCGTCCGCCTGGGCCACGGCGACCGAATGTCTTGACAGAGCGGGCCCGCCCAACAGCAGAAATGCCAGTACAGCTGGAACCAGACTGCGAAGTGTCTTTCTCACCTTCCAAATCCTCCTGATGGCATTGCACAGCCCGCACTCGTCCATGACGCTTAGCTGGGGCTGAGATTCGATTGTCCTGATCGCACGAGATGCGAGCAGGATTGTTGCGGGATGCCATCTTATCCCAATTGTTCAAACCCGGCCAGAGGCTATTTGTAGCGGCGGCGGATTTTGAAGATGAGGCTGAAGACGCCGGATTCGTCGCGCACCGCGATCACCGAGAAGTTCCGCGTGAGGTTGACCTGACCCTGGATGAACTGCTCGGCGGTGGAGTTGATGTTGGTGGCGTAGGTCAGGGTCGCGTTCTTGGCGACCTGCTGCTCGACCGTGATGCGGGCCGAGGAGTTGCCCGTACCGGTGACGTAGTTGGGATCGATCTTGACGCTGCCTCCGCCGAAGAGCTTTTCGACGCGGCTGCTGACGGTGGCATTCAATGCGCCGCCCAGCAAGGCGTCGGCGGTTGAGTTCACACCCGCCTGCTGTTGCTGCATGGAGTAGATCTGCTGCTCTTCCTGCGTTCGACCTACGGCAAGGAGGGCGAAGATGTCCTGCTCGGACAGGGGCGGCTCGGAACGGAAGGTCGGCTGCAGCTTCGATGTCGTCCCGTTCAATCCGATGGTGATGTCGTAGTCTTCGACGTGGGCGGTCGCGGTGAGGTCAATTAAGGGCTCGATACGGACGGGGTTGCTGAAATAAATGTCGCCGCGCTCCAGCTCGTATTTGGTGCCGGCGAACGTGGCGCTGCCTTCGGTGATGGCGATATGGCCGAGGAGCGATGGCTGGGCGAGGGTGCCGCGGACGCGCAGGTCGACATCGCCAGCAAGCTTGGCATAGGAATTCTGGAAGTCGAGCTGCGGTGCGGAGACGATGTGAACGTCAAGCCGCAGGTGGTTCGATGGTGAGTTCGGATCGGGAGGCAGGACGACGGTAGCGTTGGAAGAGCTGAGCGCGGCCAGGTCGAGATCGCCGCCGATGACAAAGCGGGTGATGGTCACATTGCCGCTCAGCAGCAGCGAGTTCTGCGTGCCCTGCAGGCGCAGCTTGGCGTCTGCCATGGAGCTCACGCCCTGCGGGTAGCGGATGCGGACATCCTTGGCGGTCGCGGTGAGGTCTCCGTAGAGGCCCTGCTGGTAGGTGACGAAACCACCGATCTGGATTTTGCCGCCGCCGCTGGTGGCTGTGAGGCTCTTCACGTCGAGGCGGTCCTGGTCGAACGCGAGGTTACCGTTCATCTGGCTCAGGCCGTTGGGGAAATCCTGCAGCGCCATGGCGACGTTGGTGAATTTTACCTGCCCGGTCAGACTTGGGCGCTGGAAGGTACCCATCGCATCGACGTTAAAGTCGACGTGGCCGGAAGCGGTGATGTCTGTGTCGAGGGTCTGGGCCAGCTTCATGTTTACAGAGCCTCGGCCATGCAGGTCGAGGTCATGATCGGCTCCGAACAGGCCCACTGAGCCTTCGGCATGAAGGTCTGTGTCGTCGCCGACAACGTGGAACGGATCGAGATGCAGGCGGCCACTGATGAGCGTTGCACGCAAAGGGCCCTCGGTCTTGAGAGGAACGCCGGCCAGGGAAAGCGAAAACTGGTCAATGGTGGCATCACCGCCAAGCTTGCGCGGGTGCTTCAACGGACCGGAGACGTTGATGGCGCCCGCGATCGAGGAATGGGCGCGCACGGCGCGAAGGTTGAAAGCCTGGAGAAGAGGATCGATGTCGAGATTGGATACGGTGACGCTGCCCTTTGCCTGATAGTCGCCGCTGAGCTGAACCTGTCCGTTGCCATGGAAGACAGCGTTGGTCATGTGACCGTTCAGGTCCATGAGTAGCTGGCCGGACTGGGTGTGGGCATCGACATCGATGTATCCAGTGGAGGTTTCAGCCAGATTCAGCCGCGTCAGGTGCAGATTCGCCTCAAAATCCGGCTCCTTAATCGAGCCTTTGCCGTGGGCTTCGAAGGTCAGCGTCCCGGTGATCGGGTACTTCTCGTTTTGCAGCGTCTTGAAACGGGCGAGTTCGAAGCCGCTGCCCTGCGCCGTGAAGTGCACCTGTTCCGTCGACAGGTTGTACCCGCCATCGCCCTGAATCCTGCCGCCATCCTGGAGGAAGACGAGGTGATTGGCGTCGATCTCGCGACCGGCAAAGCGGAGGTCGGTGGTGAGGCTGTGATATGGCTCGCCGTAGATTTCTCCGCCCTGCACGGCAAGATGGCCGCCACCGCCCAGATTGTTGACCTGACCAGAAGCGTGAACGTCGAGGTTCACTGTCCCGGTAACCGGCAGCGACTGACCGGCGGACTGAAGGATGTCGGCAAGCGCGGCGTTGTGAATGCTGGCATCGAGTTGCACGGCCGAGTCCTCATCGAAGGCCAGCTGGTGGCGGCCAAGCTGATGGGCGTGCAACATCCCCGAGGCGTGAATCGTAGTGGCGCCGTGTACCAGTGACGCCTGCTTTACAGAGATGAGTTCCGGCGCGTACTCGGCATCGGCTTCGAGAGAGTCCCAATGGATGGTGCGTTCAGTGGGGGGTGCGGCGGGGCTGACGTTCTCGTTGGCAGGCTGGGCCTGGACCGCGGGCTGAGTGGCGGCAGGCTGCATCGACGGTGTGCTCTGCGGCGTGCTGTAGATTACATCGAAATTTGTGGCGGTGAGATGGCCCTTCACGTCGGGGGCGAGGATGCTGCGGGCGACGGTTCCATGGAAGGCCGCCTGCCCGTGCAGCGCCACGGGAATAGCGGCCACTCCGGTTTTGCCCTGGGCGGCGAGGCCGAGGATTTTGAGAGTGCGGTCAAACTCCGCGAGGTTGCCAGTGGTGAGGTCCAAGTTGACCTGGGAGGCACGGCTAAGGGGATAAACGCCCAGCGCTCCGTTGGCCTGGATCTGGGTTGCGGGAGTCTGCGCGGTAAAGCTGCGGATGTTCACGGTGCCGCTGCGGTTCATGTACTGCGCATCGACGGTGCCGTTGAGGGGAACCTGTCCCGCACGGGGCTGCGAGGGCGCAGTGAGCGCCAGCTTCGCATCCATGACGAAATTGGAGGAATCACCCTTCCAGTCCAGGTTGACAGGGCCACTGGCGATGGTGGCAACACCGAGGTCGGCGTCGCGCGGGGGAGCCACGACGGACATGATCGAGGCCACAGTCATACCGCTGATACGCGCCCGGATCGTTCCCTGCTGCTGGTTGTTCGCGGGGATGGCGACTCTGCTCTGGCGAGCGGAGGCAGCTTGCGGCTTCTCAGGAACCGGCGGGATGCTGTTAAGCCAGTTAACGATGCGCAGGCTGCCATCGACAATGCCGCCTTCGGCGAGCTTCGCCTGGGCGTTGGTCAGGGTCAACTCATTCGCGTCGAGGTGCAGAGCCGTCTTCGCGTTCACTCCAGCGAGATGGATGGTGCCGGTATGGTAGGCGCCACCGGTTACCTGGCTCAGGCCATCGACGCTGAAGGTGTTCCTAGTTCCCTGCCCCGTCAACTGCATGTTGACGGTGCCCTTGTCCAGACCGGGAATGGAGACGAACGCCTCGACCATGCGGACATCTACGTTGCCGCTGAGGGAAGCCTTCCACTGCGGATCGGCGTAGTTCTGCAGGACTATTCGGCCGGCGAGAGTGGAGGGGCCGGTCTGCAACTTGAATGACTGCAGGGTTGCGGCGTTCCTCCCCAACTGCACTTCCAGGTCGAGCTTCGAGTGAACCGGAGACGACCCGCCACGCTGCGCGGTCAGGTCTTCGATATGAATTGCCCCCTCGTAGAGATCCTGCGTGGGATGACTTGGCGTAGAAGGCACGTACTGCAGACGGACGCCGAGGTTGTTCGCCGCCAGATTGAAAGGTGTGGCCTGCTGGTCGACGATCGCCAAGCCGTCGTTTAACACAGTGCGATTGACCTGCAGGTCGAAGAGCGTATCTGTGAGGGGCTCGTTGCTGGTGCTCTCGAGTTTGGGATGAGGCTGATTGGTCGAGCCGTCGGGATAAACGATGATGTGAATGACAGGATGGTCGGCTTCGAGATAGTTCAACCCGATCTTCGTTCGGAAGAAGGAGATGATCTTCGCCCGCACGAAGAGGCGATCGATGTGCGCATAAGGGACTTGCCCCGCCGGTTCGAGTCCGTGAATGGTGAGGTTGTCGGCCTCGAATTCCAGGCGCATCAGACGCCAGTGGAAAGATCCCAGCTCGACCCGGCCGCCTGTAGCGCCTTCAAGAATGGCGATCACTTTTTCGCGCACACGGTTTTCAAATTGTGGCGTGCTGCCGTACCAGATCACGCTGCCGACGATCAGGCCGACGAGAACGAGCAGGACGAGGCCCACCTTCCACCAGTGGCGCCACAGGGTGCGCGGCCGAACCGGCGGGGAGGAGACGGGATCAGATGCGGTACTCACTCGTTAATCCTCGTTGGGGGTGCCGGAGCTCGGACCGTATGCCGGATCGAGAATCTGCACGCTGCCTTCGTCGCGGAGACTTTTGAGCCAATCCTGCAGCAAGCCGTTCACATGCTGCTGCAGCAGGATTTCCTGAATGCGTTGCGATAGTTCGCTGAGCGCCGGCGGCTTTTCGTTCTGGCGTTCGTAAACGGGAACGACCGATTTCTCGTAATAGGAGGCTATCTCTTCATTCGAAATGCGGATGCCGCTGCGAAAGCGCAAGTCGATGAACTTCAGGATGGTGAGGCGCTGCTTCCAGTGAGTAAAGACCTCCTGCTCTGTCAGGTTATGGTCGGAGAGAAATGCTTTCCACCCCTCGTCGGTTGTGCAGTGATACTTGCGGCATGCCGGCAGGTGGGTACGCAGGTCTGTGAGTGCCTTCTGGACCTCCTCGTCGGAGACATTAATACCCAGGCCTCCCTGTTGTTTCATCTGCTGCAGAATCAGCGTGCGGTTAGCCAGACGGCGGCCGGCGCGATAGAGTGTGTCGGAGCCCGGGGAAACAGAAAAAGGTTCAAGTTCGGCGAAACGCTGCTCCTCTTTCACATCACTCTCGAGAAGCACGTCTCCATTAATGACGGCGACCACGCGGTCGAGTACCACGGGCTGGGGAGATGTGGCGGACCGCGGAGACGAGGTGTCGGGCGATTGCGCGTCCAATGACGGCGCGCCCGCGATAAGGGCCGAACAGATCACCGCGAGAGCCAGAGTCCGCTTCATCAGAATGCCTGCCCGATGCTGAAGAAGAAGTTGAAGTGTCCGGCCTGGCCGACGTGCGGAGGGATCGGCTGGCCGTTCGACAGCGTTCCATAGGTGATGATGACAGGATAGATGGGCGGGTTGAGGTTGTAACTGAAATCAAAGCGCAACGGACCGATAGGTGTGTGGTAGCGCACTCCCAGACCGACGGCATGGGAGAAGTCGTTGAAGTCGCACAGCCCGGTAGGATTCGTGCTCGAAGAACGAGTCACCTGGGACTGCGCCTCCTCGTTAAGGATTTTGCAGGTCCAGCTGTGCGGCTGCTTGATTCGAATCGCACTGGGCCAGATGTCAGACGAGTTGTTGAATACGTTTCCCATGTCGTGAAAGAGCACGAAGCCGACCGCGTTGCCTACGTAGGGCAACTGGGGATTGGGGAAGCGCAACTCGGTGCTGTTTACGAACGCTCCTGCGCCGCCGATCGGAAAGCCGGTGAGCGAATCGCGCGGACCGGCAGCGTTGATGGAAAAGCCGCGCAACGATTGCGCGCCTCCGGCGTAGAGCCTTTCGGGGAGCGGGATATAGCGATACTGGTCTTCACCGAAGGATCGCTCATATCCGAAGCGCGTGGAGCGGGCGAGAACGAAGTTCTTCTTCTTGCCGAGGGAGTAGTAGCTGGAGTTGGTCAGATCGAGGCGATTGAAGTTCGCTTCGGACTCGAAGATGTTGTCGGTGACGAACTCCTGCATGCTGGTGTAAGTGCCGCCGTGAGCATCGAGGGGGTTCGGACGGCGGGTATCGCGAATCCAGCTGAATCCCGGCCCTCCCACGCGCACAGGCTCGGAAACGAGCGGGATCTGATCGGGAGGAAGCTGGACACTGTTGGGGTCAACAACCACGCGGCGGTAGGTGAAGAAGTAGATCAGGGTGTTGGGGCGGTTGGGCCGATGGGTCAGCCGAACCGTGGCCTCCAGACGGGAAGCAGCGTAGGTGGTCACGTCCTGCGAATTGGTATAGCCGCCGCTGAGACCGAAATCGAGCTTCGGGTTATCGAAGATATGCGGGCTGGAGTAGACGAGGCTTGCATATTGCTCCAGAGTGCCGTAGGCGGTGCGCAGGGTCAGGGATTGGTTGCGGCCGCCGAGGTTGATGCGTGAGACGTCGAACTGTACCAGCGCACTCCCGCCGGTTTTACCATTCTGGCCACAGTTTGTCTGAGTCGTGTTCAGCTCATTGGGACAGTTGCTGGTAGGGTTGCCGGTCTGCACCTGGAAACCGACGCCGTAGTTCAGATCCCAGCGCTTCGCCTCGGTAAATTGCAAAAGGACGTTCTTGCGCTCCTGATCACCGGCGGGATTCTGGACGGCGGCATTTACTTCGTTGAAGAGCGTGAGGTCGTACATCTCGCGCTGCATATCGAACAGCGCGGACTGATCGAGAGGATCGCCCGGGTGTAGGAGAATGTGGGGCTCGATTGTTGAAAATCGCGTGTGATCCAGGCCGGAGATCAGAACGCGGTTGACGAAAGTCTGGCTGCCCTCGGTGATGTTCAGGGTAATGTCCATTACCTCGCTGTCGCTCGGCTCGGGCTTCTGCGTGATGACAACCGCAGCCTGGCTGAAGCCGTGCTTCAGGTAGTAAGTCAGGATGGCATCACGGTCTCCCACGATGTTGGCGGCGGAGTATGGCTGGCCCTGTTCGATGTTGAGCAGCGGCTTCAACTCTTCCGTGGTGACCTGGCTGTTGCCGACAACCTGGTAGGTGCCGATCTTCTCCTGCGGACCTTCGTCAATTTCGTACCTTACGGAGATGCCTTCGTCCTGGTTCTTGCCCTTGGCCACATTCTTGATCACGGGCGTCACTTTGACCTGGTTAAAACCGTTGCTGCGGTAGAGCGCGGTGATGGCGTTCACGTCGGCCTGAGTCAGGGCCTGGCTGTAACTGCCGTGGCGCAGAAAGAGGTTGGCTTTGACGACACTGAGGCGCGGTTGCAGGATATCGTTGTCGAAGTATTTGTTACCGGTCAACCTGACCGACACGACGCTGTGGCGTTCGCCGAGCTTTACGTCATAGTCGATCAGAGTTTGCCCGAGTCCGACGTTTTTCTGGTGCGTGACCTCCACACCGAAGTAGCCCTCACGCTGATAGTAGTCGCGGATCCGGCGATCTCCCTCGTTGAGCAGATCCTCGTCCACGGCGCCTTCCTGATAGACAGGCACCAGCGTCTTTACCTTTCCCTTGCTTAGCTTCACGCCATTGACGCGAATGGACACAACCGGCCCTTCGTCGGCCTGAAAATCGTAGTCCAGCAGATCGACGTCCTTCTTGAAATCCTTCGACTCCAGGGCGACATTCGCCTCGAGGCGCTGCTGCTTCTGATAGTTCTTTCTCAGGCGCGACAGGGCGCGGTTCACGGTGTCGTGGGTGACCTTGGATCCCTGCTTCAACTTTCCTTTCTTACGAAAGGCCTCGGTCGTCATACCGGGGGTTCCGGTGACTTTTACGTCGCCAATGCGCGCCTGCCTGCCGCTGTTCACCACGAACCGCACGTTGACTTCCCCGTCCCTGGTGTTTACCGAGGTATTCGTGGCGATGCTGCCCGCGTAGAAGCCGTTGTCCTGCAGGGTCTCCTGCAGGCCGGTATTCGCCACAGCGAGCTTTGCATCAGAGAAAGGGGTGCCGGGGTTAAGGCGCGAAGCATGCACCAACTGGCTGCTTAGACGGTCGCTTTTTAGACCCTCGACGGTAATGCGCCCGAGAAACAGCGTGGCCGTGCCCTTGAAGATAATCGTTACCGAGTCGCCCTGGCGGACACCTTCAACGTCGATGCCCCGGTACAGTCCGGTTGCGAAGAGCCGGCGGAGACTCTCGCGGACGTCGTCGGCTTTCAAAGAATGACCGGCCTGGAGAGGCAGCTGGGCGGGCAACGGCTCGAGCCGCAGGCGGTCGACGCCTTCGAAGTTCACTGCCTGCACGTTCAGACCTTCCCAGGCCTGCAGACTATCGGTGGCAGCGTGAGGAACGGTGGACGGAGGCGGCGCGGTATTGGAGGGTTTGGTGGCGGGAATCTGCTCCGACTGGGCATGGACGAGCACGGACGCTCCCGACGCAAGAGAAAGCGCGACAAAGAGAATCAACGCTGCGCTGCATCGATGGCCTGGCAGTCTATGGCCCGGTGTTCGATGGCCCCGTGTTCGCAAAAAAACCAATCGGCCCCTCGTCCTTGCGCTTTAGATCGTTCGTTCGGCGCATCCGTCAAGCTAAGGACTTTAACCAGTAGGATGCGGCCAGGAACGCGGCGCCTCAGATTGCCGGACGGGCGGCGTTCCACCGTGACTCCTATACTAAAGAGACATACTAAAGACTGATGGCGACGCTCTCAAAAATCGAACCCGAACCGCGCGAAACGGGTCGGCCCTTATCCGATCGCTACTCGCGCCAGGTGCTCTTTGCAGGAATCGGCGAGGCGGGACAGCGGAAGCTCGAGGCGGCCCATGTGGCATTGGTCGGATGCGGTGCAACGGGGGCCGCAGCGGCGAGCCTGCTGGCGCGCGCCGGGGTGGGAACGATGACGCTGATCGATCGCGATTTCGTTGAGGACAGCAACCTGCAGAGGCAGGTGCTGTTTGACGAAGCCGACGCTCGCGAATCGCTGCCCAAGGCCGAGGCAGCGAGAAGGAAGATCGCGCTTTTCAACAGCGAGATCGCGGTCCAGGCGCACGTCAAAGACCTGACGCCGGGGAATATTCACGAGTTACTGACCGGAGCGGACCTGATTCTCGATGCCACGGACAACTTTGAGACGCGTTACCTGGTGAACGATTACGCGGTCGAGCAGGGCAAACCGTGGATCTACTCCGCGGCGGTTGGGGCTTACGCCGTCACCATGAATATCCTGCCCGGAGAGACCGCCTGCCTGGCCTGCATTTTTCCCGAACCGCCGAGCGGGACGGTGGAGACCTGCGATACGGCCGGCATTCTGAATTCGGCCGTGAATCTGGCGGCCTCGCTCGCCGTGACCGAGGCGTTGAAACTCATAGTTGGCGCGACGGACCGGCTGCGGCGCACGCTGCTCTCGTGCGATCTGTGGACCAACGAGTGGGCGGCGGTCTCTTCGGCGCGGCCGCGGGCCGGCTGCGAGGTGTGCCAGGGGCGGGAGTTCCGGCGCCTGCGCGGCGAGGGTCGTCCGCACATTACCCTGTGCGGGCGGAATTCGGTGCAGATTCATGAGCACGGCCGGCCGGTGGACTTCGCAGAGTTAGAGGCCCGGCTCCGGCATCATGGGCAGGTCCGATATAACGATATGCTCCTGCGTTTCGAACGCGGCGAGCATAAGCTCAGCATTTTTCGCGATGGGAGGGCGATTATCCAGGGAACCGCTGATGTGGCTGTGGCACGCACCTTATACGCCCGGTACATCGGCTCCTGACTACCGGTTCTGCCCCGGGCAACCTTTTTCTAGAGTTTCCACTCAAAGGGTAGATACTGCTAAACATTCCCCATTTTGGCCATGACCACGATATCGCCCACACCGTCCTCCGCGCCCAGGGATTTCGTGTCACATGGAATTTTCACTGCAGAGGAAGATTTAATGAGCGCTGGCCAGACCCAACCGAAGCCCGCCCACCAGCACCTGAGACGCAATCCGCCGATTGCAGGCGAAGCTGAAGCGATTGCCGCCGCCCAGGCGGGTGACGAAAAAGCATTTGAGACCCTGTATGCCCTGCACAAACGGCGCGTCTACTCCTTGTGCCTGCGCATGCTGGGTAACGTGGCTGCCGCTGAGGATCTGACTCAGGATGCCTTTCTCCAGCTTTATCGCAAGATCGGGACCTTCCGCGGCGACTCAGCTTTTTCCACTTGGCTGCACCGTTTGGCGGTGAACGTGGTGCTGATGCACCTGCGCAAGAAGGGCCTGCCGCAGATTTCGCTGGAAGAGGCTCTTGAGCCTTCACAGGATGACGGTCCACGCAAAGACTTTGGAGACCGCGACCTCCAGCTTTCAGGTTCGATCGACCGCGTGACCCTGGAGCGGGCAATTGAAGACCTGCCGCCGGGCTACCGCCTGGTATTTGTCCTTCACGATGTGGAAGGATATGAACATAACGAGATTGCCGACATGCTCTCCTGCTCGATAGGAAACAGTAAGTCTCAACTACATAAGGCCCGTATGAAACTGCGCGACCTGCTCCGCACAGGGCAGCGGAAGGAGAGCGCCGTATGACAACCACGGGCCAACATGAAAGCAATATGACTTGTGCCGAATTCCAAGAACGACTGCCGGAACTATTCGAGACGCACACCGATCTGAGCGCTGAAGATCACCTGAAGACCTGCGAAAACTGCGCCGCTCTGGTGCGTGACCTGGAATATATCGCCCAACAGGCGAAGCTGCTTCTGCCTATTCACGATCCCAGCCCCACCGTCTGGGACAATATCCGCACAGCGATCCGGAACGAACCGGGCAGCGAGAACCCCGGCCGATCGTCGGCTCCTACAGCGGGAAGATAAGGATTCGTCCATATAATTGCGTTACAACGCATGAGGACGGAAACAAATCTGCCGCCGGGAGTCCGACGCATTGTGCTGACAGGGTTCATGGGCGCCGGTAAATCCACGATTGGCGCGCTCCTGGCGGAGCGGCTCGGATGGCGCTTCATGGACACCGATGCGTTGATTGAGGCACGCACGGGCTCGACTGTCGCGCAGATCTTCGCCAAACAGGGAGAAAACGCCTTCCGCCTGCTGGAAGCGGATGCAGTGCGCGAGTCCGCGCAGGTTGAGTGCATGGTGCTGGCTCTGGGCGGCGGGGCGGTCGAGTCAGGATCAACGCGCAAGGCGCTTGCCGGGCTGGACCAGACGTACGTCATATTTCTCGATGCTCCGCTGGATGTGATGGTCGCGCGCTGTGTGGCTCAGCCTGGTGCCGCCGAACGCCCGGTGCTGGCCGAACGCGAGCGGCTGGCCAGCCGGCTGGAGGCGCGGCTGCCGCACTACCGCATGGCACACCTGACAGTATCGACAGCCGGCATGACGCCTGAGATAGTGACAGACTCGATCCTCCAGTTTCTCTGCGATCAAAAGACGATGGCAGGACAGCGATAACGATGGCGACCAGCGAGCTCGAAACAAAATCTGCGCTCACGCGGGAACTACTGACGCGAGAGGGTCGTCCTCTGAGTCCGCGGACGCGAAGGCAGAGGGCGATTCGCGGGAACATTGTCTTCGCCTTTGCGGTGGCGCTGGTTTTGTATACCGCCTGGCATGTGCGGGACGTCCTGGAGATCATTTACGTCAGCGCCCTCTTTGCTGTAGTGCTCATGCCGGTCATGCGCGGCATCATGAAGCTCCGCATCGGCAAATGGAGCCCGGGCAGGGGGTCGGCGATCTTTATTCTGCTGCTGGCCGTCGCCGGTGCCGCAAGCCTCTTCTTCTTCGTGGCACTGCCTCCGGTGATACGCGACATGCGGGAGTTCGCTGCCGAGGCTCCCACACGCGTGCCACAACTGCTCGACCGCATCCACAAATTGCCGCTTTCGAGCCACGTGGATACGGCCGCGCTGAACGCCAAATTGCAGGACTTCGCGTCCAACGCCGCGAGCTATATTCTGCTGTCGATCAGGGCCTGGGCGACCAAGCTCTTCGATGTGATCACCGGCATCATCTTGACGATTTACTTTCTGCTCGAAGGAGAGCTCGCTTACTACTGGGTTCTGTCCTTTCTCCCGGTGGACAAACGCAAGCGGCTGGATACGACTCTGGCCCGGGCAGAAGTTCGCATGGGCAAGTGGCTGCTGGGACAGGGATCGCTGATGCTGGTGCTGGGGCTCACCAGCATGATCGTCTTTCTATTCCTCCACGTTCGATATGCATACGCGCTGGGCGTCCTCATGGGGCTTTTCAATCTGATTCCGATTGCCGGCGCGGTCATTTCCATGGCGCTCGTGGTGATGGTCGCGGCCATCGACTCATGGGGACGTGTTGCAGGCGTGCTGATCTTCTATGCAATCTATGCGCAGGTGGAGACCTCCTATCTGACGCCGCGAATCATGAAGCAAAGCGTGGACCTGGTGGGTCTGGCGGTAATTATCGCCCTGCTGCTGGGCGGAGCTCTCGCCGGGATCGTTGGCGCCATGGTCGCTGTGCCGACGGCGGTCCTGGTTGCGGTGCTGCTCAATGAGTACGCAGTCAAGCCCGAGCCGATCATCGCGGAAGCCAAGCCGCTGTCGACGATTGAAGTCAAGTAGCAGCGCCGGGAGCGCTCACGTTGTTATCATGAAGTGTGAATCCCTCGCCTCAATTGGCCCAGGCAGAGTTCGCTCAGGCAATTACCGCTGAGCCGGACCTGGCTGCGGCTCCCCATATAGCTGAGGCTCCGGATCTGGCCGAGGCGCATGCGGAACGGCCCCGACGAATCACCCGGCGCAGCGCGCGGACTGCTTCGCATGCCGGCGACACCGCGTCTCGCATTGCCGACTATCGCGAGCTGTTCAAAGTTCGCGTAACGCTGATGGTAGTGATGACCGCATGGGCCGGGTTTTATCTCGGGTCGATGCAGTCGGGCATCAGCAGCGTGCAACCGGGACTGATCGAAGCCCTCTTCGGCATTGCGCTGGTTTCAGCCGGCTCCGCCGCGCTCAATGAATGCCTGGAGCGCAAGCACGACGCAAAGATGATCCGCACCTCGCGGCGGCCCATGGTCACCGGACGCATCGGCCTGGCCCACGGCATTCTCGCCGGGATGCTGTGCATCGTGGTCGGCTCGCTCTGGCTGGTGCGCGAGACGAACCTGATCACAGGTACGCTGACCCTGATCACCGCATTCACCTATGTGGCGATCTACACACCGCTCAAGCGCCACACCACGCTGGCGACCTTTATCGGGGCCTTCCCGGGAGCCATGCCGCCGCTGCTCGGGTGGACGGCAGCGCGGGGACGCATCGAATGGCCGGCGGTGGCGCTGTTTGCGATTCTCTTTATCTGGCAGTTCCCTCACTTCATGGCCATCGCATGGCTCTATCGCGAAGACTACGGACGCGCGGGCATCCGGATGTTGCCTGTGGTTCAGCCCGATGGCTGGTCGACGGTGCTTGAAGCGATGACTTACGCGGTGCTGATGATTCCTGCCAGCCTGCTGCCGGTGTATCTGCATGTCGCCGGTCCTTATTACGCAGTCGCCGCTTCGATCCTCGGGTTGGTTTACCTGGGATACACGATTCGCTTTGCGCGGATTACCCGCGCTCGCTCGACGATTGAGTCGAAGATGTACGCCCGTGATCTGCTCAAGGTGAGCGTGATTTATCTGCCGCTGCTGCTAACCGCGCTCATGCTCAACGCGAGAGGAAAGTAAGGGAATGCAAGCAACGATCCAAACCAAGGGGCCGCAAGCCGGAAGAACGATGGGAGCGACCATCGCGGTGATCATTCTTGCCAGCGCTCTCGCCAGTGCCCTCATCTGCTGGCTGGTGTATTTCCATGCGCCTACTGACGTAGGGGGGACGCATCTGCTGTTTCTGCCGGCGACGAACGCACTGCTGAACGGCCTGAGCACCGTGGCGCTGCTCTTCGGATTCGTCTACATCAAGAGGCGGGAAATCGCAAAACATCGCGCATCGATGCTCACGGCGTTTTTCTTCTCTTCGATCTTTCTGGTTTCCTACCTGGTGAATTTCACGCTGCACGGTGAGACGCGGTTTCCGAGGGGCAATCCACTGTGGCCGTTTTACTGGAAACTGCTGGCGTCGCACATCGTGCTGTCGGTGATTGCGCTGCCGATCATCCTGATCACGTTTTTTCTCTCTCTTTCCGGACGCTTTCCCGCGCACAAACGTCTGGCACGCTGGACGTTTCCGATCTGGCTCTACGTGTCGGTTACCGGCGTGATCGTTTATCTGATGCAAGCTGCCTGCCGCTGAGGTTTTGCTGAATGCTCGTGGTGATGAAACAGGAGTCGAACAAGGAAGCGGGCAGATCGCCGGGGCGGCAGTTGCACGTCGCGGCGAGAGGGGGGCCACGCCGAACCGAGTCTCCGAGGGACGATGGCACGCGACAACTTCTGCAGAGTGGCGCATGGACGATCGCGGCCGGCCTGCTAGCGGCGCTGCTGATGAGTACGGTATTTGGCGGGGTCACGCGGCAGGGGCCGCATACGAGCTCGGGCTGGCTGGCGTTGATCGTTGCTCTGATGTGCCTGCCGTTTGGGTCGCTACTCTTTGCCCTGGGAGCCGCGAAGTGGTTCCGCAACCGCAGCATGCGCCGCGAGCGTTGAGCGGCTTCGGCTCGCGCTCCGAACATTGGTAACGTGGCTGTCCGTGGAGCACCGTACCGCCCTCCGCGGTCCCTGTTATTCTTCTCAGAACAACCATTTGGAGTACCCCAGTTATGGCCAAGAGCGTCAACAAAATTATCCTTCTCGGCAACGTAGGCAAAGACCCCGAGTTTCGCGCGACCGCCGGCGGCACGACCGTCGCCAACTTTTCGTTAGCCACCACCGACCGCGCGAAGGACGCCACCGGCAACTGGACAGACCGCACGGAATGGCACAACCTGGTGGCGTTCCAGCGCACAGCCGAGATCGTTCGCGATTACGTGAAAAAGGGCTCGAAACTATACATCGAAGGCAAGATCCAGACACGGTCGTGGGATGACAAGGCCTCCGGCGAGAAAAAGTACCGCACCGAAGTGCTGGTAAATGAGCTGGTTCTGCTCTCCGGCAGAGGTGAGGGCGGAGACGGCGGAAATTACAACCGCGGCGGAAGCTCATCGTATGACCAGCGCAGCTCCGGCCACGCCGACGATCTGGTCAACTCGACCGAAATCACCGACGACGATATCCCCTTCTGAAGCCGCCGGCTAACCATTGGTCACCTTTTCAGCCTCCTACCTAAGAGAACTGGAGGTGTCCGATGGTCGCCATTGTCTCGCTGGTATGTGTCGCACTTCTGCTGGGCGTCCTGTTGCTGATGCGAAGTTCGCCAGCTACGGGAAAAGCACCGGCACCCAAAGGCAAACCGCATCTTAACGACGGCGAGTCCCGTCCGCAGAGTCCGCGCGCTACAGGGCTGAATTGATGAGAGCGGGGTATCTCTTCAGTGCGCTGAGGAGGTGAGGCTAGCCTCGGTTCGCCCGGAGGCGGCCTCGTCGAGCAAATCCTTCGCAGCCGTCAAACTAATGTCGTGTGGAACAGGGCGGAAGTCAGTCCGCGCTTCACGCTGATCTTTCGTGACGTTGTGGAAGAGCAACACCCTTCCTTGAATGTGGACCTCGACAAGGCTGGTCTTCCAGTGGGTATCGCTCACCTGCTCCCGCCTGATTTCAAATGTCCCGCCCTTGTCGATGTAGCCCAAAAGGCCGTATCCGAAATCGACGCGGTCAAGCATCTGTCCCTTTATGTCAACCATGCGCTTCAAGCGCCGATTCACCACAAGCGTGCCAGCGAGAGCGTGAACAATCCTCCCCTCGTAGGTGTCCGGAGTAAATGCTGGATTGGGTCGGAAGGACAGGCTCACGTCATCTCCATGAGCCTGTCCCTCATATTGATAGATGAAGGCCTCCGGGAGCATCTCAATCACCCTCTTCATCCGCTCCTCGTCCTTCAGGTGATCCTGTTGCACGCGGGTCATGGCACCGGGCTTTGTGACGAGCTCTTCGAGGCGCTGGTCTTCCCGCTTACGTTCCTCCCGGTCCAGCGGCCGGTTATGATCTTCGATCACGCGATAGATGGGCCCGTCCGACGTCTCGACCTGCTCGCGCACCACGTTCTGTGAACCGGAGACCCGGATGCTGCGGTACTGCCAGTAGCTGTCGCACTGGCGGTCGTGAAGCTCGTTGTACATCACGTCTGAAACCAGTTGCTGGGGGGTCTGGGTCGGCGTCCGGCCCTGCGCCTGCGCCATCAGGCTGAGGCCGAACAGAGCAACTACGAACGATGCGCGTGGGTGCATGATGCGTATTGCCTCCGTGATGATTTGGACGATCCTGCGCAAAGCATCCCATGGCTTGCGCAATACATTGCAACCGGCTTGTTAAATGCAGCAGAAAAAGTGCAATTATGGGATGAATCGTTGACTTTTCTGGTTCCCGGTTTGTTTCGGGAAAGACAGCGCCCACATTAGAGAGACTCATCTAACCCTCTCCCGGGTTGCTACACTTGAACCATGTTGGATGAGCTGACATTTCGCCGGAATGCCGATCAGGCCATTGAATCGCTGAAGAAGAGCCTTATCGAGGCGGAAGAAGACGGCGGGTTCGAAGTTGAAGAGCAGAATGGGGTTCTGAATGTGGTGTTTGAGGAGCCGCCGGCGAAATTCGTGATCACACCGAACGCGCCGGTGAGGCAGATCTGGATTTCGGCTTTGTCGACCAGCTTCAAGCTGGACTGGTCTGAGGAGGCGGAAGATTTCGTCTATCCGAAGGACTCACTGACGCTTAAGCCCCTTGTAGCAAGACTGATCAACGAGCAACTTGGGGAAGACTCGGTCACACTTGCATAACCACCAGTTCTGTTCATGCGCGCCTGCTGCTTGCGCACAACTTGCGTGCCAACTTATGCTGATGAGTTTCGCCGTTACGGGCGGGATCTGAAGGCATGATCAAGAAGCCGAAGAACACGCCCGATCGCAATCCTTCGCCGGAAGAGCGACGCTGGGAGTCCGAAACACTTCTGCCGGCGCTCGAGAAATCTCCCGAACGGCCAATCGGCGCGGCGACGGGAACCAATCTCGACGAGAACGGCCGGGCCCGCTTCACGACGATCTCGGGAACTCCGGTCGAACGGCTCTACACCGAGGCTGACCTGCCCGACAATCTCGAGCAGCCACTTCCCGGAGAGTCGCCGTACACGCGCGGCATCCATGCCAGCGGTTATCGCGGCAAGCTCTGGACGATGCGGCAGTTTTCAGGATTTGCGAGCCCGGAGGAAACGAACCTTCGCTACAAATACCTGCTGGCCAACGGTGGCAGCGGCCTTTCGGTCGCCTTCGATCTGCCCACGCTGATGGGCTGCGACTCGGACGACGCGGAGAGCGAAGGCGAGGTGGGCAAGTGCGGGGTGGCCATCGACTCTCTCGAAGACATGGAGACACTCTTTGCCGGGATTGATCTTGAGCAAACCTCGGTTTCCATGACCATTAATTCTCCGGCCAGCACGTTGTGGGCGATGTATCTGGCGGTGGCTGAAAAGCAGGGCGCCAACTGGAAGAGCGTCTCGGGGACGCTGCAGAACGACATCCTCAAGGAGTACATCGCGCAGAAGGAATACATCTATCCGCCTGCACCATCGATGCGCCTGGTCGTCGATACGCTGGAATTCGGAGCGCGCTTCACGCCGCGCTTCAATCCGATTTCGATTTCCGGCTACCACATCCGCGAGGCCGGGTCGACGGCGCTGCAGGAGCTGGCCTTCACGCTCTATGACGGTGTCGAGTATGTGGAGTGGGCTCTGCGGCGCGGCTTGAATGTCGACGACTTCGCGCCGCGACTTAGCTTCTTCTTCAACTCGCACAACGACTTCTTCGAAGAGATCGCCAAGTTTCGCGCCGCACGCAAGATCTGGTACCGGCTGATGACGGAGCGCTTCGGCGCGCAGAATCCGCGCTCGCAATGGATGCGCTTTCACACGCAGACAGCCGGTGTTTCGCTCACCGCGCAGCAGCCGAAGAACAACATCGCACGCGTTGCCATTCAGGCGCTGGCTGCGGTGCTGGGCGGAACACAATCGTTGCACACGGACGGTTTCGATGAGGCACTGGCGCTGCCGACCGAGGAAGCGGCGCGGATCGCATTGCGCACGCAGCAGATTCTGGCTCATGAATCGGGCGTCGCGGATGTGGCAGATCCTCTGGGAGGCTCTTACTTTGTCGAGCGCATGACGCTTGATATGGAGCGGGGCTCGTTCGAATATTTCGAGAAACTCGACGCGCTTGGCGGCATGGTCAAGGCGATTGAGCAGGGCTTCCCGCAAAAGGAGATTGCCGAGGCCAGCTATGCCTATCAACGCGCGGTCGAGGCAAGAGAGAAGATCATCGTCGGCGTGAATGATTACGTCGTTGTAGAAAAGCCGCAGGAGATTCTCTACATCGACGAATCGGTTCGCGAGGCGCAGACAAAGAAACTGCGCAGGCTGCGGGCTGAGCGCTCGAACGGAGCCGTCGATCGGGCTCTGAACAATCTTTGCCGCGCGGCGGAGCGAGAACCGGTCGCGGCGGATGATGGCGTTTCCGCAGCCAACACGATGCCCTGCCTGCTCGACTGCGTACGTGCCTATGCCACCGTCGGAGAGATCACCGGCGCTTTGAAGAAGGTCTTCGGGGTGTACCAGGAAGTCAGTGTCGCCTGAACGCGCGGAGCGTGACCATTTCCGGTCAAGTCTCTTTTGTTTTCGACCCGTACAAGAAGCGACGGGCGCGGTTTCTGGTGAAATGGCGACTACGAGCACCGGAAAATGCGGGCCGCAGTGTCTTCTTGACCCATCCGGTGTCACTCCACTCAAGTGAACTACGCCGAGAATTGGACTCCTGCAACTAATTGCCAGCATCATCGGCTGCGCCTTCAGATGCCCGGTACATTTGGTGAACTGCGGCACGAATTTCTTCGTATCAGACTTCACAACGTGCTACAAATTCGCCATGGGTAAGGAAAAACCCGAGCCGCAAGCAGAGAACGGCCCTATCAATTTAAGGCGCCTATCGGAAATTCTGCGGCTTTCGCAGACAACGATTTCGTTAGTGCTGAACGATTCACCTGCCGCCCGTTCGATTCCGACCAGAACACGGGAAAGAGTGTTCGAAGCGGCGCGTAAGTTTCAATACCGGCCTAATTATTTTGCGCGGTCGCTGCGGCGCAGCCGCAGCATGTCAATCGGCGTGATCGCACCGGATTTGAGTGAAGGTTACTTCACGCTGGTGATGCAGGGTGTTGAAGAATGCCTGCTGAGCGCGCATTACTTCTACTTCGCCGCCAGCCACTATTGGAAGCCTGAGTTGATGGAGCAGTATCCCCGTATGCTGACGGAGCGCGCGGTGGACGGATTTCTGCTGCTCAATACGCCGGCCGAGGTACACAATCCCCTGCCCACTGTGGCCATTTCCGCACACAACAACGCGGCCGGCGTCACGAACATTGTGCTCGATCACAAGAAGGCTGCGTCGCTTGCCCTCAGCCATCTGCACCAACTCGGACACCGCCGTATCGCCTTTATGAAAGGGCCGGAGATAATTCCGGACACCGAGTACCGGTGGCGAGGCATTCTGCAGATGGCCCGCAAGTTGGGAATTGAGGTACATCCTGAGCTATGCATCCAGCTCGCCGCCGACAGCTGGTCACCACAGGTGGGCTACGAGCCGATGAGCGAACTGCTGGCGAGGACAAGAGACTTCACGGCGATTTTCTGTTTCAACGATATCTCCGCCATTGGCGTGATTCGCGCCATCCACGATGCGGGATTGCAGGTTCCGGAAGACGTCTCCGTGGTGGGGTTCGACGACATTATCAGCGCCGCATATCAGAAGCCGAGCATTACCACCGTCCGCCAGCCGCTGCGGGAGATGGGAAGTGAGGGCGCGCAGGTGCTGCTGAACCTGATTGCAAATCCTCAGAAGGAGGCCCCGGCGGAGATCGTCATGCAGCCGAAGCTGATCGTGCGCGAGTCGACGGGAATCGCAACGAGGAAGATCCGCAGAGCCTGATCTCCGATCTATTTGGGGCCTAGGGCGAGTCCCCTGCCCACGCTTTCGAGCACCGTCGCCGCTGCCGCCAAAGCGCGGCGGCTCTCAACCGAAGACAGGCGCCGGAAGAGCGCGAACAGCGACGGCGGTTCCTCCTCCGCTGGCGCAGCTAATGCGTCGGGCACATTGGAAAATGCCCGGTGCAGTACGTCGGGATTGACGCTGCCCAGCACTTTACTCAACAACAGGAGATTGCGCAGGCCGTTAACCGCCTCGGGCTGGATGGCGAGTGCGACAGCGTGCCGGACTACCTGATCTCCCGCACCGAGAAGTCCGCGCAGCACATCGATCGTGCCGCTCTCGTGTAGTTCCTGCAGCAGCTCATATCCGGCAAGTACGGCCTCGGCGTGTTCCACCGGAGCGGCGTCGAGACGGCGCTGTAGTTCTTCCCGCGCACCCATGCCGGTGAGCTTCGGCATCAGTTCGATTGGCTTGGCCATGGCTTACCCCTTCCGTTGCCCGGTTTGAATCTGCACCAGCCCGTTGTCGCTCCCGGGAACGCGATAGTCGGCCCGCTGCCACTTGCGTTCCACCTCCACACCACGCTGCGGCGTGGGATGCCCATGCCGGAAGTTGAGCGGCGGCAAGGGATCGGGTCCTTTCCAAGGAAGCGTCTTCATCTTCACCGTGGTTTCCTTGTAGGCCGGCGTGTGCGTGGCGCGATCTGTTTTGTTGCCGGTAAGCAGATTCACCGGATCCATGGGGCGGTTCAGCGGCATATATGCCTGCTTGTCGTGGACTCGATCAGTGACTACCACCTGGGTTCGAAGCTCGCCATTGCGTGAGGTGACGTCCACCCACTGTCCCGTTACCAGTTGCAGATCGCTGGCCAAAGCTGGTGAAACCTCGACAAAGCCATGCGGAGTTTCGGCGTGGATGCCGGGCACGCGATAGGTCATATTTCCTTCGTGGAAATGCTCGAGCAAGCGGCCATTGTTCAGGTGAACGTTAAACTCGTCATCGACCTTCTCACAGGGCTCAATCCATTCCAGCGGATACAGTTTTGCCTTTCCGTCGGGAAAATTGAACCTCTCGGTATAGAGCAGCGGCTGATCCGTGCCGTCGACGGCGATCGGCCACTGCAGAGTCTCGTATCCTGCCAGCCGGTCGTAGGTAACGCCCGCGAACATGGGCGCCAGCGATGCCGACTCGTGCATGATGTCCGCTGGATGGGAATAAGCCCACTTAGCGCCCATACGATTCGCGACATCCTGGATAATCTGCCAGTCGGGCCGGCTTTCGCCCAAAGGCTCCAACGCCTGATAGAGGCGTTGAATGCGACGCTCAGTATTGGTAAAGGTGCCATCCTTCTCCAGACTGGGGCTGGCAGGCAGGACAACGTCGGCGTAGCGGCAGGACAGCGTGAAGAAGCAGTCCTCGACAACGAAGAAATCGAGCTTCGAAAACGCGTCGCCGACGTAGTTGGCGTTCGAGTCGGCGCTGTACATGTCTTCGCCGATCAGATACATCGCCTTCAGCTTGCCGGCGTGCACCGCCTCGACCATCTCATGGTTATCGAGGCCCTTGTTCTTGGGAAGTTTCACTCCCCAGCCCTGCTCGTAGCGTGCGAAGGCTTCTTCGTCGGCGATCTTTTCGTAGCCAGGAAAATACGCGGGCATGGAACCGAAGTCGCTGGCGCCCTGCACGTTGTTGTGACCGCGCAAGGGATATGCTCCGGTGCCGGGGCGCATGTAGTTGCCGGTGACAAGCAGCAGGTTGGAGATCGCCGTCGATGTGTCCGACCCGCCGCAGTGCTGTGTAACGCCCATCGCCCACAGGATGCAGGCGGATTCGGCCGCGGCGAACTCCTTCGCAACGCGGGTCAGAGTCTCCATCGGCACGCCGCAGACCCTCGATGCGAATTCCATCGTGAAGGGCGCGAGGCTCTCACGATATTTGTCGACGTCGTTTACCCACTGGCTCAAAAATTCAGCCTTTGCCAGTCCGTTGTCGAACATGTAGCGGCTCAGGGCCGAGAGCCACACCATGTCTGTTCCCGGATTTGGCCGGAAGAAGATGTCGGCGCGGCGGGCCATCTCGTGCTGGCGGAGGTCCGCGACGATCAGCTTCTGTCCGTGAAGCTTCTGCGCGCGCTTTACGCGCGTGGCCAGCACGGGATGAGCTTCGGCAGTGTTGCTGCCCACGATCATCACAAGCTTCGCCTGAGCGATGTCGGAGATGGACCCGGAGTCGCCGCCATAGCCCACGGTGCGGAAGAGTCCCTGCGTCGCCGGACTCTGGCAGTAGCGGGAGCAGTTGTCGATGTTGTTGGTACCGCCCACGGCGCGCGCCAGCTTCTGCATCAGGTAGCTTTCTTCGTTGGTGCACTTCGACGAGGAGATGTAGCCGATCGCGTCCGGTCCGTCCTGTGCCTTGATCTCGTTTAAACGGCGGCCGACGAGCTCCAGGGCTTCGTCCCAGCTTGCCTCACGGAAGCTCTCGCCTTCGCGAATCAGAGGCTTTGTCAGGCGGTCCTCGGCATTGATATAGTCCCAACCGAATTTGCCCTTTACGCAGGTGGAGATGTTGTTCGCCGCGCCTTCACCCGGCTCAACTTTGAGGATGTGGCGGTCTTTCGTCCAGATATCGAAGCTGCAGCCGACCCCGCAGTAGGTGCACACAGTCTTCGTCTTCTTCACACGTGCGAGACGCATGGCGGCTTCAGTTTCGGAAAGCTGAAGGATGGGACCATAACCGATCTCCGGCTCAACGGCCTTCACGATGTCGATCATGCCCCACAGCGTGTCGTTTGGCAGTTTGGTAAAGAAGCCCGCGTGGCCAAGCATGGATTTCTCCATGAGCGCATTGCAGGGGCACACGGTGATGCAATGGCCGCAGGAGACACAGCTCGATCCGCCTATGGTTTCGCCGCCGTCCCACAACACGCGAGGATGCTCATCCTCCCAGCGGATGGACAGCGTCTCATTGACCTGCACATTCTGGCATGCCTCCACGCAGCGTCCGCACAAAATGCACTGGTCGGGATCGTACCGGTAGAACGGATTCGACATGTCTTTTTCGTATGGCTTTGGCCGGTACGGGTAGGTCTGATGGTCGACCCGCAGCATCGCCGCGGTGTTATGCACGGTGCAGTTGCCGTTGTTGTTATCGCAAACTGTGCAGTACAGAACATGGTTCGCAAGTATGCGATCGTAGGCTTCACGCTGCGCAGCCGTGGCGGCAACCGTCTCGGTCACCACGGTCATCCCACCGGTGACCTTCGTCGCGCATGCTCGGACCAGCTTTCCGCCGACATCAACCATGCAGGTATCGCAGGTTTGAATCGGCCCCAGTCGCGTGTGATAACACACCTGAGGAACCTGGATCCCGCTGCGGTTGATCGCTTCGATCAGGTACTCGCCGTCGACTGCATCAACCTGAAATCCGTTTACATCAATCTTGCAGGAGTTCTGCGTGCCGGCCGCCGGAAGAGTTGCCAGCCTGGTTGCATGAGGGGCATCCGATGTGTGGTCCATTTATCACCTTGGATGCGCTGTCCGGAGGAGTGGTTCCCAATCCGATGATCGGGGATTCAGCGCGATTCTGACATTATCGAAAATAGAGGAAGGGACGCAAGGCGAGGCGGTTGCAGGATCAAAAGCAGCGGTCATTGTGAAGTCCTCGGCCGCGGCTGGATTGCGGGAGGACCGGTCTACTTTTTAATCGTCATTTCGAAATATTCACTGGCTACCCTGATCAGGTCGGAGTCGCTCATAAGTCCGTACTCCACGCGCGGCTTTTTGCCGGGGCTTACGAGGTAGTACCCGATGCCAATTTTCTTTGTCTGAAATGTGGTGGTTTTCATTCCATCGCGCACCTGAAATGAGCGCGCGTACACATCATGGACCTCGATGCCGGCTTTGCCGAGTGGGGCACTTGCCTCTCTTAAGTAAACCTGGAAATCGCTCAACGCATCGTTGGCCCGGCTGTCGGGCTCCTGGGCATGGGAGGAGGGCCTGAAGAAAGCAAGAATGGTGGGCTGGTGGATATCAAAAAGCGGTGTCTGCACCGAGGTTCGAAGCGAAAGGCTATTGGTCGGCAACAGCAGAATGACACTTGCCGCTAGCAAACACAGTCGTCGCATGCAGGAACTCTACCTTGGCACCGGCGAGCGCGTCACCCAAATAATGGAAACGGTGGCCGGAATCCGCCTCTGAAGCGCAGGCCCATCCCGCCGCATCCAAACGACACACAATCTCGAAGGAGCAATGAATGCAATATGTCAACCTCGGCTCGACCGGCCTGAAGGTATCGCGCATCTGCCTCGGCACTATGACCTACGGCTCGAAGAAATGGCGCGAATGGGTGCTGGAGGAAGAAGAGAGCCGCCCATTCATCAAGCACGCGCTCGAAGCGGGCATCAACTTCTTCGATACGGCCGACATGTACTCCGTGGGGGCGAGCGAGAAGATTCTGGGGCGGGCGCTGAAGGATTTCGGACCGTCGCGGGACAACGTGGTCATCGCAACCAAGGTCTTCAATCCCATGGGCGATGATCCAAACCAGCGTGGGCTGTCGCGCAAGCACATCATGCATGCGATCGATGACAGCCTCCGGCTGGGCACGGATTATGTGGACCTCTACCAGACACACCGCTTCGATTACTTGACACCGATAGAAGAAACCCTCGAGGCGCTGAACGACCTGAACCTGAACTCGCAGGCAGCCGGTTAAGACCGGGCGGAAGAGCGAATTGCGAGATCCCCGGCAGCGCTAACGCCTGTCCGGGACCAGTTCTATTCCTCGCGGAGCAGGACCAGCGGATTGGCAGCTAAGGCGCGGGAAGCGGGAATCCACGTGGCTACGAGGCCCAAGAGCGCCATCGCCAGGACGACTCCGGCAAGCACCAGCGGATCGCGAGGCGTTGCCTGATACACGATGAAGGAGAGGATGCGCGTAGCCGCCAGTCCGAGCACCAGACCTGCCGTCGATCCGAAAGCCAGCAACCTGAACGCTCTGCCCAGCGCAGCGCGCAGCACTTCCTTCCTCTGCGCCCCGAGCGCAATACGGATACCCAGCTCGCGCATCCGCTTGCTCACTGAATATGCTGCCATGCCGAAGATTCCGGTCACCGCCAGCATGGCGCCGAGGCCGCCCAGCACGCCAAGAGAAATGGTCGCCATACGCGAGGCAAAGAGAGCGCTATCGAGCTGCCTGTTCCAGGTCCGGATGCTGAACACCAGTCCGGCATCCAGGCTCCGCAGCGTGCTTTCGACGGCTACCGTCAATTCCTGAGGATTGCGGCTGGAACGCACGATCAGCCAGGTGGCGCTGGACGGAGCCTGCAGAATGGGAAGGAAGATCGCCGGCTCCGGTTCTTCAGTCAGGGTCTTGTGTTTGCCGTCCTGCACCAGACCCACGACTTGAATGCGCGTGCCATCCATTCTCTTGAAGTAACGGCCGAGTGCAGCAGACTCCGAACCGAAAACCTTGCGCGCGAATTCGCGATTCACAACCGCAACGCGCGGCGCATTCTTGTCGTCATGCCAGCTGATGGTCCTTCCGGAGAGCAGCGCTGTACCGGCTGCGCGGAAATACCGGGAGAGATGCTGTACATCACCGTTTCGGCAGCGGCATTCGAGATCTTTCTTTCCGTGGTGCTGTCTTTGAAGACGAGATCCTCGTTCCAGTCCGCAGCTAAGATCCTCGTTCCAGTCCGCAGCTAAGTCTGTATGTCTTTTCTTGAGCCGTGGTCCAACTTCGGCTCTCCTGTACACAGGGAGGAAGAGACAGATGAAGACTGTCAAATCATTCGTGGGGATGGACGTACACAAGGCGACCATATCAATCAGCATTGCGGAAGACGGCAGGAACGGCTCGATCCGGTTCCTGGGCGTGATCCCCAACACGGCAGATGACGTTACAAAGTTGGCGAAGAGACTCGCGAAAAATGGAGAACTTGACTTCTGCTATGAGGCCAGCGGCTGCGGATACGGCATCCATCGTCAGCTCACTGCGTTAGGCCACAAGTGTATGGTGGTCGCACCGTCCATGATTCCGCGCAAGCCCGGAGAACGGATCAAGACTGACCGACGCGATTCAGAGAAGCTGGCCATCCTGCACCGCTCTGGGGATCTGACGCCAGTATGGGTTCCAGACACCACCCACGAAGCGCTTCGCGACCTGGTCAGAGCACGCGTGGATGCATCGATGCACCTGATGCGCGCGCGGCAGCAGTTGCTCGCGTTTCTGCTTCGGCATGGCCGTAGCTACCCGACCGGTAAGCATTGGACGCAGCGCCATCGCAGTTGGCTTGCAGGACAGACGTTCCAAGAGCATGCCCATGGCATCGTTTGCCAGGACTACCTGGAGACTGTGTGGACCGCTCAACAGAGAAGAGATTGCCTGATCGATAGGATTTCCACGATGGTTGGAAGCTGGTCACTCGGACCTCTTGTCGAAGCGTTGCGTGGACTGCGTGGTATCGACATGATCTCCGCAGCAACATTTGTCGCATCCACCGGGGACCTCAGTCGCTTCGAGTCGCCGCGTCTGCTGATGGGTTATCTCGGCCTCGTTCCATCCGAGCACTCTAGCGGTGGAACGTGTCGCCGTGGTGGCATCACAAAAACAGGTAACCGGGAAGCCAGGCGCATGCTCATTGAAGCAGCGTGGAGCTACCAGTATCCCGCTCGCATTGCGAAGGAGAAGGCAGAAATCCTCGTTCGCCTCCCGAAAAAGATCCGCGATATTGCCTGGAAGGCACAGACCAGGCTGTGTGCTCGTTACCGCTCCATGATCGCCAGAGGTAAAAAGCCAACAGTTGTTGTCGCGGCGATCGCAAGAGAGCTTGCTGGCTTCATCTGGGCCATCGGCCGTGAGATGAGACATCTAACGGTTTGACGGAAACCGCCGCAGATCGCCTTACATGCTAATCGACGAGCCAAATCTAACTCATCGAGTTCTTGCGGCGCAAGCGACTAACTTGCCGAAAGCCGTACGTCACAGCGAAAGCCAACAACGCGGTGGTGAGATAGCCGCCGACGAACAGTACAACAACGTCAACCTGTTTGCAGCCCATGACAACGTTGAGTTGGTGACAACGAAAAATTGTTTCAAACCAGCTCAAGCAATAGAGTCCGAGAAAGTGAAGAGCAACCCATTGGAAACCGATCAGTTGAATGTACCAAGGGGTATTCGGTTCATAGCCGACATCTATGGGAGGCGTCAGGAAGAAGAAATTGACTAGTTCTACTAGCAAGGCCGCCATGGCGATCATCCCTATTTGCCACTTCATCTGAATCCTCCGCTCAAGCTGAGTTGCCCGATGAAACCGATTGTATCCAGAGCAGAAAGGAGATCTTTTTAGGCCTGTAGTGTGGGGAGCCGGGTAACAGGTCACGGTGATCCTCGAGAGCCCCCTGGGCCGGAAATCGATTCCGATGCCCGCGCTAAGTCAGAGGCAAACCTGCGACGACACACGTTCGTGCGGTAGCCAACCCGCGTATGGAAGTTTGAGCGACTGTCGCTGAAGATTGCCCGGCTCCCCCAACCACAGGACCTAGTGAGCGAGCGCAAACCTGCGTCGGATGCAGGGGCTGGTGCCCCTGCGCCTAATCCTTGACAAAAGACATGGAAGACATGGAAGGGGAGCCTGTCGGACAAGCCTACCGCCGACACGCCGGGGATGCCCTCCAGAGCATCGACCAGGCGCCGTTGCATGACAGGGACCTTGTCGCCGGTATAACCCGCCATGTCCAAATCACTGTCGACCAGCAGAGCGTTCTGCGGATCAAAACCGAAATCACTGTGCAGCGAACGCATCAACCCCCGAAGCGCCACGAGCGAAGAGGTGACAAGTACCGCGCAAATCGCAATCTGCCCGACCAGCAGGAGATCGCGGATGGTAAGCCGCCGCCCGGCCACGCCACTGGAGCCCGACTTCACAACCTGCCAGGGATTCGCACGCAGCACCTAACGTACCGGGACCATGCCGAAGAGTAGTCCGCTGGCCAGTGCCAACAACAACGCCATCGTATAGACACTCAAATCCGGACTGACAGGCAGGCTATTGATCGGCAGATTCGCCATCGGCTGCCAGTGGCTCAGCCACCGCAACAGCACGATGGCCCCGATTAGGCCGGCAACTCCCCCAGCCAGCGAAACAATCACCGCTTCGGTGAGGAGCTGCCGCACGATTCGTCTGCGGCTTGAACCCAGCGCAAGCCGCAGTGCAATTTCGCGTGAGTGATCTGCCGCCCGAGCGGTGAAGAGGCTGCCCAGGTTGGCGCACGCTGCCAGCAGGATCAGGCCCGCCAGCAACGTCAATCCCGCCAGAAATGCCCGCACCGGGCGACCCAGCATGTCGCCGATCAGACCCGGGCGAGCCAGCTTAAAGCTGATCCCCTCGTCGTCTTTCGGATAATTCTTCACCAGGTACGCGGCAACAGAGTTCAGATCGGCGGTGGCCTGCGCAGGAGTAACGCCTGTCTTCAGACGGCCCACCAACCAGGCGCCTCGGGTCCCACGCGAATTCAGATCGCTGCTGCCCGCAATCTGCTCCTGGTCGACAATCGGCACCCAGAAATCGGGCGTAAAGAACAGTTCCGTTCCACGAAACGCAGGCGGCGCCACGCCGAGAATCGTGTATGGAAACTTATTCACCAGAATCGTGCGGCCCACTACGCCGCGATCGGCTTGAAAATGGCTATGCCAGTAGTCATACCCGAGCACAATATAAGGAGCGCTGTTCGGCCCGCGCTCATCGGAGGCGTGAAAAAACCGGCCAAGATACGGCTGTATTCCGAGCTCGTCGAAGTAGTTTCCGCTCGCCTCATAGAGCCATGACGAAGATGGGTTGTCCCCGGTGTTCACTCCGGCCCTCTCGATGTCGTACAGCACCAGACCGCTGAGGCTGCGATTGCGGTCGCGCAGGTCAACGTAGTCGAGGTACGACTGCATCGGGGACTCTTCATCGACGCCGCGCTCGACCATGTAAAGACTGTCCGACTGAGGGATGTTGAGCGGCCGCAGGATCAGGCCATTCAGCAGGCTGAAGACCACGGCGTTCGCACCAATGGCCATCGCCAAAGTAAGAACGGCTATCGCAACAAAGCCTGGGGATTTGCGCAGCGTGCGCAGGGCGAAGCGAATATCTTGCAACAGAGTCTCGATGAATTGCCCGCCGAGTGCTTCGTGCGACTCCTGCCGGAAGCGCTGGTAGCCGCCGAACTCGATACGCGCCCGCCGCTGTGCCTCCGCGCGGCTGAGACCGGCGCGCTCGAGATCATCTGCGCGCAACTGGATGTGGGAGCGAAGCTCCTCATCCATATCGTCAGAAGTCTGCGAGCGGCGAAAGAACTTAGCCGCCAGGGAACGAAGATAAGCCGCGAGTTTCATTCTTCCTCTCCAAACAGGCGCAGACATCTGCCACGTGCCATCGATGTCAACCAATGCGTTCCGGATCCCACAGCCGATCACTCCTCGCGCAGCAGGATCAAAGGATCGACCGAGAGCGCCCGCTGCGCTGGAATCCAAGTCGCTACGAGCCCCAGCAGGGCCATCGCCAGAACGACACCGGCCAGCACCAGCGGATCGCGCGGGGTTGCCCCATACACGATGTAGGCGAGAACACGGGTGGCCAGAAGTCCGAGGATGAGGCCCGCCGCCGAACCCAATGCCAGCAATCTGAGCGGCCGGCCAAGCGCCGCCTGCAACACTTCAGCGCGCTGAGCGCCGAGGGCAACGCGGATCCCCAGCTCGCGCAGCCGCTTGCTGACCGAGTAGGCCGCCATTCCAAAGATGCCGGTGATCGACAGCACGGCACCCATCAACCCAAGCACGCCGAGCGCCAGTGTCGCCATGCGCGAGGCAAACAAAGCGCTGTCGTTCAGCTGTTTATCCCACATCTGGATGGTTACCGGCATGCCGGGATCCAGTTCTCTCAATGCGCTCTTGATCGCCGCGGATATCTGCTGTGGATCGCGGTCAATGCGCACCACCAGGGTTGAATCCGTCATATGCGTTCCACGGGCGTATGGAGATTGCATCGTCGGCAGAAACATCGCCGGCTGTGGAGCCTCGGTTACGCTCGCATACTTTCCATCTTCCGCAACTCCGATCACCTCGATGCGCGTGCCGTCTGCTCTCTTGAAAATCCCGCCCACAGCGCTCGTTGGCGAGCCAAAGACCCTGGAGGCAAACTCCCGGTTCACTACTGCTACACGTGGCGCGCCCTGATCGTCATGCCAGGTGAAATATCCGCCCGCCAGCAGCGCGGTCCGCGCCGCATCGAAATACCCGGGAGAGATGTTGTAGAGCATGGCTTCAGCAGCGGCGTTCGATGGCCGCAGATCAGCGGTCTTGTCGGTGAATACAATCGCGGTGTTGGCGCCGAAATATAATGGCGGCCGATCGACCGATCCCACCGCCTTAACGCCCGGAACGGCCTGCACAGTATCGATCAGGTGTTTTTGCATTGCAGACACACTCTCGTCGCTGTAACCGGAGGTACTGAGAGAGGCGCCCACCAGCATTGCGTTCCGCGGTTCGAATCCGAAATTGCTGCGCAGCGAGCGGACCAATCCGCGTACAGCGACCATCGAAGATGTGACCAGCACGGCGCAGATCGAGATCTGAGCGACCAACAAAAGATCCCGAACCGTGATTCTGCGTCCTCCTTTGCGTAGTAATCCCGACTTGACCACCTCATACGGATTGGTGCGGAGAATCTGCCTCACCGGCACGGCTCCAAACAGGAGTCCGCTCGCCACCGCCAGCACTAAAGCAACCAGATAAACCCTGGCATCGGGATCGACGGGCACAGTCATGTTGGGCGCCACGGTTGAAAACGGCCGCCATGCGCTCAATCCGCGCAGCAATACGACGCTGCCCGCTGATCCGACTGCGCCTCCCACGAGCGAAATCAACACCGCCTCGGTAAACACCTGCCGCAGAATACGTCTGCGGCTCGATCCAAGCGCGAGGCGTAAAGCGATCTCCCGCGACCGGTCTGAGGCACGTGCCGCAAACAGGCTGCCCAGGTTGGCACAAGCCGCCAGCAGAATCAACCCGGCCAGCAACATCAGCCCAGTGAGGAATTCCCGCATCAGACCGCCCAGCCAGTCACCGGCCAGCCCCGGAGTCGTGAGGGAAAACGTCATGTGGCTGTCGTCTTTGGGATAGGTCTTTTCGAGATAGGAACCGATTGAATTCAGATCGGCTACCGCCTGCGCAGGCGCAACTCCCCGCTTCAGGTGGCCCATCACCATGATTATGCCGCGGTTGCCACGCTCATTCAGGACATTCAAGCCCTCCACCTGTTCCTGATTCACGATCGGCACCCAGAAATCGGGAGCAAGAAAAAGCAGAGTTCCCTGGAAGTCACGGGGCGCTACGCCGAGGATGGTGAAAGGATGCTTGTTGAGCTGAACAACACGGCCCACTACACTGCGATCGTTTTGAAAGCGGCTGTGCCAGTAGGCGTACCGGAGCACGATGTACGGGGCGCTATTGGGACCGTGCTCATCGGAATGGTGAAAGAAGCGGCCGAGATATGGTCGAATTCCCAGGGCGTCGAAATAGTTCGCTGTTACTTCCATCAGCCACGCCGAAGTAGGATTGTGGCCCGTATCCAGGGCCGCACCGTTGACGTTGTAGGCCACCAGGTCTTCAAAGCTGCGGTTGCGATCGCGCAGGTCAACATAGTCGGGAAACGAGTGATTGATGGCTTGATCGCTTCCTCGCTCGACAGCGTAGAGACTCTCGGCGTGGGGCACGTGCAGCGGCCGCAGAATCAGGGCATTCATAATGCTGAAGACCACAGCATTCGCACCGATTGCCAGCGCCAGCGTAAAGACAGCAACCAGGGTGAATCCGGGAGACTTGCGCAACGTGCGCAGGCTGAAACGCATATCCTGAAGGAACGTCTCAATAAAATTGCCGCCCAACGCTTCGTGGGACTCTTGCCGGTATCGCTCATAGCCGCCGAACTCGATCCTCGCGCGGCGTTCGGCTTCCGCGCGGTCCAGGCCGGAACGCTCCAGATCGTCAGCGCGAAGCTGGATGTGAGAACGAAGCTCCGCCTCCATGTCATCGGCGACCTCTGAGCGATGAAAAAACTTCGCAATCAGGCAACGGAACCAGGCGAGTGCTCTCATATCTCCTCCGGTTGCGCCGCGAGTGCTGAAGCAATCGCGGTGGCCAGGCGATTCCAGCCTTCCGTCTCATCGCGCAGGCGCTTGCGGCCTGCGGCGGTCAGCTCGTAGAACTTGGCGCGGCGATTGTTTTCGGAGGTGCCCCAGCTTGCCTTTAGCAGCCCTTGGCGTACGAGGCGAAAGAGCGCCGGATAGAGCGCTCCCTGCTCGATCAGCAGCGCGCTGTCGGAGATCTGCCCGATGCGCAGCAACACACCGTAGCCATGAAGCGGCCCGAGGGAGACTGCTTTGAGGATAAGCAGATCGAGGGTGCCGGGAAGAAGCTGGGCTTGTTCGGCCACATCGCCTCCTAAGACGATTAGGAGGCTAGCGCGGCCTCTCCTAAGTTGTCAAGGAGAGATTGCGTCGTCTCTCAGAATTAAAGCTCCCGTTGGCGGTGCAGCGCGCCGGCGTCGACCGCTGATGAGGTATATCGCGGCACGAAGCTCGAGCAGCGGGTCATCCGAAGGCTCGATGCCATCGAGACGTGGGATGGGATCGAAGATGATGCGCTGCTGCTCCGCGGCTTCGTTCTGCACCACCGCTGTGAGCTCGATATCGCCGAGATCGACGACTCTGCGGCCCTCAGGCCAGTGAACGGTCGCATCATTGACCGTATCGGATGCGTCGGCAACCTGAGCGGCAATCCGGAATTTGACAGGCCCGTGAAGGATTCGATCGACAATTTCCTCAAAGAGATAATTGGGACCCTTTGCGGCCGCCGCGTCGGGCGTAAGGGGATCGTTGCCGGCATCGGGAATGATGCGGTAGCGGCCGTAGTGGGCTGCTCCATCCTTGTTGGTGAACTTCATTGCCGTAACTCCGAAGTAGCTCTCGCGGGCAAAGCTCGAAGGCGCAGGCTTGGGGGCCTGCACGAAGGCGAGTGCGGCGGGGTGCGATCCAAGAAAGACCTCGACTGGCCATGGGTGCGGCTGCGACTGGTCGCTGGAGGCGGCGATAGCGCGGAGAAACTCAAGAAACTCCTGCCCGGTTCGAGTCGGAAAGCCGTCGGTCGAGTGAGCGACGATGTCGGTGTGTACATGCTCAGCAAGATTGAAACGAATGGCCATGCCACGCGGGTCCGCGTTGGGGTCGTTGTCGGGAATCACTGGAATACCGGTTGAGTTCGAGAAGCGCACGGTCACCGGAGTGGAATTCTGATTGAAGTGCTGTGCCCGGCTGAGCGATGCGGCATCATGGGTCGGGGTAAATTTTCCGGTAAGCATGATGCCCTTCGCGTGGGCGGGACGAAAGCCGGGATGAAGTCCGAAGATCGAGTCAAAGGTCTGAATCAGCTCGTTGCTCAGAGCAATAATCTTCTCGTCTGTGGGAAGCGGCATGTGGGATCTCCTCTTTTCGAAAGGCTACTGGCCTCGATTCACCGAGTCACTCCATTGATTCACGAAAGATATGACCCGATTGTGAAATCTGCAAGTAAGCGGTTATGGTGAAGGGCGGCACGACTCGAGTTGAGCAGCTTGCATTCCTGCGGAGGAAAACAGGACGATGGACAAGAGGGAGTTCTTGAAGACTTCAGGGGTGATTCTAACCGGCAGCCTGGTGCAGCGTTATGTCTCGGCGGAGCCGCAGGGCGAGCATCGCACAAACTGGGCCGGCAACTTTGAATATCACGCGAAGAATCTGATCTCTCCAAAGACGACGGAAGAGGTGCAGGCAGCAGTTAAGAACTGCAGCACCCTGAAGGCGCTCGGCGCGCGCCACTCCTTCAACAACATCGCCGACAACCCCCTCAATCAGATTTCGCTGAAGCAAATGGACTCCATGGATCTCGACGAGAAGGCCCGCACGGTCACCGTCGGCGCGGGCGTCACCTACGGACAGCTTGCGCCATACATCGATGCCAAGGGATATGCGCTGCACAATCTCGCTTCCCTGCCCCATATCTCGGTCGCCGGGGCCTGCGCCACCGGCACCCACGGCTCAGGCAACAAGAATGGGAACCTGTCGACGGCAGTGGCCGCCATGGAGATCGTCACCGCGGACGGTGAAGTGAAGACGCTATCGCGCAAGGACGGCGATCGCTTTCAAGGGACGGTGGTGGGACTGGGTGGACTGGGTGTGATTACAAAGATTACGGTCGACGTTCAGCCGACCTACCAGGTGGGCCAGGCCGTTTATGAAAATCTTTCGTTCGGACAGCTTGAAAAGAATCTCGACACGATTTTCGGCAGCGCCTACAGTGTGAGCCTCTTCACTGATTGGCAGAAGCATCGAGCCACGCAGGTGTGGATCAAGCGAAGGATCGAACCGGGCACGATGCAAAAATGGCCGGCCGAATTCTACGGCGCGACGCTGGCGACGCAGAAGCTTCACCCCATCTCCGGACACTCTGCCGAGAGCTGCACCGAGCAGGGCGGCGTGCCGGGTCCGTGGTACGAACGGCTGCCGCACTTCAAGATGAATTTCACGCCGAGCAGTGGTGCCGAGCTGCAGACCGAGTACTTCGTTCCTCGCGACAAAGGATACGAGGCTATCCTCGCCGTCGAAGAGCTGCGCGATCAGATCACGCCACATCTGTTTGTAACCGAGCTGCGTACCATCGATGAAGACGATCTCTGGATGAGCATGGCTTACAAGAGGCCGTCGATGGCGATTCATTTCACGTGGAAGCCCGAATGGCCGGCGGTGAAACAAATATTGCCGCAGATTGAAGAAAAGCTGGCGCGCTTGGACACAAGGCCCCATTGGGCGAAGCTATTCACCATACCGCATACCAGGTTAGGTCAGCTCTACGTCAGGATGCCGGAATACCGGGCGCTGCTCGAGCAACACGACCCAAAGGGAAAGTTCCGGAACGACTACCTGAACACAAATATTTTCGGATAACCGGCAAAGCCGTCCCGGGTCCCATAATCCTACCCGGGACGTTTTCTTAGTGGGGACGTCCACCGCTGGCTGGCGGTGGCGACGCATGGACTGCGGGCGGAGGCGGCGGACTGTAGTGCACGCCCCCTCCACCGGGGTACGATCCCCTCGGGACGACCGGGGCCGGTGCCGGGTGGTAGACAACAGGAGGAGGCGTAGGCCTGTATCCTGATGCTCCCGGATTTCCCGGCTGGAACCCCGACACTCCCGATTGGCCCGGTACTCTCGGTTGATAGATCGACCGTCCGGGATTGGTCACGCGAACATTGCTCTGGTCGAACACCTCAGGATGTGTGCGTACGGTCGCACTCGTGAATCCCTCGCCCAGTGGGCCGGCAGTGCGCACACGAATTGTGGCTTCCGCTGGATTGATACTTCGGCCGTCAAAATCAAAGGTTCGGGGCGCGGGCTTTACGCCACCCAGCGAGCGAAACTGCTGGTCGAACTGTCCCCGATTGACTGCCACCAGAGGGATCGGGCGAGGCAGCCGCCCATGAGGCGGCATGCCATGCACCGGCAGATTCGTGGGCCGAACGGGCGGCCGATAGTTGGGCGGGCAGCGCCAGACCCTCGCGTAGGGATACCATCCGACACCGATACTGCCGAAGCCGCAGTTGTTGCCTGGGAACCACATCCACCCGTAGTTACCGAACCAGTTCCACGCCCCACAGTGATACGGCCACCAGCCCCACGAGTAACTGGAGATCCAGGTGTATCCGATTCCGCTGTAGTAACCCCACGCGCCGTCACCGAAGGGATCCCAATCCGAGCTCACGCCGGAGGGCGACCAGCCCTCGCCATATCCGGGAACGTTGTACCAGTCGCCGTAGTAGTCGAGGTCATTCCAGGCGGCATCGTCAGGATTGCCTGTGCTGGCACGAGCCGTAGTCGCATTTTCTTCGAGAGTGGCCAGAGCCTGGTCGCGATCGGAGTTCCACTGATCCCAGGTGTCGGCGGTCACGCTCTGCACCTGTTCAAACTGGCCGGGATTCTGCGGATCGAATCGAACCGAATGGTTCGTGCGAACGTCGAGCGCGAGGCTCTGACCGTCGCTCAAATGTACCGTCCCATGGGTCACGGCCAGATCCGCGGGATTACCGTCGAGATTGATGCGGAAGATGGCGCTATCGATCGGAGTAGCGGTATTGGGCCCGAAGCGCACGCTATACTGGCCGCCACGCCCATTCAGCTCGTAGTAGGTGAGACCGGTGTTCGCGTCAATCACGGTCACGGCCGATCCATCTGGATTGCGATGAAGCTGCGCGAGTGTGAGCGAGCTGTTGGGAGTCACGCGGGCGACCGAGCCATCCTCAAATTGGATCTCCAGGCGGCCATCTTCGCCAGTGACAAAGCGCATGCCCTCGACCGCCGGCATATTGGGCAGCGCCTCACTGAAGGCGGCCTCTGTTCCATTGAAAACCTCTACCTTGCCCTCAACATCGCTCAACCGTACGGCGCGGACATTGCTGGGCTCGGGCGGTTCCTGCTGGGAGGGCTGTGACGCCTGCGGTGAGTCAGGCGGAGGCGGAGGAACTGATTGCTCCTGCCCGAAGGCGCTTAAGCCGATTACCAAGGTGATTGCGGCGAACGCACCGCCAATGGCTCGATCCCATAAATGATGCGTGCTTGGGTGTCTCATAGGACACCTCCTTCAATTGGCCCGGTGCTGCTTCTACTACAACTTAAAAACGCTCATGCGTGCCGGAAAGTTTCGGTTTGCACCTTTGCCACATCACATTGGACGGCGGGACCCGTGGGACGATTCATCATCCCGAGCCCCGGCGTCAGTGTTTTGACGTCTCACCATTCAACAGGGCTCGCGCGCGACTTCGGGCGCGGTTCATCACGGCGGGATCGGCGGCGATCGCCTGGAGTTCAGGGGCAATGTTCTCGATCTCCAGGGCACGATGCTCCTTCACCGCATCCTGCAATTGCTCGAGCTCGGCGTCGAGGCCGAGGCGACTGTGCGCATGCTCAATCGCCAGCCGGTTGCCCTCGTGGATAGTGAAAGCCACCGACATCAGAGAGTCAGCCAGCTGGTTCAGCTGCTGGTCGCGCGACCAATTGAATGTGCACTCCCCCCGGCCGTCAGGCCCGGAATACGCAAGCGTCTTCTTCCCTGTAAACGCAACCTTGCTGCCGGGAGCTTCGCACTCGGTTGCGAAAAAGTGATGCGCGCGCGCCCCCCGGAACAAAGATTCAAGCAGCGGGTCACGGATGACGATGGCGCGCTGTTGGGGTGCGGAGGCGATGCCGTCTGAGCCGGATCCTGATACCGGGCCTGGGGTGGACTCGTAATGACCCGATCCATCTTCCTTCACAACCAGCGTGTAGGTGGCCGGGTCGAGTTGCGCATGTTCGAAGGAAAAACGGATCTGCGGCGAACCAGCCGCCGGCTGCGGGTTCTGAGAAGGCGATGCCGCGGCCTGAGACATCAAGACGAGGGCAGTGATTGCGGTAAAGGCGAGCATTATCTATAAGCGGCCATTTGCAGCGCGGCTGTCTGCGAGTGATGGATGTGGCAGATAGCGATAGCTAAGGCATCGGCGGCGTCGGCCGGCTCAGGTACGCAGGAGAGATTCAGCAGGCGGGCAACCATATACTGCACCTGCTCTTTCTGCGCTAGTCCATACCCGGTTACGGTGGACTTGATGGTCAGCGGAGCATACTCGGCGTAAGGCAACCTGGCAGTGGCAGCGGCCAGCAGTGCGACTCCTCGAACATGACCGAGCTTCAGGGCAGACTTGGCGTTCACCGAATAGAACACTTCTTCCACCGCGACCACATCCGGCTGGTGGGATTCGAGCAATTCGATCAGCCGCGTGTAAACGGCCGCGAGCCGCTGCGGCAGGGGATCCTTCTTCGAAGCGCGGATCGCTCCCGCCCCCATCGAAACCAGCTGCGGACTGCGCGCGCCGTCGTCCCACTCAACCACCCCATAGCCGGTGCACTCGGTGCCGCAATCGATGCCGAACACTCGCATGGGGTGAGTCTAACAAGGGCTCGTTCGCGAAGTCAGTATTCTTCTCGATGCTCTCTGCAGGCCGGTCAATTGGTCCCAGATCATTATTTTCTTGCTCGCGAGGACCGGATTTCCTCACGAAAAGTTACGTCTATCAGCTCAACAAATGCCGACCAGCATGTCTCTGCGACCAGTTGAAGGAAGGTGACCATGGCGTCACTTCGAAATTCCTTCCAGCGGAGAGCTCGCCGTGGCATATAGCCGCCGCGGCATGCGTCCAGCGACATACGCTTGCCGTCCGGCAAGAACCGCATGCTGCATCGCCTCCGCCATCAGGATTGGGTTAGCGGCGGCAGCAATCGCCGTGTTCATGAGGACTCCGTCAGCTCCCATCTCCATGGCCAGAGCAGCGTCTGAGGCGGTGCCCACTCCAGCATCGACAATGAGAGGCACCTCGGTAATGCGCTCGCGCAGAATCTGGAGCGTAGCCTTATTCTGAATTCCCAGCCCACTGCCGATAGGAGCTGCCAGGGGCATGACGGCGGCCGCGCCCACGTCAATGAGGCGGCGCGCAAATACAATGTCATCAGATGTATACGGAAGAACGGTAAAGCCCTCCTTGACCAATGTTCGAGTCGCTTCGAGCGTCGCCTCAACGTCAGGGTAAAGGGTCGCCTGGTCGCCAATAACCTCGATCTTCACCCAATCTGATAAACCGACTTCCCTGCCCAACCGCGCGGCGCGGATCGCTTCCTCGGCGGTATAGCAGCCAGCGGTGTTGGGCAGCAGGAAATAGCGCTGCGGATCAATGAAGTCAAGCAGGGATTCTTTGGAGCGGTCGAGATTTACTCGGCGGACCGCCACCGTGACCATTTCGGCTCCCGAGGCTTCGATGGCCGCCTGGGTTTCGCGGCCGTCCTTGTACTTTCCGGTTCCGACAATAAGACGCGATTGAAATGCCTTGCCGGCAATAACGAGGGGTTCCATGCGGCTATTGTATTGCGGACAGCTACCAGATGGTTTTCAGGGCCCTTGACCGGCGGATCGCAACTTCGAGGTCACACCGCGCCCTTGGACGCTTTTGCTTTGGCGATCCGCACCGCATCCTCGACAGCTTTATCGGTTCGGCGTTGGCGTGCCTCGGGACTGCGGTAATAGAAGATCCCCCACAGATGACCTCGCCTCTGCGTGGGAGTCATGAGTTCCCAGCCTTTGCGCCCAAGAGGAGCCCGGACAAACGCCGCTTCGAGAATCGGCGGCAACTCGCGCTCGCCCTCCTGCATGGAGAGCAGAGTTTCCGCCATCATCCCGGCGCGCCGAACACGCGCCTCCGGGCTTTTCGGCCCCAGAATCATATCGGTGACGTACTTGCGAATGCTGTAGGGCAGACGATCGTACCAGCGACGCAGCGACGATACATCAGCGAGGGCCGCTTTGAGCTGGGCGGGAATGGCCACCTCGCGCTCATCCGCGTCCGGCTCAAGGCGAAACGTGGCAACACTGCCCAAGGTGACTTTTGCGCCAGCCTGCATGCGTTTGTTGACGAGCAGCGTGAAACTGCCGTCCCGACTGGGAAAAAGCGAAGTGCGAAAGGCGAAGCTGTCGCCGGAAGGTCCGGAGATCTCGCCCTTCACGCGGAGGCGATTGCGCGCCTGCCATGCGTCGCTTACGGTACGCGGGACGTGAATGATCGTCCAGCCCAGAGAAGCCTGGCCGCGCTCGAGGGTGGCCTTGAATGTCCTTACCAGAGACTTTGTCATTATCGAGAAACGTGAAAGGCCCGCTGCCATAATTGGCGGAGCGGGCCTTAATCACCGGTGATCTGTTGAGATTGACCTGAGGCACCCTCGCTTTCCGATGGGCCTCGGCGATGAGATTGCAATTCGCCAGGACTATGGCATTTCAGAGCTGACGTTCCAAACCGAACATTCTGAAAATGCTCTAGAGCCAAGGGCGCTCTAAGCCTCAGTCACCTCACGTAGGGACCTGCGACTACTGCCTTCAGAATTTTTCATTAGCTGGATCATCCTCCTTTCCCGTGTGCCTAGAATCTATGTCAGACGGCGATAAAAAATCAAGGCGCCAAAAGATGCGTGCCGGTTTGACGCGCGGTCCTCACCACGAATGCCAGTAGCCGTCGCGCCGGGTGAGGGTAACCTCCACGCCGAACAGTTCGCGAATCTTCTCCGCGGTAATCAGCTCTTCTTTTGAGCCATCGGCGAAGATGCGTCCCGAGCGCATCATGATGACGCGGGTCATCTCGGGCAGGATGTCCGCCAGATGGTGCGTCACCATCACGATGCCGGTTCCCTGCTGCGCGACCAGGCGCAGAGCCTCACGCAATTCGCGCTGAGCCGCCAGATCCAGGGCATTCGACGGCTCGTCGAGCAGCAGCATATCCGGCTCATGAACCAGGGCGCGGGCGATCATGATGCGGCGCTGTTCGCCTGCGGACATCTGGCCGACGAGTTTTTCTTCGAGATGAGTCGCCTGCATTCGCTCGAGTGCCGCGTGAGCACTCGTGCGCATCTCCGATGTGACATGCAGATTGGGCCAGAGCGTCGAAGCGGAGAAAAATCCGGCAACGACTGCATCGATGCCGCGGGTGACTCCGGTTCGCTCGCCCGGAAGATGCGCCTCAACAACGCCAAGGTGCTGGCGAAGCTGCGACACATCCCAGCGGTCGCGGCCGAGCAGACGAATACTCGTCTCCGGCGCGACGATGGGATAACACTCGCAGGTGATCGTCTTGATCAGCGTGGATTTCCCGCAGCCGTTCGGCCCGAGTATTGCGACATGCTCGCCGTTTTCGATCTGAAGGTTAATGTCGTGAAGCACGACGGCATCGCCGCGCGCGACGTTGACGTGCTGCATCCTGAGAAATTGGGCTTCGGGCTGGACTGCGTCCGGCAGGCTGCTCATTCTTATCTCTTGATAAAGTAAAAGCGCACATGATTCAAACTTCTCTGCTCCCCGAGGACGCGCTTCCGGGCGGCTTTCGCTTCGCTGCCGTCAAAGCCGGACTGAAACCGAGCGGCAATCTCGATTTTGCCGTCGCAGTTGCCGATCAGCCTGCCAGCGCCGCAGCCATGTTCACCTCGAACCGCGTTCAAGCTGCTCCAATAACTGTGGGCAGCCGTCATCTGCTGCGCAGCGGCGGCCTTGTTCGTGTGGTTGCCGTCAATGCCGGAAACGCCAATTGCGCGACCGGCGAGATCGGCATGGCCGCATGTGAACAGGTGTGCGCCGCAGCGGCAGAGGCCTTCGGCGCTGAGGGCCACGAGGTTTTTCCTTCTTCAACCGGTATCATCGGCGTTCCACTTCCTGCGGAAAAATTGGTCAACGCGCTGCCGGAAGTTCAGAACGAGATTGCAGCCGATGCAGCGCATTTCTCCGAGTTCGCCCGCGCCATCATGACCACCGATACGCGGCCCAAGATCGCCCATGCCTGGATCGATGTAAGCGGCACTCAGGTACGCCTCGCCGGTGTGTGCAAAGGCGCGGGGATGATCCATCCGCAGCTTGTCCCTCACGCGACGATGCTGGTTTACCTGTTTACTGACGCGGCCATCACCCCCGTCGATCTCGACACGCTGCTGCGCGGAGCTGTGGAACCCACCTTCAATCGCATCTCGATTGATGGCGACACCTCCACCAACGACACTGTGCTCCTTCTCGCTTCAGGCGCCAGCGGAGTGGGCGTTGACGCCCGCCATCCTGCATTCAGGACAGCTCTCGAAGATGTGTGCCTGTCGCTCGCCAAACAAATTGTGGATGACGGAGAGGGCGTAACTCACGTCGTCGAATTGCAGATCGAGGGCGCAACCAACGATGGTGACGCGCTCCGCATCGCCAAGGCGATCGCCCACTCTCCCCTCGTGAAGACCGCCTGGGCGGGAAGCGATCCCAATTGGGGCAGGCTGGTAGCCGCAACTGGATATTCCGGGGCTGAGATCGATCCGGGCCGTATTGCCATCTGGCTGGGAGATCAGCAGATATGCGAGAACGGCGGAAGGGTCGCCAGGCTCGACGAGCAGCGAGCTCACGCCTATCTGCTGAACCGCGAATTCACCGTCAGAATTGCGCTTGGAATGGGCAGCGGCAGGTGCCGATTCTGGACATGCGACCTGACGGCGGAGTACGTGCAAATCAACGCTGACTACTCGACCTGAATTGGGAAATGGACTGCTGCGGGAGAAGTGCATTTTGCTAAAGTGTGCGTCAATTCTGTATTTGCGCCGGGCTCACGCCGGAAATACACAGGCTTATTCACAATTCTGTTGAAAAGCGTCCCAATTCCCGCATTGCACGAGCCAAAAGTTTATGAGAGGCTGTTGACGCTTTCTCTGTCCACCTGCGGAAATAGCTAACGCAATTTCTACTTTCGCCGGTGCGATACAATCGCCCCAACCGACCCACGCGGATCGCTCACCAGAGGAACAACACATCGCACATGCCCACCCAGTTGAAGGGGCGTTCCACGCCCGCATCCGTTGCCGGCAAGAATGGTTACTCGCTCATCAGCAGCGGAAAGTTCCGACAGCTTTACGCGACGTTGTTGAAGTGCGAACTGCTTGAGGAGCGCCTTGGCTCCTCCCTCGCTCACGGCACCAAGGGCACCCCAAGCCTGATGGCCTCGGCCGTCGGTCTGACACTGGATCTCGAGCCCGAGGACACCGTCCTCTTCACTCCTCAAATCTTTGCAGCGAATTTGGTGAAGGGCGTTCCGGTAAGAACTCTCCTGTGCTCCGCCGCAGCGAAAGAGTCCGACGCGGTCATCTCCTTCGCCAGGATCGGTGCACTGAACCGAGCTTCCTCGGGCGAAAGTGCTGGTCTCGCGACGGGAGCGGCACTCGCCAACAAGATGGCAAAGAACAGCAAGGTCGCTGTCGCCTTCATGGAAGGTGGAACCCTAGCCCTGAAAACGTGCAGAGAAGTGCTCGAAATCGCCTCAAAGCACAAGCTGCCCGTTCTTTACGTAGTTGAAGCAGAATTGGACCGCAGCGATGAGAAATTGCTGGCCGCATTTGGCAATTTGTTCCCGGTGATCACCGTCGATGCGTATGATCTGGTGGCCATTTACAGAGTGGCCCAAGAATCGATCGCCCGCGCCCGTGATGGCGGTCCCACCCTCATTGCCTGTCTGCCGTATGTCCCGGACGGCATGTCCTCGAGCGCGATCGTAAACATCGAGCGCTATCTGGTAGGAAAGAAGTTATTTGAGAACAGCTGGAAAGATGAAGCCCTCGCGGAATTCAACACGGAACTGGGCGCGGCTTGTCTTCCTCAGTCTGATCCTCTAGCCTAAGCGTAAGGCTTTCAGTGCGATCCGACGCCGTGCTGCAACCCCGGATTAGATTCCCCCAATCTTCGAGGTGCGAGTGAGAATTGTCTCGTCTATTTGCCTGCTTATAGCTTTAAGCGCAGGCTGGCAGAGCGGATTTGCACAATCAGGCGGTGAAACCCCAACAGCCCCGACAGTTCAGATAGCTGCAGTATCAGCACCTTCTTCAGGAGGAACTGCGTATCAGCAACCCCTCCCTCCGAGCTATCGCCCGGCATCCCCGGTGGTCTACACCAGCACCCTGAGCTCGACATACATTCCCATGGACAGCTGGGTTTACCCTGCGCTCGATCGCCTCCACGCGCTTGGCTACATCGACACCGCGTACATGGGTCTGCGTCCCTGGACGCGCTTGAGCATTGCCCATATGCTGCAGAGCTCCGCGGATGCCATCGATGCAAATGTCGACGACGAGGAAGCACGCGAAATCTACCTTGCTGTGCAAAAAGAAGTCTCCTCGGATGTGGATACAGCCCGCGGCGAGCATGAAGCCCGCGCTGAATTTGAGAGCGCCTACACCATTCTGCGCGGCATTACCGGAACGCCCCTACGGGATAGCTTCCACCTTGGCCAGACAGTCATCAACGACTACGGCCGTCCTTACGGGGAAGGCTTCAACAATTACACGGGTTTCAGCGCGCGCGCGGAGGCAGGCCGTTTTTCTCTTTATTTCCGCGGTGAGTACCAGCACTCGCCCAGCTACACAGGATATGGGCCGCAACTGGCGAGCTATCTGGCCAACCAGGTCGATTTCATTCCTCTCTCGAGCTATCCAGTACAATCCACGCTCCCGGCGGGAATGATCCCGGCGCAGAACCGCTTCAGCGTACTTGAAGCGCTGTTTTCCTACCACATCTGGGGTCACGAAATCTCCTTCGGCAAGAACGATCACTGGTGGAGTCCCGATAAGGGCGGAGCGATGCTGCAGAGCAACAACGCCGAAAATACCTATGCCTTCGAGATCAACCGCGTCGAGCCGCTGCGAATTCCCGGGCTCTCCAAGCTCACCGGGCCCTTCCGTTATGACTTTTTCGTCGGCTCAGTACCGGGTCACCAGTACCCGATTCAACCGTACGAACATGCGCTGAAGTTCAGCTTCAAACCCACAAGGGATATTGAGTTCGGATTCAGCCGAACCGTCATCTGGGGCGGCAAAAACCATGGCTGCATCAACCCGACGACCGGGGTGTTTTACAACTGCGATCAGCCCATCACCCTTCACACCTTCTTTAAGAGTTTCTTCAGCTTCCAGAATGTAAGCCTGGATACGAAGTACTCAACCGACGATCCGGGAGCGCGCTTCAGCCAATTTGATTTCACCTGGCGGCTGCCTTACCTGCGCAACTGGCTCACGCTGTATACCGACTCTGTAGTACACGACGACTTGAGCCCTATCAGTGCACCACGGCGATCGGGTGTGCGTCCCGGTCTTTACCTTTCGCACTTCCCCATGGTGCCGAAACTGGATATGCGCGTCGAGGGTGTCTCGACGGACCCGGTGAGCGACGCCGACGCTGGCGGGAACTTCCTTTACTACGAAACGGTGCAAAAACAAGGTCCCACCATCAATGGATCGCTATTCGCGGACTGGATTGGGCGTGATGGCAAAGGCGGCCAAGGCTGGCTCACCTATCATTGGTCGGCCAATGAATACCTTCAATTCATGTACCGAAATGCCAAAGTTGATGCTGGATTCATTGCTGGCGGCACGACCCAGAATATCTATCAGGGCCAGATTACAAAGCGATTTTTCAAAGACATCGAACTACAGGCTTTTGTAGCGCACGAGGTATGGAAGGCACCGGTCTACAAGCCCGGACCGCAGAGCGACACGGTGATCAACGCGCGGATCACCTGGTACCCAGAGAAGCAGAAGACTTTCTAAAGTGTTGGAACAAAGCCTCGCCGATTTCCTTCGGTGAGGTTGTGATTCCCGTTACTACCTGGCTTGACTCGGCACTCGGGCAAGCCTGAGGTCGCTGCCCGTCATCTGTACGGGCGGGTCAAGACCCAGCATCGACAACAGCACCGGAGAGATATCCCGCAGCGATCCGTCCGGGCGCAGCGAATAGTTTTTCGCGTCTTCACCTATCAGGATGAAGGGAACAGGATTCGTCGTGTGGGCGGTGTGCGGACCGCCGGTGACCGGATCCACCATCATCTCCGCATTGCCGTGGTCCGCGGTAATGATCAGGGATCCTCCGCTTTGGCGGATGGTCTCGTAGATTCGGCCAAGGCACGCGTCGACGGTTTCGACTCCCTTGATCGTCGGAGCGAGCTTCCCCGAGTGTCCAACCATATCGGCGTTGGCGAAGTTAACGACAATGAGGTCGAACGCCGTATCCTCGACAGCTTTGATCACAGTATCAGCGATTCCTGCGGCAGACATCTCCGGGGCGAGATCGTACGTTGCTACCTTCTGCGAGGGAATCAGAATGCGGTCCTCGCCCGGAAAAGGCGTTTCAATGCCGCCGTTGAAGAAGTAGGTAACGTGGGCGTACTTTTCTGTCTCCGCGATGCGCAGATTGCGCAGGTTCGCCTGCGCGAGCATGTGCGCCAGCAGATTCTCCATCGACTCCGGCAGAATGATCATCGGCAGCGTAAAGAGCTTGTCATACTGTGTCATCGTCACGTAGTGCAGGTTTTTCGGAACTTCCGTGCGCGGGATGACACCGTCGAGATCGTCGGCTCCCGGCAGATCCCGGCCTTCAACCTTGGTCAGGCCGCTGTTGCGCGCCAGTACGCGGGTTATCTGCCGCGCACGGTCGGCGCGGAAATTGAACATGATGCAAACATCGTCATCGCGGATCACGCCGTTCGGGTGGCCGTGCTCATCTGTAACTACGAATGGCACGATAAATTCGTCAGTGGTGCCGTTGTTGTAGCACTCCTTTAAGCGTGCGACAGGATCGCGGTACTCTCCGCCCTGAGCGCGGCCCGTCACCATTGCCTCAAAGGCCAGCCTCTCGCGCTCCCAGCGCCGGTCGCGGTCCATTGCGTAATATCGTCCGGAGACGGAAGCAATCTTGCCGATCTGATATTCGCGCATCTTCTGCTCAAGCTGCGCAAGATACCCCGCGCCAGAAGTCGGCAGTGTATCGCGGCCATCCATGAAGGCGTGGACGAACACACGCTCCAGGCCATGCTGTTTAGCGGCTTTGAGAAGCGCGTAGAGGTGATTCTGATGCGAGTGAACGCCGCCATCGGAAACCAGCCCGAAGAGATGCAACTGACGTCCACCCTCGCGTGCATGCTCCAACGCATGCACGATGGTCGGATGCGTGAAAAACTCTCCACTGCAGATCAGGGCGTCGATGCGGGTAATATCCATACGCACGATGCGCCCTGCACCGATGTTCAGGTGACCGACCTCGCTGTTCCCCATCTGCCCATCAGGCAATCCTACGAAGTGATCGGAGGCATGCAGCAGGGTATTCGGGAACTCGGCAAGCAGCTTGTCGTACGTCGGCTTGCGTGCCAGCGCGATAGCGTTGTTCTCAACCTGCGCACGATAACCCCATCCGTCCAGGATGGTAAGAACGATCGGTCGGGTGTGAATGGACACTCTTGCTCCCTGTTTCTAATTCTCTCGGCGCAGTGCGGCCGGACTCGAATCGGCCGCACCTGTGGCGCTCCTCGCTGAAGACTAGTTTGGCTTCGACGGCGGCGGCGTATTTTGTGACGGCGACGGTGCCGAATTAGGCGAATTCAACGATGGCGCGGGCTTCGGCGCATGCTCCTGTTGATACTGCTTGGCTGCCGCTTCGATCTCTGGGCGATGCCGTTCGACAACTTCCTGCGCTGTCTTGCGGCCCAGTTGCAGACCCACCTGCTGGGACTGCTGCGTGATCTCAGGCATGGCCTGGATCATGTCCTTGCCGGCGGGAGTCTTGTAGAACGCAATGATCGCATCGGCGTCGCTGGCCGAGATGTGCTGTTTGTAGATGGCGATGATTGGTGTTTCAAGATCAAGTTTCCCGAACGACGTTTCGAGGTCGTCGGAGACATCCTTCGGCATAAATGGCATGGCCGTGCGAAAGTAGTTCATCACGCTGTGCAGCAGCTGTTCCTTCATTTGCAGCGCGCCCGTCATCTCCAGCATCTGCTTCGCTTGAGCGTCGGTGAGTGGGTTCACAGGAGCTTGCGATGCCGCGGGAGCTGTCGCACTTGTGGGAGTCGTTGCCTTCGAAGGCGCGGTCGATTGTGATCCTGCGGAAGGGGTCGGCTGGGCAAAAACGGTTCCAGCCAAAAGAAAACTGCAAAGTGCCAGGACGGCTTTACGCATGAAAACTCCGATAAAGAACTGGGGAGGCGCCACGGCTCCTGCGGCGCGCAGTTAGGTGTGTGGGATTACTCGCCAAAATTCACAGCTTCAAGACCGAGGAATTCGGCCGCCTGGCCGAGTTCTTCTTCAATACGAAGCAGCTGGTTGTACTTGGCGATACGGTCGGTGCGCGAGGCTGAGCCGGTCTTGATCTGACCCACCCCCGTTGCAACAGCAAGATCGGCGATAAAGGTATCCTCCGTCTCGCCGCTGCGGTGCGAAATGATCGATGTGTATCCGTAACGGCGTCCCAGCTCAATAGCTTCCAGCGTCTCACTGACAGTGCCGATCTGGTTTACCTTGATGAGGATTGAGTTGGCGATGCCCTCTTCGATGCCACGCTGCAGGCGCTCGGTGTTCGTCACGAAAAGGTCGTCGCCCACAAGCTGTATCTGTCCGCCGATCAACTCGGTCAGATACTTCCAGCCCTGCCAGTCGTCCTCAGCCAGCCCGTCTTCGAGCGACACGATGGGATACTGGCGCGTCCACTCCTGCCAGAAGCGCGCCATCTCTTCGCTCGTGCGTTCACTCTTGTCGGACTTCTTAAAGACATATTTGCCGGATTCCTTGTCGTAGAACTCGCTGGCGGCCGGATCGAGCGCGATGGCGATGTCCTCGCCCGCCTTGTACCCTGCGAGATCGATAGCTTCGAGAATGACTTCAATGGCTTCAACGTTCGACTTGAGCGAAGGTGCAAATCCGCCCTCATCGCCGACCGACGTGCTGTATCCACGCTTCTTCAACACGCCCTTGAGGGTGTGGAAGACCTCTGCGCCCCAGCGCAGCGCGTCGGCAAAACGCTCAGCACCGACCGGCATCACCATGAATTCCTGAAAGTCGACGTTATTATCCGCGTGAGCACCGCCGTTGATGATGTTCATCATCGGCGTGGGCAGAACCGAAGCGTTTACTCCACCCAGATACCGGTACAGCGGAATGCTCAACGACTTCGCTGATGCGCGCGCTGCCGCCATCGAGACAGCCAGGATCGCATTTGCACCGATGCGTCCCTTATTCGGAGTGCCGTCGAGGGCAATCATCGTTGCGTCGAGCAGGCGCTGGTTGGCCGCATCCATTCCTGTCAGCTCGGGCGCAAGAACGCTCTCCACATTTTCAACGGCCTGCAGCACGCCCTTGCCCAGGTAGTGCGACTTGTCGCCGTCGCGGAGTTCCACGGCTTCATGCTCGCCTGTGGATGCCCCGCTGGGAACCGCTGCGCGGCCAATCGCGCCGCCGGCCAGAACAACGTCGGCTTCTACGGTGGGATTTCCGCGCGAATCCAGAATCTCGCGCGCGTGGATGGCAGCAATCTCCGTCATGTCACTCCTTGAAATGTGATGTTGCAGGCGGTCTTTGAGTTTGGGGCGGCGGTCTACGCGGATGGGTTCACCGGCGATTCCGCCGATCGTGTCGATGAAGCTAGCCATACAAAACAACTGCCTTCCATGGTCTTTTCAGGGTTCCCTTCGAGATTCTAACAAAGAGCGGCACTTCGCCAATTGCGGGCACGGTTGCGGTGACAAGTGCCCGGAATGGTAACGTTTATGGTTCGCACGTGCGCTTGTCCAGTGGTTTAGCGCGGAAAGCTGGACTACGCTTGGATTACTGGGCTGGAATTACTGAAGAGAACGGCGCGGCGTATCGCCTCCATCTTTCCAGAATTTTGGAGCCCGGAACGCGACCGTCTGCTGGT
>Ga0335073_10000356_pt1 | contig 60136 bp, 58 predicted proteins | sample Lox_Sample_22_FD_207093 | JGI IMG/M metagenome (GOLD analysis project Ga0335073, IMG submission 207093) | Soil microbial communities from Loxahatchee National Wildlife Refuge, Florida, United States - Lox_Sample_2.2 | ecosystem: Environmental > Terrestrial > Soil > Wetlands | place: USA... | reverse complement strand
AGCGCGAGCAGGCCTGCCCCGGCGACGTACATCGCGGCCACGCACAGGCTGAACAGGAGGGCCCTATTCCTGAAGCGGCGCATATGCCGCCAGGCCGGGTCCATACCGGCCAGCCACTTGTCGCGGTGCCGGCGCAGGACCCAGCGGCCCAGCCCGAAGACCCGGATCTCCTTGGCGAACGCGGGCCGGTAGGCGCAGCCCAGGTAGTACCAGCTGTGCCGCAGTTCCGGTGTCGCTCGCCTGGTGAGCAGGGCCCGTTCGGCCAGCAGGCGGCGCAGCGGCGGCCGGATCAGCGACCAGCCGACAAAGAACAGCAGGCCGATATACCAGCGGAACGTGGCCAGCACGACACAGGCGAGGAACCCGGTGAGCCGGTCGCCGAACGCGCTCGCCAGGGCCATCGGAGCATCGGCGGGTCCCGAGGTGGACAGCTCGCCGCTGGCTGCGGAAAGCTGGTCCAGCACCGCGGAGTCCTCCAGGTGCTCGACCCCGACCGGGGCGCAGACGGCCCGGGCCAGGCGCCGTTGCATGCCGGTCGACATCACCGCCGAGGCGTGCGCCGACAGCAGGTCCTCGGCCGGGCTGCGCAGCAGCGACAGGGCGTAGGCGGCCGTGCCGATCGCGAGCCCGATCAGCAGGGAGTGCCCGCCTGGCGAGCCGAGACCATGCGTGACGGCGGCCGGGATCTTGCCGACCGCCCGGCCCAGGGCCACCAGAGACAGAATGGGCAGGAACCCGTCGGCCACGATGAACAGCGCCAGCATGACCAGCAGCCCGGGGCTCGTTTCCCGCAGCAGCCGCAGCACGCGCAGCCGCGGCGAGCGGACCAGCCGCCGCCAGAGCGTGCCCGGCACCGCGCGCACCGCCGCGGCCCACCCCGCTGGGCCCTTCCCCGTCAGGGCTTCCATGGTTCAGCCACGCCTCCCGTCCGGCCCCCGCACCATGCCCTGCGTCAAAACTGATTTAAATCGGTATTTGTACTAAGATCGTGCCCACTAGAGCCTAACTAATCAGCTGGCCGGGGGTGAAATGGTTTCCGCGCCGAGGGCTCCGCGGCAGCGCCGCGCGGTGGCCACCCGACGGCGGGTGTACGAGGCGGCCATGGCCGAATACGCCAGGGTGGGGCTGGACGCTGCCCGGGTGGAGGACATCGTGGCCGCCGCGGGAGTCAGCTGGGGGACGTTCTTTCATTACTTCCCGGCCAAGGAAGACGTGCTCCTCGACGCAGCCGCCGAGGTCTGCCGGGCCTACGCCGCCGCGACGGTAGCCGGGCTGGAGGCGGACCAGGACACCGAGTCGGTACTGCGCGCGGCGTTCAGCGCGATGTCCAGCGCCGCCGTCGAGGTCACCTCGTCCAGCGCGCTACGCGGCAAGATGATGCTCTACGTGCTCAGTCACCCGGGACGGCTGACCGAGTTCCTCGGCGACGATATCGCGCCGCCGATGGCGGCGACCACCGCGGTGCTGGCCGAGGGTCAGCTGCGCGGAGAGATCAGGACCGACGAGCCTGCCGAGTCGCTGGCCGTCATCCTCCTGTACGCGGTGCTGTTCGGAGCCCGCCGCGGCGCGACCATCGGCCGGCCGCCCGGTTCTACGCCGCTCGGCCGCCTGGCCCTGTCCGTCGTGCTGCGCGGCTTGCGGCCCTGAGGGCGGGTCAGGTCCGGATCGTGTAGCCGAGGCGGCGCAGTTCCTCGCCGGCCTGCTTGTCGATCTGAGTCGTGTCCTCCTTGCTGAGCGAGGGCCCAGGCGGCTGGCGGAGACGGCCGCGCTGCCGGGACGTGCGGGCCGTGTCGCGGATCTCGGCCGCCGCCACCGTGGTACCGGTGAAACGGGAGAGCTCGCCCAGGGCCTCACCGGGCTTGCTCAGCAGGTCCTCATACCTGATCGTCTTCAGCTGGCCGGCCGGCAGGCTATGGTGCAGCCTGGCGGCCAGGCGGACCGACCAGCGCCAGCGCAGCGCGCACCGGGCCGCGGGCGACAGCTTGGGCCAGAGCTCCCGGTCGTCCTCGGTTTCGATGCCGAAGAACGGGTTGGGGAACTCGGTGTCCACGTTCACGAAGCTCGGCCGGTACCACGACATGACCACCGGGTCGGCCAGCATGCTCCGCACTACGTCCCGGCCGTCCCTGATGACCTGGACGATCCGCGCGTCGGGAAACGCGTAGGTGAGCGCTTCCGCGCAGTAGATGAGGTCCGGGCTCGCGTCCCCGAACCGCTCCAGGCCCCGGAGTTCCACGCACGGTCCCACGGCGTCGGGCGAAAGCCCCGCGGCGGCCCGGCACTCCCGCGTGCATTCCAGGCAGCTGTGGGGGGTGACCTGCCAGCCCTGCGCGAACGCGTCCCGGATCACCGTGGCAGCGGCCTGCGCGCGGCCCTGATGCATCGACGGGCGCCGGGCGAAAGCGTAGACCACCCGAAGCACGCTGGGCTGGCCCATGGTGACGTGGAAGCTCGCGGACGCCTTCAGCGCGCGGCCGATGAGGTCAGCTCCCGAATGCGGCGCGCCGACCACGAACACGGGCTGGTGGACGCTACGGGAGTTGACAATGAGGATGTGACGGGCGGAGGGCATGAATCTTCTTTGGTCCGTTCTTAGCCCGGCACGCTCCGGCGCTCATCCCACGGTCCGCGCCGATGCTCCTCGGCATGGCCCTCGAGGTTGAGCGCCGTCTGCACGAGGGGGACATGGCTGAACGCCTGCGGCATGTTGCCGACCAGCCTGCCGTAGCGAGGATCATACTCCTCGCTGAGCAGGCCAACGTCGTTACGCAGGGCGAGTAGCCGCTCAAACAGCTCGACCGCCTGCTCGTGCCGGCCGCTCAGCTCGAGCGCGTTCGCCAGCCAGAAGCTGCAGGCCAGGAACGCTCCCTCCGAGCCGGCCAGCCCGTCCACCGCCGACGTGCCGCCCGCCGGCAGCTCGTACCGGCGCAGGAAGCCGTCCTGCACGAGATCCCGCTGCAGCACCTTCATGGTCGAGACCATCCGGGGATCATCGGCAGGCAAGAACCCCACGTCCGGGATAAGCAGGACCGAGGCGTCCAGCTCGGCGGCGCCGTAGTATTGCATGAACGCCCCACGTGCGGAGTCGTAACCCTTCTCGCACACCTCCCGGTTGATCTCGTCGCGGATGTCCCGCCACCTGGCCGCCAGTTCCGTCTCGCCCGCGTCGTCGGCGTAGGTCGCGGCGCGATCGAAGGCCACCCAGGCCATCACCTTCGAATGCACGAAGTGGCGCCGCGGCCCGCGGACCTCCCAGAGCCCTTCGTCGGGTTCGGCCCAGTGCCGTTCGAGGAAGCCCAGCAGGGACCGCTGCAACGACCAGGTGTGCCGGTCATCGTGCACGCCGGACTTGCAGCTGAGCTGCAGTGCGTCGATGACCTCGCCGTACACGTCCAGCTGAAGCTGCCCGGCGGCCGCGTTGCCGACGCGTACCGGCGCCGAGTTCTGGTATCCGGGCAGCCAGTTGGCCTCCCACTCGGACAGCCGACGTTCGCCGGCCACGCCGTACATGATCTGGATGTCCTGCGGATCCCCGGCGATCGCCCGGCCCAGCCAGATCCGCCAGGCCTTGGCCTCCTCGAGGTACCCGGTGCGCAGCAGGGCCTCGAGGGTGATGGTGGCGTCGCGCAGCCAGCAGTAGCGGTAGTCCCAGTTGCGCACGCCGCCGATGTCCTCGGGCAGCGAGGTGGTGGCGGCGGCCACGATGCCGCCGGTCGGCCGGTAGGTGAGCGCCTTCAGCGTGATCAGCGACCGGACGACGGCGTCGCGGTAGGTGCCCTGGTACGTGCAGCGGGACACCCACTGCTCCCAGAACTTCCTGGTCTCCTCGTGGGACCGCGAGGCATCAAGGTGCGCGGGCTCATCCTGGTGCGAGGGAACGTAGGTGAGCACGAAGGGAACGACGTCGCCCGCCGCGACGGTGAACGTCGCCGTGTGGGCCAGCCGCTGGGAGATCAGCTTCACCGGCGTGCGCAGCCAGATCGAGTCCGGGCCGGCGGTGGCCCTGATGCCGCCGTCGGTCTGGGTGACCCAGGGCACGATGGACCCGTAGCCGAAACGCAGCGTCAGCCGGACCCCCATCTCGACCGTTCCGCTGACGCCCCGCACCAGGCGGACCAGGACCGGCGGTTCGCCGTCTTCCCGGGGCGGCATGAAGTCGTTCACCTCGGCGACGCCACCCGCGGTCTCCCACCGGGTCTGCAGGATGAGCGTGTCCTCCGCGTACTGCCTGGTGGCCGCGGACCGGTCGGCGCCCTGGAGTGCCTCCTGCGGCGCGATCCGCCAGCAGCCATGGTCGGGCGTGCCGAGCAGGGCCGCGAAGCAGGCCTCGGAGTCGAAGCGCGGCAGGCACAGCCAGTCCACCGAACCGTCCACGCTGACCAGCGCGGCCGATTGCATGTCCCCGACGATCGCGTAGTCTTCGATCCGGCCTGCCACGTTTCCTCCCGGCTGGGTGTTCCCTGCCGATACCGTACTAGCCGCCCGCAGCCCGTAGGCTTGCATCATGCGGGTACTACCCGATGTAGTCGGCGGCACGCCACGAGCGCGGGCTCTGCTCGCGCTCGGCGCGGTGCTGGCGGTGACCGCGGTGGCCGGCTGTTCGCGGTTCGATGCCGCGCTGGGGCAGCGCCAGGCCATCGTGACGTTCAGCGATAGCGCGACCTTGTCCCAGCGGCTGGCCGTGCGCACGGCCTGCGCCAAGATACCGGACGTGACCCCGCAGCCGCTGCCCAGCAACCTGAACGCGGCCTACGCGCTCCCGCAGGTCATCTACCAGATCAACCAGGCGACCAACGCGGACATAGCGCGGCTTCAAGTGTGCGTGTCCAAGTTCCCCGCAGTGTCCGGTTTCACGCTGCAGGACTCCTCCGACGAGGGCAACTGACGCCTCAGGCGATCCGCCCGGGGATGTCGGTTTCCGCCCACGCCGCTTCCCGTAGCGTGCTGACGATGACCCGGATCCGCCTGGCTTCGGGGACGACCGGCGGCCAGAACCAGAACCGCCAGCTGCCCTCGGGTGAGCCGCCGCCGCTGCCGGGTACGCCGTCATGCTCGGCGCCGGTGTCGTCGACCGCCCGGACCTGAAAGCAGGGGGTGATCATCGGCCAGTACTCACCGGCCACCCACGGATGCCCGTATAGCGTGATCCAGACCAGGTCCTCGTGCGCGCCGATGCCTTCGATTACCGCGGTGGCCTGCCGCAACGGCAGCCCGGCGGCCAGGCCCGCCGACGCGCCGTCACCTGCCCGCTGCCGTGCGCGGCGGCCCCACAGGTGCATCAGCTCCTGCTGCCATCCGGCTGGGGCGCTCGCGGCCGCGGCCGCGCCGGATAGCAGCGCGCTGTCCGGCGGCAACGCCCCGACCCACAGCAGCGCGTCGGCTACCGCCGCGACGATCCGCTCGGTATCGAGCTCAGCCTGGCCGCCATTCGTGCTGATCGACATCGAGGTGACCCGCGCCAGGGCCGCCAGGTAGCCCTCGGCCGCGGTCGGCCAGGGCGGGTCAGCCGGCCCCGTGGTGACCTGGGCGGGCGCGGACATGACGATGCGGGCGGGCGGGCCGGACGCGGGAGTGAACTCCAGCCAGCGCACCGCCTCGCCGACGGCCGGGGCTTCCGGCTCGGCCAGCAGCTCGCCGTCCCATCTTGGTGGCGGGTGGCCGGGTCGTCCGGAGGGGAGGGTGCCGCTGCCGCGGACCGGCCGGACCCGGTAGTTCCGGCCCAGGTTGTCGGTCACCGGCATCCCGGCCCGGATCTTCTCGGCGAGTGCCTCACCGGGCAGCACGTGGCCGCGCCGCAGGGGCGGTCCGGACGTGATGTCACCGAGTGGCCCGGTGACATCGAAGCCGAGCTTGACGCCGCGCGGCGTGAGCGTCGCCCAGGTAAATATCAGGTCCAGGTCCTCGAGCGGCACCGGCACCGGGCCCCTGGCGACGGCCAGCGGGACTTGCGTGAGCTGGTCCCGGCCCGTCGCTTGCGCGTCCTGGAACCCGTGCGCGCCCGGGCGCACGCTGAGCTCGCCGGTCAGCACCCCGAAGCGGAAGCCCTTGGCCTCCAGGGCCTGGCGGTACTCGGTCAGGATCTGCTCGGCCCGCGGCTCCGGCAGCAGGCCGAGCATCACGAACGCGTTCGCCACTGCCTCGCCGCTGAACGGGACACCAGGCAACGGCTGGCCCCGCCGCGCCTGGCTCAGCGGGGCCAGCATCGCGCGGAGGTACGCCTCGGGATCCTCCTGGGGCACTATGCGTGCAGGATACGCCGCTCCGATCGGGACCCGGGCCCGGACCGATTTCCTATTTTGCCGGCTCTATGTATAGTAAACCGAGCACGATTTCCTATGTAAACGATAGAGATTAACGGTTTAGGGGTGTGAGATGCGACGTGTCACGGCCGCCGCGATGATCGGTACCGCCTTGCTGCTGGCGGCGGGCTGCTCCTCGTCTTCCTCGTCCTCGTCCTCGGATCCGGCGGGTTCCACCGGCAATGCCGGAAACACCGACGCGCCGGCCGTAACGGTCCGGCTGGGCTTTCTCGAGAACATCACGCACGCCTCGGCGCTGGTCGGGCTGAAGGAGGGTTTCTTCAGCAGCGCGCTCGGCTCCTCCGGGACGCTGAAGCCGACCGCCTTCAGCACCGGGACCGAGGAGACCACAGCGATCCTGGCCGGCCAGCTTGACGCCGCCTACGTCGGGCCGAACCCGGCCATCAATACCTGGCAGAAGTCCGGCGGCACCGCGATCAAGATCGTCTCCGGCGCCGCGACCGGCGGCGCGTCGGTCGTGGTCTCCAAGGGGATCACGTCGGCCGCCCAGCTCAAGGGCAAGACGCTGGCCACGCCCTCGCTGGGGAACACCCAGGACGTCGCGCTGCGCTACTGGCTGAAGCAGAACGGCCTGACCACCACCGCCACCGGCGGCGGTGACGCGTTCATCAAGCCGACCACCCCCAACTCGGCGGCCGTCCTGGAGTTCAAGTCCGGCCAGATCGCCGGCGGTTCGGAGCCCGCGCCCTACGACATCGAGATGGTCAGCGACGGCGGCACGGTCCTGTTCAGCGAGCCCGGCGTCACCACCTTGCTGGTCGTGACCCAGAGCTTCCTGTCCGCCCACCCGACGATCGTGGCGGACCTGATCAAGGCCCAGGTCCAGGCCAACAACTTCATCAAGTCCAACCCGGCCGCGGCCGAGGCGGACGCGAACGCCGAGCTGGCCTCCTACACCGGCAAGCCGCTCAAGGCGAGCCTGGTCGCGGCGGCGTTCAAGGAGATCACCTTCACCGATGACCCCGACGCGTCGTCGCTCACCACCGACGCGTCGCAGGCCGTCTCGCTCGGATTGCTCAAGCCGGTCAACCTGAACGGCATCTTCGATCTCGGACCGCTCAACCAGGCGCTCGCCGCGGCGGGTCAGCCGCAGGTCAGTTCCTAGGCAGACAAGGCAGGGGAGTTCGATGACGGTCACCGGGCAGCGCTCAGCGGGTGTGCCGGTAGCGGAGGGAGCAACGGGATCCGTCCGGCTGGCGGCCGTGTCCAAGGTCTTCGGCCGGGGCGGTTCCGCCGTCCGGGCGCTGGACCAGATCTCGCTCGAGGTGCCGCCGGGAGAGTTCACCTGCCTGATCGGCGCGTCGGGCTGCGGCAAGTCGACGCTGCTCAGCCTGGTCGCCGGCCTGGAGCAGCCAACCTCAGGCGAGGTGACGGTGTCCGGCCGGGTGGCGCTCATGTTCCAGGAACCCGCGCTGTTCCCGTGGCTCACCGCCGCCGGCAACATTGATCTCGCGCTGCGGGCCCGGGGCCTGGGGCGGGCCGAGCGCCGCCAGCGGACTACAGAGCTGCTGGACGTGGTGCGCCTGGGCGGATTCGGCGGAAAGCGGCCGCACGAACTGTCCGGCGGCATGCGCCAGCGCGTGGCGCTGGCCCGGGCGCTGGCTCAGGACGCCGACGTGCTGCTGATGGATGAGCCGTTCGGCGCGCTGGACGCGATGACCAGGGACCTGCTGCACGACGAGCTCGACCGGGTCTGCGCCGGCCGGGAGCTGACCATCGTGTTCGTCACGCACAACGTCCGGGAGGCGGTCCGGCTCGGCGACCGGGTAGTGGTGCTGAGCAGCCGCCCGGGCCGGATCATCGACGAGTTCGCGGTGCCCATCGAGCATCCCCGGCGCATCGACTCGGCGCCGGTCGCGGAACTGGCCGGGCGGATCACCGACCGGCTGCGGGAGGAGATGAACGATGGCCCTCAATGAGGGGCGGGGATCGGTGCCGGCTTACGCCGAGAAGCTGGCCTGGCTCGAGGCCCAGGAAACAGAGACGCCGGCCGACCAGCGCGGGCGCCGCCTGGCCAACCGCGCCTGGGCGGCCCTGTGGCCCAAGGCGCTCGCGATTGCCATCGTGCTCGCCGTATGGCAGCTGATCCACATCAGCGGCTGGAAGAAGCTGATCTTTCCCGGGCCAGCCGCGACCCTGTCGGACCTGTGGGGTCAGCTGCACACCCGCCTGCTATGGCATGCCATCAGCATCACCTCCGAGCGGGCCATCTTCGGGTTCGCGCTGGCGCTGGTGATCGGCGCCGTCGTCGGCGCCGTGGTCTCGCGGATCGCGCCCCTGCGGTCGGCGGTCGGCTCCCTGATCACCGGACTGCAGACGATGCCGTCGATCGCCTGGTTCCCCTTCGCGATCATCCTGTTCGGTATCAGCACCACCACCATCTTGTTCGTCATCGTGCTGGGCGCGGCCCCGTCGATCGCCAACGGCCTGATCGCGGGCGTGGACTACACTCCGCCGCTACTGCTGCGGGCCGGCAAGATGATGGGGTTGCGCAGGCTCTCCTTGTACCGGTACCTGATCCTGCCGGCCTCGCTGCCCGCGTTCGTGGCCGGGCTGAAGCAGGGCTGGGCGTTTGCCTGGCGCAGCCTGGTGGCCGGCGAGCTGCTGGTCGTCATCGCGAACCAGCCCTCCCTGGGCGTGCTGCTGTCCACCGACCAGGACCAGGCCGACATGCAGGGCGCGACGTCGATCATCATCGTGATCCTGATCCTGGGCATCATCGTGGACATGCTGTTCGGCGTGGCCGACCGGGCCATCCGGAGCCGGTGGGGCCTGACCGGCACCGTCTGACCGGCACCGTCTGAGCCGCGTCGGCCAGGGGGAGCGGGCACAGGTCACCGCCAGGTGATCGATGCTTCGTTCAGTAGAAATTTCAGGGCTTCGGCGGCCCGGTGAAAGCCCTCCGGGCCGCTGAACCCGCCGAAGCGCCCGGCCTGCGCCAGGTGCGGCTCGAGCGACATGAAGCCCGCGAAGCCCTCCTCCCGCAACGCGGCCAGCGTCTCGCGCAGTTCCCCGTCGCCCTGCCCGGCCGGCACGACCTCTCCGCTCGCGGCCAGCGCGTCCTTCACCTGCAGGTAGACGAGGTACGGCCGAAGCACGGGGTACGCGTCGGAGAAGGGCCGGATGCCGCACTGGACGAAGTTGGCCGGGTCGAAGGTGGCGCGCAGGGCGGGCGAGTCGACGGTGGTGATCAGGTCGGCGCACCGCTCCGGGACGTCGCCGTAGATCTCCTTCTCGTTCTCGTGGGCGAGGATCAGCCCGCGCTCCTCGGCGATGCGGGCCAGGGCGCCCATGCGGTCGATGACCTGGTCCCGGTACCGGCGCGGCGGCTGCCCCGCGGGGATGAAGAAGGAGAACACGCGGACGATCGTGGTGCCCAGCTCGGCCGCGACGTCGGCGACGCGGCGCATCCGGTCCAGTTCAGGGGCCAGCGGCGCGTCGACCGGGATCTTTCCGATGGGGGAGCCGATCGCGGAGACCCGCACCCCGGCGTCGTCCACGGCGGCGCGGAACGCCGCCCGCTGCTCGCCGGTGAAGTCGGCGACATTCACCGACCACGCGCTGCGCAGCTCGAGATGCGAGATCGACTCGGCGGCCAGGGTCGCGAGCTGGGTCTGCGGGTCGGGCGAGATCTCGTCGGCGAACCCGCTAAGGATGACGGTCATCGGGCCAGCCGCACCGGACGTCCGGTGCGCGATGACTCATACACGGCCAGGATGATCTCCAGTGCGTCGCGGCCGCTGCGCCCGCTGACCGCGGGCTCCCGGCCGGTATCGACCGCGTCGAGCAGGTCGGCGAGCTGAGCCGCGTGGCTGGCGGCATCCACGGCGGCCGGGTCGGCGGCGGCCGATGGGTCGCCGGCCGCGGAATCGGCCGAGGCCGCCGGGCCAGCGGAACCGCCGGACAGCGCGCGGCGGACGATCCGGCCGTCCTCGACGATCACGGTGCCCTCGGTCCCGGTGATCTCCAGGCGCTGCGGGAAGCCGGGGAAGGCCGCCGTGCTGGACAAGATGGTGCCCACGGCGCCCGAGGCGAACCTGACCAGCGCGAGCGCGGTGTCCTCGGCCTCGATCTGGTGGGCCTGCGTGGAGCACACCGCGCTGACCTCGGCCGGCGGCCCCATGCACCAGCGGAGCAGGTCGACGTAGTGAACACCCTGGTTCATCAGCGATCCGCCGTCCATGGCGTCGGTCCCGCGCCACGCGGCGCTGTCGTAGTAGGCCTGGGTGCGGTACCACTTCGTGCTGGCCTCCCCGAGCACGAGCCGGCCCAGGGCTCGGTCATCCAGCAGCCGCTTCAGCTCGATCAGGCCTGGATCGAAGCGGTGCTGGGAGATCACGGTCAGCGCCACGCCAGCCGCCTGGGCCGCGTCGATCAGCCGGTCCGCGGCCTCCAGGCTGACGTCGATGGGCTTCTCCACCACCAGGTGCTTGCCGGCCTTCGCCGCCTGGACCCCGACGACCGCGTGCAGGCCGCTCGGCACGCACACGCAGACCACCTCGACGTCGCGGCGCGCCAGCAACGAGCCCAGATCCGGCTCGGCCGCGCAGCCGTGCGCGGCGGCGAAGGCCGCCGCAGCCCCGGTGGCCACGTCGGTGACGGCCACCAGCCGGGCATCCGGCAGCAGGGCGATGGCGTCGGCGTGGATCGCCGCGATCACCCCGGTGCCGACGATCCCGAAACCGCGGGTCACGAGCTCTCCCCCATCCATCCGGCCAGCACCCTGCGGTGCTGGGGCAGCGCGATCTCGGGTGCTTCGATCTCGGGGTGCCAGCGCTTCTCCCACTCGACCGAGATCCAGCCCGGGTAACCGCCCGCCGCAAGCAGCCCGAGCATCTGCCGGACCGGCACCTCGCCCTCGCCGAGCAGGACCAGCTGCCAGTCACCGTCAGGTCTCCGACGGGCGTCCTTGACCTGCGCGAGCAGGATCCGCCGGCCGAGGTTGGCGTAGACGTCGGCCGCCGACTCGCCCACCCGGTACGGATGATGGCTGTCCCACACCGCGCCGGTCCACTCCGGGCCGGCCCCTTCGGCGTCGGTCAGGGCCAGGAGCTCGGCCACCACCGACGAGGCGGAGAAGTCGTCGTGGGTCTCGACCCCGATGGCGACGCCGAGCCGGCGGGCGAGCGGCACGCTCGCCTCCAGCACCCGGGCCGCGGCCCGGAGCTGCTCCTGGCGCTGCGCCCGGTCAGCGGCCAGCGGACCGCCGAACACGCGGACCAGCGGAGATTCCCAGTCGCTGGCCAGCTCGAGGAACCGGCGCAGGTCCGGGCCCGGATCATCGCCGGTGAGCCGGATGGAGCTGTCCACCGCGACGACCGGCAGCCCGGCCTCGGTCACGGTCCGCTTGACCCGGGCGCGCTCCGCCGCGGGCATGGACGGGTCGATGAGCTCGCCGTCGACGAGCCGGAGCTCCACGCCAGCGTAGCCCCAGCGGCGCCCGAGCGAGACGGCCGAGACCAGGGTGGCGTCCGGGAACGCCAGCGTGCTGAAGGCGACGCGCGCCGGCGGGTCCGGAGACCCGCCGGCCTCATTAGGCACTATCGACACATGTACCTCATGGTGTTCACGAGGAACATGAACGGATACCTTGCGTCATGGCTCCCTGTTACTAGCTGGGCTACGGTGATGGTGGGGTGAGGCCCGCCCCCGGTGGGGGGGTGACCAGGGGCGGGCCCGCTTGTTGCGTCGTGACAGCCCGGTGCGGGCTACCGCGGACGCAGGTGCAGGATTACTACCTCGTCGGTGCCAGAGCCGGGACCGTTGTTCGTTCCCGATGGCTGGCCACTGTCGTACGGGTTCGACTGGCTCGGCCAGCCGGTGTAGTTCTGCGAGTTGTACTCGAACCACTCCGGCGCGGTGGTGACCGGGATGATCGGCAGGTTGGCCGCGACGTACTGCTCGAGCGGGACGAGAGCGGTGGTCTGCGCCGAGACCGACGTCGCCCCGGCCAGCGTGGCTATATCGGCGTTGAGCGCCGGGTCGTTCAGCCGCTCGTAGTCGCCGACAGCGGCCGAGCCGGAGGCGAGCGCGCTGTTCAGCCAGCCGTCGTACATGTTGTACGGGCTGATCCCGCCGTTCGACCAGTGCTCGGTCATCGAGAAGTCACCGCTGGCGACATCCTGGTTCCAGGCGCTCACCGACAGGCCCTGGAACGTCGCGTCGATCCCGGCCGCCCTCAGCTCCTGAGCGGCGATGGAGTCGACCTCGGACATGTCCGTGTACGCGGTCGGGGCGATGATCGTGAACGCGACGGTCTTGCCGCCCTTCTCGAAGTAGCCGTTGCTCCCCTTGGTGAAGCCGGCCTTCTCCAGGGTCTGCTCGGCCAAGGCCGTGTTGCTGGTACTCGGCATGGTGTCCGACGACACCGGTGCGGCCCAGGCCTGGAAGGTCGGCAGCGTCAGCCCGCCCGAGAGGGTGATCGGGCTCGCGAGGCCGGCTTCACCCTCGGAGGCGAGCAGGGTGCGGTTGACCGCCTCGCTGACCGCCTGCCGAACGGCCAGCTGGTTACCGGGCCACTTGGTCAGGTTCGGCTCGAGGCTCTCGTCGCCGCCCGCCGCCTCCCAGTAGTTGTGGTGGGCCGGGTCGGTGCTGACGAAATCCTTCTGCAGGCCGGGGATGTAGTTCCCGGTCCAGTCGATCTGGTTGTTGAACAGCGCGCTGAGCGCGCCGGTGTTGGAGGTGTAGACCGGGAAGTAGACCTGCGGGACCTGGACGTCGGCAGCCTGCCAGTAGTAGGGGTTCTTCTTCAGCGTGAAGCCCTGCGGCGTGAAGCTGCTCAGCATGTACGGCCCGGTACCGACCGGGTTCGGGTCGGTGAAGGTCCCCGGGTTCTGGCCGTTCCACTGCGACTTCGGCACGATCGCCTGGCCGGCGATCTCCTCCAGGTTGGTGTACTGGGAGGTCGGGAAGTTGAGCGTCACGGTGTTGCCGGACGTGCTCACGCTGGAGATCGTCAGGCCGCCGCTGTTGATCGACGCGTTGTTCTTCACCAGGTTGAAGGTGAAGGCGACGTCGGCCGGGGTCAGCGGAGTGCCGTTGTTCCACTTCACGCCCTGGCGGATCGTGAAGGTGATGGTCTTGTCGCCGTTGGACCACGCATAGGACGTGGCGAGCCACGGGTAAGACACGGTCGGCGAGGCCAGGTCGAACTGGATCAGCGGTTCGTAAATGAGCCCGGTCGCGCCCATGCCGTAGGCCTGCTGGGTGGGCACGAACGGGTTGAACGCCTGGGTGATGGTGGTCTCCGGCGAGCTCTCCATGACCAGGGTCTTGCCCGTGGTCGAGGCGCTGCCCGAGCTCGATGCCGAGCTGGAGCTAGAGCTGGAACTGGAGCATGCGCCCAGCCCGGCCGCGAGCAAGCAGGCGGTCGCGGCTGCGAACAGCCATCTGATTCTGTGCAATCTCCTCATCAGTCTCGTCTTTCTCTCGGATTTCATCGGTTATGGGCTATGTGGCCTTTGCGTCTCCACCTCCCCGTGGCCCGGAGACGAGTTCGGGTGCGGCGACGTCCAGGTGCCAGCAGGCCGCGCCCCGGGTGTCCGAAATCCGCATCAGGGCTGGGTCCTCCCGACGGCACTGGTCGTCGGCGAACGGGCATCTGGGATTGAACGGGCAGCCCTGAGTGGCCGCGCCTTCCAGGCTCTGCCTGGCCGAGGCGGCGGACCCCTGGCGCCGGCCGCCGCCGCGAAGCGTGCTGCCGAGGTTGTCGGGGTCTGGCGCGGAGGCGACCAGCAGCTGGGTGTAGGGATGCGCGGGGAACTGGGTGACCTCCTCGGCCGGTCCTCGCTCCACGATCTCGCCCGCGTACATGACCAGGATCTCGTCCGCGAAGTAGCGGGCCGAGGCGATGTCGTGGGTGATGTAGAGCATCGCGAGCCTGAAACGCTGGCGGAGGTCGTCGAGCAGGCCGAGCATCTCCAGGCGGATCGAGACGTCGAGCATGGACACTGGTTCGTCGGCGAGCAGCACGGTCGGCCGGGCCGCCAGCGCCCGGGCGAACGAGACCCGCTGGCGCTGGCCGCCCGACAGCTCATGCGGGTACTTGACCAGGAACTGCTGGGCAGGCGTGAGCCGGACCTGCTCCAGCAGGCTGACGACCTCCTCGCCGACCGCTGCGTCCTTGCCCTGATGAAGCTTCACCGGGCGCTCGAGGTGATAGCGCACCGTGTGTACCGGGTTGAGCGAGGAGAAGGGGTCCTGGAACACGAGCTGGACCTCGCTCTTGTACCGACGGAAGTCCCCACGGCTGGACACCTCCACCAGCGTTCCGTCCAGCCGGATCGCGCCGGAGGTGAGCTGTTCCTGCCCGGCCAGCAGCTTGGCCGCGGTGGACTTGCCCGAGCCGCTCTCGCCGACGAGCGCGACGACGGCGCCGCGGTACAGGTTGAAGGAGACGTCCCGCACCGCGTGCAGCGTATGGCCGCGGCCGACCCGGAAGTCCTTGCTGAGCGAGATCGCCTCCATGGCGAGCGGCCCGCGCGCGGCGGCCGCGGACGTCACGGTCTGCTCGCTCATGTTCCCAGCTCCCCGGCTGGGTTCCCGGAGGCCGCGGACGGCACGGGCGGCGCCGGAGTGTCCGGGAGCACGAACGGGCAGGCCGTCACGTGGTCCGGATCCCTGGACGTGGCGACCGGCAGCAGCTCCATGTCCACGTCCCGGCACTCTGGCCTGGCGTACGCGCAGCGGGGCACGAACGGGCAGCCGGGGGGCGGGTGGCGCAGGTCTGGCGGTGAGCCGGGGATGCCCGCCAGCTCGCGGCGGGGTCCGCGTAGCGACGGGAACGAGTGAAGCAGGCCCATGGTGTAGGGGTGGGCGGCCTCGCGGTAGATCTCGTCCGAGGTGGCGACCTCGACAAACTGGCCCGCGTACATCACGGCGATCCGGTCGGCCAGTTCGAGCAGGAGCGACAGGTCGTGGGTGATGAACAGTATCGAGAAGCCAAGCCGGTCTTTGAGCTCGACAATCTGGGCCAGGATGTCCCGCTGCACCACCACGTCGAGCGCGGTGGTCGGCTCGTCCATGATGATGATTTCCGGTTCGACGGCCAGCGCCATGGCGATCATCACCCGCTGGCGCATGCCGCCGGACAGCTCGTGCGGATAGCTGCGCAGCCGGGACCGCGGGATGCCGACGAGATCGAGCAAGGACGCGGCCCGCTCTTGGGCTTCGTCCCTCGGCATCTTCAAGTGGGCGTGGATGGCGTCCAGCAACTGGTCGCGGACGTTGAGCACCGGGTTGAGCGCGTTCATCGCGCTCTGGAAGACGATGGCGATCTCGCGCCAGCGTAGCCGCCGCAGCTCATCCGGCCGCATTTTCATGATGTCGGCCGGCCTGGACACCCGGCGGCCGCTGTAGATGACGCTGCCGTTCGTGACGAGGGCGGGCGCGCGCAGCAGGCGGCAGGCGCCGTAGGCCAGCGTCGACTTGCCCGACCCGCTCTCCCCGGCCAGGCCGACGACCTCGCTGGTCCCGAGGGCTAGGTTCACCTGATCCACGGCGCGGACATCGCCGGCCGGGGTGCGGTAAACAACCGACAGGTCGCGGATGTCGAGCATCGGACCGGAATTCGGGGCGGGGTTCGGGGCGGGGTTCGGGGCGGCGGCGTCGGCCAGGGATGGGCCCGGTGCGGGACCGGTCGCCGGGCCGGTTGCGCGGTGAGTTGCCGGGTCCGCGCTCATCGGCCCTCACCCGCCTCGGCCTGGTCGAGTAGCGAACTCCGGGAGAACGAGTGCAGGAATCCGGCGAACCCGTTGCGGCGCTGCGAGATTTCACTCAGCACCGGCGTGGGATCGGCGGGCTTGAGCCAGTGCCCGGCGATCCTGCTGGCACTGCTCGCGTCACGCAGGCGGGGGTTGCCGAGCTCGTCGATGCCCGTATTCAGCAGCACCAGGGCGGTACCCATGAGCGCCACGGCCAGGCCCGGCGGCACGAACCACCACCAGGCTCCGAGCTGCAGGGCCTGCTGGCTCTGGGCCCAGTAGAGCATGGTGCCCAGGCTCCAGCTGTTCAGGTCGGCGACCCCGATAAAGGCGAGGGCGACAGAGGTCCCGATGGCGTACAGCACGGTGTTCACGAAGCTTGCCGCGATCAGGCTCACCTCGTTGGGGATGATCTCGAAGCCGATGATCCGCCAGGTTCTCTCCCCGGTCTCCCGGGATGCGGCCACGAAATCGCGGTTGCGGATGGCCAGGGTCTGGGCCCGCATCACCCGCGCCCCCCAGGGCCAGCCGAGCAGCGCGAGCACGATGATCGTCGGCCACTCTCCCTTGTTCGGAAAGTACCCGAGCAGGACGATGAGCAGGGGCAGCGCCGGGATGACCAGGATCACGTTGGTGAGAAGCGACAGCAGTTCGTCCCAGAAGCCGCCGAGGAAGGCGGCCGTGACGCCCACGATCACGGAGAGCGCCGTGGCCACCAGGCCGACGAGGAGACCGAGCTCCAGGGTGAGGCGAATCCCGACCAGGAGCTGGGACAGCACGTCTTGCCCGCTCTGTGTGGTGCCGAGCAGATGCGCCGCGCTGGGCGCGTTCATCGACGCGGCGGGGTCGGGATTCTGGTACGAGGGATCGTACGGGGTGACAAACGGCCCGATGATGGCCGTGAGCACGAAGACGCCGAACAGGACGACGCCCGCCTTGGCCTTGGTCGGCATCCGGCGCCACCAGCCCGGCGGGACGGTTTCCTGGGTGACGGCGGTGAGTTCGGTGCTGATCGCCGGTGCGACGGTCATCGCGTCGCCTCCCGGACTCGGGTGCGAGGATCGACGAACACGATGATGAGATCGACGACCAGGTTGGCGATCAGGACCGCGAAGGTGATCACCAGGAAGATCCCCTGCGCCAGCGGGTAGTCGTTCGAGGTGACCGCGTTGACCAGCAGCAGGCCGATCCCCGGGTAGGAGAAGACGATTTCCATGACCAGGGCGCCGGATACCACGAAGCCGAGCGCCAGGCCGAAGCCCTGCAGCTGCGGCAGGATCGCGTTGCGCGCGGCGTAGGTGAAGACGACCCTGCGGTTGGACAGGCCCTTGGCCTGGGCGGCGATCACGTAGTCCTCGCCGACGGTCGTGATCATGACGTTGCGCATCTGCAGCATCCAGCCGGCGATCGAGGTGAGCACGATGGTGAGGGCCGGGAGCAGCGAGTGGTAGATGGCGCTGCCGATGAAGTCCCAGTGCCAGCCCGGGATCAGGCCCTGGCCGTAGCCCTGGCCGATCGGGAAGGCGTGGACCTTGACCGCGAACAATTCGAGCAGGATCAGCGCGAAGAAGAAGTAGGGAATCGCCTGCAGGAACATGAGCCCGGGCAGCACCCGGTCCAGCCCGCCACCGTGCCGCCAGCCGGCCGCGATGCCGAGGGCGGTGCCCACCAGGAAGGCAATCACGGTGGCGGTGCCCACCAGGGTGATCGTCCAGGGCAAGGCCTCACCAAGCAGGGTCGAGACCTGGGCCGGATACTCGCTGACGCTGGTGCCGAGGTTCAGGTGGGCCACGTCGACGAGATAGGACCAGTACTGGTGCCAGATCGATCCGCCATGTCCCACGCCGAGCAGCGCCTCGAGCGCGCGGTAGGCCGAGGGCTGCAGGTTGGGGAACTTCGACATGATGGCTTCCACCGCGTTCCCCGGCACCAGGCGCGGGATGAAGAAGTTGAGGGTGAGCGCCACCCAGGCCGCGACGGCGTAGAAGATCAGGCGGCGGACGATGAACGACATGGCGCCTCCTAGGCCTTCGCCGGGGTCCGGCTCGCGCGCCGGACGGGCCGTTTGCCGGGCGTTACGGCGTCGCGGTCGGCCCGCAGCGGCAGCACGGGCTGACGGATCACGGGCTCACCGAGACACCCGCAGCTGGACCGCAGTACCAGTTCGGTCGGAAGCAGTTCCACGGCGGGGCGCTGGCCCGGATCGGCGATCCGGTCCAGAAGCCGGGCGCACGCCCGCTCGCCCAGCATGCGCATCGGCTGGTACACGGTGGTCAGCGTCGGTTCATACAGGCTGCCGACGGCGATGTCGTCGAAGCCGACCACGGCGACGTCCTCCGGGACGCGCACGCCGCCGGCCGCGAGGGCCCGCAGCACCCCGATCGCCATCTGGTCGTTGACACAGACGATCGCCTCCGGCAGTGCGTCGCGGTGCCTGGCCAGCAGCGTCTCTCCGGCCAGCTCGCCGCTGCGCACGCTGAGGATGCCCTGCGTGGAGCCGATGAGTCGACACTGCGGGTGCAGACGCAGCACGTGCTCGAGGGCCAGCCGCCGCTGACCGGCGTCGGGCGAGTTCGACGGCCCGTCGACGTGGAACAGCCGCTGCTTCCCGTGGTCGGTGATGAGGTGGGTGATGATCGCGGCCGAGCCGGAGAAGTTGTCGGCCGCGACCACGTCGCCCGCCCGCTCGCCCGGAGGTCTGGGGTTCCCGGCGATGACGACGACGGGAACCCGCGCGGCCAGCCGCTCGATGATGCTGGGGGCCACGAAGCCCTCGCCGATGAGGATCCCGTCGACCTTGCCGGACAGGGCGTCCATCCGGGAGAAATCGGGCCGGTCGCCCTGCATGAAGGTGATCAGCAGCGACCAGTTGCGGTGCCGGATGCACGCCTCGACCCCGCGCAGCACCTCGTCGTAGTACAGCGCGCCGACGTTCTCGACGTCGATGTGGTCGACCTCGCGCTCGACGCACACCAGGCCGATCACGTCCTTGCGGCGCCGGGACAGGCTCTGGGCCGCGCCGTCGGGCACGTAACCGAGTTCCTCGATGGCCTGCCGGACCCGCTCCCGGGTGGATTCGCGTACCCGATCCTGGCCGTGCACGACCCGGGAGACGGTGGCGGTGGACACGCCGGCCAGCCGTGCCACGTCGTAGAGAGTTACCACTATTTGCCCATCAGAGGCATCGCTGGCATCCCTTGCATAAACGTGATGTAAACGTTTACACCAGAAATCTAAGCGCTTACACTAACCCTCAGCATGGGGGCGGTCAAGGTCCGTAGTCGCGCATAAGGAGCATTAAGGAGAGGCTGATGGCTACTAGTGCCAACGGCGCCCTGGGGTTCCCCGAGGGCTTCGCCTGGGGCTCGGCGACCGCCGCCTACCAGATCGAGGGAGCGGCGAGCGCCGACGGCAAGGGCCCGTCGGTCTGGGACACGTTCAGCCATGCCCCCGGCAATGTCCGCGGCGGCGATACCGGCGATATCGCGTGCGACTCCTACCACCGTTACCCCGAGGACATCGCGCTGATGGCCGCGCTCGGCCTGAAGGCCTACCGGTTCTCGATCTCGTGGCCGCGGGTGCAGCCCGGCGGGCGCGGGCCCGCTAACTCCAGGGGCCTGGACTACTACCGCGCGCTGCTGGACGAACTCGGCGAGCACGGCATCGCGCCCATGGTCACCCTGTACCACTGGGACCTTCCCCAGGAGCTCCAGGACGAAGGCGGCTGGGCAGTGCGCGAGGTGGCCCTGCGGTTCGCCGATTACGCCGCCATCTGCGCCGACGCCCTCGGTGACCGGGTGTCGCACTGGATCACGCTGAACGAGCCGCAGGTGGTGGCCAACAACGGCTACCGCCACGGGCAGCACGCCCCCGGGCTGCGCGACCCCGAGGCCGCGGCCGCCGCCACGCATCATCTGCTGCTCGGCCATGGGCTGGCCACCCGGGCGCTACGCGACCTGGGCGTGGCCGAGGTCGGCATCACCCTGGACCTGCACCCCATCAGGGCGCTCGGCGACGGCCATCACGATGAGCTGCAACGCGCCCGGCTGGTCACCGAGGCGATGGTGAACGGCATCTTCCTCGAACCGGTGCTGTACGGCCGGTACCCGGTGCACGCCCCGGCGGCCATGCTCCCGCCGCCTGCCCTGGTCGCCGACGGCGACCTGGAGCTGATCAGCCAGCGGGTGGACTTCCTCGGCATCAACTACTACTCGCCGATCTTCCTGCGGGCCGGCGATCCGGCCGACCTGCGGCGGAACGAGGAACCGGCCCGCAGCGGAGTGCCGGACGCGGTCGAGTACCGGCCGGATGACCTGGAGCGCACCACGATGGGCTGGCTCGTGGACGCCGACGGGCTGCACGAGCTCCTGCTCGAGGTGTCCAAGCAGGCCCCCGGGCTGCCGCTGTACATCACCGAGAACGGCCGCGCGGCCGAGGACTACGTGAACCCGCAGGGCGAGGTGGACGACATCGAGCGGGTCAGGTACCTGCACACCCACCTGGAGGCCTGCGCGCGCGCCATCAAGGACGGGGTCAACCTGTCCGGCTACTTCGTCTGGTCGCTAATGGACAACTTCGAGTGGGCCTGGGGTTACCAAAAGCGGTTCGGGATCGTCTTCGTCGACTTCGGGACCCAGCGCCGGATCCCCAAGTCGAGCGCGCGCTTCTACTCCGGCGTCGTGCGGGCCAACGCCGTGCCGTCGCTGTCGGTCAGCTAGCCCCGGTCAGCTAGCCCCGGTCAGCTAGCCCCGGTCAGGCCGGGACCACGTCGAGCTGGGCGATGTGCTCGGGATCGCCGATGATCTCGATGGTCACGATCTTCTCGCCGATGATGGTGACGTCGAACACGACGCGGATCCGGCCGTCCTGGGCCCACAGCATCCCGGGGACGCCGTCGATGATCGCCGGGCGGGCCGCCGCGGCCCGTCCCGAGAAGACGCCCGCGACCGCCAGCGCGCCGCGAACCTCGCCGGTCGAGCCCAGCCGTGCGGCGACCGCGTCGGCCCGCAGCACGATGTCGGGATCCAGCAGGGCCAGCAGCGCCTCGAAGTCACCGCCGCGTGAGGCGGCCAGGAAGGCGCCGACGATCTGCTTCTGCCGGACGGTCTCGGCTTCGGGGATCGCCTCGGCCTGCTGGACCCGGCGGCGGGCCCGGCTGGCCAGCTGACGGGTGGCGGTAGGGGTGCGCTCCACGATCAGGGCGATCTCGTCGAACGGCATGGCGAACATGTCGTGCAGCACGAACGCGAGCCGTTCGGCCGGGGTCAGCGTGTCCAGCACCACGAGCAGGGCCAGGCCCACCGAGTCCGCGAGGACCGCCTCGTACTCGGGGTCGGTCCCGGCCGCGGGCTCCTGGTCGATGACCATCGGCTCTTCGCGTCGCGACATGCGCGATTGCAGCATGTTCAGGGCGATCCGGGCCACGATCGTGGTCAGCCAGCCGCCCAGATTCTCGACCTCATCGGCACCGGCCCGGCTGAACCGCAGCCAGGCTTCCTGCACCGCGTCGTCCGCCTCGCTCGGCGAGCCGAGTACCCGGTAGGCCACGGCCCGCAGATGGGGGCGGTTCTCCTCGAACCGCTCAGCCAGCCAGTCGTGCTCATCCATAGGTTCCCTCCACCTCACCTGACAGCCGACACCCCTCATATGTGACAGCCGCACCCCCCATGGCTTTCGGGTCGGTGACTCAGCGTGCGTGCTCTTACGTGTACAACGACTCACCGACCCGGACGAGAACGGCGATTTGTCGGACCGTCGTGACAAAGTGCGAGCATGCCGATTCTCTCCGGATATGACCGCACGCAGCTCGAGCGTATAGAGCGGGGGCAGTATGACGTGGTCTCCAGAAGCCAGGCGCTGGAGTGCGGCATGACGCGCAGCACCATTGACTACCGGCTCAGGGCAACTGGCTCGTGGCGGGCGATCCTGCCGGGGGTGTACCTCACCGTGACCGGGACGGCCACCCCAGAGCAGCGGGAGACGGCCGCCCTGTTGTACGCCGGCCCGCAGAGCCTGATCACCGGACCGGTCGCCGTCCGGCGGCATGGCCTGCGGTGCGCGGGCCTGAATGTCCTCGACGTGCTGATCCCGGCAGACGTTCATCGTAAGAGCAGCGGATTCGTCCAGATCCAGCGGACCACCCGGATGCCCGGGACCTGGTATACCAGCGGTCCGCTGCGGTTCACCTCGCCGGTCCGCGCTGTAGCCGACGCGGCGCGCGGGATGACCCGGTTCAGCGATGTGCAGGCCCTAGTCTGCGAGGCCATTCAGCGGGGCCGCTGCACGCTGGATGAACTTGTCGCGGAGCTCAATGACGGCCCGTCGGCCGGTACGCGCTGGTATCGCATGGCCCTGGCCGAGGTCAGCGAGGGTATCCGGTCCGCTGCCGAAGCTGACCTGAAGAGGCTGATCGACCGCTCGGACCTGGACCGGCCGGTCTACAACGCGGACCTGTACACCCTCGACGGCGTCTTCCTGGGCCGTCCGGACGCCTGGTTCGCGCGCGCCGGGGTCGCGGGCGAGGTGGACTCCCGTGCGTATCACCTCGGGGCCAAGGACTACGGGGAGACCACCAGGCGTCACAACCGGATGGAGGCAGCTGGCATCCACATGCTGCACTGGCTGCCCAGCACGATAAAGACCGAACCCCGCAGGGTCATCGCCGACCTGCGCGCTGCGATCGCCGAGGGTACCGACTGCCCCCCGCTCCCCATCAGAGCTATCCCACCCCGCGCCTGACCGCCGCCGCCCCGTGGCCATTGGGTCGATGACTCAGCGTGCCTGCTCTTGCGTGTACCACGACTCATCGACTCGACGGTGTCTTGGCCTGCGAGGCGATCTGCATACGCTGCCGGACGCTCGGCCGTGGTTAACGGGCGGGGCACGTCCGTAGGATGGTGTCGTGGCTGTCGAGCTGGTGTTTGAGACCCACGCCACGACCGTGGACAACGAGCAGGGACGTGCCACCGGCTGGCAGCCTGGCCGCCTGTCGCACCAGGGCCGGGCTCAGGCCCGGCAGCTGGGTGACCGCCGGCGGGACGACGGGATCGCCGCGGTGTTCAGCTCCGACCTGGCCCGCGCGGCCGAGACGGCGGCCATCGCCTTCGACGGCTCTGCGATCCCGGTCCTGCTCGACTGGCGGCTGCGCGAGTGTAACTACGGGACGCGAAACGGGATGCCCGTGGCTGAGCTGCACGCCGCTCGGCGTGAGCACTTGGACCGCTCCTATCCGGGCGGGGAGAGCTGGCGGCAGGCCGTAGCGCGCGTCGGCCGCTTCCTCGAGGACCTGCCGCTGCACTGGGAAGGGCAGCGCGTCGCGGTCATCGGCCACGTCGCCACCCGGTGGGGCCTGGACCACTTCATCGGCGGCGTGCCGCTGGAAGATCTGATCGATCAGGACTTCGCCTGGCAGGAGGGCTGGGAGTACCGGCTCCTGGGTGGCCAAGGCGCTGGCGAATGCCATCATTGAGAGGAACGCACTTACATCGCTTGGGAGCGGGTTGCGTCGAGGCGCGTCGTGGTCCTGGTGACGGGCACTGATCCTCGGGGTTGCTTGCGCCTGGCGGCGACCTCCCTGTGCGGGGTGATTCGTAAGTCGCCGGCCACTGCTAAGGGCTACTCCCAGCGGGCGGAGCTGACCGGCTGCCACGACGGAAGACGGGTTCGGGTCCTCGGTGGCCTTGTCCGCGGGGGGCAGCACCGCCCTGGTCGCGGCCTTCGAGCACGATAAGGACGCCGGGGCCGGGTATGTGTTCGCACCGGGCCGGCGGGCTAGGGCCTGGATTACGGTCGTTATATGCACCCAGCTTCCCCCCGGCTGACGTTCCGTGAGATGACACGCAGCGACCTGGACGACATGGCCCGCCTGCTCGGTGACCCCGAGGTCATGACCTACTATCCGCGGCCGAAGACGCGGGACGAAGCGGCCCGGTGGATCGAGTGGAACCGCGGGCTGTACCGCATGCACGGTTACGGCCTGTGGCTGCTGAACACTCTCGACGGCGGCTTCGCGGGCGACTGCGGCCTGACGCCGCAGGTGGTGGACGGCGTGACCGAGCTCGAGGTCGGCTACCACGTGGTGCCCGCGCTGCAGGGCCAGGGGTACGCCACCGAGGCGGCGGCCGCCTCACGCGACTTCGCCCGCGACGTGCTCGGCGCGACCCGGCTGATCGCGATCATCCATCCCGATAACCGGCCGTCGCAGCGCGTCGCGGAGAAGATCGGCCTGCGCCCGGAGAAGCGCAGCGTGGTGCACGGCGGCCGCGACGCCATCATCTACGCGACCACCCTGGACCAGCACTGATGATCATGCGCCAGGACATTGCGGTCGACGGGTTCCAGCTGGCCTACGAACGGAGCGGGCCCGGGCCCGGCGCGCCGGCCGTCATGCTGCTCCACGGCTGGCCGGGGGACCGGACCGACTATCGCGAGGTGGCGCGGCTGGTGTCGGCCGCGGCCGACGTGGTCGTGCCTGACCTGCGCGGCTTCGGGGAATCCGACAAGCACGAGGCCGATCCGGCCCGCCAGTACAGCGCCGCGGCCCAGGCCCGCAGCCTCACCGGGCTGATCGGTGAGCTGGGGCTGGACCAGCCCGTGCTGGCCGGGTACGACATCGGCAGCCGGATCGCCCAGGCCATCGCCCGGGACCGGCCGGACCTGGTCCGCGCGCTGGTCATCGCGCCGCCGCTGCCCGGGATCGGCGACCGGATCCTGCAGCCGCGGGCCCAGCAGGAGTTCTGGTACCAGCCGTTCCACCAGCTCGAGCTGTGTACCCAGCTGATCGACGGGCAGCCGGATGCGGTTCGCGCCTACCTGCGGCACTTCTGGTCGCACTGGTCCGGGCCGGGCTACGAGCCCGCTGAGGATCACCTCGATCACCTGGTGTCCGTATACGGGCCGCCGGGCGCGTTCGCCGCGTCGATCGCCTGGTACCGGGCGGGCGCGGGCTCGGTCGCGGCCTCGCTGGCCGAGCAGGTCCCCGAGCACAAGATCGCGGTGCCCACCACGGTGCTGTGGCCGGAATACGACCCGCTGTTCCCGCGCGAATGGTCCGACCGGATCGGGGAGTTCTTCGCCGCAGCCACGCTGGCCGGGCTCGACGGCGTCGGCCACTTCTCCCCGGTCGAGGACCCGGCCGCGTTCGCCGCGGCCATCACGGCCGCGGCCGGCTGACTCCCGTCAGGTCGGAAGCGGCGGCGGGAGCGAGGCAGCCTTGGCGTCGGACCAGCAGCGGACAATGGTGGTGTCGGAGATGAACCGGACCCCGGACCCGGGCGCCCAGCGCTGCGCGGCCTCGTCCAGGCAGGACTCCACGATCCCGGACACCGTCTCGGCGTGCTCCCCGGGGCAGTGCACGAGCAGCTCATCGTGCAGGCACAGCACGATGCGCGCGTCCAGGGAAGCGCACCGGGCCCGGACCGTCACCGCCCACATCTTGAACAGTTCCGCCGCCGCGCCCTGGACCATCGCGTTGCGCGCGTACCGGCCGTAAGCCGCGGCCCGGCTGGCGCTGCGGGGCTCGGTCGGAGTCAGCACGATCAGGCGGCCGCCATAGGTCCGCAGGTCGTGTCCGGCCCGACCGGCGCGGTCCGCCGCATCCAGGTAGGCCATGGCCACCGGGTAGGCGGCGTTCAGCCGGCGCAGCGCCTGCGCCCCGAATCCAGTCGTCTGCCCGTACATCGCGCCCAGCACCGCCACCTTGGCGGTCGGCCGGTCCACGCCGAGCTGCGCCGCGACCGGCGCGTACAGGTCGTCGGCCCCCGCCGCGGCGGCCAGGGCCTGGTCCTGGGATACCGCGGCCAGCACGCGCGGCTCGATCTGGCCCAGATCGGCCCGCACGAAGACGCTCCCGTCGGCGGCCACCACCGCCCGGCGCATCGCGGCCGGCATGTTGTGCAGGCCCGCCGACGCGGTCATCCGGCCTGCAGCGCCGTCGGACCCGGTCCAGGCGCCGCGCAGCCGGCCGTCGGCCCCGAGGCTGTCGTCCAGCCACGCGTACCCGTAGGTGGTCGCGATCCGCTCTGCCTTCCGCCACTCCAGCAGGGCCGCGATCAGCGGATGGGTGTCCCGCAGTTCACGCAGCCGATGGGCCCTGGTGTCCGGCACGTCGACACCGACGCGGGCCAGCAACGACTTGACCTGGACCGGGCTGCGCAGGTCGGCGGTGACACCAGCGGGCGCGTGCCGCAGCACCGCGGCGTCCCGCGCGGCTCGCGTGGCGGCCGCCTCGGCGTCGCTGCGCGGCCTGGGCCCAATAAACCCGGCCAGCACCTGCTCGGCGACGGCGCGGTCCATGGGCAGGCCGTCCGCGGACAACTCGGTGCACAGTAGTTCGGCGGCGGACTCCGAGCGCGCCGTGGGCAGCGCCATCGGCCGGTCGGGAAGCGCGGCCAGCGCCGCCTGCTGCCGCCCGGCCAGCGTCCTGGCCAGCTCCGCCCACCGCGTCAGCCGGTCAGCGTGGTCGGACCATCCACCGCTGACCCATTCCGGGCGCAGGTGCCCGTCCGGTGCCACCGGGTCGTCTGCGTCCCCGTCGTCCGGGCCGGACATCCCGAACAGGTCCAGCGGGCCGTCGCCCGGCAGCGCCTCGGTGGGCAGGCCCTGGACCTGGGCCCAGGCCCGGGCCGGATCGGCCCGCCAGCCGCCGAACAGCAACCGGTGCGCCGCCGCGATGTCCCAGCAGGTGGCCAGGCGCACCCCGGCACCCACCAGGTGCGCCGCCGTCTGGCCCGACCAGACTGCCCATCGCGGCCGCAGCACCTCATCGGCCCGCCCCACCTCCGCGGCCAGGGCGGCTGGGGACACGACAGGCCACGCGCGATCCGGGGCGGCCACGCCGAGCCCGGTGCCGGGGGAGATGACCAGCCCCACGAGGTCCCCGCGGGCCACCCCGGCCTGGCGCAGCGATGTCACGAGGTCCACGGACCTAACCCTGCCACGGACGGCGCCGTCGCGCCGGGACCTGCGCCCCGGGTGAGCCGCAGGTCACGTGACCGGCAGCGGATGGGATGGGCCGTTCGGCCCAGATATGGTGAGAAACCGGAGCGGACCTCAACGCATGTCCGAAAGTTTTCTAAAAATTTTCGGACCGAGTTCGCCGACCTCGGTTCGCTACGTGGTCGGGGAACGTCCGCGCCTACAGGCCAAGCCAGGCTGCGCAGCTTGGCCTTGCGCTGGCCCAGGTAGATGACGGGCGCGGGGCGATGGGCTACGATACCGCTATCGAAATTGTTTCGGTAACGGTGGGAGGGTGACGCAGTGCCGTCCAGCAGGGAGCGTGCGCCCGACCGGGCCACTACTGTGCCGCGGACCAGCCGGGACGATGTGTCGCGGCGGCGCATCACGCTGGCCATCATCGCGGCCGAGGCGGGAGTTTCGCTGCCCACCGTATCCAAGGTGGTCAACCGGCGTCCCGACGTCGCGGCGGCCACCCGGGCCAAGGTGGAGCGGCTGCTGGACGAGCATCACTACCTGCGCGCGGGGACCCGCCGGCAGCGCCGGTCCGGGCTGATCGACCTGGTGTTCAACGGCCTGGACAGCCCGTGGGCGGTGGAGATCCTGCGCGGGGTCGAGGAGTGGGGCGCGAGCCACGAGACCGGGGTGGCGGTGTCGGCCGTCCGGCACGGCAACGCGCGCCCGGCCAGCTGGACCAGCACGCTGGCCAGCCACGACACCGACGGGGTGATCCTGGTGACGTCCGAGCTGACCCAGGACCAGCTGGAGCAGCTGCGCAGCGGCGGTATCCCGCTGGTGGTGGTCGACCCGGTGAACCCACCGCCGCCCGAGTTGGCCAGCGTCGGAGCTACCAACTGGGCCGGCGGCCTGGCCGCCACCGAGCACCTGCTGAACTTCCGGCACCGCCGGATCGCCGCCGTCGCCGGCCCGGAAGACTACCTCTGCAGCCGGGCCCGGATCGACGGCTACCGGTCGGCGCTCGAGCGGGCTGGCCTGCGATTCGATCCGGCGCTGGTCCGGCACGGCGACTTCCAGCACGAGGGCGGCTTCCGGCGCGGCGGCGAGCTGCTGGACCTGGCCGAACGTCCGACCGCCATCTTCGCGGGCAGCGACCAGCAGGCGCTGGGCATCTACGAGGCGGCCCGGCAGCGCGGCCTGCGGATCCCGCAGGACCTGAGCGTGGTCGGCTTCGACGACTTGCCGGTGGCCCGCTGGGTCTCACCCCCGCTGACCACCGTGCGCCAGCCGCTGGCCGAGATGGGCCGGGCGGCGGCCGAGATGCTGGGCGAGATCATCGAGGACCGGCCGCTGCGCAGCAGGCGGGTCGAATTGTCGACCGAGCTGATCATGCGCGAATCCACCGGACCCGTGCCGGGGACCGCCGGGTGAGCGAGCTGCGGGAACGGCCAGACACGATAAGCGCGGAGATCTGGCGTGACCCTTCGCGGTCGGCCGCGGAGCGAGTCGAGGACCTGCTCGGCCGGATGACGCTGGAAGAAAAGGTCGCGCAGCTGACCAGCATCTGGATCGGCGACCCCGTCGAAGTCGCGCCCATGCAGGGCGAGACGAGCGCGATCCCGCTGGCCGAGCTCATCCGGGACGGCGTCGGGCAGCTCACCCGGGTGTTCGGCACCCGGCCGCTGCCGCCCGCGGTGGCGCGCACCTCGCTCCGCGAGCTGCAGGCCCAGATCGCGGGGGCCAGCCGGTTCGGCATCCCCGCCGTCGCGCACGAGGAATGCCTGACCGGCTTCGCCGCCTGGACGGCCACGGTGTTCCCGACCCCGCTGGCCTGGGGCGCGTCGTTCGATCCCGAACTGGTCCGCGAGATGGCCGCGGCCATCGGGACCGGCATGCGCTCGGTCGGCGTCCACCAGGGCCTGGCGCCCGTCCTCGACGTGGCCCGTGACATGCGCTGGGGGAGGACCGAGGAAACCATCGGCGAAGACCCCTACCTGGTCGGATCCATCGGCACCGGCTACGTCCGCGGCCTGCAGTCGGCCGGGATCGAGGCCACCGTGAAGCACTTCGCCGGCTACTCCGCCTCCCGCACGGGCCGCAACATGGCCCCGGTGAGCATGGGGCCACGGGAGTTCGGCGACGTGATGCTGGTGCCGTTCGAGATGGCACTGCGGCTCGGCGGGGCCCGCTCGGTGATGCCGTCCTACACCGACGTCGACGGCATCCCGGTCAGCGCGAACCACGCGCTGCTGACCCGGCTGCTGCGCGACGAGCTCGGCTTCGACGGAGTCGTGGTCTCGGACTACTTCGCGATCTCCTTCCTGCAGACTCAGCACGCTGTGGCCGGGACGCCCGCCCAGGCCGCGGCGCTGGCCCTGGACGCCGGCCTGGACGTGGAGCTGCCCAGCATGCGGTGTTACGGCCCCGAGCTGACCGGCGCCGTGCGTGCGGGCCTGGTGCCGGCCGGACTCGTGGACCGGGCCGCGGCCCGGGTGCTGCGGCAGAAGTGCCGGCTCGGCCTGCTCGATCCCGGCTGGTCGCCCGCGAGCCCGGACTCCGGCGACGGCCCGCCGGACTCCGGCGACGGCCCGCCGGACCTCGACCCGCCGGCGCACCGGGCGCTGGCCCGGCGGCTGGCCGAGGAATCCGTCGTGCTGCTGGCCAACGACGGGAGCCTCCCGCTGCGCCCGGACGCCAGCATCGCCGTGATCGGGCCGCTGGCCGCCGACCCGCTGGCCTTCTTCGGCTGCTACAGCATGCCCCGTCACCTGGGGGACCGGTATCCCGAGGCCGCCGACGGCCTGCACGTGACCACTCTGCTGGACGCACTGGCCGCCGAACTGCCCGGCGCGACGATCTCGCACGCGCGCGGCTGCGACGTCAAAGCGCCGGACCGCTCGGACTTCGCGCACGCCGCCGCGCACGCCCGGGAGGCGGACGTGGTGGTGGCCGTGCTCGGGGACCAGTCCGGCCTGTTCGGCCGGGGCACCTCGGGCGAGGGCTGCGACGTGTCCGACCTGCGACTGCCCGGGGTGCAGGAAGACCTGCTGCGCGTCCTGCTCGCCGCCGGCCAGCCGGTCGTGCTGGTGCTGGTGACCGGCCGGCCGTACGCCATCGGCCCGCTGGCCGGGCAGCTCGCCGCGGCCGTCCAGGCCTTCTTCCCGGGCGAGGAGGGCGGCCACGCGATCGCCGGCGTGCTGTCCGGCCGGGTGGTGCCCAGCGGCCGGCTGCCGGCGGAGCTGCCCAGGGTGCCGGGCAGCCAGCCGTCCTCGTACCTGCGCCCCCGGCTGGCGGACCGCCATCCGGGCAGCGCGGTCGACCCCGCCCCGCTGTTCGCGTTCGGGCACGGGCTGTCGTACACCACCTTCGAGTACTCCGACCTGATCGTCCGGCCCGCCGAGGTCCCGATACAGGACGGCGCGGCCGAGATCGCCTGCACCGTGCGGAACACCGGGTCCCGGGCCGGGACCGAGGTCGTCCAGCTCTACCTCAGCGATCCGCTGGCCCAGGTCGTCCGGCCGCTCCGCTGGCTCGCGGGCTTCGCCCGGGTTCCGCTCGAGCCCGGGCAGGCCCGCCGGGTCACCTTCCGGCTGCACGCCGACCGCACCGCGTTCTGCGGCCGTGTCGGCACCCGGATCGTGGAACCGGGCGAGATCCGGGTTGCGGTCGGCGGCGCCTCCGACCCGCTGATGCTGCACGGGTCGTTCACGCTGTGCGGCACCGAGCGCCCGGCCGGCCCCGGCCGGGTCCTGGACACGCCGGTCCTGGTCAGCGAGCCTCAGGTCAGCGGACCTCAGGTCAGCGCACCTCAGTAGCGCATGCCCATGGCCGCCCGGACCTCGTCCAGGGTGGCGGCGGCGATGGCCTCGGCTCGCTCGTTGCCCTCCCGCAGGACCCGGCGGACGTAGCCCAGGTCACGCGCGTACTCGGCGCGGCGGGCCCGGACCGGGGCCAGCAGCTCGTTGACCGCCATCGTGACCGTGTCCTTGAGCGCCGCCGCGCCGCCCGTCCCCAGGTCGGCGACCACGTCCTGGGGACTGCGCCCGAGGGCCAGCGCGGCCAGCAGCACCAGGTTGGAGACCTCCGGCCGGCGCTCGGGGTCGTAGCTGACGTACCGCTCCGTGTCGGTCTTGGCGCCGCGGATGAGCCGGGCGGTCTCGTCGGCGGTGGCCGCCAGCGCGATCGCGTTGCCGCGGCTCTTGCTCATCTTGGTGCCGTCCGTCCCGAGCAGCAGCGGTGCCGCCGACAGCAGCGCGTCGGGCACCGGGAACACCGGCGCGTACCGGCTGTTGAACCGGCGGGCGATGACCCGGGTGAGCTCCAGGTGCGGCAGCTGGTCCTGTCCCACCGGCACCAGGTTGGCCTTGCCGAACAGGATGTCGGCCGCCTGGTGGACCGGGTAGGTGAGCATCAGGCCGCTGACCGCGGCCTGGCGGGAGTGCGCGATCTCGTCCTTGACCGTAGGGTTGCGCTCCAGCTCCGGGACCGAGACCAGGCTCAGGAACGGCAGCAGCAGCTGGTTGAGCGAGGGTACCGCGCTGTGCGCGAACATCACCGTCCGGGCCGGGTCCAGCCCGGCGGCCAGGTAGTCGAGCACCAGGCCCGTCACGCACTCATCCAGGTGCTCGGCGGTGTCGCGGTCGGTCAGCACCTGGTAGTCCGCGACCAGCACGAAGACCTTGACGCCGAGATCCTGCAGCCGGACCCGGTTACGCAGGGTGCCGAAGTAGTGGCCCAGGTGCAGCGGACCGGTCGGCCGGTCCCCGGTCAGGATCCGGAACCGGGAGGCGTCCAGGTGGATCAGTTCCTCGAGCGCGGCCGAACGCTGCTGCGCGAGCCCAGCACTCATGGTCATCGTCCTCTCCGTAGGGTCCGGACGGACGGGGGCTCTGCCGAGCACGGCTCTGCCGACTGCAAAAAGGGCCGCCCCTCCGGACGGCCCCGAACACAGGTGAGGGTAGGCCGTCCTAACCGGTCGGCCACCACTGGGCACCCGATGCACACCGCATCCTTAATAATACCGAACGGGCCGTGGTATCCGCCGCCCGTCCCGCACTCCGCGACCCGGCCAGGACGTAGGCCGCTGCGGCGCACAGCTCGAACCCGGCCGCGATGAGCAGGCAGGCGGTCACCGACCGGGCCGCCAGCGGACCGGCGAGCGCCGCTCCGGCGGCCAGCCCGCCGATCTTCAGGCTGGCCGCCGTGGTGAAGATCTGGCCCCGCATGTGCTCGGGTGACTCCCGGTGCCGCACCGCGAACAGCGCGGTGAGCTGCGGTCCCTCGCCCGCCCCGCCGAGCGCGACCGCGGCCAGGGTGAGCCAGCCCGGCGCAACCGCCGCCGCGGCCATGCTGGCCCCGATCACCAGGGTGCTGGCCAGGACGCGGGCGTCCGGCTGGCCGCGCGGCGGCCAGCGCGCCAGGATCCAGTTGACGACCAGCGAGGCGGCCGCGATCGCGCTGATCAGCAGCGCGCCGCGGGCCGATCCGCCCAGCCGCTGCGCGCCGAGCACGGGGCAGCACACCAGGAGCATCCCGATCCCGGCGTAGGACACCACGGAGGTCACGGTGGCCCGCAGCAGCGGGCGCCGGGTGACGATGGCCGCGAACCCCGCGGCCACCTGCCGGTACGGGGCCGGCTTCGGCCCCTCGACCGGTTCCGGGGGGTAGCGCGACAGCCAGCACGCCGACGGCACGGCCAGGGCGACCAGGACCGCGGCGGTAATGACCGCGGTCCGGGCCCCGAGGCCCGCGGCGATCAGCGCGGCCAGGGCCGGGCCGGCCAGGCTGGCCGTGCTGTAGGTCATCGCGTCGAGCGCGAAGCCGCGGTCCAGGGCCGGGCCGGTCACGATGCGCGGCAACTGCGAGGTCCAGCCGCCCGCGACCGCCGGGTTGAACAGCCCGGCGGCCAGCGCGATCAGCACGACCAGCGGGACCGGGAGCCGGCCCACGGCGGCCGCCAGGCCGGCGACGCCCAGCGCGTAGACGGCCAGCGTCACGGCGAGCACCCGGTCCGGGCGCGGGCTGCGGTCCAGCAGCGCGCCGAACAGCGGGCCGCCCGCCGCCGCGGCGATGGTCACGGCGGCCAGTAGCTCAGAACCGGTGGCCGGGCGTCCGGTCACGGCGAAGCCGAGCAGCAGCAGAGCCGGCCCCGTCATCTCATCGCCGGCCCGCGACACCGTGGTGCCGCCCAGGTACTTCCACAGCACTCGCCATGGTGTGTAACTGGATTTCATCAAAACACGTTACACTATCTCACGTGACCAACCAGGGTTCCCCGCTCGGCAGCGTGCACGGCACCGCGCAGCGAGCGGCCGACATCCTCGCCGTGCTGCTGCCCCGGGCGGGTAACCGGCTCTCGCCCGGCGGTGCCGACGAGCGTGCGGCGGTGATAGACGTGCTGCGCGCGCACGGTGAGCCGGAGCCGGTCGAGATCTCCCCGGCCTCGCTGGAGTTGCTGCGCCAGGCCGCGCTCGAACTGCGCGAGGTCTTCACCGCCGAGGACGCCACCGCGGCCGCGGTGACGATCAACCGCCTGCTCGCCGGGCGCGCTCATCCGCCGCGGCTGACCACGCACGGCGGGACGTCCGGCTGGCACCTGCACGTGGACAGCAGCGACGACGCGCTGTGGGGCGAAACGATCCTCACCTCGTCCTGCCTGGCCCTGGCCGTGCTGCTGGCCGAGCGGCAAGCCCCGCCGGCCGGCATCTGCGCGTCGCCGTCCTGCGGCCGGCCGTTCGCGAACGTGGGCCGGGGCGCCGCGCGGCGTTACTGCTCGGCGGCCTGCGGCACCCGCGAGCGGGTGGCCGCTTACCGCGAGGCCCGCCGTACGGCCCGGCCGTGAAAGGCTTGGCCGCATGGAATACATCCACCTGGGCCGTTCGGGCCTGTCGGTAAGCCGGCTCTGTCTGGGCACGATGAACTTCGGGCCGCTGACCCCGCCCGCCGAAGCGCACGCCATCATGGATCACGCGCACGAGATCGGCATCAACTTCTTCGATACCGCCAACCGCTACGGCGGGGCGCAGAGCCCGCCCGGCCAGCTCGCCCAGCCCGGCCAGGCCCGCGTGGGCTGGACCGAGGAGATCATCGGCGACTGGTTCGCGGCCGGCGGCGGACGGCGCGAGCGCACGGTGCTCGCCACCAAGCTGTACGGGCCGATGGGGGACTGGCCCAACGAAGGCAAGCTGTCCGCGCTGAACATCCGGCGCGCCTGTGACGCGTCCCTGCGCCGGCTGCGCACCGACTACATCGACCTGTACCAGATGCACCACGTCGACCGGGACACGATGTGGGACGAGATCTGGCAGGCGATGGAGGTCCTGATCGCCCAGGGCAAGATCATCTACGTCGGCTCGTCCAACTTCGCGGCCTGGCACATCGCCCAGGCCAACGACACCGCGGCCGCGCGCGGATTCTTCGGCCTGGTCAGCGAGCAGTCCATCTACAACCTGCTGACCAGGCAGATCGAGCTTGAGGTGCTGCCCGCGGCGATCGAGTACGGCGTCGGCGTCATCCCGTGGTCCCCGCTGAACGGCGGGCTGCTGGGCGGCGTGCTCCGGAAGGAAGCTGATTCAGGCCGGCGGCGCCTGGCCGGCCGGGCCCGGGAGGTGCTCGAGCAGAACCGCGAGCGGATCGCGGCCTACGAGGAGCTGTGCGGCGAGCTCGGCGCGGAGCCGGCCAACGTGGCCCTGGCCTGGCTGCTAGCCCAGCCGGGCGTGACCGGGCCGATCATCGGGCCGCGGACCCTCGGCCAGCTCGATGACGCGCAGCGCGCGTTGACCCTCGAGCTGGACGACGACGTGCTCAAGCGGCTGGACGACCTGTTTCCCGGCTACCGCCCAGCGCCGGAGCACTACGCCTGGTGAGCCTGGTCAGCGCTCCGCAGGCGCGCAGGCCGGGACTTCTGCGGGACCGGTCCGGCGTGCAGCGCGTCACGAACATCGAGCTGTTCTTCGACCTGGTGTACGTGTTCGCGATCACCCAGCTGTCGCATTACCTGCTCGGTCACGCCGACCTGCGCGGCGCGCTGCAGGCTGGCCTGCTCCTGCTGATGGTCTGGTTGGTCTGGGCGTACACCACCTGGGTCACCAACTGGCTCGATCCGGACCTGATGGCCGTGCGGCTGCTGCTTGTGGCGCTGATGCTGGCCAGCCTGGCCCTGTCGGTGTCACTGCCGCGGGCGTTCGGAGATCTGGGCCTGTGGGTCGGCGGGGCGTACGCGGTCCAGCAGATCGGCCGCACCGTGTTCATGGTCATCGCGTTGCGCGGGAACCCGCTGCAGGCCAACTTCCAGCGCATCCTCGCCTGGTGCGTGGTCAGCAGCGCGTTCGCCGTCGCCGGCGGCCTGGCCCACGGCAACGCCCGGGTCCTGCTGTGGGTCGGCTCGGTCGGCGTCGACCTGCTCGGCGGGATAGTCGGTTTCTACACGCCGGGCCTGGGCCGGTCACGCACCTCGGACTGGACAATCGAGGGCGGCCACTTCGCCGAACGCTGCCAGGCGTTCATCCTGATCGCGCTGGGCGAGTCGATCGTCATCATCGGCGCGACCCTGACCGATAAGCCGGTCACCGTGTCCAATGTCGAGGCCTTCGTGGTCGCCTTCGCCGGCTCGGTGGCGCTGTGGTGGGTGTACTTCGACCAGAGTGCCGGGGCCGCGGCCGAGAAGATCGCCCGCTCCGAGGACCCGGGCCGGCTGGGCCGTTCGGCGTACCACCTCATCCATCCCGTCATGGTGGCGGGCATCATCGTCGGGGCGGCGGCCGACGAGAAGGTCCTCGCCGACCCGGCCGCGACCGCGAGCACGGCGTCGGCCTGGATGATCCTGGGCGGCCCGGCCCTGTTCCTGGCCGGGCACGCCGCGTTCAAGCTGGTGGTCTGGCGTGACGTGTCCTGGCCCCGGGTGGCCGGGATCGCCGTGCTCGCGCTGCTGGGCCTGGCGGCAACCGCGATCCCGCAGCTAGGGCTGGCCGCGTGCGCGGCGGGCGTGGTCACCGCCGTCGCCGCTGCCGACCGGCTGCCCGGGGCGCACCCTTCGGCCTGAGCCGCGGTTACGGCTTTCGGCCGACCCCGCAGTAGGAGTAGATCTCGACCGCTTCCGCGTCGGGGTCGGGCCGCCAGTCCGGCACCGGCACCAGGCCCGGCTCCACCATCTCCAGGCCCTCGAAGAAGGGGGCGAATCTCGCCGGGCTGCGCAGATAGTAGGGCACCGCGCCGCTGTCGTTGTAACCCTGCTGGGCCGCCCTGAACGCCTCGTTCGTGTCGGCTCCGTCGTAAAGCGCGAAATAGCTGCCCGACGGCAGGCCCGCCTGCAGCCGCGCCACGATCGGGTAGGCCTCCTCGTCGGTGAAATGACCCATGATCCCCATCAGCATCAGGGCGATGGGCTGCTTGAAGTCGAGCAGGCCCGCGGCGGCGTCCAGGATCGCTTCCGGGTTCCGGATGTCGGCGTCGAGATACTCGATCGAACCCTCGTCCTGGCCGGCCAGCAGGGCGCGGGCGTAGGCCAGCACCAGGGGATCGTTGTCCACGTAAACGATCTTGCTGTCGGGTGCCATCCGCTGGGCGACCTGATGGGTGTTGTCGGCCGTGGGCAGGCCGGTGCCGATGTCGAGGAACTGCCGGATGCCGGCTTCTCCGGCCAGGTAGCTGACCGCGCGGGTCAGGAATCCTCGCGAGCTGCGGGCCACCACGGTGATGCCCGGGAAGATCTCGCGGTACTGGTCGCCGGCCTCGCGGTCGACGGCGTAATTGTCCTTGCCGCCGAGCCAGTAGTTCCAGATCCGGGCCGAATGCGGGACCGTGGTGTCGATACCGGTCCCGGCGGTGTCGTGCTCCGGCGAGTGCTCTTGGGTCAACGGAATACCTCGGGGGTTGGGGTGCGACTTCACATTTCCTTGATGATCTCGGCCAGGAACTGTGCGGTCTGGGCGGGAGTGAAAGCCTCGGTGGACAGGTGGTTCATGACTTCCAGGTAATGATCGACGTCCTCGCGCTTATCAAGGTACAGGGCGCTGGTGAGCTGTTCGATGTAGACCACGTCCGGCACGTCGTCGGCGCCGAAGCGCAGCACGGTGAACGAGCCGCCTGCCGCCGCGTGCCCGCCCCGGCTGAACGGCACGACCTGGATGGTGACGTGGCGCAGCGCGGCGGCCTCGACCAGGCGCTGCAGCTGGCCCCGCATCACCGCGCGGCCGCCCACCGGCCGGCGCAGTGCACCCTCGTCGAGGACCGCCCATACCTGCGGCGGCTTGGGCCCGGTGAGCAGGTCCTGGCGCTTGAGCCGCAGGCCGACCCGCCGGTCGATCTCCTCGCTCGGCGCGGACGTGTTGCCGAGCAAGGTGACGGCGCGGGCGTAGGCCTCGGTCTGGAACAAGCCGTGCACGAACTGCAGCTCGAACGCGCGGATCACGGAGGCGGCGGCCTCCAGGCCGAGGTACTCCTCGAACCAGTCGGTCATGATGTCGCCGCCGTACTTCGACCACCAGCCCGGGGAATTCGCCTGCCGGGCCAGTGTCATCAGGCCGGCCCGGGTCTCCTCATCGGTGACCCCGTACAGGTCGAGCAGGTCAGCCACGTCCCGTTCCTTGAAGCCGACCCGGCCGTTCTCCATGCGGCTGATCTTGGACCGGGAGGCGCGGATCTCATATCCCGCCCGGTCGGGCGAGATGGCGGCCGCGTCACGGAAGCGGTGCAGCTGGTTGCCGAGGATCATGCGAGGCACGGTCGGACCCGAGATGTCGGCAGGTGGCTCGTCGTCCGTGCTCATCCTTACTCCGACAGGCGGTAGGTTGGCGCCCAGTGCCCGCTCGTCTCGCCGACCGGTCACCGCCGTGCCGCCGACCGCACGACCAGACGCCGACGGCGGATGCACATGCAGCACGATATCACTCCGCCACCGCGTCGTCAGGCCGCGTTTAGCGACTAATGGGAAATAACGTGACATTGTCCCCAAGATGCGGGTACAAGTCATCGAACTCGCCGTTCTTCACCCCGGTCAAGAACGCCGTGATCTCGGTCCGCGTGTATATAAGCGCCGGTCCTGAGGGGTACCGCGAATTGCGGACGGCGATCGCGCCATCGCCAAGCTCGGCGACCTCGACACGGCTCCCGCTGGGATTGCTGACCTTGCTCTTGCGCCAGGCCGCGGAGGCCAGCTGATCAGCCAGGATGCCGTTGTTGAACTGCATCGTGCTCCTTGCTTCTCGTTTAGTCGGATCGAGATCCCGCACGCCGCGGGCCGATGGGCCACGGGTGGCCCCGCAACCTGACATCCCAACTGCAAATTCAAACGAACGTGCAGAAACTCGTTGCATCGAGCTTGTGCAACGTTCGGGACCGACCGGACGGCCCGGTCAGAGGACCGCACCTCCGATCCCGGCGATCCCGGCCGACCGTTTACGGCCCGCGTGGCGGGCATCGGGATCTGTAGCTCACAGTAGCGCTCTGAATCGGATACGTCACGCAACGGCATCCCCGGCTGCCGACCGCCTAGTAGGGCCACCGGCGGATCACCGACCCCGGGAAACGCGTGGCTGGTTTCCCGTAACGATCCCGTAGCGGTCGCTTCTTAATCTTCAACTGTACATAGAACGAAAAGCGCACAAAGGGGTGCGAAATGCTTCAACGGGGATTTTTCTGCGTTGCCGCCGCGGTAATGATCTGCGCTATCGGCGCAGCTCTGCTCCAGCTAGCGGTTCTGATTCTCGGCCTTTCTTCGCCGCTCGCGATCACCGCGATCACCCTGGTGGCCGTGATTGTGCTCAATTCACTGCGACGGCGCCTGCGCGCCTCCGCTGGGCACCGATTCGGCTCGAGAAACCCGCACGGCATTCACCGCTAGCGTTTCCTCATATGGGTCCTGGGTCCACAACCCCCGCTAGCCGGGGACACGCCGACTCCGCCACCATCCGGGCGGCCCGGCGGCTGGCCATCCAGGCCACGGCGAGCCTGTGGCCGCCTTGTTCCGCCTCGCCCGTCACAGCCGCCGCGAGGGCCACGCCAGGCGGAGAGGCTCTCCGTTTATTGTGGTGGATCCTCGCGTGGCGGTGGATCAGTGGTGTCCCAGCGCCACCGATCAACCGCGACGCGAAAATCAACCACGCAACTGGTGCGGACGTGACGTGAGAGGCCAAAGACGCCCGGCCCGCGTCCGCGGCCGACGCAGGCAGCACCCCCGATCCCGCAGACCGGGCCGGGGGCACACGCACCCCGATCGCCAGGTCGCCAGAGCGGGCGGCTACCAGCGGCCGCGGTGCACGACCTCGGCGAACGGCCGCCGTGCCGGCTGGCGGACCGGGACCAGCGGACGGTCGGCCGGGTAGCCGAGCGAGATAAGCAGGGCCCAGTCTCGATCCTCGGGGAAGCCCAGTATTTCGCGGGCCAGCGGCAGGTCGGCCACGCCGGCATGACAGCTGCCGATACCCAGGTCGGCGGCGGCCAGCAGCATGGCCATTGTCGCCTGCCCCAGGTCGAACTGGCCTCGATGGAACTCGTTGTCGGCCGCGGGCCCGATCAGCACGATCGTGGCGGCGGAGCCGGCCACGTGGCCGGCTCCGCGCCAGACCGTGGCCAGCTGACGGAGCTGGGCCCGGTCGGTGACGACGATGAAGTCCCACGGCTGCCAGTTCTGTGAGGAAGGAGCCCGGCGGCCCGCCTCGAGGATGCGGTCCAGGTCTGCCGCCGGGATGGGGCGGCCGGTGAAAGACCGGACGTTGCGGCGTGACGTGATCGCGTCCCAGGTTTCCATACCGGCCTCAGCTTTCGGGTGCGAAGGGCGGGCTCGGGGGCTCACCCCACCAGCCGCGCAGGAACCGTCCGGCCCGTTCGCCGGCGCCGGCCAGCGGGCCGGCCGGGTGGCGCAGCGCCTCGAGGATCAGGCCGGCGATCCTGGCCTGAGCGGAGGCCAGGACCTCGTCCGGGGTAGCGTCGGCCGGTGACCGGTACCCGATGACCCCGCCCGCGTTGCACACGAAGTCGGGCAGCGCGACGATGCCGCGCTGGCGCAGCATGTCGGCGCCCGGTGCGGTGTAGGGCACGTTCGCCGCCGGCGCGATGACCCGGACGCCGGGCGGCAGCGATGCGGCGGTCTGGTCGCTGATCACCCCGGGCCGGGTTCCGGGCACGACGACATCGGCGGTCACCGCCGTGAACAGCTCGCCGGGCGGCCCGGCGGCCCGGCCGTAGTGCAGGACGCATGCATCGCCATGCGCCCGGCGCAGCTCAAGCAGCCGCTCGACGTCCAGGCCCGCCGGGTCGGCCACGCATCCCGCCACGGTAGATACCCCGGCTACCCGGCCGCCGCGGCGGATGACCTCCCGGGCCACCCCGCCGCCCACCTTGCCGAAGCCTTCGATGGCGACCGAACGCCCGTCCCAGCCCCCGCCCCATCTCTCGCTCAGTACCGTTTCGGCGGCTACCGCCACGCCGTATCCGGTCAGCAGGTCCTCGAACGGCACGCCGTCCACCACGGCGCTGATGGCGGCCGGCGCGGCGCGACGCTCGCGGAGCGGCGCGAAGTCCTCCTCGGCCGTGCCCATGTCCGGCCCCGTCAGCAGCCGGCCGGTGTCGGCCAGCGGGGCGATCTCGGCGCAGAACCGGGCCATCAGGGCGGCCTTGCCGGCCCGGTCGGCCGGATCCCCGCGGACGCCGGCCTTGGCCCCGCCCATCTCCAGCCCCAGCGCGGCGAACTTGTAGGTCATCGCCCGGGCCAGCAGCGCCACCTCGGCCACGCTCACGTCCGGTGCCAGCCGGGTGCCCCCGGCGGACTCCGCCGTGCCGGGCAGGTCGAACACCACGAAGCCGGGGACCGAGCTCAGCTCAATGACCTCCGGACCGCCATGATCATGTTCCGCCAACGATTCGCCCCGCCTTCTCGCTCAGTGCTGTCCGGAGCGCGCGCGTCGGGCAAGCCGCCGCGCGGCCGCTCAGTGCTGGCCGGAGCGCGCGCGTCGGGCAAGCCGCCGCGCGGCCGCTCAGTGCTGTCCGGAGCGCGCGCGTCGGGCAAGCCGCCGCGCGGCCGCTTAGCCGTCTGCCGCATCGTAGCGCCGCAGGATGTGCCGGGCTGTGGCCACCAGCCCGAACCCAGCCTGGCCGGCTGCCTGCTGATGCTGACCCAGCCCGACGGCCGTTTCCCGGCCGGACCCACCATCTGGAGGCGCCCGATATCGTTATTGAGCGGTAGCTCAGGGCTGGTCGGGTCTTGGGACCCGTAGAACCCGACGGGAAGGGTCAGCGACACGATGAGCCATGCGATGGCGGACAGGTACGCCTGGACCGAGCCCGGAGCCGAGGATCTGGGCGGGGGCGTGCACCGGATCCCGCTGCCGCTGCCGATGGAAGGGCTCAAGGCGGTCAACGTCTACGCCATCGCCGACCCCGGCGGAGTCGACCTCATCGACGCCGGGATCGCCCTGCTCCCGGCCCGGGAGCAGCTGACCGCGGGGCTGCGCGAGATCGGCTACGAGCTCGGCGACATCCGCAACTTCTTCGTGACCCACATTCACATCGACCACTACTCGCTGGCCGTCGAGCTGCGGCGGACGTTCCCCAGCGTGATCAGCCTCGGCGAGCAGGAGCGCGCCAACCTGATCGCGACCCGGGAGATGGTCAACGGCCACGGGAACAGGTTCTTCGGCGTCGACGGCCTGCGCCGGATGGGCGCGCTGGAGCTGATCACCCAGCTTTCGGCGCAGAACCGGCAGCCACCCGCCCTCATCGACTGGGAGGACCCCGACCGCTGGCTGACCGACGGGACCGACCTCGACCTGCGGACGCGGACGCTCCGCGCGGTTCACACCCCCGGCCACACCCGCGGCCACCTCGTGTTCCACGACGCCGCGGCGCAGATCATGTTCGCGGGCGACCACGTGCTCCCGCACATCACCCCCTCGATCGGGTTCGAGGCGGCCGGCAACCGGATGGCCCTGAGCGACTACCTCGGCTCGCTGGCCCGCACGCTCGCCCTGCCCGATGCCCGGCTGCTGCCCGCCCACGGGCCGGTGACCGGCAGCACCCACGAGCGCGTCCGCGAACTGCTGGCCCACCACGACACGCGCCTGGCCGAGACCCTCAGCGCCGTGCAGGCCGGCCACGCCACGCCGTTTGATGTGGCCCAGGCGATCAAGTGGACCCGGCGGCACCGGGAATTCGCCGACCTGGACCTGTTCGGCCAGGTCCAGGCGGTCAACGAGACGGCCGCGCACCTGGAGGTCCTCGCCGTGCGCGGCCAGGTGACCCGCTCGGTCTCGGCCGAGGGAAGCGACCTGTACCAGATCGCGGTCACGTCCCCCGAATAGCCAGATGCCGGGCCCGGCGGGAGGTCGGGCCCGGCACAGGGTCGGGAGGCGAGTAGTAAGACTGACTAACTGGCGAAGTCGAGCAGCGGCTGCGCACGGCTCGGGTGACGCAGCTTGGACAGCGACTGCTTCTCCAGCTGCCTGATCCGCTCGCGGGTCAGGCCGAGCGCACGGCCGATCTCGTCCAGCGTGTGCGGGTTGCCGTCGTAAAGCCCGAACCGCATGGCCATGATCGTGGCCTCGCGCGGCGTCAGCGCGTCCAGCGCCGAACGCAGCTGCTCGGCCATCAGCTGGCGGTCGACAAGCTCGGAGGCCTCGGGCGCGTCAACGTCCTCGATGAGGTCGCCGATCGAAGTCTCGCCGTCCTCGCCGATGGTGGAGTCCAGGCTGATCGGCTGCCGGCTGGTCCGCAGCAGCTCCTCGATCTGGTCCGGGGTCCGGTCCAGCTCGACGGCGAGCTCCTCCGGGGTCGGCTCGCGGCCCAGGCGCTGGTGCATGTCGCGCTCGACCCGGCTCAGCTTGCTGAGCATCTCCAGCACGTGTACCGGCAGCCGGATGGTCCGCGCCGAGTCGGCGAAGCCGCGCTGGATGGCCTGCCGGATCCACCACATGGCGTACGTGGAGAACTTGTAGCCCTTGGTGTAGTCGAACTTCTCGACCGCGCGGATCAGGCCCAGGTTGCCTTCCTGCACCACATCCAGCAGGGACAGGCCCCGGTCGCTGTACTTCTTGGCCACCGATACGACCAGGCGCAGGTTCGCCTCGAGCATGTGCGCCTTGGCGCGCCGCCCGTCCTCGGCGATCAGCTCCAGGTCACGCCGGTAGCTCTCGTCCAGCCCGGTCGCGGTGTCCAGCTTGTGCTCGGCGAACAGGCCAGCCTCGATGCGCTTGGCCAGGTCCACCTCCTGCTCGGCGGTCAGCAGGCTGGTCCGGCCAATCGACTTCAGGTAGGTGTGCACCGAGTCGCCCATGGCGGGCGTCTGGTCGTCAAGGTCGACCTCGGTCAGCCGGTCGGCGTCGGTGAGCGCGGCGGCCTCGGCCTCGAGGTTCACCACGTCAGCGTCGGCTAGGTCAATGTCGGCGTCATCGCCGGACTCGGCGTCAATGTCGTCCGCGTCCTTCGCGGCCCGGGCCGGGGCCGAGCGCACCGAACGCGCCTTGCTCCCCTCGCCGAGCTCGTTGGCCAGCCGCACGCCGGATTCGGCCAGCTCGCGCAGGATGGACCGTCCCTCGGCAGGCGTCAGTCCTGCCTGGTCAAAGGCGTTCCTCAGCTCCGCAAGAGACAGGTGACCCTGGCTACGTCCCCGCTGGATCAGGTCATCCACTCGGGTCGTGCTCGCCTCCTCATCCGGTTCGGCGACCGGGCTAGTCGCCATGGCGATTCGCGGCATGAGACACCTCCCTCCTCCTAAACACGCACGCAATGCACACGTCGTTCAATGGCTTCCACCAAGTACCCCTCGTTTCCCCGCGCAGTCCTCAGCGGGGGCACTTTGTCCGGGCACTAATTAGTAACGCTCTCCGCCTCAGATTGTTCCCGCCGTAGCAGTTCTCGCCGAAGCCGGGCGAGGTCGTGCTTCCCGTTAGGAAGCATGGGGACGGCATCGACCATCACGACCCTGCTCGGAGCAGCGTAACGCGGCAGGCGCTCCTTGACATGCGTACGGAGCAATTCGAGCGTCGGCGGGTCGGCCGGGTCAACCGCCGCCACGACCGCTACGACCCGTTCGCCCCATTCCGGGTCGGGCTGACCCAGGACCGCCACGTCCCGGACGCCCGGGCAGGTCTGCAGCGCTGCCGCCACCTCGCCGGGGACCACCAGGGCCCCGCCGGTGTTGATCACGTCATCCGCGCGGCCCCGCACCACCAGGCGTCCCTCGGAATCCACGCGCCCCAGGTCACCGCTGCGCAGCCACCCGTCACTGGGCGCGAGCGGCCCGCCCCGATAGCCGGCGAACAGCACCGGGCCGGCCAGCCAGATGCGGTCATCGTCGGCGATCCTGACCTGCACCCCGTCCAGCGGGATCCCGTCGTAGACACACCCGCCGCACGTCTCGGTCATCCCGTAGGTGGTAACCACCGGCACCCCCGCCTCCCGGGCGGCGTCCAGCAGGCCGGGCGGCGCGGCGGCCCCGCCGAGCAGCACCGACCTGAACCCGGCAAATAGTGATATATCGATATCGAGCAGCCGCCGGAGCTGGGTCGGTACCAGCGACACGTGGGCGCAGCCGCTGGCGGCGACCGTTTCGGGGTCGGTGTCCGCGGCCAGCACCGGGTCGGTGCCGCTGACCAGCGAACGCACCAGCACCTGGATCCCGGCGATATAGGTGCCCGGCAGGCAGCACAGCCACCGCTCACCCGGCCGGGCCCCGATCCTGGCCAGCGAGGCCCGCGCCGAGTACGTCAGCGCGGCACCGCTGAGCTCGACTCCCTTGGGCACGCCGGTGGACCCCGACGTGGCCACCACCACCGCCGTACCTTCGGCCACTCCCTTTTCTTGGTCCGAACGGACCGTGGTGACTCCGTCCGGCCCCTCCACGCGATCCGGGGCCAGCGCCTCCACCAGCGCGTCCAGCCGGGCCCGGGGCAGCCTGGCGTCCAGCGGGGCAATGGCCGGCCCGCTGCCGTCCAGCGCCGCGGCCAGCAGCTCGAGCAGCCGCGGCCCGGTCCGGTCCATTAGGACCGCGTGCAAAGAGCGGTTCGTCACGATCGTTAAGGTTAGATCCCGGACCTTGAGCCCACCCTGGAGGTTACACGTGGCCAAATGCCAGCCGTCCGGCCCGGAACCAGGGCAGGAGCACTCCGGTACGTCGGCTGGCCCCCGCGCCGGTGTGATCATCCTCACCGACCCGCGCCGCCCATGACTTTCACGCACCCACCCCTCTCGCCACTCCGGCCCCATCCGCCGCTAACAAAACGGCCCCTTTCCTCATCGTGGGTCGTTACCCGGGCCATAGCACCGGTAGCGACCCACGATCATGGGCGTGAGCGGTGACCGCGGGGATGCTGGAGGGGTTGCGGGCGTTTGCTATTCCGATGCCGGTCAGGTTCCGGGGGGTGGTGGTGCGGGAGGGGGCGCTGATCCAGGGGCCCGCCGGGTGGGGGGAGTTCTCGCCCTTCGCCGAGTACGGGCCGCGGGAATGCGCGCGCTGGCTGGCCAGTGCGCTGGAATCGGCGGCCGGGGAATGGCCCGCGCCCGTCCGGGACCGGATCCCGGTGAACGTGACCGTGCCCGCGGTCGGGCCCGAGCAGGCGATGCGGATCGTGGCTGCCTCGGGCTGCCGGACGGCCAAGGTCAAGGTGGCCGAGCGCGGGCAGGCCGAAGGCGCGGACATCGAGCGCGTCGAGGCGGTCCGCGAGGCGCTCGGGCCGTCGGGCCGGATCCGGGTCGACGCCAACGGAGGCTGGCCGGCCGGGCAGGCGGCGCGCATGCTGCGGCGGCTGGCCGCGTTCGGGCTCGAGTACGCCGAGCAGCCCTGTGCCACGCTGGACGAACTCGCCGAGCTACGTCGACATGTCGACGTCCCGATCGCGGCGGATGAGTCCATCCGCCGCGCCGACGACCCGCTGCGGGTCCGGGCCGCGGGCGCGGCCGACATCGTGGTGCTGAAGGTCCAGCCGCTTGGCGGCGTGCGGGCCGCGCTGCGGGTGGCCGAGGCGTGCGGGCTGCCCGTGGTGGTGTCCAGCGCGGTCGATACCTCGGTCGGGCTGGCCGCCGGGGTGGCCCTGGCCGCCGCGCTGCCCGACCTCCCGTACGCCTGCGGCCTGGCCACCATGTCCCTGCTGGCCGGGGACGTCACGGCCGACCCGCTGGTGCCCGAGGACGGCGAGCTGCCGGTCCGCCGCCCCACGGTGTCCCTGGCCGAGCTGGCGCGCTTCGAGATCGACCCGGCGCCGTGGCGGGACCGGGCCGCCGCCGCGGCGCGGTTCCTCGGCGAGGTCTGCCTGACCGCGGAGCCGTGTCAGTGAATCCGTCTACGGCGTTCGGCCGGGTGTTCGCCGACGAGCTGGCCCGGTGCGGGCTGCGGGAGGTGGTCATCGCTCCGGGGTCGCGGAGCACCCCGCTGGCCATGGCGTTCGCGGACCTGGAGCAACAGGGCAGGCTGCGGCTGCACGTCCGGATCGACGAGCGATCCGCGTCGTTCGCCGCGCTCGGCCTGGCCAAAGCGGCCCGGCGGCCGGCGGCGGTGCTGTGCACCTCGGGCACGGCGGCGGCCAACTTCCACCCGGCGGTCATCGAGGCCGACGAGTCCGGCATCCCGCTGCTCGTGCTCACCGCCGACCGGCCCCCCGAGCTCCGGAGCACCGGCGCCAACCAGGCCATCGACCAGATCAAGCTGTACGGCAGCGCGGTGCGCTGGTTCTGCGAGGCCGGCGTTCCGGAGCGGCGGGCCGGGGCGGTCGCGTACTGGCGCTCGCTGGCCGGCCAGGCCTGGGCGCAGGCCTCGGGTCACGCAGGCGGCCTGTCCGGCCCGGTCCACCTCAACCTGGCCTTCCGCGATCCGCTCACCCCTGACCCGGCCGGCGAGCCCGCAGACCAGGACTGGCCAGAGTCCCTGGACGGGCGCCCGGACGGGCAGCCCTGGACGCGCTTCGCGCCACCGGGTACCCCGGCCGGCCAGCTCGAGCTGGCCTGGACCGAACGAGGGATCGTGATCTGCGGCGACGGCGACTATGACGCGGCGGCGCTGGTCGAGCTGGCCGAGCGGGCCGGCTGGCCGGTCCTCGCGGAACCGTCGTCAGGAGCCCGGCGCGGGCCGAACGCCCTGCCGGCCTATCAGTACCTGCTCGCCACGCCCGAGTTCATGGCCGACCATCGGCCGGACGTCCTGGTGTCGGCCGGACGGCCCGGGCTGTCCCGTCCGCAATCGTCCCTGCTGGCCGGCCCGGCCGGCCGGCACGTGGTCATCGAGCAGGGGCCGGGACGCTGGGCGGACCCGCAGCGGGCCGCCACCGACGTCGCCGCGGGCATCCGGCTGCGCGGCGCGCGGGCCAAGACCACGCCGTGGCTGGAGGGCTGGCGCCGGGCCGACGACGCGGCGCGGCGCGCGGTGGACGCCGTCCTGGACTCCGGCGATCGCCTGACCGAGCCCAGGCTGGCCCGGGACCTCGTCCTCGGCCTCCCCGAAGACGCACTTCTGTGGGCGGCGAGCAGTATGCCCGTTCGGGATATTGATTTTTACGCCGTGGCCCGAGCCGACGTCCGCATCCTGGCCAGCCGGGGGACCAGCGGCATCGACGGTACCGTGTCCGCGGCCATCGGCGCCGCGCTGGCCTACGGCGGCCCGGCCTTCGCCCTGGTCGGTGACCTGGCTTTCCTGCACGACGCGCCGGGCCTGGCCCTCGGGCCGGACGAGCCGCGGCCCGACCTGTGCCTGATCGTGGTCAACAACGACGGCGGCGGGATCTTCTCCACGCTGGAGCAGGCCGCCTTCACCGGTTCGTTCGAGCGGCTGTTCGGCACGCCGCACGGCGCGCGGGTGGACCACCTGGCCGCCGCGTTCGGCCTGCCCTATCAGCGTCTGGACCAGCCCGAGGACCTGGGCAAGGCGCTGCCCGGCACGGGCCTGCGGATCGTGGAGGTGCAGACGGACCGCGCGGTCGGCGCCGCGCTGCGCGCGCGGCTGCGCGAGGTAGCGGCCGCCGCCGTCCGGTCGGTCCTTTAGGGGAGCCCGACGCTTCCGGGGTTGACAGCGGTCATGTCGCAAGGGTAGGAGCGGATCAGCGCGGCGGTCAGCACGCCGCGGGTGCGTGATAATTGGCAGTGCCATGACGCTTACCCAGCTGAACGCTTTCGTGCTGGTGGCCCGGCTCGGGTCGGTGACCGCCGCCGCCAACGCGCTCGGCGTGAGCGAATCGGCCGTCTCCCAGGCCCTGTCGGCTCTCCGGCTGCACCTGGGCGATCAGCTGGTCACCCGCGGGCCGGTCGGCATGACCCTGACCGCGGGAGGCTCGCGGCTGCTCGCCACCGCCTCGCAGATCGTCGTGCTCGGCGCCGAGGCGCACGCCGCGGTCCGCGCTGCGCAGGGCGCGCCTGAGCAGCTGCGGGTGGTGTCCAACTCCACCATGGCGGAGTTCGTGATCAGCCCGCTCACCGAGGCGTTCACCAAGAGGTTCGCCGGCTCGGTCGAGGTCTCGGCCGGTGTCGCGGCGACCAAGGAGATGAACGTCCTGATCGCCAACCGGCTGGCGGACGTGGCCGTCGGCTCCGACCCGCGGACCCTCCCAGACGACGCGGCCCTGGCCCTGGTGACCGAGCCCATTTTCCGGTACCGGCTGGTGGTCGTGACAGCCGGTCAGTCCCGGCTGCGCGGCAGCCCCCGCCAGTGGCTGTGGCTGGTGGACCCGTCCGGTACCGATCCGGACAGCGAGACCGGCCGGATGCTGTCCGGCCTGGGCATCCGCGAGGATCAGATCAGGGTCTTCCCCAACCAGACCGCGGCCTGGGCGGCGGCGGCCGACGGGGCGGGGGTCGCGCCGGCGGTCGAGCATCTGGTCGCCCAGCAACTGCGCCGCGGCGAGCTCTCCCGGGTCGAGCAGCCTGGCTGCCGCGTTGACGCCTGCTGGCACGTCACCCTCCTCGAGCGGCAGCACCAGAGTACGGCGGCCAGTTCCTTCCGCCGCTATCTGAGCACGCCGGAAGCCATGCACCTGATGCGCTCGCCGGCCGGCGGCGTGCCGCCGTCCCGGTTCCGGCCCCCGGTATACGTCACGATTTGGAGCTGAGACCAGGCAAGACGCCCGAAAAGAGGCTCCCTTAAGCAACCGCTTATTCGCGTATTGCGGGGCGGTGCGGGCCAGCGGATCATGTTGACGGTCACAACTGACGGCGGGCTGTCAGTATTGTCCAGCGCCGGGAGCATACAGTATGCGAATCGAATCCGACGGGCACAGCCGGGGCAACCCGCGGCTTTACGAGCTGATCGAGGACGCTCCTAAGACCGGGAAGAGCCCGACCGTCTGGGCCTGGCCCGAGCTGATCGACTACCTCAAGGTCGCTGGCCAGCCGGTAGCGGGACCATGGCCGCCGCATCAGGAGCCGCGGCCGGACCCCGACTATGAGTCGCTCCCGACGGCCGTTCCCGATCCCGAATCCGAGCCATGAGCGGCCGCGCGGCGGCTTGTCCGACGCGCGCGCTCCCGAAAGCAGCGAGCGGCCGCGCGGCGGCTTGTCCGACGCGCGCGCTCCCGAAAGCAGCGAGCGGCCGCGCGGCGGCTTGTCCGACGCGCGCGCTCGAGAAAGCACTGAACGCCTGGAGGATCTATGTATCCGTCGCGGTTCCGGTACGAGGCACCGCGTTCGCTAGCCGAGGCGATCGGCCTGCTGCATGACGGCGGGGACTACGCCAAGGTGCTCGCCGGCGGGCAGAGCCTGGTCCCGCTGATGAAGCTGCGCTTCGCCTCGCCCGAGCTGGTCGTCGACATCAACAACGTGCCTGGCCTGGACTACCACCGGACCGATCCGGACGGCACGCTGCGGATCGGCGCGCTGTGCCGCCATGTCGACCTGGAGCGCTCGGACCTGCTCAAGACCACGCAGCCGACCATGGCCTCGGCCGCCCCGCTGATCGCCGACCCGATCGTCCGCAACCGGGGCACGCTGGTCGGCTCGCTGTGCCACGCCGACCCCCAGGGTGACTGGGCCTCGGTGGTGCTGGCTCTGGGCGGCTCGGTGGTGGCGCAAGGTCCGCGCGGCGTACGCGCCATCCCGCTGGCCGATTTCGTCACGGGGCCGTTCCAGAACGTGCTGGACCCCGATGAGATCGCGGTCGAGGCCGTGATCCCCGCCGCGCAGGGCACCCGGTCCGGGGGCTACCTCAAGCTCGAGCGCCGCGTGGGTGACTTCGCGACGGTCGGGGTGGCGGTCGCGCTGGAAATGAGGGGGGAGACCGTGACCCGGGCGGGCATCGCGCTGACCGGGGTCGGCGGCTCCACCATCGCGGCCACCTCGGCGGCCGACGCGCTCGCCGGCGGGCCGCTGACGGCCGACCGCATCGCCCAGGCCGCCGACCTGGCCGCCGAGGCCGCGCGGCCGAGGACCGATCATCGCGGCAGCGCCGAGTACAAGCGGCACATGGTTCGCACGTTCGTCGTCCGGCTGCTGAGCCGGACGGACGCGGTATCGGAAAGGGCAGCGTGACCATGACGATCGTCTACGACGACACCGAAGCGAGCGACATCCCGGTCCGCCGGATCAAGTTCACCATCAACGGCGAGAAGAAGATCGCCGAGGTCGAGCCGCGGTTGCTGCTGGCCCACCTGATCCGCCGCGGGCTCGGCCTGACCGGCACGCACATGGGCTGCGACACCACCAACTGCGGCGCGTGCACGGTGCAGGTCGACGGCCGCCCGGTGAAGTCCTGCACCATGCTGGCCGTGCAGGCCGACGGCCATGAGATCAGCACGGTCGAGGGCCTGGCCACGGCCAGCGAGCTGCACCCGCTGCAGGAGGGCTTCAAGGAGGAGCACGGGCTGCAGTGCGGGTTCTGCACCCCGGGCATGATGATGGCCGCCAAGGCGCTGCTCGACCGCAATCCCGACCCGACCGAGGAAGACGTGCGGTGGGCGCTGTCCGGCAACCTGTGCCGCTGTACCGGCTACCAGAACATCGTCAAGTCGGTGCTGTGGGCAGCCGCGAAGCTCCGGTCCGAAGGGGCGTGACATGTCACAAGCGCTTGACGAGATCAAGATCGGCGGGCTCGGCGCGAGCCGCAAGCGGGTCGAGGACAACCGGTTCATCCGCGGCAGGGGCAACTACACCGACGACATCACCCTGCCCGGCATGCTGCACATGGAGATCCTGCGCAGCCCGCTCGCGCACGCCCGGATCAAGTCCATCGACGCCAGCAAGGCGTGGGACATCCCCGGCGTGCACCTGGTCCTGACCGGCGACATGATGGCCACCCGGAACCTGGCCTGGATGCCGACCCTGTCCTACGACACGCAGGCCGTGCTGGCCACCGACAAGGTGCGGTTCCAGGGCCAGGAAGTGGCCTGCGTGATCGCCGACGACCCGTACATCGCCAAGGACGCGTGCGAGGCGATCGAGGTCGACTACGAGCCGCTGCCGGTCATCGTCAATCCGGAGCAGGCGGTCGCCGAGGGCGCGCCGGTCATCCGGGACGACAAGGCCGGGCAGGCCGGTAACGTCATCTTCGACTGGGAAGTCGGCGATGCGGCGGGCACCGACCGGGCGTTCGAGCAGGCTGACGTGATCTCGAGGCTGAAGCTGCACTACCCGCGTTCGCATCCGTCGCCGATCGAGTGCTGCGGTTCGATTGCGGACTTCAACCGCGCCACCTCTAAGCTCACCGTGTACATGACCACCCAGGCGCCGCACATCATCCGGGCCGCGGTGGCGCTGGTGGCCGAGTTGCCCGAGCACATGATCCGGATCATCTCCCCGGACATCGGCGGCGGGTTCGGCAACAAGGTGCCGGTCTACCCCGGCTATGTCTGCTCGATCCTGGCTTCGATCCTGCTCGAGCGGCCGGTGAAGTGGATCGAGGACAAGACCGGGAACCTCATCTCCACCGGTTTCGCCCGCGACATCTACCTGGACGGCGAGATGGCGCTGCGCCGGGACGGCAAGATCCTCGCGGTGCGGATGCACTGCGATTCCGACCACGGCGCGTTCTTCTCCGACGCCCAGCCGAGCAAGTTCAAGATCGGGTTGCTGCACTCGGCGTTCGCGGCCTACGACATCCCGGTCGCGCACCTGTCCGCCCGCGGCACCTACACCAACAAGGCGCCGGGCGGGGTCGCCTACCGCTGCTCGTTCCGGGTGACCGAGGCGATGTTCTTCCAGGAACGGATGATGCAGGCCGCAGCGGACGACCTGGGCATGGACCAGGCGGAGTTCCGGCGGGTGAACTTCGTCCGGGACGAGGACTTCCCGCACCGGACCCCGTTCGGCTTCCTGACCGACTCCGGCCAGTACGCCAAGTGCCTGGACGTCGGGCTGAAGGCGGTCGGCTACGAGGACTTCCGCCGGCAGCAGGCGGAGGCCCGTTCGCGGGGTCGGCTGCTCGGCCTGGGGATCTCGACCATGACCGAGCCGCTGGGCGCGGGTAACAGCCGCGAGTACGACATCCTCGGCATCAAGATGTTCGACTCGGCCGAGCTCAAGGTGCATATGACGGGCAAGGCCATCGTCCGCACCGGGGCCCGGACCCAGGGGCAGGGCCACGAGACGACTTGGGCCCAGATCGTCGCCCACGAACTCGGCATCCCGGCCGAGGACGTGGTCGTCGAGGAAGGCGACACCGATACCGCGCCGTTCGGCATGGGCACTTACGCGTCCCGCAGCACGCCGGTGGCAGGGGCGGCGGTCGCCATGGTGTCCCGCAAGATCCGGGCCAAGGCCCGCAAGCTCGCGGCGCACCTGCTCGAGGTGTCCGAGGAGGACGTCGAGTGGGAGCTGGGCCGGTTCTACGTACGCAGCGCCCCGGATCGCGGCGTGACCATCCAGGAGTGCGCGATGGCCGCGTACAGCAACATGCCCGACGGCATGGAGCCGGGCCTGGAGAACACCGCGTACTACGACCCGCCGAACCTGACCTGGCCGTTCGCGGTGTACATCGTCACCGTAGAGGTCGACCCGGAGACCGGGGTCTGGGACGTGCTGAACATGGTCGCGGTCGATGACTGCGGCGTGCGCATTAACCCGATGATCGTCGAGGGTCAGATCATGGGCGGGCTCACCGAGGCTTACGCGATGGCGAACATGCAGTTCATCACGTTTGACGCTGACGGCAACTGCGTCGGTTCGAACTACATGGACTACCTGCTGCCGACCGCCTGGGAGACACCCGGCTTCGAGCTGCACAGCGAGGTCGTGACCCCGTGCCCGCACCACCCGATCGGAGCCAAGGGCATCGGCGAGTGTGCCGCGGTGGGCGGTCCGGCCGCCTTCGTCAACGCGGTCATCGACGCGCTGTCCGGCACCGGGGTGCGCAACATCGACATGCCGCTGCTCCCGGACCGGGTATGGGAGGCGATCACCTACGGTCGTGACGTCTCCGGCGCTCCGCCGGTGCGGTCGGACGACTGAGCTATGGACGTCCGCGAGGAGATGGGGGAGCTGACCCGGCGGGGGGAGGCGTTCGCGCTGGCGACCGTGGTCTGGCGTCAGCCGCCGTCCTCCAGCCAGCCCGGCGCGCGCGCGATCATCACCGGTGGCGGTGAGCTGCACGGCTGGATCGGCGGAGCCTGCGCCGAGCCGGTGGTGATCCGGGAGGCGCAGCGGGTGATCGCCGAGGGCACCGCCCGGCTGCTGCTGCTCGGCACCCCGGATCAGTTCGGCGGGGCGGTCCCGGACGGCATGACGGTCATCCCGATCGCCTGCCAGAGCGAGGGTGCCCTGGAGATCTACATCGAGCCGGTCCTGCCGGTACCGCACCTGGTCATCGCGGGCGGCTCTCCGATGGCCCGGACGCTGGCCAGCCTGGCCCGGGCGCTCGGCTGGCGGACGGATCTGGTCGACGGCCCGGACTTCGCCGCCTTCGCCGCCGAAGGCGCGGACGAGCGGTCCATGATCGTCGTGGCCACCCAGGGGCACGACGACGAGGACGTGCTCGCCCTGGCGGTCGCCGCCCGGCCTGCCTACCTGGGCCTGGTCGGGTCCCGCCGCCGGGGCGCGACGGTGCTCGGCTACCTGGCCGAGCGGGGCGTGCCGAAGGAGGAGCTCGACCGGGTCCGGGTGCCCGCCGGGCTCGACCTGGGCCGGACGACGCACCAGGAGATCGCGGTAGCCATCCTCGCCGAGCTGGTCCAGCTGCGGGCCTCCGGTTCGCTGACCCGCCCGCTGCCCGTTGTCGCCAAGCCTGCGCCTGCGGAGGCGATCGATCCGGTCTGCGGCATGACGGTGGCCATGGCGTCCGGCCGTCCGCTCCGGCACGGCGGTGCCGACTATTACTTCTGCTGCGCAGGCTGCCGCCAGGCGTTCGAGAAGGACCCTGACGCCTACATCAAGAAAGAGACCCGATGCTGATCAAGAACGAGTTCGAGGTCGCTGAGCCGGTCGAGAAGGTCTGGCAGTTCTTCGACAACATCCCCCAGGTCGCGGCGTGCCTGCCGGGCGCCGCGCTAACCGAGGACCTCGGCGACGACAAGTACAAGGGCACGGTCGCCGTCCGGATGGGCCCGGTCCGGCTGCGGTTCGCCGGCACCGCCGACATCACCGAGCGTGACGAGGCGGGCAAGCGGGTGGTCGTGCACGCCAGCGGCGCCGACGAGAAGGGCCGCGGCCAGGCCAGCATGATCGTCACCGCGACGCTGACCCGGGCCGGTCGCGGCACCAAGGTCGGCGTGACCCAGGACCTCCAGCTGTCCGGCGCGGCGGCGCAGTACGGCCGCGGGATGATCAGTGACGTCACGGCCGTGCTGATGCGCGATTTCTCCGCGAACATGCAGGACCGGATCGAGCGGCTGGACCGCGGTGAATCGCCGGAGATGGACGCAGCGCAGATCGCGGCGGCCACCGCTACCCCCGCGAAGGGCTTCACGCTCGGCCTGCGCGCCGCGCTGATGGCCCTGAGCCGGGTCTTCCGCCGGTTCTTCCTGCCCTACCAGCCCGCGAGTTGAGTCGAGGAGATCAATCATGGTCCTGTGGTGGATCGGCAACGTGATCCTGCTGGTCGCGGTGCTGCCCGTCGTCATCTACCTGCTCAACCGCGTCCTGGCGGCGGTCGAGCGGATCCGGGCCGCGACCGACAACATCCTGGCCGGCGGCGTCGCCCTCATCGGCGAGCTGAACGGCCTGCCCGAGGCGCTGGCCGTCACCGATGAGACCGTCAAGGAAGTCTCGGTCGGCGCGGTCAGGTACGCCGGGTCCGTCGCCAAGCTGCTCGGCTGAGTTAGGAGATCTGTCATGCCAGCTGCTGCCTGGTTCACACTGATCGTCGCCGCGCTGATCATCGCCATCACCGCGGTGGGCCTGCTACGGGTCATCTTCCACCTCAGGGCGGTACGCGCGACGTTGGTGGCCACCACCGGGGGAGTCCAGGCCGTCGCGCAACTCACCAGCACGGTGCCGGAGCGGCTGACCTCGGTCAACGCCAGCCTCAAGCCGGTGCGCGACTTCTGCGAAACGGTCTAGGAGGAGCTGTCCATGCAACCGCACGTCCTCGCCGCGGGCTACAGCACCACCGGCTGGGTGGTGGGTTACACCATCGGCATCGTCATCGTGCTGGTCGTGGTGGCACTCGTCGTGCCGATCCTGCTGCTCGCCCGGTCAATCGGCAACGAGGCACCGAAGATCAACGACGCACTCGCCGACGCGGTCCGTAACACCGCACCGCTCGGCGCGCTGCGCACCACCATCGAGCACGCCACGATCATCATCGGCGGCCTGCAACGCGGCCGCGCCAGGCTGGGAGGGTAGCGATGCACCACACGCTGGCCATGAACTCCACCGAGCACAACCTGTGGACGATCGCGAACATCCTCGGCCTGGTCGTGGTGGTCGCGGTCGCCGCCCTGCTGAGCCTGCTCATCTACCTGGTGAAGGTCATCGACCGCCGGGTCGTCACGGTCCGGGACACGCTCAAGGCGGCTGCGGCGAACACTGCGGACACCGTACTGATCCCGCAGGTCGCCACCGGCGTCGAGGCGGTCCTGGCCGAGGGCCTGCAGCATCATCTGTTCCTCGGGCGCGTGCTAGGAAAGGTGAAGTCGTGACGGGACTGGTCGTCTGGACGGTCATCGACATCCTCCTGCTGACCGCCGGGCTGGCGTTCTACCTGTTCTGGGTGGGCACCCTGCTGACCCGGATCGCCGGGAACCTGGAGGAATGCGCGGAGATCGTGCAGACCATCGTGGGCCACGCCAAGCTCATCGGCCCGGGGGTCGAGCACATCAACGAGACCGGCGGAGTCGTGGCCGGCGCCCTGCCGCTGCTGTACGGGATGGCCGAGGACATCGTGACCGGAGTGACGCCCCGTCCCGAGCCGCCCGCGGTACCGGAGCCAGCCCGGCCCGCGTCAGGAACGCGCCGCTCGCGCCTGCTCGACGCGGTGGGTTTCCGCCCCGGGTCCTGACGGCCCAGGGCGCAATCTCGGCACGATAACTCAGGCTACCTGCCGAGGATCACCTCATTTGTCCCACAGGCATCGTTAGCCACTGCCCGCCATGTCCCGCGCGGGGTGCGTGGGCCCCCGGCCCCGTAGAGCGGGGGCTGTGGGCCACAAGCCCCAAACGCCATCCTCCCGGTACAACCGCCCGCTCTGTCACATCAACCACGCGCCGAGCGGCGTCCGGACCTACTCCTGACCCGGGTGCGCCTCCGGCCGGGTAGGGTCCTTGGCCAGGCTGGGTGAAGACGACGTCGTCTCACCAATCCACTGGTCCTTCCACGCCTGGTCGAACTGCTGGTCGTTGCAGCGCGGGCGGTAGATCGCGGTCAGCTCCCTGACGATCTGCTCCCGGTGCGCCTGGCCGCCGCCGGGTACCTCGTAGGTGCAGATGTAGACCTTCCACTTCGATCCCGCGCGCCTGACCCAGCAGGACGCGCGAGGGTGCCGGAACGGGAACCGCTCGCCGGACAGGTCATCGGAGTGGCCCACGTAGATGACGGCGTACCGGTCCGGTTTGGTCTCCGGATCCGGCTTGTACGTGATCACGTACACCGCCGCCGCCCGCGGCGGGGTCCAGCCCGCCAGCACGCGCGGGCCCTCGAACGGGTAGCCGGCTAGCGATCCGAGCCGGATCAAGGCCCCGGGTCCTCGTCCTCGCTGACCGCCTCCGTCCGTACCACCGGACCCGGTGGCAGGCCCGCCTTCGCCGCGGCCGCGGTGAACTCTTCGGTCGCCTTGGCCACCGCGTCCTCGCGGCTATCGGCCCGTACGATCAGCCGCGCGCCGTACCGGGTGGTACCGATCCCGCTCGCGACGCCGCCGCTCGCGGCGACCGCGTCGGCCAGCTCGACCACCTGCTCACGGGTCAGCACGCGGCCGGCTTCGGCCTCGAGCCCCACGCTCCATCTCGCCACGCGTTCTCCTCAACCAAGCGATGGCAGCAGGGTAGCGAGTTTCTCCAGGCTGCTCAGATCGTGGCCGGACAGCAGCAAGTCGATATGCGGGGCGGCGACGATCATCCCGAGCGTGCTGGGCCGGAACCCGGGGTCGTCGCCCTTGTGCGGGTTCAGCCAGACCAGGCGGTGGCTGAGCCGGGACAGTCGCTCCAGCGCCGCTGCGAGCACGGCGGGATCCCCGCGGTCCAGGCCGTCCGAGCAGATCACCACGATGCCGCCCCGGCACAGGCCGCGGCGCGCCCAGTCCCGGACGAAGGCCTCCAGGCTGTCACCGATCCGGGTTCCGCCGTCCCAGTCGAATGCGGTCCGCGCCGCCCGCTCCAGCGCCTCGTCCGGACGCCGGCAGCCCATCGCCCCGGTAACCCGGGTCAGCCGGGTGCCGAAGCAGAAGACCTCAACACGCCCAGCCGAGCGGGCGGCAGAATGCGCGAACTGCAGCAGGCTGCGGGAGTAATCCGCCATCGAACCCGATATATCCAGGATGAGGATCAGCGGCCGCAGGCGGACCTTACGCCGGCGCCAGTACAACCGGGCCGGCTCTCCGTGCATGCGCATGGATTCCCGAACGGTCCGGCGAGGATCTGGCCGGTGGCCAACCCGGGCGGCCATGCTGCGCCGGGTCCGGCGGCGCGGCGGGGTCAGCCTGATTCGGGCCATGATCCGGCGCAGGGCGGCCAGCTCCTCCGGTGTGCAAGCGGCGAACGACTTGCGCTTGAGCGCCTCGACGTCCGAAGCCATCCACCCCAGGACGGCCTCGTCCTCCCGTTCGGACTCACCCGGTTCGGTGGACGGCATGGCCAGCGCGCCCTGCGCCTGCGCTGAGGCCCGGAGCATCAGCGTCAGCGGATCCTCGGCTGTCCCGTCAGCGGCCAGGAAGAACCGGCGGAACACCTGGTCGTAGAGCGCGATGTCGTCACGCCGGTTCACTAGCGTCGTCCGGCCCGCCCAGTACAGATCCACCAGGTCGGCCGGGTTGAGCCTGCTCAGTGCCGAGCAGTACAGCAGGACGTCGCCCGACCCTACCGCGAGTCCCGCCGCGCGCAGCTCGCCCGCGAATTTCACCAGCAGGCCGGTGAGGGGCACACGCTCGAGCTCAGACGCCTCGGGCACCGGAAGTGATCTCCTCCAGGTTGTCCAGGACCACCTCGAGATCATCGCGGTCCTTGACCACGGCGCCGAGGGTGTCTCGCGCGTTGGCCAGGTCCGACTCGCCGAGGAAATCAAGGGTGCGGGCCCAGTCGATGGTCTCTGCCACTCCTGGGGGTTTGGCCAGGTCGAACTCGCGGAGCCGCTGGACGGCAGCGACGACCTTGCGGGCCAGCGCCGCCGAGATGCCGGGCTCCCGGACCAGGACGATCTCGACCTCGCGTTCGGCGGCCGGGTAGCCGATCCAGTGGTACAGGCAACGCCGTTTCAGCGCGTCGTGCAGCTCGCGGGTGCGGTTGGAGGTGAGCACGACCAGCGGCGGGCTCGCCGCCTTGACCGTCCCGATCTCCGGGATGCTGATCTGGAAGTCAGACAGCACCTCGAGCAGGAAAGCCTCGAACTCGTCGTCGGCGCGGTCGATCTCGTCGATCAGCAGCACGGCCTGATCGCCGGCCCGGACCGCTTCCAGCAGCGGACGCTCCAGCAGGAACTTCGGGCCGAACAGCATGTCGACCGCGTCGGGGTCGGCGACCTGGTGTTCGGACAGCGCCCGGATGTGGAGCATCTGGCGGGCGTAGTCCCACTCGTACAGGGCCTGGTTGGTGTCAATGCCTTCATAGCACTGCAGCCGGATCAGCCTGCGGCCGAAGACCGACGCCAGTACCTTCGCCACCTCCGTCTTGCCCACCCCGACCTCGCCTTCGAGCAGGATGGGGCGGTTGAGCGACAACGCCACGAACAGCGCCGTGGCCAGCCCGCGATCGGCCAGGTAACCGCCCTGGCGCAGGGTCTCGGTCAGCTCGCCGACGGACTCCGGGGACCCCGAAACCTCCACTCCGCCGTGCTCCACGCCGTCCGTGTCCGGCGGCTAACGAGATTCGGGCGCGGGCGGCATGACCAGATCCCGCACGCTGCCGCCGACCTGGTTCAGCTTCCCTTCCCGGGCCAGCTGAGTGCGCCAGGCCAGGCGCAGGTCGCCGTCGGTCTCCTCGGCCAGGCCCTCGAAGCCCACATCGGTCATCCGCTTACAGGACTTGGCCGGCCCGCAGGCTTCCTCGAGATCTTCTGCGGTCTGCCCCTGGGCGCTCCACACCTCGCGAAGCACGCCGAGGACCTCTTCGGTGTTGCCGCTCATCTGCCGGAGCCTCCCTGTCGCGGTGCTGTCTCTACCGAGAGTAGGTCCTGGTCGCCGGGCGGGCGACAGCGGATTAAGAGATCTCTTATCGGCGTGCCGAACTTGATCGGCTGAAGGACCGGGGTTAACCCTCGAGCGCGCCGCGCATGGGGCGGAACTTGACCTGGGCTTCGGCGAGTTCAGCGGCCGGATCGGAGCCCGCGACGATGCCGCAGCCGGCGAACAGGCGGGCGGTGCGGCCGGAGAGCTGCGCGCAGCGCAGCGCGATACCCCACTCGCCGTTGCCGTCGGCGTCCACCCAGCCGACGGGACCGGCGTAACGTTCCCGGTCCATATGCTCGAGCTCCCGGATGAGCTCGAACGCGGTGCCGGTCGGGGTGCCGCACACCGCGGCGGTGGGATGGACGGCCGCGGCCAGGCCCAGCGCCGACTTGGGCGTGCCGTCCGCGGTGAGCGTGCCGCGCACCCAGGTACCCAGGTGCTGCAGATTCGGCAGCTTGATCAGCGTCGGCCGGGGCTGGCTCTCGAGCTCCTCGCAGAGCGGCTCGAGCGTTTCGCGCATCGAGGCCACCGCGTAGGCGTGTTCCTCGGTGTTCTTG